>ODAK010000830.1_pt1 | contig 35036 bp, 46 predicted proteins | sample 1539591 | NCBI WGS metagenome assembly ODAK01 (sample SAMEA3539303, study PRJEB22396) | soil metagenome | biome: tundra; feature: field; material: soil | place: USA | collected 2010-05 | depth 0.15 m | reverse complement strand
GAGCCGACCGTGGTCCGGGCCAGCGCGCAGGCCCTCAACGAGCATGTCTCGGAGCGGGCCTCTCGCTAAGGCCTGCCAGCATTTTGGGCCGAACGGCCGATCGTGCCAGCGCTAAGTAGCTAATCTAAGCAAGGCGCCCTGGACGCGCCCGGATCAGCTGCGGCACCACTGGGCACCCGAGCGTGCTGCAACGTGGCGGGAGCCCCGCCGCTAGGACGCGAGGTAACCGGCGTACGGGTGCTGCCGCGCGTGCGTCGCCCGGCGCTCCCCTTCCTCGATCCACCGGGGGACCAGGTCCGGGTCAGCACCGGCCGCGCGGCAGTAACGAGCGGCGGTCCGGGCCTTCGCCTCCTCGGCCGTGCCCCGGTAGTAGCCGATCAGCAGTCCGGCCACCTCGGCGAGCAGGTCCGCGCGCGAGTCGGCGAGGTCCCGCAGCTCGGCCACGGCGGCGGACATCTCCTCCCGGGTGGGCGCCGGCCAGGAGGCATGCCGCTGGGCCGCGCCGGTCAGGCGGGCCACCGTGCCCTGGTCACGGTCGGAGGCGGGGTGATCGCTCATGCCGGCCGCTCCGACCCGGGGGGCCTGCCACGGCGTCGGCTGGCGACCTGATCGTCTTTATATCCGCTAACTGATGAAATCATAAGCTCAGTATCAAACATATGTACGATTATGGCAAGATTGCACGACCGGCTGCCCGAGCGGGAAGGTGAGTTCTCCTCACTTACCACGCTGAGCGCGGCTCCTCGTCCCATGAACGGCTTCAGCTGCTGCTCGCGCACCTGACCGAACGGTCAGGACGTGCGGTAGCTTGCAGCCACTGTGAACGCCAGATCCAGTGACTGGCTGCGGTTGAGCCGCGGATCGCAGGCGGTCTCGTACCGCTGGTGCAGGTCGTCCTCGGCGATCTGGTGGCTGCCGCCGACGCACTCGGTCACGTTGTCGCCGGTGAACTCGATATGGATGCCGCCCGGATGGGTGCCGAGCGTCCGGTGCACGTCGAAGAAGCCGTGCACCTCCGCCAGGACGTCGTCGAACCGCCGCGTCTTGTGCCCGCTGGGAGCCTCGAAGGTGTTGCCGTGCATCGGATCGCAGACCCAGGCGACCGGCATCCCGGTCCGGGCGACCGCCCGGACCAGCGGCGGCAGGAGATCGCGGACCCGGGCGGCGCCCATCCGGCTGATGAACGTGAGCCGTCCGGGCTCGCCGGAGGGGTTGAGCGCCTCGGCGAGCGCGAGGACCTCCGCGGGGGTGGCCGAAGGGCCCAGCTTGACCCCGACCGGGTTGCAGATATCCCGGGCGAAGTCAACGTGCGCGCCGTCGAGGGCGCGGGTGCGCTCGCCGATCCACAGGAAGTGCGCCGACGCGCCATACCGCAGGCCAGTGCCCGGATCGGACCTGGTCAGGGCCTGTTCGTAGTCCAGGAGCAGGGCCTCGTGAGACGTGTAAAGCTCCACCGAGCGCAGCTCGGCCGGGTTGGCACCGCAGGCGCGCATGAACGCGAGCGCCCGGTCTATCTCCTCGGCCAGCCGCTCGTAATGCTGTCCCGCCGGGCTTTCCCGGACGAAGTCCTGGTTCCAGCCGTGCGCCTGATGCAGGTCCGCGTAGCCGCCGGCGGTGAAGGCCCGGCACAGGTTCAGCGTGGCCGCCGAGCAGTGGTAGGAGCGCAGCAGCCGGCCAGGATCAGGGGTCCTGGCCTGGCGGGTGAACTCGAAGCCGTTGACCGCATCGCCGCGGTAGGCCGGCAGCTCCACGCCCTCGCGCACCTCGGTCGGACGGGACCGGGGCTTGGCGAACTGACCGGCCATGCGCGCGATCTTGACGATGGGCACGCTCGCCCCGTAGGTGAGCACCAGGGCCATCTGCAGCAGCGTCTGCAGCTTGGCGCTCACCGCCTCGGCGGTCGCGCCCTCGAACGTCTCCGCGCAGTCGCCGCCCTGCAGCACGAACGCCTCGCCCCGCGTCACCGCGGCCAGGCGCTCGCGCAGCCGTTCGCATTCCGCGGCGAACACCAGCGGGGGCAGCGCGGCCAGCTCGCTGGTCACCGCCTGCAGCCTGCCGTCGTCTGGCCACTCGGGCCGCTGGACTGAGGGCAAGCCGCCCCAGGTCCCGGACGCCGACCCGGAGCCGGTCGCGGCGGCGGTCATAGCCCGGCGCCCGGCGCGGGAAGGTGGGGCCAGATCACGATCTCACCGTACCGGCCGATCGCTCAGTCCGCGTGCCCGACGACACGGAGGGCGAACTCACCGTACGCGCGAGCCACGTAGGTGTCGGTGTACCGGCCGCCGGGCCTGAACCAGGACTTCGCGCTGTTACCCATCTCCAGCACGGCGAAGGCCGCGATCTGCGGCGTCGGCGTCCGGAACCGGCCGGTGCGGCAGCCCTGCTCGATGATGCGGCGCACCCGCGCTCCGTACCGGTCCCGCTTGGCCACGATCGCGAGGCGGTAACCCGGGTCCAGGCTGCGGACTTCGACATTGCAGACCGTCACCTCGGCCGGGTAACGCAGGAAGTCGAGTACCAGCGCGCCGACATCAACCTGCTGCACCTGGCCAGCGAGCTCGTCGTGGACGCCATCGTCGAACCAGCCGCCCTGCGGGCCGAGCTCATCGCGCGGCTGGCCGATGCGCAAGGATGGACCCGCGGACCGCAGCGACGACATCATCACATCAGCCCGGTCTGAACCCGTCAGACCCGTTCGACCAGTCAATAACCACGCACGTGGTACTTCCGGGGAGGATGTCTATGGCAGACAATCTGAGTCAGCTGCTGGCTACGCCGCTGCAGCCGCTGCGCGAGCAGTGGCGCTCGGCGGCGCAGGCCGAGCTGCTTGATGAGGCCCGGGCCCGGCACGAGCAGAGCCCCGACGCCTACTGGGCCTGGGTCGCCGGGCAGCAGCGCTGGATGCGCCCGTGGGACACCGTCCGGGCCGGCGAGCCCGGCGACTTCAGCTACTTCGGTGGCGGCCTGATGAACGTCGCGGATAACTGCGTGGACCGCTGGGCGGAAAACCCAGCCACCGCGGACCGGACCGCCGTCATCTGGGAAGGCGAGCCGGGTGACGTCCGCACCATCAGCTACGCCGAGCTCGCGGACGAGGTCAGCCGGCTGGCCGCCGCGCTCGCCTCACTCGGCGTGGCCAAGGGCGACGTGGTCGAACACGGCGAGCCGCAAGGCGACACCAGCGCGATGGAGGACGTGTCCGGCCTGCAGGCGGTCCAGCAGGCGGTCGCGGCCGCGCCCGGGACGTGATGCCGGTGTCCGGACTGTGGTTCGAGCAGCTCGAGGTCGGCCTGCGGGTAGAGCACGCGATCACCCGCACCGTCACAGAGACCGACAACGTGCTGTTCACGACGATGACCATGAACCCGCAGCCGCTGCACCTGGACGCCGAGTTCGCCGCCAAGTCGCAGTACGGCCAGGTGCTCGTGAACAGCATGTTCACCGTGGCCCTGGTCGTCGGCCTGGCCGTGCCCGAGCTCACCCTGGGTACCACCGTGGCCAACCTGGGCTTCTCCCGGATCGACTTCCCGGCCCCGGTGTTCATCGGCGACACCATCCACGTGGTCACCGACGTGATCGAGGCGCGCCGGTCCCGGTCCCGGCCGGGCACCGGCATCGTCACGTTCGAGCACCACGGCATCAACCAGCGGGATGAGATGGTCTGCCTGGCCGTCCGGGCGGCGATGATGCACTGCCGTCCCGAGCCGGAACGGGGCTGACCGCGACGTGCCTGCGCTGACCCGTATCCGCAGCCTGCTGTTCATGCCGGCCAGCCGGGCCGACATGATCGCCAAGATCCCCCGGATCGCCCCGGACGTGGCGGTCGCCGACCTGGAGGACGCGGTCGCGGCCGACGGCAAGGAGCAGGCCAGGCAGACCGCAGCCGCCGCGATCGACGCGCTGGGCCCGGACCTGGGCGCCAGCACGGTGCTGATCCGGGTCAACCCGGTCGGCACGCCCTGGTTCGCCGCCGACGTCGCCGCCGCGGCCGGCTGCGCGGCGGCCGGGATCGTGGTGCCGAAGCTGGCCACGCCGCAGGAACTGGCCCAGGTACGGCAGGCGCTGGCCGAGCACTCCTGGTCCGGCGCGCTGCTCATCGCCGGCCTGGAAACCGCGCTGGGCGTCGCCGACGCCCGGGTGCTGCTCGCCAACGGCGTCAACGCCGTCTATTTCGGCGCCGAGGACTACATCGCCGACATCGGCGGCCGCCGCACCCGCACCAGCACCGAGGTGCTGTACGCGCGCAGCCACGTCGCCCTGGCCGCGCACCTGGCCGGGCTGCCCGCCATCGATCAGGCCGTCATGGACCTGGCGGACGAGGCGCACTTCCTGGCCGACGCGGGCGGCGGGCGGGACCTCGGCTACCAGGGCAAGATCTGCATCCACCCGCGCCAGGTCGCCCTGGCCCATCAGGTGTTCACCCCGACCGCCGCCGAGCTGGCGCACGCCCGCGAGATCATCGCGGCCGCGTCGGCGGGCGTGGCGGTGGTCGGCGGCGAGATGGTCGACGACGTGCACGTGCGGATGGCCCGCGCCGTGCTGGCCAGGGGGGACGAACAGCCCGTCCAGCCGGAACAGCCGTGACCGGACCGCGCCCCGCGGAGTTCAAGCGGGTGCTGATTGCTAACCGCGGCGAGATCGCGCTGCGGGTGGTGCGTGCCTGCCGCGACGCCGGCCTGACCAGCATCGCGGTCTACGCCGACCCCGACGCCGACGCGCCTTTCGCCCGGCTGGCGGACGAGGCGATCCCGCTGGACGGAGCCGGCCCGGCCGGCACTTACCTGGATGCGGCCAAGTTGCTGGCAGCGGCCGGGCAAGCCGGGGCGGGCGCCGTCCATCCCGGCTACGGCTTCCTGGCCGAGAACGCGGACTTCGCCCAGGCGGTCACCGACGCCGGGCTGACTTGGATCGGGCCGCCGCCGCAGGTCATCCGCGTGCTCGGCGACAAGGTAGCGGCCCGCGCCATCGCGGCCCGGGTCGGAGCCCCGCTGGTGGCCGGCACGCCGCATCCGGTTGCCGACGCGGCCGACGCGGTGGCCTTCGCCCGGCAGCACGGGCCGCCGGTCGCGATCAAGGCGGCGCACGGCGGCGGCGGCCGCGGCCTGCGTCGAGCGCGGACGGCACGTCGAGGCGCAGGTGCTGGCCGACGCCTACGGCAGCATCCTGGTCGCAGGCACCCGCGACTGCACGCTGCAGCGCAGCTATCAGAAGCTCGTCGAAGAGGCCCCCGCGCCGTTCTTGTCCGACGGCCAGCGATCCCAGCTCGAGCGCTGCGCCGCCGCCATCTGCCGGGAGGCGGGCTACGTCAACGCCGGCACGGTCGAGTTCCTGCTCTCACCGGCGGGCGAGCTGTCGTTCCTTGAGGTCAACACCCGCCTGCAGGTCGAGCACTCCGCGACCGAGGAGACCGTCGGCATGCCATCGAGTTCCGCGTCAACGCCGAGAACCCGGACCTCGGGTTCTCCCCGGCCACCGGGACGATCACCCGGTTCCGGCCGCCGGGCGGCCCGGGGGTCCGGGTGGACTCCGGGGTCGAAGCCGGCAGCGTGATCGGCGGCCAGTTCGACTCGCTGCTGGCCAAGGTGATCGTCACCGGACGCGACCGCACGCAGGCCATCGAACGGGCCCGCCGCGCGCTAGCTGAGTTCGAGATCACCGGCGTGCGCACCACGCTGCCTTTTCTCCGGGCGGTGCTCACCGAGCCCGCTTACACCGCCGACGGCCCGGACGGCTTCGCCGTCCACACCAGCTGGATCGAGCAGGACTACCTGCCCGCCGCGGCGCCGGCCGGATCGCCGGGCCCGGAGGACGGACGGGTGGCGGTCCGCGTCGGCCGCCGCTGGCTCGGGGTCGACGTGCCTGGTCTGACCCAGGCCCGCGATACGGTCCGCGCCCCGATGCAGGGCACCGTGATCCGGGTCGACGTCACCGACGGCGACGAGGTCGCCGCCGGGCAGCTGCTCGCGGTCATCGAGGCGATGAAGATGGAAAACCCGTTGCGTGCCCCCCACCCGGGCCGGGTCACCGGCCTGCAGCTCATCGATCAGCTTCGACGCGCCGGCCTTCGACAGGGCGTCCAGGTCGACCTCCCGGTCGGCTTCGCGGGCCAGAGTCTGCAGGTAAGACCGCTGCGGGCCGGTCATCGGCTCGTCTCCGGTGACCCAGTCCTCGGGGTCCTTCTCCGGATTGTCCTGCGGGGTCTGCGGGGCTTGCGGGTTCAGCTCGTCGTTCATAGCTCCTCCATCGGCTCCACCATCGTCGGGCGCCCGATCCCCTACCCCGCCAATCGAATCGAACACATGTTTCGGGAGCTGGTACCCAGGCCCGTTCGGGCCATAGAAATCTAGGCTCGGCGGGGCCTGGTCGCCTCGGTCAGCAGCCGGAGATCGACGGCGTGCTCTCCGGCCGCGAAGGGCGTGCCGGGTGCGCTGACGTCGAAGCGGCCGCTGTCGGGCCGGTAGTCGCGGCCGCGGGCGATGACCCGGAGCAGCTGGCTCAGAACGGTGATGCGCGGGGGAGGATAGCGGTGTGCCAGGAAACCTCAGACAGGCCATCGACGCCACGACCGTGCCGATGCTGCGCGCTCGCGGCAGCTTCAAGTGGACCGCTCCGGGCCCGGACGGGTTCGGCGCCGCCGTGGCGGAGATGGACTTCGGCGCCGCGCCGGCCATCCTGGAGGCGCTCGCCGGGCTGTCGGCCGACGTTAACTTCGGCTACCTGCCGCCGTTCCTGGCCGACGAGCTGGCTGCGGCCTGCGCGGAGTTCGAGCAGCGCCGCTTCGGCTGGGAGGTTGATCCCGCGGACATCCATCCCCTCCCGGACGTGATCAAGGCGCTTGAGATCTCCATCACGCACTTCTCCCGCCCGGGCTCCCCGGTCATCTTGCCGACGCCTGCCTACATGCCGTTCCTCATCGTGCCGGGCATGCTCGGCCGGGAGATCATCCAGGTGCGGATGCGCGACGACGGCGGCTTCTTCACCTTCGACCTAGACGCGATCGAGGACGCCTTCCGGGCCGGGGGACATCTGCTCGTCTTCTGTAACCCGTACAACCCGCTCGGGCGGGTCTTCACCGAGGCGGAGATGACGCAGCTGACCGAGGTCGTCGACCGGCACGGCGGCCGGGTGTTCGCCGACGAGATCCACGCTCCGCTGGTGTATCCGGGCACGCGGCACATCCCCTACGCGTCCACCTCCGAGGCCGCCGCGGCGCACACCCTGACCGCCGTCTCCGCCTCGAAGGCGTGGAACCTGCCCGGACTGAAGTGCGCCCAGGCGATCCTCACCAATGCCCCGGACCGGGAGCGCTGGGAGCAGATGGGGATGTTCGCCTCCCATGGAGCGAGCAATCCCGGCGTGGTCGCCAACATCGCCGCCTTCCGGCACGGGCAGGCCTGGCTGGAGGAGGTCCTCGGCTACCTCGACGACAGCCGCCGGCTGCTCGCTGACCTGCTCAGCCAGCACCTGCCGCAGGTGCGTTACCGGCCGCCCGACGGCACCTACCTGGCCTGGCTCGACTGCACCGCGATGGACCTGCCCGGCTCGCCCGGCGCCGTCGTCACCGACCGCGCGCGCATCACGGTGGTGGACGGACCCGCGTTCGGTACCGGCGGCGAAGGCGCCTTCCGGTTCAACTTCGCCACCCCGCAGCCCATTCTCACCGAGATGGTCGAACGGCTCGCGGCCGCCCTCAATCACCGGTAGGACTGCTCCTCGCCCGGCTCCGGCCGGGCCGGTCCGGGCCGCGCAGCCATTCAGGGTCAGGCCGGGGCGGTGCCGAAGGCCGGTGTGACCGGGCCGGTGTGACCGGGCCGGTGTCGGGGGCCAGGTGCCATCGGCCGCGTCCGGCGGCTTTCGCCGCGTACATCGCCCGGTCCGCGGTAGCGAGCACGGAGTCGCTGCTGTCGTCCGGCCGGGCCAGGGCAACGCCCATCGACAGCGAGGGCAGGGCCGGCTGGCCGCACAGGTTGACCGGCTGCTGGACGGCCCGCATCACCCGGGCCGCCAGGCTGGCCGCCTCAGCCGAGGTCCGCACCTGGCGGCTGATCATGACGAACTCATCGCCGCCGAGCCGGCCCACGGTGTCCTGCTCTCGGGCCGCCCGCTGCAGGCGCCGTCCCACCTCGACCAGCAGCCGGTCGCCCGCCGCGTGCCCCAGCGTGTCGTTGACCTCCTTGAAATGATCGAGATCGCAGTAGAGCACGGCGACCCGGCCATCGCCTCGATGTGATCCCGCGAGCGCCGCCGCCAGCCGGTCGAGCACGAGCGCGCGGTTGGCCAGCCCGGTCAGCCGGTCGTGCGTGGCCGCGTGCGCGAAACTCGCCTGGATCGTCCGCAGCATCGTGATGTCCTCGATCTGGGTGAGGATCAGGCTCGGGCCATCGCCGCTCGGGCCATCGCCGGTCTCGGTCGCCAGCAGCGTGGAGTTGACCCGGCCCCAGACTTCGTTGCCGTCGGGCCGGGTGAAGTGGATCTCGTACTGGTCGTGGGTGCTGATGGTCGTGTCGGTACTGCGCCTGCCGCGGGCGGAATTCGGCCGGCTGAGCTCGGGGGCCGAGCGGTCGAGCAGATCGGCGGCGGTGCGGCCAAGCAGGTGCTCGCAGGCCGTATTGACCCTGGTAATGCGCTGGTCCTCGGTCAGCAGCGCGATGGCGATGGGCGAGCGGTCGAACATGGCGCGGAACAGCTGCTCCGAGTCGGCCACCAGCGTGTGCACACGCGAGTTCTCGATCGCCAGCGCCGCGTGCACGGCGAACTGCTCAAGCAGCTGACGGCGCTGGGCGTCCGGGCGGCGCCCGTCGACCGGCATGTCGATGCTCAGCACGCCGATAAGCGCGCCGTCCGGCGCGTGCAGCGGGGCCAGCAGGATGTCGTCCGGGTGCCACGCATCCGGGATATCGCTCGGCTCGATCGGCGGGACCCAGCCCGGGATGGGCTTGGCCTGGCTTTGATCGCTGCGGTGATCAAGGAACCGCAGCTCACCCCAGGACTCGCAGCTGGCAAGCAGCCGGTACCAGCTCTCCACCGAGGCGCGCGTGCCGAGCAGGGCGCGGGTTGCCTCCTCGGGTCCCGCGATCGCCACGACCTCGCACATGTCGCCGGGCCGCACCAGGTTCACCAGAGCGCAGCCAAACCCCAGCTGGTTGACCACAGCCTGGACCACGAACTGCAGGGTCTGCCGCAGCTCCAGGCTCGAGGCGATGCGGCGCGCCAGCTCCGCCAGCAACTGGGCGGCCTGCGCGTCGATCGTGGCCTGGTCCGGCGCGGGCTGGCCTGGGGGCATGCCCGCGGAGCCACCCGGCGGCGGCGCCCGGCGAGCCGTGTTGTCCACACTCCGACCCCGTTCTCGGTTACTACGAAGCGCACTTATGATACTGCGCTTAGTAATGATGGCAGAGTTTCATGAACCGAGCCTTGCGCGCGGCTGCGGACCCGCGCTCTTCCCGCGCTGGAGGTGATGCGCGCCGAGGGACTCGGGCGGGTCACGATGCGGCGGCTGGCGCAGCAGCTCGACACCGGGGCGGCGTCCCTGTACGTGTACGTGCGCAACACCGCTGAGCTGCACGCCTTGATGCTCGACGAGCTGCTCGCCGGGCTCGACCTCAGCCCGGTCACGGCGGAGGGGAACTGGCGTGACCGGCTCGTCACCGTGCTCTGGTCCTACGTCCGCGTCCTGACCGAGCACCCCGAGCTGGCGCAATCCGCGCTGGTGACCCGGCCCTCCGGGCCTGGCTACCTGAACCTCGTCGACGGGCTGCTGGCCCTGCTGGACGCCGGGGTTTCCGCCGACCGAGCCTCCTGGGCGGTGGACCTGCTGCTGCACTTCGCCACTTCGACCGCCGCCGAGCAGGGCACCCGCCAGCGGGCCATCGATGCCGGTGAGGAGGAAGACCGGCTCGCCGAGACCATCGCCAGCACCTCTGCGGCGAGGTACCCGCACATTGCCGCCCTCGGCCTTGACCTCCTGAGCGGTCCGGGTCCGGACCGGCTGACCTGGGGATTTAACGTCCTGATCAGCGGCATTCTGCAGACGCCGCGGCCCGCGCCTGATACCGCGCCCGGCTCCGCCTAACCACCAGCCACCCCACTGAGTCCCAGGGCAACCGCGGCTACGCCGTTGCCTCAGCCCACCCTGCCCTGAGTCTCACCGGGGCAGCCTCGCCCACCGCTGGAGCAGGAGAACACCTTGACCCCAGACAGCACGGCGCTCCCCAGGATCAGCGCTACCGCGCCGCTGATCATCGCGAGCACATGCCGCCACCGGCGGCGGCCGCGGAACAGGCACACCGCCCCGGCGAATTCCGCGTCAAGATGCCTCGGCATGACGACAGCATGGCGGAGGTATCCCGGCCCGGCCACCGCAACCGCACGTCGTCGTCGTTCCGCTGCTCAAGCGGGGCCGGCCGGGCCGGCCGACGGGCGTCAGCCCTTACCTCGTGCCTTCATCAGCCGCAGGATGAGCGGCGTGAAGATCAGCTGCATGGCCAGCTCCATCTTCCCGCCGGGCACCACGATGATGTTCGGCCGGGACATGAACGAGTCGTGCAGCATCGACAGCAGGTAGGGAAAGTCGATGCCCCTGGGGTTGGCGAACCGGATGACGAGAAAGCTCTCATCGGCGGTCGGGATGAACCGGGCGATGAACGGATTCGACGTGTCCACCGTGGGGACGCGCTGGAAGTTCACGTGCGTCCGGGAAAACTGCGGGCAGATAATATCGACGTAGTCCGGCATCCGCCGCAGGATCGTGTCCACGACGGCCTCGCTGGAGTAGCCGCGGGTGGTCTTGTCGCGGTGCAGCTTCTGGATCCACTCCAGGTTGATGATCGGGACCACCCCGACCAGAAGGTCGGCGTGCTGGGCGATGTCCACCTTCTCGGTGACGGCGGCGCCGTGCAGGCCTTCGTAGAACAGCATGTCACTGCCGGGCACGACGTCCTGCCACGGCGTGAACGTGCCCGGCTGCTGCCCGAACGGCCTGGCCTCCACCGGGTCGTGCAGGTACTTGCGGACCTGCCCGCCGCCGTGCTCACCGTAGTCGCGGAACAGCGCCTCGAGCTCCTCCAGCAGGTTGGCCTCGGGCGAGAAGTGGCACAGGTGGTGGTTGCCCTGCTGGTCAGCCTCCGCCATGGCCGCGCTCATCTGCTGCCGGTCGTAGCGGTGAAACGAGTCGCCCTCCACGATGGCGGCGTTGATCTGCTCGCGGGTGAAGATGTGCTGGAACGTCCGGGTCACCGAGGACGTGCCGGCCCCGGATGAGCCGGTGACGGCGATGACGGGGTGCTTGGCCGACATGGTTCTCCTGCCGTTACAGGGCCCGGAACAGGGACCTGGTGTTGAACAGCGAGTCGTCGAAGGCCGCCGCCGATCCGGGGGCCCGGTCCCGGTGGTAGCGCTCGATCCGCTCGACCTCGTTCCGGGAGCCCAGGATCAGCGGCGCGCGCTGGTGCAGGCCGGTGGGCGTCAGGTCCATGACGCGCTCGCGCCCGGTGCTCGCGCCGCCGCCGGCCTGCTCGACGATGAACGCGATCGGATTGCACTCGTACATCAGCCGGAGCCGCCCCGGCTTGGCCGGCTCCTTGCTGTCCCTGGGGTACAGGAACACGCCGCCGCGGGTGAGGATGCGGTACGTCTCGGCGACCAGCGAGGCGATCCAGCGCATGTTGAAGTCCCGCTCGCGCGGCCCGGTCCGGCCGGCCAGGCACTCGGCGATGTAACGGCGCACCGGCGGCTCCCAGAACCGCTCGTTGGACGCGTTGATGGCGAACTCATCGCAGTCCGGCGGGATGCGCAGCTGAGGATGGGTGAGGATGAACGCCCCGATGTCGCGGTCGAGGGTGAATCCGTCCACGCCGTCGCCGGTGGTCAGGATCAGCATGGTGGACGGCCCGTACAGTGCGAAGCCGGCGCACACCTGGGCCGTACCTGGCTGGAGGAAATGCTCCACCCGCGGTTCGGCTCCCGGGTCCGGGCTGCGCAAGATCGAGAAGATGGTGCCGACGGAGATGTTCGCGTCGATGTTGCCCGAGCCGTCCAGCGGGTCGAACACCAGCAGGTACTTGCCGCGCCGCTGGCACTCCGGGATGGGGTAGATGTCTTCCATCTCTTCTGAGGCCATCGCGGCCAGGTGCCCGGCCCATTCGGTCTCGCCGATCATCACCTCGTTGCTGATCAGGTCGAGCCTCTTCTGCACCTCGCCCTGGACGTTCTCCACCCCCAGCGACCCCAGGGCGCCGACCAGCGCGCCGCGGTTGACCTGGTTGCTGATGATCTTCACGGCGGTGGCCACCGCGTTGAGCAGCCCGGAGAAATCACCGGTGGAGCCGGGATGCCGGTGCTCGGACTCGATGGTGTACCGGGTCAGCGTCCGGCGTTCCTCCCGCATGGCTAGGTCCGCACCGGCGTGGCCGCCGGCGACGAGGCTGCGCTGGCGCGCTGGCAGTTCCCCGCCAGCTCGGCCTGCGCGGCGGCGACCTGGGCCGGGATCCCGCGCCAGGCCCGCAGCGCATCTTCGACCAGGGCCCGCCCGAACGAGAACGTCAGCCGCCACGGCACCGGCTCGCCGGCCGCCGCCTGCGCGTTGATGGCCGCCAGGTTCGCGCAGGCGAAGGTGGCGCCGCGCTCCCGGTACGCGCCGAGCCGGCTGCGGAGCCCGTCCAGTCTCTCGGTGACGAGCCCGCCGTGGCCGAACGGCGTGCCGTCCGGCAGCTCCTGGCCGAGGGTCTCGCCGGAGAAGATCATGCCGGCCACCCAGTGCGCCAGCCCCGGCGTGGTAAGCAGCAGCTCGCGGTAATCCCGGCGCATGTCGGCACCCGGCCTGACCCCGACGGCCTCGAGCCGCTTGGACATAGTGGCGATGCTCTCGTCCGCGGCAAGGATTCCCTTGCCCGGGGCCACCAGGGCGGTGGCGATCTCGTGCCGTCCAAGCATGGTTGACACTCTCCTGATCAGGTCGCGCCGTCCGCGCCGTCCTGACCCAAGCTAGCCGCGACCTGCCGGAATAGCCTCACCCGCGAGAGTGAACGGGCGGGTGAGGCGGGCTCGCGGCCAGCCTGCCTGTAGGCTACACGCCGAAGTCCGCCAGCTTCCTGAGCCGGCCCAGGATTTCCGCATGCACGGCATCGGGGGGCTGGGCCCCGTCCACGGTGAACATCCACTCCCGGCCGGCGTAGTACTCGAGCAACGGCACCGTGTTGTCCAGGTATACCTGCAGGCGGTGCTCGATGACGGCCTGGGTGTCGTCCGATCCCCGCTGCCGGGCCAGCAGCCGGCCCACCAGCTCCTCGCGCGGGACGTCGAGGTGGATGGCGGCCTGCACCTCGGCGCCGAGGGCGCGAGCGGTGGGGAACGAGGCCTTGGCCTGATCCACGGTGCGCGGGAAGCCGTCGAGGACGTAGCCGCCATCCTCGACGGCCGCGACGACGGGTTTGCGCAGCATATCCATCACGACGGCGTCCGGAACCAGGTCGCCCGCATCGACGTAGGACTTGATCGTCCGCCCCAGCGCCGTCTCGTCCTTGACGTGCTGGCGCAGCAGGTCGCCACTGGAGATATGGGCCAGGCCGAACCGCTCGGCCAGCCGTTCCGCCTGGGTCCCCTTGCCGGCCCCGGGCGCCCCGATTAGCAGCAGGCGCATCTGATCCCTCGCCCGTCGGCCCGGTCAGTGCGCCGAGCTCGGCGGTGCGCGGCTGGTGAACTCGGTGGCGGCACAGCGTGCGTCCTCATGGCGCGATCGTCCTATACATCCGCCCTGTTCAGCAATAGTCCACCCTTCTCCGGGCGGTTGCTTGCGGTCAGCTCTGGCCTTGCTCTGCGTCCGCAGCGGTCAGGATCGTACCGAGGAGCCCGGGCAGACGCTGCTCCAATTCCGGGCGGAGCGAGACGTAGCAGCGCGTGCCTTCGGGGCGCGACCAAGCGATGCCCGCCTGGCGCAGCCGTTTCATGTGGTGGCTGAGGGTCGATTGGGTGACGTCGGCGGGGAAGTCGGCTTGGACGTGTTCTCGCCCGTCACTGAGCACGCGGGCGATGTGCAGCCGGATCGGATCAGCTAGCGCCGACAGCACCGCGGCGAGCTTGATCTCCTCGGCCGCGCAGTGGTCCAGCGATCGCATCGGCCCAGCTTACCGCCAATGATCGATGATTGACATTCATCAATCATTGGCTAGGCTCGGGCTTCATGAGCGTCGAAGCGGATTCTGTGCCGGGACTGAGCGGGGCCCGGGTCCTGGTGACGGGCGGTACCCGCGGTATCGGGGTCAATGTCGTCCTGCCCGGCCTGATTCGCACCGAAGCGCTGGAGGGCCGGCTGGCGTCGCTCGCCGAGCAGGCGGACGAGGACCCCGAGTCGGTGCTTGAGCGCACCATCGCGGCGCTGGACATCCCGCTGGCCCGGGCCGGCGCCGCCGATGACGTCGCGCAGCTGATCGCGTTCCTGGCCTCACCGGGCGCGGCCTATCTGACCGGCAGCCAGTTCACCGTCGACGGCGGTGCGCTGCCCACCGTCTAGCCCGCGGCGAACAGAAGGCGGGTCCGTCGGTTTGCTCGATCCGCCCGTTTACTTCGTTGTTTAGCCAGATATAGGAAGTACCTTACTTATAGCTTAATCGCGCCTAGTTAATCGCAAATTTCCGGCTGTCTACGGTGAAAGTACTGCCCGAATCCCGCAGCTCGGCATCACTGCCGTCTACTATCTTGGTGGAGTCGCTGGACGGGGTTAACCGGTTCTTCGAAGTGGGCTGCTTACGCCGTGCTTAATGTGCGCTCCGATGCTCACGGAGACGGCGTTGCCACCATCACGGAGATTCGGGGTAAATACGCGGAGGAGGCAGTCCTGGTCGTGTCACATGGCAGCGGCAGGGCGGACTCTTTTGTCGCCATGCACCACGGCGGCGCGGGACCGCACCCGCCCGGGGCCAAGGATCGACTCGCAACGCTGACGCCGCGCGAGGCGGAAGTGCTGCGCCGGATCGCGGCCGGGCAAAATACCAAGAAGATGGCCCTCGAGATGAACGTCACGACCGAGACCTCGCGCACCTATGTCCGGAATGTCCTGGCCAAGCTCGGCGCCCACAGCCGGCTTGAGGCCGCGGCCATCGCCAGCCGGCCGGTCCCGCCCGGCCACCACGAACTGGACCGAGGCCATCCGCTGTTCGCCGCGCTGACGCCACGGGAGCGTGAGGTCCTGCTCCACCTGGCGAAGGGTTGCGGGCAGCGTGACGTGGCCGAGCGGCTGTATATGTCCGGGAAGACCGTTAACACGCACCTGCACAACCTCAGGAGCAAGCTGGGCGTGCACTCCACCCTGGAGGCGGTTTCGCTGGCGCGGTCCTGGCTTGACCAGCGGGCCGCGTCGTGGGATCCCGGCTAACTTAGCGCTCCACGCCTTCATCATCTCGGCGGCTGCCGCTATCCGGACAAAACGGCTGCCCTGTTCGCATTAGTAATCTCGGTAAAATGAGGATTGCCGTTCCTCTGGTGCTGCAATTAATCTCCTCTGCGAGGCTCGGAGTTTTTGTCGGAGCTCTCAGCGCGATGCTGGTTCTGGCCATCAGATCAGTGCCCATCGCTACCTTGATCCAGTTGGCGCGCGTTACTGACGGTATGACACGAACGCGCCGCCCCTAGTGACCGCAACACCGTGGCACCGGGGGGATCCAGTCAGTAAGAAGAAGGGGAAAAATGTCTGAGCTTAGCATTCACGAGCTGGAAGCCGAGCACGGCGAGGTGCTGCCTGAGCGGGAGACCCTGGGCGTGTACAACTTCAACAACTACGTGATCGCGTTCAACCAGGCGAACGCGCTCCAGGCGTATACGCATTTCTCGCACAACAGCGCAACGGCGGGTCAGACCATCGTCTTCGTGGGCTGAGCTCGCGAACTGCGAAACGTCTGAATGCGTCTTGCCGGGGACCGCTCGTACGGTCCCCGGCAGGTGCTGCGGGATGGCCCTCCGCAACCTGAGCGAATGACATCAACAGCCGGCCAATGGCTTGCCCGCCCGGAAATCGGAGGGCACACGAGGAGGCAGCAGGTCATGCCACTGAGCCATGGCTCCCTGGTCGCCGACGCCGGTGCTGCCCGGCTCGGGGCGGGGCCCGGTCTCGCGCGGCCGCCTGACGTGCCGCAGCTGAACCCGGGCGTGGAGCAGCTCGGTGAGTACCAGGGCTCGGGCCTGACCGGGGCCACCTACCTGGTACGCAACGCGCGCGGCCAGGTCGTGCAGGTATCCGGGCTGCTGAACCTGGTGCTGACCGGGATCGACGGCCGCCGTACGGTCAGTGCGATCGCCGCGCGGGTCAGCGCGGCCTCCGGGCGGCCGGTGAGCGCGGGCAACGTCGAGTACCTGCTGGCCCACAAGCTTGCTCCGCTCGACCTGCTGATCTCGGGCGACGGAGCCCGCGACCACGCCGCGGCCCGGCCGGACCCGGCGGTGCTTGTGCTGAGGCTACGCCGTACCCTGGTGCCAGAGGCGGCCGTGCAGCACCTCGCGCGCCTGTTCGGGCCGCTGTTCAACCCGGCCGTGGTGGTGGCCGCGCTGGCCGCGCTGCTCGCCTCGGACACCTGGTTGCTCCGCGTCGGGCAGCTGGGCCCTGCCTTCCAGTTCGTACTGCTCAGACCGCCGCTGTTGCTGCTGGTGCTCGGTCTGTCCGTGCTGTCGATGCTGTTCCACGAGTGCGGTCACGCCGCCGCCTGCCGCTACGGCGGAGCCCGGCCCGGCGTCATCGGCGTGGGCTTTTACGTGGTCTGGCCCGCGTTCTTCGCCAACGTCACCGACACCTACCGGCTGGGCCGCGCCGCCCGGATCCGCACCGACCTCGGCGGCGTTTACTTCAACGCGGTCTTCGTCCTGGTACTGATGGCGGCTTACCGGGTAACGGGATACCTGCCGCTGCTCCCGGCCGTCGCCCTGATCCACATGGAGATCCTCCAGCAGCTGTTGCCGTCGCTCAGGCTGGACGGATACTTCATCCTGGCCGACGCGATCGGTGTGCCCGACCTGTTCCGGCGGATCGCGCCCGTCCTGCGCAGCCTGATCCCCGGCCGGCCGGCCGATCCCCGGGTGCAGGGCCTCAAGCGCGCGCCCCGGGTGATCCTGACCGCGTGGGTTCTGTTCGTGGTGCCCATGCTCGGCGTCGAACTGACGCTTATCGTTGTCCATGGCCCCGGCCTGATCAGGACCTTTGCCCGTTCCCTTGGCGCTCAGGTGGATATTCTCATCGCCCAGTCCGGGCGGGCCGACGTCCCGGCCGTGCTGCTGAGCGCAGTCTCGGTGGTGCTGCTCGTGCTGCCGATGGCCGGCCTGAGCTACATCGTGCTGCTCACCGGGCGGCGGGCGCTGCGCTCCCTGCTCGCGGTCAACCATCGGCATCCCGCCCTGCGGCTGCCTTCCGTGGTCATGGTCCTGGCCCTGGCCGCCGTGCTCGCCGCGCAGTGGGGACTCCTGCCGCCGATCGGCGGTCGCGCCACCGCGCCCCGGCCGTCCGCGGCAGGCCTGGTCACCCTCCAGCGGGTGCCGCACCGCGCCTCGCCCCGGCTGGTGCGGTCGCGCCATCAGGCCGGTCGCCATCAGGCCGGTCGCCGGGTGGCCGTGCTCACGGCGGTCAGCGCGCGCGGATTCGATCCGCTGGGCGTCCCGGGCGACGACCCCTCCGATGAGAACAGTGACCTGGCGGGTTACGCCGTCGACAAGGATCTTCAGACCGCCTGGCAGAGCCAGTACTACCTGGGTAATCCGGTGTTCGGCGGCCTGAAGGCGGGCAGCGGGCTGATCCTGGATATGGGCAGGACGGTGCGGCTCAGCTCCGTCAAGGTCACCTTCGGCTCCGCGTCAGGCGCCGACGTGGCGATCGAGGTCGGCAACCACGACACCCTGGCCGTGTCCACCTTGGCCACCTTCAGGACGGTCGCCACCGCCGACGACATCGGGGGCACCCATACCTTCAGGGCCGCGAGATCAGGGCCGGCCCGCTACCTGCTCATCTGGTTCACCAAGCTGCCGCCGGCCGGCCCCGGCCGGTTCCAGGCCCAGATCTTCAACATCACCATCCGCGGCACGGCCAGCTAAACGCAGGAAACCACCCATGAGGATCAACGTTGACCAAGTCATGAAGGGATGACCATGTTGCCCAAAACGAGAAGGTTGTGGTCACGCTGCGGGTTGATGGCGCTGACGATAGCCATCACGCTGTCTATGACAGGCGCCGCGTCGGCGGTTGTTAACGACAATTCACCAGCGCAGACCCAAACGTATGACAACCTGGCGCAGGCGAGTTCGCAGACGGACCGGTGGACCGACTTCTCCGTGAAGTACCAGCTCGAGCAGACTTCCGCGGAGACGGTCAACGGCGACAATAGCGCCGTTGCGTCGACCAGCTACTGCCATGACTGCGGCGCCGTGGCGATCGGTTTTCAGGTCCTCGTGATATCAAGGCAGGACCTGGCCAACCTCCACGTGAGCAATACGGCCGATGCGGCGAGCTACGCCTGTACCAGATGTGACACGCTGGCGGCCGCTTACCAGATAGTTTTCGCCACCAACTCACCGCAGCTGACCTTTAATCAGATCCTGGGTCTGGCCGGCATAGAGCAAAAGCTGGATGCCCTGAAAACTTCCGGCCTCAGCACGGCCCGCATGCAGCAGCTGGCTGGCGAGTTCGCACAACAAGCCGTGTTCATCCTGCAGGGGGGCATCGGCACTTACCGGGACGGTAACGCGCCGGCATATTCTCCGGCGTTGCACGGTGCCGGGCTCCCGGCCAATATGGCGGAAAATAGCGGGCCGGTTACTGACCTGTACGTCAAATACAAGAACGGCTGAGCGTGCGTCAGGAGATCTGCGGGTAGGGGAGCGCGGCCACGAGGACGTCGGATACCTGCGCGCCGGGACCGGCCCCGCGTGTCCGCGCGACCTTGCGCCAGCCCCAGGTGCGGAACGCGTTCTGCGCCGGGGTCGCCGCGGGCAGCACGGTCAGGGTCGCTCGTTCCTCGGCCCGGCTGGCCAGGATGAGGTCGTGCAGCCCCTGGCCGATGCCCTGCCGCCGCCAGGACGCGCGGACAAGCAGATCGGTCAGCGCGAAGGTGCGGCCGGGATGTTCTGCGGTGACCTCGTCTGGCAGCGGGGTGGTCAGGTCGCGCCACCAGGAGGTAGCGGGCCGCAGCGGCATCCCGGAGCCGTAGCCGACCAGATAGCCGCCGCGGCGAGCCTCGGCTAGGACGAAGCCCGGCTGGCGGCGCTGCACCAGGAAGCGGCCGGCGAACAGCGCGGCATCGTCGGGGCCCCCGTACGGTAGGTCGGCGCGAACCTCGGCGTGCAGGGCCTGCAGCTCCTCCGCGTGCGGCGCGGCCTGCCTCCCGTCGAGCAGCTGGAACGCTACGCCATCGGCAGTCACATCCACCTCCTCCCCGGCCCTGGGTGACCTGCTGCGAACAACAACCCGGCGACGCGAAGACGTTCCGCGTCCTCCACCGCCGCAGCGCCATGAGCTGGCGCGGCGTCATCCCCTGCCTGCTCCCCCGCAGGGGGAAGCCCGCGGCCGCGCTCTGCCGCGGAGCTACGTGCGCAGCTCGCCTTCGCCCCCGGTGAGCGCCACCTGATGGTGGGCCGTGACCCGGATGGCGGTTACGCGCTCGTCGCCACGGACCGGGCGCTGCACCACCGTGCAGGCCGCGGCGGCTGGTCGCGTCTGGGCTCGGATCAACGCGCCCGGGTGGGCTGGGCAAGCTCACCTGGCTACCTGGTCATCACGGGCCTGGCCGGTGCCGCGCCGCCCCGCGTGGTCGTGCCCTTGCGGCGCCGCGGGACCTGGCCGGAACTGGCCGGGGAACGCATCACCCACACCAGGCTGATCCGCCAGCCCGTGATGCTCGACCGCGATCGGCGCGCCGTGGTCGAGATCCGGCGTGGTCCGGCGTGGTCCGGCGACCGATGAGCTGCGGTGGGCGCTGGTTTCCAGCCGCCATCTTGATCCCCGCGACCAGGATCTGCGTGACCATCGCCAGCGCATCAGGCTCCGAGCAGCCGTAACACCACGGACCGTTCGGTTATGGGGTGCGATTCAAGACCTGAAATGTAACAATCCTGGTCACAGGGTTAAACCCCAGGTCAGGATACCTACAGATCATGTCACATGACCTGGAAACCATCCCCCGTCATCCCCGGTTATCCCCCGTTGTCAGGGTGCCGACCCTGACATCACCCTGACATGACTCAGCCCCGACACCGGAGCGGGGGCATCGGGGCTGAGTCAAACCTGGTCCCCGCGTGGGGAGCGTGCCAGGGACCAGGGTCTTAGGGAGTCTCGGCGAGGTAGCAGAGCCAGAACATCAGCCCGATGGCTGATACCAGCCCGATCGTGTCTGCGATGGCTGACAGGATGTGCATCTCACTCCTTGGGTTAAGCCCCTCCCGGACGGAGCACGGGAGGGGGGACTAAGAGGCTTTCGGGGTGACGGCGCTGGAAGTCAGCCCTGATGGCGAGATTCAGCGCGTCCGGCGTGTCGCCCGTGATCACGTCATCGTCGCCTGCCTCTTTATGGTGAGCACCCCAGCCGGCACCGTCGTGAAACCATAGTTCGGGGTACTCATCAGCCCACGCGAGTCTGAGCGCGCTCAGCGCCTTGTCCACGTCCACCGCGAAGGGATCATGCCCGCCCGTCATCTGCCCGCCTCCCGGTGACTCGCTATCTGCAACGCGATCCCGCTTAAGGTGGAACCGGTGAACACCGGTATCGATCCGTCTTTCGGTATCGCGATGGTCGCCCCGTCCACCGTGATCAGGTCGTAATCGGCGAACAGCCCCGCGAACATCCGCCCGGCAAGGCCGGCGGGGATCACGGCAGCTCCAGACGCGCCCATACGACCCTGGTCCCGTCCCCGGTATCCTCCGCGTCCCACTCCCCGGACAGTGCCGTCACGATGTCCAGCCCGTGCGTCCCGTCGCCTGCCTTGCGCTCCCACTCGACGCCGGCTAGGTCCTCGACTTCCAGCCAGAGATAACCGGCGAACAGCTCAGCTCGCAGGATGAATGTCCGCCCCGCACTGCCCGAGTAGAGGACTGCGTTGGTGGCAAGCTCGCTCACGATGAGCACCGCGTCATCGGTGAGGGGGTGCCCGTTCAGGTAGCGCGCCACGTCATGGCGGGCAAGCGCCACCTGTTCCGGCTCTCCCGGATAGGCGTGCTCGTAGTACTTGCTGAGAGCCGTTGCCGTGCTCACCCGCTCGCCTCCCTATGGCAGCAACCCCGGACGGGGTGATGTCGCCCCGTCCGGGGGCGATTCCCATCGTGCCCGGCGGAAATCCCCCTGTCGCTGTGTGACAGCCACGTGTAAGGATGGGGGCGAAAGTGCAGCGAGACACGGTTTCAGGTAGCGAGGCGCAACAGATGGCAGTGCGACGTAACAAGAACGGCAAAGCCCTGTCCCTGTTCGCTGACGCGCTTCAGAAGGCACGCATCAAGGCGGGGCTCAACAGCGATGAGCTAGGGGACAAGCTCGGGTACTCGGGTGCGATGATCCGCTCAGTTGAGTCCGGGCACCGCGTGCCGAAGCCCGCGCTGGCGAAGGCTGCTGATGAGTTCTTCGGGTATCCCGATCTCTTCGTCATGATGGAAGAGCGGCTTCGCGACCCCCTCTGTTCCCCGCGAGCTACCGGCCGTTCGTCCCGTATGAGAAGTCGGCTCGGGTATTGCGGATCTTTGAGCCGACGCTGATAACCGGACTGTTTCAAACCCCGGAGTATGCCCGTGCCGTCCTGGCTAAGCTCCCGCACACCACCGATGATCAGGTGGAGAACCTTCTAGCCGCGAGGCTAGCGAGGCAGGAGATACTGACCAGGGATGAACCGCCCCTTGTGTATGCCCTGCACGATGAGTCGGTGCTATATCGCCCGATTGCCTCGGCGGACGTGATGCACGCTCAGCTCATGCACGTAGCGGACCTGGCTACATGGCCTAACATCAGCATTCAGGTCGTGCCCTGCAGCGCGGGCGGTCACATCGGCTTGCTCGGGGCGTTCACCGTCGCCGAGATGCCCGACTTGTCCGCTACCGTGTACTTGGAGAACGTGGCAGATGGGCAGACCATAGAAGACAGTGACCGCGTGCTGAACGTCGCGGAGTGCTTCGATGCCCTACGGGACGAAGCGCTCCCCGTTGGGGCATCTCGGAATCTCATTCTGAAAGTAGCTGAGGAGCGATGGAAAGACTAGACGGTGCGCTGTGGCGTAAGTCCAGCTACAGCGGCGCAAACGGCGCTCAGTGCGTGGAAGTCGGCACGACCAAGAACACGATCCTGGTCCGGGACACCAAGAACCCGGACGGCCCCCGTCTCACCTTCGGGCGCGAGGCGTGGGAGGCGTTCGCGTCCGCGATCAAGAGCAGGTTACTAAGAACACCCCCCGACGCCGGCTCTTGCCACAGCGTCGGGGGGTGTTCTTTTTCCCAGCCGTCGTCAGGCTCCGAGACTGGCGGCGATGCTGGCGACCGGAGAAATCGTCAGCGCCTTGGATGGGAATTCACGGGCTGGTAAGGAGAGAACCCTCCCGCGAAGCCTTTGCTTTTTCCCTGCCTTCCCGAATCCGCTTGACCGATTCGGGGCTATGGGCGTTCCCGTCCTTGATATTGAACAGGTCGTGATTTTCCCTGAGCTGCCGCGTGATATCCCGCTCCGCGTCGTACTGGCGGTCATCGGGGACTTCGGCTAGTACCTCGACAACGGGGACGACATCTTGCAGCCATTCCCCTAGCCTGTCGTTGTACTTGGTAATCCACTTGCGGTGGGTTAGGTGATTCCTGTACCGCACTTCCACCGTGGAAGTCGTAGATCCGATATAGCGAGGCTCGTACGGGGCTCTAGGCTCGCACAGGGCGTAAATGTGTGCCGCACAATCACCTAGCCTTTGCCTGGAATCCGCATGTAGTCGCGGACTGCATAATTCCTGGGGATGGGATTGGCGGTGCGGTAATCCTCGATGACACTAGGGCTCTCGTCCAGCCACTTATTCTGCCGGGCTACCTCGAAAGACGAATGGATCGAGTCAACGACTTCCCTGCCCGAAGGGGCTGGCTCCGGCTCACGGCGGAACAGCTCCCGTGATTCGTCAATAGCCTTCTGGCGCAGCCTTTCGGAAAGGTCATCCGTGCGGTAATCACAAGCCAGTGCCACGTCATCGAGACTTTCGAGGAATGCGTCAAATTCCGGGTGCCCGTGCACCGTGGCGTGCTGCACGAGCAGAGGCAGAACCGGCCTTCGCGCGCGCGAACTGTCCGCCGGCCGGGACACCACAGGCAGCCGCACCCAGCAGGTGCAGCCCGTACCCGGGAAGCAGGACCCAAGCTCGCAGCCCAGCGCCATGAACTCGCGAGAAACTGCTGATCATCGATCCGGAGTTGAATCCCGGAGGTTGAGATCGTCAAGCACCGCGGGCAGGCCCACGTTGAGCATTTTCCTGCGGACGTGGCCCAGCAGCTTCGCCATGAACACCCCGCCGACGCCGGTAAATCCGGTGCGCTCGTAGCTGAAGCGCGTGCCGCCGGCGTGGGGTTCGAGCCGGTAGACGACCTCGGTTTCGTCGCCGTGGCCGCCGAGATCCTGGCCGGGCGGGCCGCGATGAGCGCGGATGACCCGGAGCCGCAGATCGCGGCCACCGCCCTGCTCGGCCTGTGGCGCATCCAGTTCCAGGGCCTGTCGAAATACCTGGACGGCATCCGGACGCCCGCCCAGGTGCACCAGGCCGTGACCGCCGATGTCCACCGCGTCGCCCAGCTCATCGGAGCCGGGCTGAGCTCGTTCGCGGCCTTCATGCCCGGTCCGCAGACGCCAGGCACCGGCGGCTGGTGATAGCCGGCCGGGGGGACGTAGGCTGGCGAAGTTGCTGGCGCTGTGGCCGGCCGAGAGGCGGGGCTGAGAAATGGCTGATCTGCAGGTCGTGGCGGTACTGACGGCGAAGCCTGGCTCGGAGAAGCTGGTCGGAGATGCGCTGGCCGCGCTGGTCGAACCGACCCGCGCTGAAGTGGGGTGTACCTCCTACGATCTCTTCGCGTCCGTCATCGATCCGGTTACGTTCGTCACGATCGAAACGTGGCGCTCCCAAGACGACCTTGATGCGCATATGCAGACCCCGCACGTGCAGCAGGCCCTCGCGGCGGCCGGCGATCATCTGGCGCAGGCTCCGGCCATTCATCCCCTGAGCACAGTCAGCTAGTCAGCGAAGTCAGCTAGCCGGGTACACCAGCCTGGTGTCGCGCGGGCTGACGGGCTCGCCGCATGCCGTGCACACCAGCCGGGCGGTGAGTTCATGACCGCATTTATGCTCGACGACCAGCGGCGGCCCGTCGTCGCCCGCGAGGTACTTATCGCCCCAGGATCGCAGCGACGTGATGACCGGGTAGAGATCGAGACCCGCTTCGGTCAGGAAGTACTCGAACCGGGCCGGATGCTCGCAGTACGGCCGGCGCTCCAGGATGCCCGCGCTCACCAGGGTGCGGAGCCGCGCGGCCAGGGTGTCGCGCGGAGCCCCGGTGCGCTTGACCATCTCGTCGAACCGGCGGTCACCGAGAAAGATCTCGCGCACGGCGAGCAGCGCCCACTTCTCCCCGACGATCTCCAGGGTGCGGGCGATAGAACAGATCCGGGGCTGCGCCGGTGCGGTCATCACAGGCTCATCATACCTCCTAAGTCTGATTTCTGGACGGACTAAGCGGCGTGCGGGTATGGTGAGTCCAGATTTCGGACTAAGTCCGAGGCTGACCCGGAGGATGCCGCGATGAGCCCCGTCCCGCTGACGACCGCCGGCCCGCCAGCCGCCGCCCCCACAGCCCGCCAGCTGACGGCCATCGTCGGGGTGCTGTCGCTGGCCGTGTTCATGTCCAGCCTCGATCTATTCATCGTCAACCTGGCCTTCCCGTATATCGGCCGGGAGTATCCGGGCACCAGCCTGAGCGACCTGTCCTGGGTGCTCAACGGCTACACGATCGTCTTCGCCGCGGTGCTGGTGCCAGCCGGCCGGTGGGCCGACCGGGTCGGCAGGCGGCGGCTGTTCGTGGCGGGCCTGATCACCTTCAGCCTCGGCTCGCTGCTCTGCGGCGTAGCCCCCGGCGTGGCGGCGCTGATCGCGGCCCGGGTCATCCAGGCCGCGGGAGCCGGCCTGATGGTGCCGGCCTCGCTGTCCCTGCTGCTGGCCTGCGTGCCGGCGGCCGCCCGCGGCCGGGCCATCGGCACCTGGTCGGCGCTGGGCGCGCTCGGCGCCGCGCTCGGCCCGGTCATCGGCGGGAGCCTGGTGCAGGTCAGCTGGCGATGGGTGTTCTGGATCAACCTGCCCGTCGGCCTGGTCGCGGTGCTGCTGGCCGCCCGGGTCATTCCGGAGAGCAAGGATGACCACGTCCGGGGACGGCCTGACCTGCTCGGCGCCGCGCTGCTCGCGGCCGCCGTGGGACTGCTCGCCCTGGCCCTGGTCAAGGCACCGAACTGGGGCTGGGGATCGGCGGGCTTCATCGCCTTGCTGATCGCTTCGCTGGCCTGCGGCGCGGCCATGGTCGCGCGCTCGAAGCGGCACCACTCGCCGGTTATCGAGCTCGGGCTGCTCCGGTCCCGTAGCTTCAGCGGCACGTTCGCTGCCTCCATCTTGTATTACGCCGGGTTCGGCGCCTTCGTGCTGAACTCCGTGGAGTTCCTCACCGGGGAATGGCACTACTCAGCCGTCCGGGCGGGCCTGGCCATCGGGCCCGGGCCGCTCATGGTGCTGCCCTTCGCGCGGCTGGCCGCCCCGCGGCTCGCCGTCCGGCTGGGCGGGGCGGGCCGGGTCGCGGCGATCGGATGCCTGGTCAACGCGGCGGCCATGCTGCTGTGGCTGAGCCGGATCCAGGCCCATCCGGCGTACCTGACGCACCTGCTGCCCGCTCAGCTGCTCGGCGGGGCGGGCGTGGGCCTGACGATCCCGTCGCTGCTCGCGGCCGGCAGCGCGTCGCTGCCGCCGGACCGGTTCGGCACCGGCAGCGGCATCTTGAACATGGGCCGCCAGGTCGGGACGGTCCTCGGCGTGGCCGGACTGGTCGCCATCCTCGCCCATCAGGACCAGTCCGACCCGATCGCCGTCTACCGCTACGGCGTGGTGCTCATCATCGCCTTCTTCGCCGGCGCGGGCGTGGTGGCCGCGAGCCTGCTCACCGCCGGGGCTGCCCGCCCGGCCCGCCCCGCCGCCCAGCCGCCCGCCCTCGACGTAGCTGGCACCGAGCTAGCTGCGGGTGATCTAGTAGGTCGCGCGGCCGCCGCTGATGTCGTAGACGGCGCCGGTGGAAAAGCTCACCCGGTCTGAGCTGAGGAAGGCGACGAGCTCGGCGACCTCCTCGGGCCGGCCGACGCGTTTCATCGGGATCAGGCTGGTGATATAGGCGAGCACGTCCGGGGCGGTGCTGTCGTTCATCGGGGTGGCGATGACCGCGGGGGCGATGGCGTTGACCAGCACGCCGGTGGTGGCCAGTTCCTTGCCCGCCGACTTGGTCAGGCCGATCACGGCGGCCTTGGACGCCGAGTAGATCGACAGGCCCGGGTTGCCGTCCTTGCCGGCCATGCTGGCGAAGTTCACCACCCGCCCCCAGCCCCGCTCGCGCATGCCGGGCACGAAGATCCGCATGGTGTTGACCGTGCCCAGGACGTTCACGTCGAAGACCCGGCGCCACTCCTGCTCGGTCGTCTCCAGCAGGGGCTTGTTCGCGCCCACGATGCCAGCTGAGTTGATGAGCACGTCGACGGGGCCGATCTGGCCGGCTATCCGGCGCAGCGCCGCCTCGTCGGTCACGTCGGCGACGACGTCGGCCTGACCGCCGATGTCCAGGGTGGTGACGGCGCAGCCGTCGGCGCGCAGCCGGGCGGCGGTCGCCGCGCCGAGCCCGCTCGCGCCGCCGGTCACCAGGGCGGTCCGGGTCATGACGCGCCCTGTCCGGGTGAGCCGCCGGCGATGGGGGCGGCTTGGCCTTTCAGCATTCCCATGGCTGTTCAGCTACCTTCCGTTTCCTGGTTGCTACGGTCACGCCGAGCTGCTGCCCGCCGCGTCTGGATCGGTGCCCTGACCAGCAGCATCGCTCAGCACACCGCGACCCTAGCCGGGGCCGTGAGGTCAGCCGCCAGCCGGAAGATGGTGGATGGCGAGCCGTGTTCCGCCGCGCTGGCGGCCGTCGGCGCTGGCTGCGGCGGCACGACCGGAGCCGGGCGGTCCGGCCGGGTGCGGCGACGGTTCCTGCACGCGGAAAGACTCCGTTCACGTCGGGTCTGAGTAAAGCCAACAGCCAAGGTACGCGGCGGTGCGGGAAGCACGGCTTCGGCTGGCGGCCGCGAGTTTATTCGACCGGCAGTCGACCAGGACCGGCCCGTGACACCACGGCCCGTTCGGTAATAGAGATCTTTCCTGCCGAACGGGCCGTGGTGCGTGCCCTGATCCAACGTCAGCCGCCGGGTCTGGCCCAGTCAGCGGTCGAGTCGGCCAGCCGCACTCAGGAGAGCGCGCGGTTGGCTTCGCGGCGGTGGCCGAACCCGACGTTCAGGATGACGATCTGCTCGCCGGCGATCTCGTAGATGACCCGGTAGTCACCGACGCGTAGCCGGTACCGGTCGGCGTAGCCGGCCAGTTTCTTGATGTCGGCGTCCTGCCGCCGCGGATCGTCTCCGAGTGGCGTGAGGGCCCGCAAGATGGTGAGCGCTGCTGGCTGTGAGATGGCTCGAAGCTGGCGGACGGCGCGTTCGCGCCAGCGGAACGCGTACTTCACCCGGCGCCCTGGCCGGTGTCCTCTCCGAAGATCGCCGCTACCACCTCGGACATGCTGTAAATGCGGGCCTCGGGGTTCTCGGCCAGGTCCCGGTCGGCCTCGCGGGAGAAATAACGGTCGATCGCGTCTTCAAGGACGTTGAAATCCTCGACTGGGACGACCGCTGCCACGGGCTCGCCGTTGCGCATGATGACAGTTGGGCTGCCGTTCTGCGCGCGGGTCAGTACCTCGGCGAGGTGGGCGCGGACATCCCGGACGTTCATCCTGCTGTCATCGTCATTCATGATCGAAGTGTACTCCGATTTGTGTACACCGACTCGCCTGGCACGGACGGGGGGCGGAACGCGGCGAAGGGGTTGGTAACGATCAGGGTCCGCGCCGCGAACCGGTAGAGCGTGGCTGGCCTGCCGCCAGCGGACGTCGGCCGGGCCGCCGCGGGCGTGGCCTCGATAACGCCGCGGCGGGTCAGCACCCGCTGCAGGTTGGTCGCCGAGACCGGATGGCCGGCCGAGGCGGCGTAGATGTCCCGTAGCTGGGCGATCGTAAAGGTACCGGGGGCCAGGGCGAAGCCGATGTTGGTGTACGACAGCTTGGCCCGCAGCCGGTCTCGCCCCGATTCGGCGATCGACCCGTGATCGAACGCCGTCGGCGGAAGGTCCTGGACACTGTGCCATGCGGTGTCCGGCGGAATGCGCGGCTCGACGTCGGCGGATACCAGCGCCAGGTAGGCCGTGGCCAGGACGCGGCCCCTGGGATCCCGCGCCGGATCGCTGCGGGTCTCCAGCTGCTCCAGGTAGGCGATGTCGGTGAGGTCGACCTTGGCGGCCAGGTGCCGGCCCAAGGACGTCCCGAGGCGCTCGTCCGCCCCCAGCGGGCCGCCGGGCAGCGCCCACCGCCCGTCGAACGGCGGCGTGCCCCGCTGCCAGAGCAGGACGTTCAGGCCGTTACCGCGGACCTGGAGGACCACGGCCAGCGCCTCGTGCGGGAAACGCTCGCCGCCCAGGGGCGGCCCGGGCGGCCGGTCCGGCCGGGGCGGCTTGGGGCGGCGGCCTGCTTCAGTCCCGGAAGCTTGCGGCTGATCTTCTGGCACGTTCGCATGGTACTGAGCCACTGGGTTTTAGACTCTTAGGCGAAAATGTTTTATACTCTGAGTCGAAAACCTCCTCATGAGATAGGGGCAGATGTGGCCAGTACTGAGAGAGCCCCAGAGCGTGTCGGCCCAGAGCGGACCGGCGGTGAGCGGACCGGCGGCGAGCGGGTCGGCGGCGAGCGGGTCGGCCGGGACCGGGCCGGCCGGGACTGGGCGGCGGAGGTCCGGCGGCTGGCGGCACAGCGCGATGCCGTGATCCTCGCGCACAACTACCAGGCCCCCGAGATCCAGGACGTCGCCGATCACGTCGGCGACTCGCTGGCGCTCTCACGCCTGGCCGCGGCGAGCACGGCGCGTGTCATCGTGTTCGCCGGCGTCTACTTCATGGCGGAAACCGCCAAGATCCTCGCCCCGGACCGGACGGTGCTGATCCCGGACCCCCGGGCCGGCTGCTCGCTCGCCGACACGATCACCGCGCAGCAGGTGCGGGATTGGAAGGCCGAGCACCCCGGAGCCGCGGTTGTCGCCTATGTGAACACCAGCGCCGAGGTCAAAGCCGAATCCGATCTGTGCTGCACCTCAGCCAACGCGGCGCAGCTCGTGGCGTCCGTTCCGGCGCACCGGGAGGTCCTGTTCCTGCCCGACCAGTTCCTCGGCGCTTACGTACGGCGCGTCACCGGCCGCGCCAACATGCATATCTGGCTCGGCGAGTGCCACGTGCACGCCGGGATAAGCCCGGCCGAGCTGCGCCGCAAGGCTAGCGCCCAGCCCGAGGCCGAGCTGTTCATCCATCCCGAATGCGGCTGCTCGACCGCCGCGCTGTGGCAGGCGGGGGAGGGCGACCTGCCGCCCGGCCGCACCCGGGTGCTGTCCACCGGGGGCATGCTGGAGGCGGCCCGTACGACCACGGCGCCCGCCGTCCTGGTGGCCACCGAGACCGGCATGCTGCACCAGCTGCGCCGGGCCAATCCCGCCGTGCGCTGGGAGCCGGTCAACCCGGACGCCGTGTGCCGGTACATGAAGATGACGACGCCAGCCGCCCTGCTGCGCTGCCTGCGCGACGGCGTTACCGAAGTGACCGTCGCCCCCGATGTGGCCGGCCGGGCCCGGCGGGCCGTCCAGGCGATGATCGCAGCCGGGTCAGCGCCGGTGCCAGCCGGGGTGTCGGCCGGAGGCAGCGCGTGAGCGAGCTGGAGCTCCGCCACCTGCCCTGGTCGCGGGCGTCCTGGGAACGCGACGCCGACGTGGTGGTCGTGGGGTCGGGAGCAGCGGGCCTGACCGCGGCTCTGACCGCCGCGGGCCACGGCCGCAGCGTGCTGCTGCTCACCAAGGACGACCTCGGCGGGGGCGCGACACCTTGTGCCCAGGGCGGCCTGGCGGCCGCGATCGGCCCCGGTGACAACCCGGCCCTGCATCAGCGGGACACGCTCGATGCGGGCGCCGGCCTGTGCGATCCAGCCGCCGTGGCGACGCTGGTATCCGAGGCCCCAGACGAGATCGCCCGGCTGGCCGGGCGTGGTGCCCGGCTGGAGCGGACGGCGCTCCACCTGGAGGGCGGGCACAGCCGCAACCGGATCGTCAGCGCCGGGGGCGACGCGATCGGCGCGGAGGTGCACCGGGTGCTCCTGGCCGCCGTGGCGGCCAGCCCGGTCCAGGTCATGACCCGCTGCGTCGCGCTGGACGCCCTGACCGGCGACCGGGGCTCGGTAGCCGGGGTGCTGGCCGGGAGGACCGGCGATGACGGGGTCCTGCGGGTCGGCACGGTGACGGCGCGCGCCGTTATCCTGGCCACCGGTGGCTTCGGCCAGGCGTACGCGACGACCACCAACCCGGCCGGGCTGACCGGCGACGGCCTGGCGCTGGCCGCCCGCGCCGGAGCGGAGCTGCGGGACGTCGAATTCGTGCAGTTCCACCCGACGGTGCTGTGGCAGGAAGCTGCCCTGGGCCAGTGCCCCCTCATCACCGAGGCCTTGCGCGGGGCCGGCGCGGTGCTGGTGGACGTGGCGGGCCGGCCCGTCATGGCCGGGCGGCATCCGCGTGGCGACCTGGCCCCCAGGGACGTCGTGTCGTCGGCCATGCAGCAGCGGATGGCACGCGGCGACGGGCCAGGCGATCACCTCTGGCTGGACGCCACCGCGCTGGGCCGGGCCGTCCTTGAGCGGGATTTCCCCACGGTGGCCGCCCTGTGCCGGGCGCGGGGGATCGACCCGGCGACCGAGCCGATCCCGGTCGCGCCCGGCGCGCACTACGCCTGCGGCGGCATCCGGGCCGGCCTGGACGGGCGGACCTCGGTCACTGGGCTCTACGCCGTCGGAGAAGCCGCATCGACCGGCGTGCACGGAGCCAACCGCCTCGCGTCCAATTCGCTGACCGAGGCCCTGATCACCGGACGGCGCGCCGGGGAGCTGCTCGGGCGCAACTTGCCTGAGCCATCAGCCGGCCTGCGGCTGCCTGCGGCCGGCCCGGGGGTGAACCCCGCCGTCCGGCCGGGGTTGGCCGCGGCCATGTCACGGGACGCAGGAGTCATGCGTGATCACGCGGACCTGGAACGCCTCCGGCAAACGCTGCGGCAGGCCCCGTCCGCGGACACGGGGCCCGCAGGCCGGAGGCTGGATCTGGCCACGGTCGAGGCGACCAACCTGCATGCGGTCTCGGTGCTGGTCGCCGTGTCCGCTCTGGCCCGCGCCGAGAGCCGCGGGTGCCATCGGTGGCGGGACGCGCCGCCGGGCAGCTCGGGCCAGCGGGCGCGCCATACGGTGGTGCGCGTGGACGCGGGCCGGCCGCTGGTAGCCGGCCCCGTTCAGATAAAAGAGGAGGTCGGCGCGTGACCCTGAACGCGACGGTAGCCGGACGACTCCTCGCCGCGGGCCTGGATCCCGACGACACCGAGCGGGCCGTCCGCGTGGCGCTCGACGAGGACCTGCGTTACGGGCCCGATCTCACGTCGGCCGCGACCGCCGCGCCGGGCGCGCGGGCCGCGGCCGGTGTCGTGGCCCGGGAACCCGGCGTGCTGGCGGGCATCCCTGTCGTGCTGGCCGTCCTGGATGCCGCCGGGATTGCGCCAGGAGCAGCCGAGCCGCTGCGCGCGGACGGCGACCGGATCGACGGGGGCGCCGAAGTGCTCCGGATCCGTGCCCCGCTGCGAGAACTTCTCGGCGCCGAGCGAACCCTGCTCAACTTCCTTACTCACCTGTCGGGCATCGCCACCGCGACGAGGGCGTGGGCGGACGCCGTGTCCGGCACGGGCTGCGCCGTGCGTGACACCAGGAAGACCACTCCGGGGCTGCGTCAGCTCGAGAAGTACGCCGTGCGGTGCGGCGGCGGCCTGAACCACCGGATGGGACTCGGCGATGCGGCGTTGATAAAGGACAACCACGTGGCGGCGGCCGGCGGGATCGCGGCGGCCATCGCGGCCGTACGCGCGGCCGCACCCGGGCTCCCGCTTGAGGTGGAGTGTGACAACCTGACGCAGGTCCGCCAGGCCCTGGACGCCGGGGCGCGGCTCATCCTGCTCGACAACATGGGGCGGGCCGATCTGCGCGCCGCGGTAGCCATGGCTGGCCGGTACCGCTGCGTCCGGCTGGAAGCCAGCGGGGGGCTGCGGTTTGAGGAGGCCAGAGCCGTCGCGGAGACGGGCGTCGATTTCGTCGCCGTCGGGGCTCTTACCCACTCAAGTCCCGCGCTCGACCTGGGGCTGGACATGCTGGCAGGCTGACTACCGCGGGACACGGTCTGCGCGTCAGTCCCCGATCGGCGGCGGGCATGGGTGCAGCCGCAGCGCGCGGACCGGGGACGGCTCCAGCAGCTCCGGCAGCTCGAGAACAGAACCCTGGCGGCCGGGCGTGTGATGGGCCGCCCGTCCGGACGTCAGATCGTGTACCCGGGTCCGCGAGGGCAGGTACAGGCCGTCGACCACAGTCTGCCGCGCCGCGTCACCGAGAAGATGGACGAACAGGTCGCCGTCCTTCACGGTGAAGCGGACCGGCACGCCGTCCGCGGTGGTCGACTCGGCGCGGGTCTGCGACATCGAACTCGGGCCGGACTTCCTGGCCTGCCCCTCTACTGGCGGCTGGCCGTTAGCAGGCTTCCCATCTCAGACGCCTATTTCGACCGTCTCACCGACAAGATCATTGCCGCACTGAAGGCATGACTCCGACCGGCTGCATCACGCCGGCGACCAACTCGCCGGGTTGAGAAGTTCTGCCAGGCAGCTTCCTCAGCCCGACTCGGGCCTCAGTATGTCGTGCCGCCTGCTTCGGGCCCGAGTTCGTCGGTGCCGCCCGGCTCGGAACCGAGCACACCAGCGCCACCCGCCTCGGGGTCATCTGTGGTGTGGGGATTGCGTGCCATTTCGATCTCCTTCGGCGATGCTCCCTCTGGTCTTAAACACTAGCTGGCGCCGTACTACCGCCGCATCAGTCGCTAACTGGATTCCGGACGGTGCGCGGCGTCGGCGGGAGCGGGTGCCGCGGATGAGGTGTGCACGGATTTCTCCTGTTACTGGCGGTGATCTTGTGCCTCACCAGGTTCCGGAAGGCTGACGCACAGGGAGCGGGACCGCGGCACACGGCGAATCTTTCAGGCCGCGGGAAACTCGCGCGGTGGGGTGGTCTCAACGAGACTCTCCGGCCGTCGCGGCCGGGACAGCGGCCGCTTTCACCTCTGGCCGGGACTGAGCACTTGCCGGGTGGCCATCGTCGGCCGGAGCGCTGGCAGGAGCCGTCTGGCCGAAGGCGCGCACCACGATCACGGTGGCGGCGAGGATCACGATGGCCAGCAGCCCGGCCACCCAGGCGCTGGCGTCGACGGTGCCGATGAGCTGGGAGATCAGCCCGATCAGGATCACCGGGAGGCCGAGGCCGAGGTAGGCCGCGGCGAAGAACGCGGACATCGCCTGGGCGCGGCGGCCGGGTTCGGCCAGCCGGCCGATCTCGCTCAGGCCGCCGCGGAACACCAGGCCGACCGCGATGCCGCTAACGACGGTCCCGGCCAGGAACAGCCACAGCGCCCGGGCGAACAGGGATCCCTCCAGCGCGGCCAGCCCGGCCAGCAGGACCGGCAGGCCCAGGCTCACCGAACGGCGGCTGGGCAGCCGGGCGGACAGCGCCTGGCTGATCGCCGCGATCGCGAACAGCAGGAACGAGGCCGCGCCGATGACTGCTAGGTTGTGCACGCCCAGGATGCCGCGCAGGAAGCTGGGCACCAGGCTGCTGAACAGCCCGGGCAGGGTGAAGGCGGCGAAGATGCCGAGCATGGCCCCGGCCATGACCAGGCGCATGCGGGCGGGGATCCCGGCCTGCAGGCGCAACCGGAACGCCCGGTCGGGGCGGGCCACGGTCTCGGGGACGGCCAGCAGCGCCAGCAGCGCCAGCATCGCGACCGCGCTCAGCCCCAGGTAGGCCCAGAACACCGTTCGCGTGGGCGCCGGCAGGTACTGGGCGAAGGCCCCGGCCACCAGTGGTCCCAGCCCGAGCCCGGTCATGTTCGCCCCCACGGCCAGGACCGCGGCGGCGCGAAGGTCGCGCCGTGGCTGCAGCTCGGCCAGCGCGGCGCTGGCGGTCCCGGCGACGAACCCGGCCGCCGCACCGCTGACCACCCGCGCCGCGATCAGCTCGCCGATGTTCGCCGCGACCAGGACTTTCTTGCGCACCGACGCTGACTGCAGTCCCCGCATTACCGCTAGCCGGAGTTTCAGATGATCTTGATGCTGGCTGACTGTTCCTGCTGGTCAGGTGGGCTTCGGTTGCCCGTTTAGGCGTATGACCTAACTTCGGGGTGCCCACTTGGCCAGGTCGAAGATTTCGTAGAGTTCGTGCTGGTCGCCGGTGAGCTCGGTGGTCATGCGGCGGGCTTTGGGCCGGCCGCCGGTGGAGGGGTAGATCAGGACGGTCTCGCCGATGCCGGCGAGCTGGGCGAGCAGCTGGCGGACGGATAGGTGCAGGCCGGCCTGGGCGGCGGTGCGGCGCATGAGGTGGGCGATCTGCAGGGCCAGGACGCAGGTGAAGACGTGGACGCGGATGTTGTGCTCGGTCCAGTGGTGCATCGGGGAGAAGGACACCACGTGCGGGTCTTTCATCTGGCGGAAGGAGAACCCGGCTTCGGACTGGGACCTGTACCCGGCGATGACCTCGGGCACGGGCCAGTCGTCGTGATCGGTGATCAGCACGTGCTTGCCGAAGATTTCCTCTTCCA
>ODAK010000829.1_pt1 | contig 35058 bp, 31 predicted proteins | sample 1539591 | NCBI WGS metagenome assembly ODAK01 (sample SAMEA3539303, study PRJEB22396) | soil metagenome | biome: tundra; feature: field; material: soil | place: USA | collected 2010-05 | depth 0.15 m | reverse complement strand
GGTCGGTCTTGGCCGGAAGTGGCAATTCGATCTTGTTGATCGTGAGGGACAGTTGGTCGAGAATCTTGCGCCAGTTCTTCACGATCCTTCGCCGACGATCCGCCGGAGTCTTTTCCGGCCAGTATTCGCTCGCTCGACCGATCTTGTACTTGAAACGGAAATCCTTGTCCAGTAAGTGCAAGAGCGCGGGGTGGGGATAGACCTCGGCCACAACGAACGTGGCGCCCACTGGTGTCTCGACGGTGGCTACCTTGTAGCCGAGATCAGAAAGGCGTTCGGTGAACTGGCGCCCGATCTCGCCGGGCCGGATTTCACTGGGCGAATGGGTGCTGCATCCTTTGGAACCGAACTTCTGGGACACCGCGCTGTCGGCCTCTCGACGCTTGTGAATCGCGGTGAGCGCGATCGGCATATCGACCGTCACGAGATCGACGGAATCGCCACCGAGCAACGTGCGTGCGGCGTTCAAGAGCGCGTCCACGTCAGGCCGACCAGCACTGGGCGTCGTCAACCAGTCCACGGGCGTCCCGTTCGCGAGTTCCAAGAACTGGCTATAGCTCGGACTCAGACCGACGCACTTCCACCGATCCTTCGCTTGCGTGAGCAGTGCGACGCCGCTCGGTTCGGCGGCGGTCCACGCCGGATCGATGGCCAGGATGCTCGTCATCCTGGGCAGGTTATACCCTCCTGAAACATCATGACGTTGAGTGTGATCGCTACGACGACGTCACTATTTCAACGGGACCGTTGAAGGCGAGCGTGACGGTAACCTCGAATCCAGTGGCGTCTTCCCAACACGGTTTGCTTCGTCGGGCTATCAACGCCCCTCGACGTGCAATGCACGAAGTCATCAGACTTCGCCAGCGACACCTCTGGAAGGTGATCGCGAACGGTTTCGCGCGCCCCGTTCTCGATCGGTGGGGATATTTTCGCGAGGACCGTACGGAGGGGATCAATTACCTGCGCACGATTGCCGGACTACCGCTCTTGCTGAAGTACCGACCCGAACCCGTGCCCGACGAACTCTGGTCACCGCGTCGCCTCAACTTTCTCATTCACGAGTTGCACCTGAGCTCGTATCTCGAGATCGGTGTCCTCGAGGGAGAGACCTTCGCCAACGTCAAGGCGCGACGGCGCTACGGCGTCGACCCCGAACCAATTTTCGACCCGGCGCTCTTGCCACGGCGCTCGAAGTTCGCCGTCGTGACCAGTGACGCTTTCTTCGCGTCGATTCGTCCAACCGAACGATTCGACGTGGCGTTCATCGATGGTCTGCACACATTCGAACAGACCTATCGCGACGTGATCAACACGTTGATGCATCTTCGCTCGGGCGTGATCGTGATCGACGACACCGTACCGAGCGACGAGTATTCGGCGATCCCCGATCAAGACGAGTCGTATCGCGCACGCGAAGAAGCCGGACTTGAAGGACGACCATGGCACGGCGATGTGTGGCGAGTGGTGACGTTGCTCGATCGACACCACAGCGAGTTGGAGTGGCGCACGATCGTCGACGAAGGGAATCCGCAAACGCTGTTGTGGCGTCGGGGTCTCGGTGCGTCGGTGGCCGCGTCCGCCGAAGAGATCGCCCTCGCGAAGCAATCAACGTTCGCCGACGTCTTCGCCGATGGTGTTCCGGAGTACTTCCACCCGACCCCGGAGTCACGGGCGTTGGCCGAGTGCGTCGAGTCACTTCGCCATGGGCGGGTGTGACCAAATTCGGATTCAAGGCGTTTCCTTACGATTGGCTGAAGAAATTGTGACTTTGGGCCTAGGAATTCACGCGAATTTGGGGACCCCTCACTCGTAAGTTGAACATGAAGGTCATTCAAGTGGCCATCGAGATTGAGAATTCACAGCAATCTCAAGTCCGATTGAATCTACCGAATACGAAAGAAGGGTCTCTGATGAACAAGATCATCGCAATCTTCGGCAATCCCGCTGAACGCACGTCGCCAGGAGTGTTGTCGTGGCTCCGCGATTCCAAGCTCGCCGCCGTCGCGTGGCTCGCGGTTCGCGTATGGGTCGGGATCATGTGGATTCAAGCCGGTGTCTCCAAGGTTTGGGGCGCCGAGAACCCATCGTTCATGCACAACAACGGAGCCGGCGTCGCCGGATTCGCTGGACACGGCGTAGCCGCCTACAGCTGGTGGGGCAGTTTCATGCACAGTTTCGTCGTTCCTAACGCGAGCTGGATCGCCGTGATGGTCGCCTTCGGCGAACTCGCGATCGGCCTCGGCCTCGCCTTCGGCTTCCTTACTCGCACCGCTGCGCTCGCGAGCCTCGCGCTCCTCTTCACCTACGTGATGTCGGGCACGGCCAGCGTCTGCGCCTTCTACGCACTGTGCGCACTCATCGTGCTCGCCACCTGGCGCACCTCGACGTGGATCGGTATCGATGGGCTCATCAATGGATATCGTCAGCGCCGCCGCCACGCGGTCACCGTTGACGCTGCTCCAGTCGCCGTCGAAGTTCCGGAACTCGTCTCAGTCGGCTAATTGATTCTCAATCGCAAGGATCCCGGCGCTCTCCATGAGAGCGCCGGGATCCTTTTGTGTTTACGACGAATGTGCGAAGGCGCCATTGAGGGCGTCGTCGAGATCGGCCCAGAGGTCCGCGGGGTGTTCGAGTCCCACGCTGAGTCGAAGTAATCCTTCGGGCACGAGCTCTTCGCCCTTCCATCGTCCCCTACGGTCGATGGTGGATTCCACGCCGCCGAGACTCGTCCCACCGACGATCAGTCGTAGCAATTCGACGACTCGGTCCGCGTGGTGGGCATCGTTCACCTCGAAGGAGAGCATCGCGCCGAAACCACCTAACTGCGTGCTCGCGCGTTCGAAGCCCGGATCCGTCACGAGACCGGGGTAGCGCACGCGCACGACGTGACGATGGTCGTCGAGCCGCTCCGCGAGCTCGGCCGCAGTTCGTTGTTGACGAGCAAATCGAACCGGGAGTGTCCGAAGTCCGCGTAGCGCGAGGTACGCCTCCATCACGCCGGGGATCGCGCCGTGCATGGTGCGCCACTCGACGAGCTCGTCGCGTAGACCCGCGTCCGAGACGACCACCGCTCCCATGAGTAGGTCGGAGTGGCCGCCGATGTACTTCGTGGCGGAGTGCACGACCGCAGTCGCGCCGAGGGCGAGCGGCTGTTGCAACATCGGCGTCGCGAATGTGTTGTCGACGACGGCGATGACGCCGGCGTCGCGGGCTGCTCGCAGTATCGTCGGCAAGTCCGCCACACCGAGCAGGGGGTTGGTCGGAGATTCGAGCCATAACACGTCGGCGCCATCCAATGCGCCGAGTACCTCGGACGTGTCGACGACGTCGACCGCGCGGGTGTGGAGTCGACCTTCCTTAACCAGTCGTTCGAGAAGTCCGCGCGTACCGTTGTAGCCGTTGCTGGGATAGACGACGGTCGTTGCGAGTGGCAAGGACGTGAGCATCGCCGAGACCGCGGCCAGTCCCGACGCGAAGGAGACGCAGTGCCCTCCCTCGAGTTCACCCAGTGCCTCTTCGAAGGCACTCCACGTCGGGTTGCCCCAGCGGCCGTAACCAATCGCACCGCCGTCGCGGTAGGTCGACGCGAACGTTGGGGGAACGTTGAAGGGACCGCCGGGCTGCGGTGCTCGACCGGCCACGATGGCGAGGGTCTCGGCGTGCCACTTCGTCGGTTCGTCCATCACCTCAGTATTGCGGATGACTTCGTCGCTTCTCACGTGCACGCGACGCGTGGGGGCACTGAAATGACAAAGCCCGCGCCCTCGACATTGAAGCTCGAGGGCACGCGCTGGAGGGGGGTCTTACGACTCGTCTTCGGCTAACAGGCGATAGATCGAGCGTCGGGCGTCGGCCAAGATCGCCGCGGCCTTCTGGGTCTGCGCGTCCGAACCGGCCATCGCGACCTGTCGAACCGAGAGGATCACCTGTCGCAGGGTTCCGAACAGGTCGGACGTGGCGTCACTGACGTCGGCGGCGGCGGTCTCCCACGGCTTGCCGAGCGTTGCGCGATCCTTTTCGACGAGCGCCTTGCCCGAAGTCGTCAGGTTGTACGTCTTTCCAGACTGCGACGAAGAGATCTCAACGAGGCCTTCGTCTTCGAGCTGCTGGAGTATCGGATAGACCGACCCCGGGCTCGGACGCCACGCCCCATTGGAGCGCTCGCTCAACTCTTGGATGATCTGGTAGCCGTTGCGTGGCGCCTCTTCGAGCAAGACCAGGACGGCCGCTCGAACGTCACCTCGGCGAAGGCGCTGACGCCCGCGTGGCGAGAAGCCGCCGCGGAACATCTCGTCACCGCGTCCGAAGGGACCACCGCGGTGTCCACCCGGACTTCGACCGCGACTGCGACCACTGCCTCGAGGACCCCGGTCGCGCTCCACGCGCTCTGCGTGCTTGTGTTCATGGAATTCGTGATTCATTTATTCTCCTTTGTTGTAAATCTGACTATAACGATATATCGTTATAGGACGTTTGTCAAGGGGTACACGTGAATATTCTCGAAAGCGTGTAATTTCAACGATTTCGCGCTGAATCGGGTTATCCCGAGTGGTGGTTGCGACACTGACGTGCCTAGTCCGCGCGTGGACTAGGTGGTGAAAAACGAAGCGCGCTCGCGAATGCGACGAGCGTCAGAGCCGCGAAGCTCGCCAGGACGACGGGCACGACGTGGATGCCGAAGGAAGAGACCATGAGACTCTCGACGGCCGGTCCGATCACGCCGCCGGCCATCATGCACAAGATCAGGAGGGCGACACCGTCATCGTCATGCGGACAGAGCGTCGCGTACCAGATCAACGCCATTGGGTAGACCAGCGCGATGGAGAGCCCCACCAGTGGATACACGTAGGGTGCGGCTCCAGTCACTAGCGCGAGGACGCAGAGAACCGCGGCGGTAGTGAGTCCTCCGAGGACTACGCGGTGGTCCGACTGCCGTCGACTGACGGGTCCGGCGAGGACTCGCCCGAGGGCCAGTCCGAGCCAGAATCCCGCCGTGACGATGCTCCCGATCGACACGGAGTACCCAATTCGGTGTAAATGGGGAGCAATCCAACCGGCCGTCGTGGTCTCGGTCGCCACGTAGAGGACGTAGGCCACGATGAACGTTCCGAGAATCGATCGACGTTGCGCTCGATTGACGACGAGTTCGCTGCGTCGGTGTTCCACGGTGAGCGGCGGAGCGATCAGTCCCCGGTTACCGAACGTGAGTACCACGATGGCAATCGCGATCGCCACGTACAACAGGCGAAAGTTGTGGGGACGGACGATAACGACGAGGAGCGGTCCGATGACCGCCCCCAATCCGTATCCGGCGTTGGTGACGCTCAAGCGACGACCACGCCCGCTCGACCTCGTGCGTACGAGCAGGGAGATGAGCGAGAAGTCCACACCACCGAAACCCAGACCGAGGAGAAGAACCGACGCGAGAAAGAGTGGCCACTTCGTCGAAAGGGCGACGCCGCACGCCCCGACGGCGGTGATCAACAGGGTGGCGGAGAGCACGGTAGCGCCCGTGAAGTGCTTCATCGCGAACCAGCCGATGGGCACGCCAAAGAAGGCGCCGACGAAATACACGCTGAGGACGACGCCCGCGGCGGGGAGCGAAAGATTGAACCGATGGGCCAGGGTGACGAGTAATGGCCCGAAGAGAGACGAGATCATGCCAAAGACGATGAGGTCCAGCGTGGCGCTCGTGATAGCGAGCGGTCGAAACGCGACCTCCGTTGAAGCGGGATCCGAGGAGTTCGGTGAGTCCGGCGTCAAGGGATCATCACGCCCTCGAGCGTCACGTGGTCGGGCGAAAGTACTCGCGCTGAATCGTGCGTTCGGCTTTGTAGCGCTTCAGGGCCTCCTGAGTGGTTTCACGACTGGAGACCTCGGCGACCGGTACATCCCACCATGATGCCGAATCCGGTGCGGCGATCAACGGGTCGGTCTCGATGTGTATGACGGTCGTTTCGACGTTCGACCGGGCCGCTTGCAACGCGTGACGAAGGTCCTCGATTGAGGACGCTCGAATGACTGTGGCCCCGAGACTCGCGGCGTTGGCGGCGAGGTCGATTGGAAGTATTGCGCCGGCTAACTGGCCGGAGGAATCCCGAAGACGATAGGCGGTGCCGAAACGCTCGACCCCGACGGACTCCGACAGTGCGCCAATGGACTGAAAGCCATGATTGACCACAAGTACAACGATGACCTTGATTCCCTCTTGCAAGGCTGTTACGAGTTCGGAGTTGAGCATCAGGTACGACCCGTCGCCGACCAGGACGTAGACCTCGCGCTCGGGTGCGGCCATCTTGACGCCCACGCCCGCGGCGATTTCGTAGCCCATGCACGAGAACGCGTACTCGACGTGATAGCCCTTCGGGTCTCTCGAGCGCCAGAGCTTGTGGAGGTCCCCTGGCAAACTGCCCGAGGCGGCGACGACCACGTCGGTGTCGTGACTTGACTCCTCGACCGCGCCGACCACCTCACTTTGAGCGGGCAACGGACCGTTGTTGAGGTGATAGGCCCCTTCGACAATTTGGTTCCACCGCTTGGAGAGTCCTCGGTACTCCCGTTCGAAGTCCGTCGATACGCGCCAATCCTTGATATGGACGGCGAGGAGATCGATTGCTTCGCGGGCGTCGGCGACGATCGCCAGACCGGAAAGTTTGGCGGTGTCCGCGGGCGTGACGTTGACGTTGACGATCTCCACGTGTGGATTCTGAAAAATCGAGTGTGACGCAGTCGTGAAATCGCTCCACCGGGTGCCGATGCCGATCACGAGATCGGCACCGCTAGCGATCTCATTCGCGGCGGTCGATCCCGTTGCGCCGATCGAGCCGACGCTTTGGGCGTGATCGAATCGAAGTGATCCCTTGCCCGCCTGCGTCTCGGCGACCGGAATGCCGGTCGCGGCGGCGAATGCAGTGAGCGACTCCGTCGCCGCGCTGTAGATGACGCCACCACCGGCGACGAGTAAAGGGCGCTTTGCCGTTCGCAACTTCGTAGCGAGGCGTTCGATGAGTTGCGTCTCCGGAGGTGGTCGTCGAACTCTCCACACACGTATCTCGAACAACGACTCCGGAAAGTCCCACGCCTCGGTCTGGACGTCCTGCGGAAGTGCGAGCGTGACCGCGCCGGTCTCGGCCGGATCAGTCAGGACCCGCATGGCGTGCAACAGTGCTTCGGGAAGTTGCTCGGGCCGCCAGATTCGGTCGAAGTACTTCGACACCGGACGCAACGCGTCATTCACCGAAATATCCAGCGACGTCGGGTCTTCGAGTTCCTGGAGCACTGGGTTGGCCCGGCGTGTGGCGAACACGTCGCCGGGCAGGAGCAGAACGGGAATTCGATTCGTCGTGGCCACCGCTGCGCCGGTCACCATGTTGGTCGCACCGGGCCCGACCGAGGAGGTGCAGGCGAAGGCTCGAAGCCGATTCGACATCCGTGAGTAACCCACCGCCGTATGAACCATCGCTTGTTCGTTGCGAGCGAGGTAATAAGGGAAGTTGTCACCGCTCTCGAGAAGCGCTTGGCCGAGACCGGCCACGTTGCCGTGGCCGAAGATGCCAAGGCATCCGGCGAAGAAGCGGTGTTGTTCGTCATCGCGTTCCACGTTCTGCACGCGCAGAAAACGCACCAACGCCTGGGCGACGGTGAGTCTCATCGAACACCACGCCACGAGGTCATCGGCAGTCGCGGATCGACGACTTGACCGCGCCACGACTCACGCACCCAGTCGTGCGTGGGGTCGTCGCAGAAAGCCATCGTCCGCTCGGGCGCTGGTCCGGCGAGCACGTTCAAAAAATACAGGTCGTAGCCCGGCGCCGCCATCGTCGGACCGTGGTACCCGAAAGGAATCAAGATCGTGTCGCCGGTCGACACCTCGGCGAGGACGTCGATCTGTCGATCGGCTCCGGAACTGTAGACCCGTTGATATCCCCCGGGGCCCGGCTCGCCCGCACCAGAACCGCCGCGAATCTCGAAGTAGTAGATCTCTTCCAACACCGCTTCACCCGGTCGTGCTTCGTCGTGCTTGTGCGGTGGGTACGAAGCCCAATTCCCGCCGGGGACGAGGACCTCGACCGCGACGAGACGGTCCGTCTCGAAGCCTTCGGGCGACGCGAAATTGTTCGCCTGGCGCGAGGCCGCGCCAGCGCCGCGAAGTTCGACTGGCACGTCTTCGGCCCGTCCGTATCGCGCGGGTAACACGTTGTCGCAGACTGCGCCGAGCAGTGCGAAGCGACCGCCGAGCGTGCTGGAAACCGTGACTTCGGCGTCGCGGGGCACGTACGCGAAATCCGTCACTCGCTCGAAGACGCTCGTACGACCTTCGAGCTCGAACGTCACGTCGCCACACATGACATGACACTCGCCCGAGAGCGGCAGCGTGATCCACTCCGATTCGCCCGTCCTCCACGTCACCTTCTCGTTCGGTTTCAGATTGAGGACGCGCATGGAGGAGTAGCTCCACTTGGCACTGGATGGCGAGATGTCGACGCTGTAGCCGTCAGGTCCCGGATCGCGCGCTGGAATGTAATGCGATTGGTTCATAGCAGACTGACGGCGGTCTTGACCGCCGTCGTGACGTCGTCATCTGATGGGTAGAGAAGATTGCGCCCAACGACCAAACCTCGCACGCCCGGAAGTCGAAGCGTTTTTTCCCAGTGTTCGAACATCTCGTCTGGTCGATCGTTACGAGGCCCGCCGAGTAACAGCAGTGGCATGGTCGTTGCCTCGGCCACGCGTTCCATGTCGTTGACCACGGGCACCTTCAGCCAGGTGTGGGTTGATGTCGCCCCGAGTGCACTGGCGATCCCCATGGAGCGCATCACGGCATCCGTTGAGAGATCGTGCTGTATTCGTCCGTCGACCCGGCTGCTCATGAAAGGTTCAATCATTGCGATGCGATGTTCCGCGGCGAGTTGGGTCACCGCGTGCGCGCACGATTCGAGAACGTTGGCAGTACCCGGATCGTCAAGATTGATGCGCAGCAACATTTTTCCACCGTCGAGTCTCGATTGGACTATGGATTGAGCGGTGAAGGATGTGAAGCGATCGTCCATCTCGAAGACCGCGCCGGGAAGACCACCTCGGTTCATCGAGCCGAACACGAGTTTTTGCTCCAGGGCGCCTAGGAGTAGGAGGTCCTCGATCACGTCGGGCGTGCCGAGCACGCCGTTCACCCCCGGTATGGCGAGGGCCGTCACGAGACGGTCCAGCATGTCGTAGCGATTGGACATGGCGTTCGGAATCGCTCCGACGTCCAGTGCGCCGCGAGCGGCGTGGTCGGCGGCGACGATCAAGAGACGCGCATCGTCTGTCAAGGGCTCGTGCAGTTCTCGAGACGTCGCAGCGTCGACAATTGCCTGCGGTCGCGTAAATCTCGACTCCAACAAGTGTTGTCGCCGCTCTTCGTTCATTGGCGTTCCCCTTCCAACAGTTTCCTCACTTCTTCGTCCGTAGGCATTGCCTCGGAGCACGAGAGACGTGATGCCACGATGGCACCGGCGGCGCTCGCGTAGCGAATCGTTTCTTCTAACGTCCATTCGGACAACACGCCATGACAGAGGGCTCCTCCGAATCCGTCGCCGGCGCCGAGTCCGTTCACAACTTCAATCGGAATCGGCGGAACCTCGACCCGTTCCGAACGAGTCTTTGCGAGTACACCATCGGGTCCCAACTTGACGACGGCGACTTCGCATCCCAGCTCGAGGAGTCGATCAGCGGCCTGGTCCGGTCCACCTGGGCCGACGGCGACCTCGACCTCGCCGAGATTACCCACCGCGATAGTGGCGAACGCGAGTGCTTCGAGCGCGCACTCGCGCGCCGCGTCACGAGAATGCCAGAACGACGGTCGAAAATCGAGGTCGAGCACGGTTGGGTGCTTATGCTGCCTCGACTGCAGCGCCGCCAACGTCGCCGAGCGGCTCGGCTCTCTCGACAATCCGCCCAATGTGGCCCAGAAGAGCCGCGCTTGGTTGATCGCGGCGAAGTCCAGTTCTTCGGGATAGATTTCAAGATCCGGCGCCTTGGGTTCTCGGTAGAAGTAAATCGGGAAGTGGTCCGGGGGAAACGTCTCACAGAAAGTGACCGGCGTTTGGAATCCTTCGCACTCGGTGACGTAGCGATCGTCAACTCCGAAGCTGCGGAGTGCTGCGTGGATGTAGGCACCGAATGGATCAGGTCCGGTTCGACTGATTAGCGCACTTCTTTGTCCCAAGCGCGTCGCCGCGATCGCGACGTTGGTGGGGCTACCGCCGAGAAACTTGTCGAAATGCTTCACGTCGACGAGACTTCCGTGCTCGGTGGGATAGAAGTCAACGCCACAGCGCCCGATGGTGATGACGTCGAACACGTCGTTCATTGTGCTGGTCCGGGCACGTACGCGCGAAAAGACCCCATCGAGACCATATGTCAGGACAATAGCACTACGGGGAGATTTGCGACCTAGACTTTTGTCACCGCACGCGACAAAGGATTCCGATGGCCCGTCAAGCAGTCCTGGCATACAACCCCTTACGAACGATGGTCCTCAATCGGTCCAGTCCCGTTCCGCTCTACTTCCAGTTGGCGCAACACATCGAGAATGAAATCCGCTCGGGGAATCTGACGTCAGGCGATCGACTCGAGAACGAGGTGAAGATCGCCGAGGAACTTGGTCTATCTCGGCCAACGGTTCGAGCGGCCTTCAGTTATTTGGTGGACAAGGGATTGGTACTTCGACGACGTGGTCAAGGAACAGTCGTCACCAAGGGAAAAGTCAGTCGTTCGGTCAAATTGACCAGCTTGTTCGACGATCTGGCTGAGGCCGGAAAGAGTCCCACGACCAAGGTGATCCATAACGAAGTCATCAAAGCATCAGACCTGGTCAAAAGGGCATTAGAACTCGCGGACGACCAATTCGTGATCTATTTAGAACGCCTACGGTTCGGCGATGGCGAACCAATCGCCCTCATGCACAATTTCATCCCGACGTCTCTGGTGACTATGAGTAACGAAATGCTGGAACAGCACGGTTTCTATGAGTTACTGCGCGCCGGTGGGGTGTTTCCGGATCACGCGACGCAACGAATCTCAGCGAAGAACTCCTCGACCAATGAGTCGTTACTGCTCGATGAACCACGAGGGACTGCCCTCTTGACAATGGAGCGAACCACGTTTGACGCGGCCGGGAGAGCGATCGAGTTCGGACAGCACGTCTATCGGGCCTCTCGCTACGCACTGGTCAGCGCGGTCACGATTGGCGAGGCCAACTCCGACCAGCGGGTGTGACAGTATTTGATAGTAGTTATTGACAAGCGAATGGATATGCACTACGGTCGGCCGCAGAACAGCCGGAAGTAAGAGTTTGGACATGTCAGGTGCGAGAAGCGACGCCCGACATGTGCGAATTCTAAACAGCGGATTTGGGGGACAGTGGGGGCGCTGAGTAACACCGGAGCAAGTGACCGGAGGGTGACGCCCTTCGGGTCCCCCGCGTCGACGCATTCGAGGTCGCGCACGTGAACGAAATCCGGTTCGAGCACGTGTGGAAGATGTTCGAAGGAAACGCCGTCGTCTCTGATTTGAATCTTGACATTCGAGAAGGCGAATTCCTGGTGCTCGTGGGTCCCTCGGGTTGCGGCAAGACCACGTCCCTGAGGATGCTCGCCGGACTGGAGCGTCCCAGCCACGGCCGAATCTGGATGGGCGACAAGGACGTCACTGACGTGGCGACCGGCCAGCGTGACATCTCGATGGTTTTCCAGAGTTACGCGCTGTATCCCAATATGAACGTGTACAAGAACTTGGCCTTCGGACCAAAAGTACGCAAGGAACCTCGGTCCACGCTTCAACAGCGGATTCACGAAGTAGCCGACATGCTCGGGATTCGCCACCTTCTCGATAGATCGCCCGCTGCGTTGTCCGGTGGACAGCGACAACGAGTCGCCCTCGGTCGGGCGCTCATTCGTGAGCCGCAGGTTTTCTTGATGGATGAGCCGCTTTCCAATCTCGACGCGGCGTTGCGCGTCCAAATGCGCGCGGAGTTGATCCGTTTGCACCAACGTCTCGAGAGCACCACCACCGTGTACGTCACGCACGACCAGGTCGAAGCCCTCACAATGGGCGACCGTGTGGCGGTGCTAAAGGACGGCGTGCTGCTTCAGGTCGACGCGGCGAATGATCTTTACGAGTACCCCGGGTCCGTCTTCGTGGGTGAGTTCATTGGCTCGCCCAAAATGAACGTGGTCCCTGGCACACTCCAAATCGACGGTGGTCAGATTGTGGTCGAGTGTCTGGGAGTTCGTTGCGACGTGAGCCGTGAGTTGGCCGGGCGTCTCAGCGCGACGGCCACGAACGGTCCGGTATTGGTGGGGATTCGACCGCACGACTTGCACCTAAATGGTGAGGCCCCGAGCGACGGACCGGCCGTTCAAGTCCTCATCGACATCTGCGAACACACTGGAACCGAGATCTTCGCGACCGTCGAGCTGGGCGACACGAAGTTGATTGCCCGACTTCCGCGATCTCCGATGCCCCAGGCGGGTCAAGCGGTCGAGGTCGCGTTCAATAAAGAGCGACTTCACCTCTTCGATACCACGACGCGCGAGAGCTTGATCGAACGTCAGGCGAAGCGAGAGCACATCTCGGTCGGGTCGCCCGAAGCGGTGCTCGACGCGCAGAGTTCTTAAAAGTTAAGGAAAGGAAATGAGGGGGGATATATGAAAGCAATTTGGAAGGGTGTACTACCGAGAGTGATTGCCGGTACGGCCATCATCGCGATGTCGACCGCGACCCTGGCAACGGGTGGCGTGACGCAGGCGGGGGCGGCGTCCAAAGTCACAATTTCGGTGGCGTACGCCGCAAACACGACTTTCGACACCACGCCACTTGGACTCACGTGGTGGACGGCGGTCAAGAAGGAGTACGAGCAGAAGTATCCCAATGTCACGGTGAATCTCGTAGCGGTCCAAGGCGGTGAGCCAGACTTCTTGACCAAGTTGGCGCTTGACTACCACTCAACGTCGACCGCGCCGACACTGGCACAGTTCCCGTCAACGGAAATTGCGCTGTACCAGTCGACGGGCTATTTGAAGTCGTTGAGCCCGTTCTTGAAGAACTCTTCGTGGTTCGCTCAGTTCCCGAAAGTCATTCAAAATGAGGGTCTGATCGGCGGGAAGATCTATGCCGTCAGTTCCGGGGAGAACAACGTCGGTCTGTACTACGACAAGGCGATCATGCTGAAGGCGGGGATCAAGTTGCCGTGGCAGCCCAAGACCTGGAATGACATCATCGCAGCGGCCGAAAAGATCAAGGCCGCCGAACCGAAGATCATCCCGCTGTGGACCGACGCCGGTACGAGCGCTGGTCCGAACGGCGCCGGCTACGGGATCTTGAACCTGTTGGCCGGGTCGAGCACACCCACAATTCAAACTTCGAGCGGCAAGATGGTGGTCGACAGCCCTGGACTCTTGCAGACGCTGAACTTCTACCACGAAGTCTTCTCGAAGGGTCTTGGAGCGCCGACGTCACAGTTGTTCAGTCCCAATAACGCACCCAACATTCCTTCCGCGGACTTCTTCAAGGGCACGTTGGGGATCGCGGTTGGTGCGAACTTCTTGGGTGGCAACTGGACCAAGCAAGTGAGCTTCCCGTACTGGTCCAAGGCCTCGACGGCCATGGGTGTCGCCGGTCTCCCGAAGGTCAACGGTGGCGGCTACGCCTCCACGTTGAGTGGTTGGGACTTCGGCATCTCCTCTGCGGCTTCGAGCGCGCAAGCAACCGCGGCGTTTAATTTCATGAACGTTGCTCAAGAGCAGAAGAACCTGATTGAGGCCGGCAACTGGGCCGGATGGGTTCCACCCGTCCAGTCCGACTGGACCGTTCCGCTGTACACCAACTTCGCCGCTCCGTTCAACGAGGAGTTCGGTAAGTTGCTGCCGTCATCGTCCGAACTCCCGACGAGTGCGAACTACTCGGTATGGGTGCAGGGGATTGAAGAGGCCAGCGGCACACTCGCCCAAACGCCCAGTACCACGGGCGCACAAGCGTTGGCCACGATGAAGGGCTTCGTCACGAACCAGTTGGGTGCGAGCGCCGTTACCACACTGAAATAGCGCAGTACTCAGAAACAAAGTTAAAGACGTGAGAAAGGTCCGGTGATGGCGTCACTCCCCGTGATGGACACCGTCACCGGACCTTCCATGTCCGAACTCTGGAAGACGCGACATGACAAGTCGCGTTACCAGTGGAGCAGCCTGGGTCTCTTGACGCCGGCGTTCGCGCTGCTCGTACTGCTCTTCCTCGTGCCGATGGGCTTCGCCGTCTATTTGGGATTGACGAATCTCACGTTGGTCGGACCTACCGCGATCCACTCGGCCTTCACCGGGATGGCAAATCTCGAACGACTGAAATCCGACACGACGTTCTGGAGCTCGCTCTGGGCGACGGGGATCTTCATCGTCGGCTCCGTTGTTGGCGTGGTGGTCGTTGGCTACGTCCTGGCGTCGCTACTCATGCGTGCGCGGCCGTGGATGCGCATGATCGTCGGTGGCGTCGTCGTCGTCGCGTGGATGATGCCCGCGGTCACCGCCGGCATGACGTGGTACGCCTCGACGACCGGCGGGGGCGCGTTTTCGACCTTGCTCGGCATACCCAACACCAACTTCCTCGACAATGATCCCCTGCTCGTCGTCACGCTCGCGAGTATTTGGTCGATGACCGGCTTCTCGATGCTCGTGATGGGCGCGGCTCTGCGCAACATCCCCAGCGAGGCGATCGAGGCCGCGACGGTCGAAAACGCCTCATCCTGGCAGCGCTTTCGCATGATCATCCTGCCTCTGTTGCGACCCACGATGACCGCCGTCGTCCTGCTCACCGGACTCCTGGCCCTCGCCAACTTCTCGTTGATCTACATCATGACGCAAGGTGGTCCGGGCAATGCAACGAACATCCTGCCGCTCTATTCGTACCAACAGGCGTTCACGTACAACAACCTCGCCTACGGCGCGTTGATCGGCAACGTCATGGTCGTCATTGCGACCGTCTTCGGAGTGTTCTACGTGCGAATCACTGCGAGGCGACTATGAGTGACGTCCACGGAATGCTGATGAGCGCCGACGACGTTGCCGAGATGACGAGTGATCCCGTGATGCCACCCGCGAATCGTGAGACGCAGCGAACGAAGGTGCGTAGTGCGACGCTGCACTTGGTTCTCGGCGCCCTCGGTGTCATCTTCCTCGCGCCGATGCTGTGGCTCTTCCTCGCTTCGATCGACAAGAACGCGTCGTGGGGTGTCGAGTGGCCCCACTTCTCTCTGATCAATTTCAAGCACGTCCTCACCGGAAGTCTCTTGCACTCGTTGTGGAACAGCGTCGTGCTCGCCGTGATCTCGACGGCGATCGCCTCGATCACGGGCGTGTTCGCCGCGTACTCCCTGTCTCGTCGGCGCATTCCCTTCAAGGGTCCGCTGCTACTGTTCATCATCTTCTCGTCGGGCGTGCCGCTCGCGATCATGGTCATTCCGGTCTACGAGATCTTTTCGAGGTTCGGGTTCCTCTCGATATTGCCGACCGCGGTGTTCTTGTCCGTCACCTCACTTCCGTTCGAGGTCTACTTGATGAAGAACTTCATCGACGCTGTTCCAATCGACCTGGAAGAGGCCGCGCGTATGGAACGCGCCTCCACGTTCCAGGTGCTGCGCCGCGTCGTCATTCCGCTCGCGATGCCCGGTATCGCGGCCGCGTCGATCTTCGGCTTCGTCAACGCGTGGGGATCGTTCATTGTGCCGCTCATCTTGATCAGTCCGGCGAACCAGCAACCGGCACCGATCGCGATTTACACGTTCCTCACGCTGCCGAAAGCGGAGTTTGGGAACATCGCGGCTTACTCATTGGTGTTCTGCGTACCCGTGTTCATCCTTTACGCGGTCTCGTCACGATTGTTCCGCGAAGGATTCGTGCTCGGCGGGGGTGTCAAGGGATAATGGTGCGGCCGTTTCAGCGCGGCCGACCCTGAACGACCGATGACTCCATGATTCGATCGAATCGACACAACGACTCAAGTAAAGAAGGAAGACCAGTTATGAAAATCACAGTGGCGAATGCGCCGATCAGCTACGGAGCGTTTGAACTCACGGTCGGCATCGACCCCAACGTCCCCAACGGAGAACAGATCCTCAACGAGGTACGCGACGCCGGCTACGCCGGAATCGACCTCGGACCCGTTGGTTATCTGGGCGATGGTCCCGTGTTGGCCGAGCGCCTCGCCAGCCGTCAACTCGGGCTCGCCGGGGCGTACCTCGAATTCCCCTTCACTGATCTCGATGCGCTTCCGTCTCTCTATCCCGAACTCGACGCGATGCTCGACACCTTCGACGCCGTTCGCTCGGTCGTGCCGGGACCGGTCCCGCATCCGACGATCGCGGATTCGGGCAGCGAGCGTCGGCGTAACAACCCGGGTCGAAGTCACGCTGACCATTCGTGGGGACTCGACGACGACGGATGGGACCGGATGAAGGCGGGGTTAGCGTCGGTCGTCGCTCGTTGTCGCGACCGGGGCTACGAGCCGACCTTTCACCACGAGACCGGCACGTACGTCGAGGCGCCCTGGGAGATCCAGCGCATTCTCGACATCTCGGACGTCGGGCTCTGTCTTGACACGGGGCATTTCTTCATCGGCGGCGGCGATCCAGTGCGGGCGATCCACGAGTGGTCGGGGCGTATCAACCACGTGCACGTGAAAGACGCCTTGCAGTCGGTGATGGACGGCATCATCGCGGACAACGTGCCGGCCATGAACATCTGGTCGCGCGAAGCCTTTCCCTCCTTCGGCAATGGCGACGCCAACGTGGCGGGCGTGATCGCCGCGCTGAAGGAGATCGACTACGAGGGCTGGCTCGTGGTCGAGCAAGACATCTTTCCGCAGACGTCGGAGCGCTTCGTCCAAGCCATCGACGATCAGAAGAAGAATCGACGCTTCCTCGCCGATCACCAGGTGTAAGCCGAAATGTTCCGATTAGGACTCGTCGGTGCCGGGCGGATGGGCCGCACGCACCTACGCGCATTGCGCGACTCGTCGGGAGTGACGATTGTCGCGGTCGCTGAACCGGTCGACGCGTTGCGCGACGAGGCGGTGAGCGCGTTCGGTATTGATGGCTTCTCATCGCTTCCGGACATGCTCGCGGCCGGGGGCCTGGACGGTGTGCTCATCGTGACCCCGAGTGACAGTCACGTCGACGTGATCGGCCTTGTCGCGGCGGCCGGACTGCCGATTCTCTGTGAGAAGCCGTGCGGGGTCACTGCTTCTGACACTCGACGAGCACAGTCAATCGTCCGTGACGCGAGTGTCGCCCTGCAGATCGGATACTGGCGGCGATTCGTGCCGGAACTTCAGACGATTCGCGAAGGTATTGCGAGCGGCGAGTTTGGCGATATCTTGTCCCTGTCGTGTCTGCAGTGGGACGGCGAGCCACCCTCGGCCGCATTTCGGGCACGAAGTGGGGGCGTATTCATCGACATGGGCGTTCACGAATTCGACCAGGCGCGCTGGCTCACCGGTGGTGACTTCACGCGAATGTCGGCGGTCGCGTCGCCCGCCATCAGCGATCCCGACGTTGCCGACGATCCCGACAGTGCCCAGGTGCTGTGTGAGACCACCTCCGGGGCGACGGTCTTCGTCTCACTTGGTCGCCACTACAGCGGTGGGGACATGGCGAGCGTCGAGGTGTTCGGTTCAAAGAGCCACACGCAATCGCTCTTCTTGAGTCCGGATGACGGTGAACGCGCGCAACTCGAAGCGCTGGTTCGTCAGGCTGAGGCCTTCGCCGACTACGCGAGGGGTGGTCAGTGCCGTGGCGCGAGTGTCGAAGACGCCATCGCGGCGCTCGAGGCCGCTGGCCGTGCCGCCGAGCAATTGACCACGAGTCACTGACCGGTGGGTGCGAAGAAAGAACTGAGAGTCGGCATCGTCGGCTACGGCATGATGGGTCGCGCGCACGCGTACGCCTATCGCGCGGCACCGCTCATCCGACCTTCGTCGGTCGTCTTCACGCCTGTCGTCATGTCGGGCCGCAACGCCGAAGCCGTGGCGAAGGCGTCCGAGGACTGTGGCATCGAGACGTGGGTGACGGATTGGCGCCAGCTCATCGAGCGAAGTGACGTCGACGTCGTTGACGTCTGCACGCCGCCCGGTACTCACTCAGCGATCATCGAGGCCGCGGCGCTGGCGGGCAAGGACGTCTTTTGTGAGAAGCCCCTCGCGACGAATTACGTCGATGCCCGTTCGGCGCTCGATGCCGTCCTCGCGTCGGGGGTCCGCCACGCAATCGGTTTCAACTACCGTCGACTGCCGGCCGTTTCGTTGATGGCCGAGATGGTCGCGAGCGGCGAGTTGGGCGAGATCCACCTGTGGCGCGGCACGTGGCTTTCCGACGAATTCGTCGACCCCGACATCACCTTCGATTGGCGTTTCGACTCCATGATGGGCGGAAGCACGATCTGCGACCTGGGAAGTCACCTGATCGACATGGCGGCGTGGATGCTCGGTCCCGTCAATGAGGTGTCAGCGATGTCATCGACGTTCGTGCGAACCCGCGACGACGCGGGACGTTCGAGAAACGTGGAGGTCGACGACGCGTCCTCGGCGCTCGTTCGTTTCTCTTCAGGGGCCCAGGGCACGATGGAGGTGGCGCGAGCCGCACCTCGGCGCCCGTGTGACTTCACGATCGAGGTGAACGGGAGCAAGGGCACGGTGATGTTCGCCTACGCCCAATTGAACGAGCTGTGGGTCGGCAACACCGATGATGACGTGCGCCTCTACGGGCTTCGACGTGTTCGCACCGAACACCCTTCGCAACCCGAGACGACCGGATGGTGGCCCATCGGTCAGGGCGTGGGCTACGACGCCAGCCTCATTAATCAGGTCGCGGACCTCGCCGCAACGTGGGAGCAACGTGCGTGGAGTCCGGACTTCTCCGACGGTGCCAACGTCGCGGCGGTCTGCTCGGCGATGGAGCGTTCGGTCTTCGATCGTCGCTGGGTGTCAGTGGACGAGATCGTTCACGAAACTCCTGGCCAGTAATCCTTCGTTGCGGAATTGTGGCACGAGCCGTTATTCGGCGGCAAATGCCGCCAACTCTTTCGCGGTGTCACGGCTGATCTCGGGGCAAATGGTTGGGAACATCTCGGTCGCGTGCATCGTCCCGAGCGCCTCACGACCTCGAGCGTCAACGCCCGCTGAGAGCAGCAATCGGTAGAAGGCGACGCCCTCGTCGCGAAGCGGGTCACACTCATTGACGCTGATGACGGTGGGAGGAAAACCGGCCACGTCTTCACGAGTCGCGAACCCCGGCCACGCGAGCGGATTGCGCGCTGTAAACGCATCTATTCCGTAACCGACGCGACCGCGGTTGCTCTTCAGGTCGCTCAAGAAGTCGATGTACTCACTCGACGAGGGGTACCGGGTGTCGGGCCACGCACCATTGATATAGGGACAGAAAACGTAAAGACCCTTCACGATATGAAGTTCGTCAATCTGCTTTAGACGCATCGCCGTGGCAATGGTGAGATTCCCGCCGCCACTCTCGCCGGAGACGACGATTCTTGTTGCGTCGATACCGAGTGACGCAGCGTTCGCGTGCACGTATCGGAGTCCGGAGACACAGTCTTCGAGGCCCGCCGGGAACGGCGCGACGTCGGGCACCGACGACGGTGACACGGCGTTTCGAAATTCGACCATAACAACGACCACTCCCTGAGCGGCGATCAGCCGACCCCAGGCTCGATAACTGCCATAGGTGGACGAAAGCGAGGCCATGGCGCCGCCGTGGATGTAATAGACGCAAGGTCGGACCTCGTCGTCGTCGGGCCGGATGACGTGCAGGAAGATTGTGTTGTCGTCGGGTGAGGATCTCACGTCGATTGAGCCAAACCGCAATCCCTTCGAAGGCGCGACGTCCTCACTGTCGCCGCCATCCATAAATGCGGCCTCGGCGGCCAGCATCGCGCGGCCCTCGGGAGATGAAACGTCGGCGAGCAGCTCGTCGCGATTGGCGACATCGGTGACGGCGACTTCGGGCTGAGCGTGCAAGAAGATTCGAACTCGCGGATCCAGTCGGGTGTCGATGTCCTTCGGCGATGTCATGAAAGGTCCTCTCAGTGTGACGTGGTCGTTTGATGATGTCGGGGCCACGGACGACACGCCTCGTAACGGGCCGCCGCCGCGAGCAGGAGTTCCTCGCGGAATCGAGGACCGATGACTTGCAAGCCGATCGGAACCCCGTCGACGAGACCGGCGGGAACGCTGATGGCGGGCAGGTTAGCCAAGTTAGCGAGCATCGCGAGAACGACCGACATGCCGGCGTGAACTTCGGCGCCCTCGATTTCGGTCGGCATCGGACCCTCTGCACCAAACGGGGGCATCGACGACATCGGCGTCACGATGAAGTCGACGTCGTGGAAGATCGTCGCCACCTCGTGGACGAGTTGGCGGCGAGTGTGTTCCATGTGCGCGGCCCACGGAAGTGTTTGCTCGCGCATGAATTCCCAGTCCGGTGCCGAGCGAGGGTCGAGTTCGTCGAGGTGGTGTTCCCAGAGGTCGCGTTCAACGCCCACGAATTTGTCGACACCTTCAATCGCCACGTAGGTCCGGGTGTAGTCGTCAAGCTCAATCGGTCGTTCGACGAACGTGGCTCCAATCGACTTCACGAAATCCTTGGCCGCGTCGTGGCAGAGCTCGGCGACGTTCGGGTCAACGACCGCGAAGCCGAAATCCCTCGACCAGGCGACGCGAAACTTCGAGAAATCAATCGTGCCCATCGCTTCTGCGTACGACTGGGTCGGCGCTGGCAAGGAGGTGCGGTCGCGGCCGTCGGGTCCGGCCATGACGTCGAGCAAGATCGCGGTGTCGAGAACAGTCGTCGTAAGGCTTCCGACGACGGAGTTCTGCGCGAGATGGGTGTCGCCGAAGGTGGGAATGCGACCGTACGTGCATTTGAGACCGACGAGTCCGGTGAAGCTCGCGGGCGTTCGAATCGAACCGCCGCCGTCACTCGCGGTGGCGAAGGGAACCATCCCACTCGAGACGGCCGCACTTGACCCTCCACTTGAACCTCCGGGCGTTCGACTGGGGTCCCACGGATTGCGGGTGACGCCCAGGAGCGGACTCGCGGTGTAAGCCCACGCACCGAATTCGGGAGTGGCGGTCTTGCCGACGGGAATGGCGCCGGCCCTACGAAGCCGACCTACATGAATCGAATCCGATGACTTCGATGGTCCGTCGGCGAACCACCGCGATCCGCGGGTCGTCGGCATTCCCGCGCAGTCTTCCAAGTCCTTCACGCCAAACGGAACGCCGGCGAGCGGACCTAATTCGTTGGCGCGTCCTTCTCGGATTGCTCGGTCCACCTCCTTGGCCGACGTGATGGCGTGCTCCTCATCGACGAACACAAAGGCATTGAGCGCAGGGTTCTCGGCCTCGATGTTCTCGAGACACATTCGCGTGAGTTCTTCGGCTGAGAGGTCTCCGACGCGCACGAGCGCGGCCGCGTCACTCACCGACGGCATTTCCATTCACTCGGCCTAGCACGATTTCGAATGGGACTATCGACTCCTTCAGCGCGTCTAGTTGGCGAGAAAGTCGACCAGTAACGAGTTCAACTGCTCGCTGGCGTACACGGGGATCCAGTGGTTGGCGCCCTCGATGCGTTCGTAACGCCACGGTCCGGAGACGAACCGCTCGGAACCGGTCATTTGTACTTCGCTGAGAGCCATGTCACGGCTGCTCCAGACACCCATCGTGGGACACGTGACCTGTGGCAGATCGACGCTTCGTCCGTCCCCGGCGAAAGAGTCGGGTGAGATGTTCGCGCGGTAGACATTGAATCCCGCGCTGAGTCTCCCCGGACGCGACAGGTCGTGTATCTGACGTTCCATGTAGTCGTCGACGCCTCGAGCGGTGCCTTCGTGTGCCCAGTTGCGGAACAACGCCCAGTCGTCGGCGGGGAATGCCTGTTCCGCGACGCCGGGAAATTGAAACCACAACATGTACCACGACAGCTGTTTTTGTCGAAAACCGGCTGACGCGAACGCCAAAGGATGGCCGACGGAGACGACGACCAGTCGCTCGACCCGCTCGGGAACGAACGTGGCGAGGAGCCACGCCAGGGCGGCACCCCAGTCGTGGCCGACGAGCGTCGCGCGTTCGATATTGAATTCGTCCATGATCGCGACGACGTCGCCGATCAGCTTGCCCATCGAATACTCTTCGACCGCCTCGGGGTGATCGCTCTCACCGAATCCTCGAAGGTCTGGCGCGATGACGCGGTGACCGCTCTGCGCCAACGCGACCATCTGTGCTTCCCACAGGTGCCACGAGTCGGGCCAACCGTGCAGCATGACCACCGGGGGACCGGATCCGGTTTCGGCCACGTTGAAGGTCAATTCGCCAACGGTGATTCGGTGCTCGTCGATTTGGAGGTCAGCCATGGGCGGACGCCAGCAATTACCGAGGTCTAGGGCGCGAGAATCTTCGAAAATCGTCGAGCGGCGACGTAAAGACAGAAGAGCGCGATCGCCATGAGGTAGCCGGCGCGGAAGATCATTATCCAATCAAACTGACCGAGCGACAGACCGCGCAAGAGGGCGGCCGATTGGTAGAGGGGTGAGAACGAAACGATCGCGCCGAGCCACTGTGGGTACTGCGTGATCGGAAAGAACGTTCCGGAGAATAAAAAGAGTGGCAACTGGACCAACGCCACGAGGTCGAAGTCCTGCCACGTTCGCATGAAGGTGCAAGCTGCCAGTCCCATGCAACTGAAGGTGAGACTCGTCAGAATTGCACCGGGCCAACAGAGAATGACCCAGACACTTCCGGCATCACCGAGCGCCGCCATGCAGATGATGAACGACGCCGAGTACATAGTGGCGCGCGCGAGAGCCCACAGCACTTCTCCCAACGCGATGTCCGTTACGTCGAGCGGCGTGGCGAGCAGAGCGTCGTACACGTGCGAGATCTTTAACTTGAAGAAGGTGTTGAAGATCGCATCGATCATGGCGCCGTTCATCGCCGAGGTGGCCAGCATGCCCGGAGCGACGAACTTGGCGTAACTGATGAACTGGCCGTGAACGGGCAGCGGGCCGACCAGTTTGTTGAGGCCGATGCTGATGGAGAGCAAGTAGAACAGCGGCTCGAAAAAGCCCGAGATCAACATCACCCACTGCGCGCGGTACACGAGTGCGTTGCGCTCGAGAACTCGAAGGGATCGGCGCGAGCCAATCATTGGGAACGAACGCGCGATCATCAGTCCGTCAATCGGCGTCGCATTGTTCGCCGCCCCCACGCAACGCCGACGACGGCCATCGCCAGAAGCACGGTGACGTGACCGAGTTGCGCCGGGATCGAACCTTGACCGAACGCGGCTGCTCGCGCGAGCGCGACGCCGTGGTATAGCGGGAAGAACTGAACGACCGGACGCAGGTAGCCGGGATACGCCGAGAGCGGATAGAACGTGGCCGAGAAAAGAAACATGGGTACGAACGCGAATCGGTAGAGCGTGGTGAACGAGGCATCGGACTGCGAGCGCGCCGCGTAGGCGACCAGCGGCGCGGAGAAGGCCACGGTGACGAGCGTCCCGATCAACGGAAGTGTCAGGCTCCACCACGACTGCAGTGCGCCGAATACTCCGATGATGATCGTGTAGAACACGGACGTCACGAACGCCCTCGTTGCGACCCACGCGAGCTTGCCGTAGAGGATGTCGTCCGGCTCGAGCGGAGTGGTCGCCGCGGCGTGATACGTGCGAACCCACTTGACGCTGGCGAGCACCGGCCAGAGGGACTCCCCTTCACCTAATTGCATCGTGGTGGTCGCGAGCAAGCTGGGGGCGATGTAGTGCAGGTAGGTCTGTCCGTCGACCAGTCCGTGGTGGTGCGCGACGAGCTTGCCGACACCGATGCCGAGTGCGGCGAGAAAGAGAATCGGAAAGAGGACGGAGCTCGCGACCGACCCGCGCCACGTCTGGGCGTAGAACTCCGCGTGGTAACCCCAACTCCGCAGCCACCGAGAGCGACCGACGTCGGCGCGCGTCGACGGATTCACGTTCACTCCGTCAGCGATCGGCCGGTGAGGTGCAAGAAGACGTCTTCGAGTGAACTCCGTCGAACGAGCGCGCTCGATGGCGTGATGTGCGCGGCGTGCACGTCGCGAAGCGTGTCGTCACCGTTGTTGACGTACAGCAACACTCGATCGGGCAGCACTTCGACTCGCTCGGCGAATGGTGCGAGCCGTTCGTAATACTCATCGTGGTCATCGGTCATGAATCGCAACTCCACGACCTCGCGGGTGGAGAACTGCTCTATAAGAGCACGCGGTGCGCCTTCGGCGACGATCGATCCCTGGTCCATGACGACGAGACGGTCGCAGAGCTGTTCGGCCTCATCCATGTAGTGCGTCGTGATGATCAGCGTGACGCCTTCTCGCTTGAGCCGGTAGAGACGATCCCAGAGCAAATGTCGAGCCTGCGGGTCGAGCCCCGTCGTCGGTTCGTCAAGGATGAGGATCTCGGGTCGATTGATGAGTCCACGCGCGATAGTGAGCCGTCGCTTCATTCCGCCGGAGAGGTTGTCGACTTTTTCGTTGGCCCGCTCAGAGAGCTGCGTGAATTCGAGCAACTCCGTGGCGCGCTCTCGAACGACGCGTCGGGGAAGGTCGAAGTAACGACCGAACATCTCGAGGTTGTGTCGAACGGAAAGCTCAAGTTCGAGCGAGTCCTCTTGCGGTACGACGCCGAGTCGACTGCGGATCTCGGGTCCGTCGAATCGTGGGTCGAGACCAAAGATCGAAATCGTTCCGCTCGTCGGCTGGGAAACCGCCGAGATCATTCGCATCGTGCTGGTCTTGCCGGCCCCATTGGGTCCTAAAAACCCGAAGCTTTCGCCCCTATCAATCGCGACATCGATGCCCTTCACGGCTTCGAAGTCTCCGAAACGCTTCACCAATTGGCGTGCTTCGAGAATGTGCGTCTCGCTCACGGCGTACCCCGGACGAGTCGCGGGACGTGCCCGACTGTCTTCGAAGTGAACTTCAACCTGAACACGAGTCCCGTCCCCCTTGACTGTGTACTCATGACTGGTGCTCACCCGCTCGCGAACGAGCAGAACACCGCCTTGCGTCCGAGGTCTCAAGTTACTAGGTGCGTGCGACACCGAAACGTCAGCGCTCGCGATGACCGGCTACGCGAGGTCGCTCTCCCAATCGCGGGTCGTCAAGATCTCGGCCATTCGAACCAGGAAGCGGGCCGCATACGCGCCGTCCACGGCGCGATGATCGAAGGTGAGTGCCAACATCCCAACGGAATGGATGCCGACTGACTCAGCGCCATCGGCCGCAGTGATGACGACGGGTTTGCGTACAACCGAGTCGGTCGAGAGAATCGCGACCTGCGGCTGATTGATGATGGCGCCCGTCAGCAGCGTGCCGAACGGACCGGGATTCGAGATAGTGAACGTTCCTCCCGAGAGGTCATCGGCACCGAGACGCTTTGATCGAGCTCGATCGGCGACGTCGCGTATGCCCTGGGCGAGGTGGCGAAGGTCGAGAAGATCGGCGCCTCGAATGACGGGCACGACGAGTCCTTCATTCTCAATGTCGACGGCGATCCCCAGATTCACGTCGCGGTGAAGTATGAGTTCGTCGTTGCCGACGGATGCGTTGAGGCGTGGGAACTCACGCAGCGCTTTGGCGACGGCGACGGCGTTGAAGGGCAAGTAGCTGAGGTTGAACCCCTCGCGCTCCTTGAACGAGGATCCGTGTCGTGCCCGGATCAATTCCACCTGTTCGTAGTCGACCTCTTTGACCATCAGCGTGTGAGCTGACGTCGCTTTTGATCTGACCATGTGTTCCGCCGTGATGCGACGGATCTTGTTGAACGGAATCACCTGGTCAGGGGCTTCGCCCGCCGCGGTCATCGAGGACGCCGCACCACTGATCAATGCGTCAACATCGTGACGCGTGATCGTGCCGTTCGGACCGGTGCCTGTGACGCTCTGCGAATCAATGTTGTGCTCACTCATAAGCCGGCGAACAATGGGTGACTGCGGTCCACCGTTCGACTCCTTCGACGTCGCATTCGCGTCAATAAAATCGAGGACGTCTTGTCGCGTGATGCGTCCGCCCGGACCCGATCCGGGAATACTCGCCGCGTCCAGACGGTTTTCCTCAATAAGTCGTCGTACAACCGGAGAAAGTCGCGTCTCATCGGACTTCTTCTCGCGTGGAGTTTGGGTCGTGCGCGAAGGACTTGAATCTCTCGACGGTGCCGTAGCGACCGTGTCTGCGACCGTAACTGATGGTTCGTCGCCGCCGATGACGGCGAGGACCGTTCCGACGTCGACCGTCGCTCCTTCATCGACCAAGATTGAAGTGAGCACACCATTCGCGGGAGACGGAATCTCGGTGTCGACCTTGTCGGTCGAGACTTCGAAGAGTGCTTCACCCTTGACGACGGTATCGCCGACTTTCTTGAACCATTTCGTGACCGTGCCATCGGCAACCGTTTCACCGAGCTGCGGCATTGTGACATTGGCCATGCGATCATTCCTCCGTTGTCTGTTGCGACGGTGAGCCAGTATTCGTGATCGAAGGTGAATCGATCAAACGACGAGCGAGCCTTGCTCTACGTTTGATTGACCTTCGGTGAAATTAAACGCTACAGCACGTTAAGTCACGCTAAACAAACCGGCAGGTTCCTCGTCCGCGATGCGGTCTTCATGGACTAGGGAATTCCTCTGGTCGACGGCTCAACGTCGGGAGTTTTTCCCAACGTGAGCTGAAGGCTTGGGAGCAACGACGCGAAGTCAATCTCGCCGTATCCATTGTTCGAGGCGAGACTCGCGAGCGCGCTCACCAATTCGATGACCGGCAAGGACAGTTCGGCGCTTCGTGCGACATCGAGCGCCAAATCGAGGTCCTTGATCAAGAGGTTCGTGGTGAACGTGGCGGAGTAGTCATGGTCGATCAAACCCGGGGTCTTGTAGCGAATGAATGGCGATCCCATCACGGACTCACCCAGTGCGTGCAGAAGCGTCGATCGCTCGATTCCATTGTTCTCGCCAAAGACGATGAGTTCGGCCATGATCTGCGCGGTCACCGCCAGGCCGGAATTGATCGCGAGTTTGAGTGTCCGAGACTGTTCGGCGTCGCCCACGTACAAGACTGTGGGACCAATGGAGTTCATCAAGACTTCGACGCGTTCGAACGTTGCGCGAGGACCGGAGACGATCAGCGTGATGTTGCCCGCCGAAAGGACCGCCGGATTGCCGCTCACGGGAGATCGGAGGTAGTCGATACCGACCGCTTCGGTCCTCGCGGCGATCTCCGCTGAAATACGAGGTGACACCGTCGACATATCGATCAACGTTCGTTCACGGGACCCCGCGCACAGCACGCCCTCGTCGTTCAAACAGACGTTGGCCAAGGCGTCGTCATTCGCGAGGAACGTGATGACGACGCTGGCGTCGTTCCAGAGAGTCTCGAGCGAGTGCAGCCGAACGGCACCCCGCGATTCGAGATTGGCGAAGTCTTTCGGGGACCGGTTCCAGATGAAGACCGACCACCCTTGATCGAGCAGGCGACCGGCCAGGGCCTGTCCCATCTTGCCCATGCCGAGTACGGCGACAGTTGGTCGATCGTCACCGTGGTCCAATGAAGGCTCCTCCTCGATCGCGGTTGATCTTCGACCGTGCACACCTCTCGGCCGAGGCGATGGCACGATGCCTCACGCAGGCCTCGTTAGTTCCCTCGAAATTCGAGGTTTACCCAAATTGCTTCGACCGGGACATTGCCATCGTTGTAAAGACGATGCGGACGGCTGGAATCGAACGAAATGGAGTCCCCGGCATTGAGCACGTAGGTATCGAATCCGACTGCGATGTGCAGTGTTCCCTTGAGTATGAATCCATACTCCACGCCAGCGTGTCGGATGAGCCGATCTTCCAGCGTGGAACTTCCGCCGACTTCGTAGCGGACGAACATGAAATCCGTCCGGTCGCGATGCGAGGACGTCAGGGACTCCCAGGTCACGCCAGAGTCGAGGACGAGCACCCTTCGCTCGTTCGGGCGCACAACTGGCGACGACCCACCATCGAGATGAACGCGTTGCGACGTCGAAATCTCGGTGTCGTGTTCAACGGCGAGCCAATTGTTGTTCGCGGCGTCGGTGGGACCATTCGTAGACTCCTCGCGCTCCGTTTCGATGGAATCGTCATAGTTGAAGAGTTCATCGGTGGAGATGTCGAGCGCGGCACAGATTGAGAAGAAGGTCGCCACCGACGGTTGGGCCTTGCCGGTTTCGAGTTGTGAAATGAATGACGCCGACACGTCGATGTCTCGAGCGAATTGGCGCAGCGAGATGCCACGCTCCATCCGGCGTTGGCGCAGACGCGCGCCCACTAGTCCCGGCGCCAGACGGTTAGGAGTAGTCAACGGCTGTGGCTCGGCAAGGTCTGTTTTGCGAGGACCCCTGGTCGTCCGGGAAGTCGCTGTCGCCCTTGGTTCGGTGGCCACCCTCTTGGGAACCCCCATACGTCAATCTCTCTTTCCGCAATTGTCACCCGTCAAGGAAGGACGAGTTCGCTCTCCCCTGTCGGAGTTAGCGATATCAGATTCTATGGACACCTACTCGACCGCCCTCAGTTTTTCGGCGAGATGCTCCCACTCTCGACTGAAGCGATACGAGTGACGAGGCGGTGGCGCCGGAGCTTGCACTTCGATCCATCGAACGAGACCAGGGCTTCGATTCTCGAAACCGTGATCACAGCCCACACCAGCCCAGAGCACATCGCCGGGGTGCAGAACCAATAGTTCGCCGTCAACCAATGCATGAACCTCCCCTTCGACGAAGACGTACGCCTCTTCGAACGGATGGTCGTGGGGGTGGGCAATCGCGGTGGGTTGGTAATCGACCACGAACATGGTGTGCAACTGCGCCCCAATCTGGTGATCAATCAGCATTTTCACTCCGATACCGCTGTAGGCCAGGAGTGCCGTCGCCATGCTGGGCGACACCGTCGGCGCGCTGACGTCAGACCCGCCGGCGAGTCGTTTGAGGTCCATGGAATCAGAGTCGAAACGCGCGGCGTTGCGGTTCCGGGGGTCTCGCATGTCCGGTACTTCCGGCTCCGCCTCAACCAGTTGTTTTCCGGTGAAGAACGTGTCCTGTCGTCGCCCGTCATCGAGTTCGGCCGGCGATTGCATCTGCAACCAACGCACTGGTCCGTCGACCGATCGAAGATGATAGGTCGTAGCCAGGGGGAGAACGACGCAGTGGTCGGGCCCGAGGTGCACTGTCGCGCCGAGCGTCGTGACCGCGAGCGTTCCCGAAAATACGTAGATGCTCGTCTCGAAAGAGTGGAGCACGTCATCGACGTGTCCGTCGTGCGCGAGGTGGTTGACCGACAGCGTCATATGAGGTGATCCCGTTGCCCGATTCACGAGGATCTGGCGGCGATAGCCCGAAGAGTGACCGTCGAAGGACTCGGGTGTCAGCGCGCTCTGGTCATCGATCGCTGTCACGTGGTAAATGGCTCTCTCCTCTGATCGTTCAATCGGCGACAGGGTGCGCAACGACTACTTGAGTAGCCAGCCACCGTCAACCGTAAGACAGACACCGTTGATTCCCGTGTTATCTAGTAAGAACTCCACGGCATCCACGATCTCGGCCATGGTCACGAGTCGGCCCAGCGGTGTGCGATTGATGATGTGGCTGTTGTCCTTGCCCTCCCAATAGGGGCTGTCACCGACGATGCCGGGGTGAATGGCGTTGACACGCACCGGCGCGAGCTCGGTCGTCAACGAATTGACGATGCCCACGACGCCACCGTTGACGGTCGACACCGTGGTCGATCCGGGGTAGGGACGAAGGAGGGCCAAACCGCCGAAGAGGACGATGGACGCCTGCTCTGTGAGCCGGCCCCGTAACGCGTGAACCGCCTCGGTGTAGCCGACTAATTTGAGGGTGACGAGGCGAACCGCCGCTTCGATGTCGTAGTTCGCCATGGTGTTGGCGTCGCGCTCGATGGCGGCGATCACCAGATCGTCGACCTTCGGCACGCCGGACAACGCCTCGGCGATGGTCTCGGGCATGGATAGGTCGAGCGCCAGCGGAATCGTCCCTAGTCCTATCTCTTCGGCGGCGGCGTTCGCGCTTTCTTGCGTGCGACCGGAGAGATAGACGGTCGTTCCTTTGGCGGCCAGTGACTTCACGATCTCTTTGCCCAGGCCCTTGGTCCCGCCCAGTACGACTGCCGTACGACCTGCTCGGTTCTCTGACATCGACCGCCCCCTTTTGAGTGTTCAGTGAAGTAAAACATACTCGAAGAATTCAGAGGGCGAAATAGAGATTTCGAAGCGATCGCGACTCGCACTCATCTATTGAATCGCGGTCCACGTAAGGAGAATGGGTGCTTCCGGGACGTCCTCGATTGTGTGAAGTCACTATTGACATTGAGGATCGCAGTGCTACGCTTCAGCCCTTAACGGCTAATTATTGGGGGGCTTGTAATGAGCAATAACGTCAATTCGATGGGCGAATCGCTCGAGCACGGACGACCGATTGTCTTTCGAAACGGCATCGTCATCACCATGGACAATCAGCATCGCGTCTTGAAGAACAGCGATGTCCTCGTGGTCGATGGAGTCATCAAGGAGATCGGCACGAAGCTCAGCGCCCCCGAAGGCGCACTCAGCATTGACGCCTCTGGCGGCATAATCATGCCCGGAATGATCGATACCCACCGTCATATGTGGCAGACGGCGATGCGGGGTTACGGCGCGGACTGGAGTCTGTCGCAGTACTTCGTGTGGTACTACCTCCAGCACGGGAAGAACTTCCGGCCGGAGGACATCTACGCGGGCAATCTCCTGTCGGGGATCGAGGCGATCGACGCCGGCGTGACGACGTCGGTCGACTGGTCGCACGGACTGTCAAGCACGCAGCACGCTGACGCCGCGGTCGACGCTCTCGAAGCCGTGCCCGGTCGCTTCGTCCTCGCCTACGGCAACATCCAGGCCGCCCCCTGGGAGTGGTCGGTCGCTCCGGAGTTCAAAGAGTTCTACAGCCGTCGATTCAGCGCCAATAACGACATGCTGGGCTTCCAGATGGCCTTTGACGTACTGGGAGATGAAGAATTTCCCGAGAAGCCGGCGTTCGACGTGGCCAAGGAGTTGGGTGTACCGGTCACGACCCACGCGGGTGTCTTTGGCGTCACGGGTGACAACAGCATCCGCTTGATGCACGAGCACGACTGCATGGGACCGGACACCGTATTCGTTCACTGCTCAACGCTCTCGGACGACTCCTACCACCGCATCGCGGCCTCCGGTGGCTCGGCCTCGGTGTCGACCGAAAGTGAGCAGAGTGCGGGCCAGGGCTACCCGTCGTCGTGGATTCTTCGCCAATACGACATTCCGATCTCCCTGTCGCACGACACGTCAGTGTGGTGGAGCGCGGACTTCTTCACCGCCATGCGCGCGACCGCCGGCTCGGACCGGTCGCGTCAGCATTTCGAATCTCAGCTCAAGGGGGAGCAGGTAATCAACCTCGACGTGCGTTGTGAAGAGGTCATCCACTGGGCGACGCGCGGGGGTGCCAAGGCGCTTGGGCTCGCAGACAAGATCGGGAGCATCGAAGTCGGCAAGCGCGCTGACGTCGTGCTCGTGAAGAATGACAACTCTCCGGCGATGTTCCCAATTATCAACCCCTACGGCCACGTCGTGATGCAGGCTCAACGTGCCGACGTCGACACCGTGGTCATCGACGGAAACATCGTTAAGCACGAGCACAAGCTCGTCGGAATCGATCTAGGAGCCGCGCGCACGGCGACTGAGAAGACGGTCTCGTTCCTTGCCGACACGATCGGTGAAGAAGCGTGGGTGAGCGGAATGAACCCAGAGTTGACCGAGCGACAGATCAACGAGAACCCTTATAAATACGTGAAGTAACCACTTTCCACGTCCCCAACCGCACACGACCGACGCCTATTTGGCGTCGGTCGTGTGCACGTAGGGCGACCAGACAAATAGGAATTAGTGGGGTAAATTTCCGTCTGGGCGGCATCAAATATGGCTGTACAGAACTGTTCACTATCGGTTGACACGTTAAGTAAACACGTGTACTGTCAGTCATCTATGGCAGTTCGTTCTGAGCGGAACGTTGGTCTTTGCTGAGCCTCTCGTTGAGAGTTCACGGGGGGCCGCAGAACGCAAGGAACATCGCATCATCTGTCGAAGGTAAAGCGCCTTCGGCTTCCTAGGGGGGAAATCAATGCTCAAAAACAGATTTCGTAGCATCACGGTTGTAATGGCTGGAGTGCTCGCCATGACATCGGTGGGATTAGGTGTGATGACGAGCGCGCAGGCCGCGACGAAGCACAAGGCCAAGACGTACAACGTTGCCTACCTGTCCTACGGGGTCGCCAACAGTTACGACGCGCCGATGCTCGCCGCCGCTAAGGCAGTTGCGGCGACGACGGGGCACGTGAACGTGCAGGTATTCGACTCACAAAGCACGGACACCCTTCAAGTGTCGGAACTGCAACAAGTGATCAGCTCGGGTAAGTTCCAGGGCATCATCGTGCAGCCGATTTATGGGCCGGTGCTTGTTCCTGGCGTGGAGCTCGCGATCAAGAAGAAGATCAAGGTTGTCAATATTGACCAGGTTCTTGGGACGAACTACAACAGCGACCAGATCGAAGTGCACGGTCTTTCGGGCAACGTTGTGTTCTTTCCCGCGAAGATCGGATCTCAGTTGGCCGCGGAGGCGATTTCGGCCTGTGGCTCGGCGAATCCTTGCAAGATCGCGCTGGTGCACAACTACGTCGGGGATGAGCCGGACGCGGAGATCACGAAGACGTTCGACGCCGGAATAGCGAAGGACGCAACCGCGAGCATCGTCGCCAATGGTGACGGTCTCTACACGCCATCAGTGGCGCTGACCTTCATTGCTGACACGCTCGTTGCCAACCCGACCTTGAACGTGATCGTCGGTGCCGACCAGGACTGCGAAGGCGCTCAGTCTGCACTCACGTCCGCTAAGAACACGTCCGTGAAGCTCGTTTGCTACGGCGCGAGTGCGACCGGAATCGCGGCCGTGAAGGCGGGTACCTGGTTTGCGGACGTCGCGCAATTGCCGGCGACCGAAGGCGAGTTGGGCATGATCGCGCTCATCAAAGCCATGAAGACGGGCAAGGGCTCGGGTTCGCAGAACCCCGTGGCGAAGTTGCCGAACAATGGCATCGTGACCCAAGCCAACGCCAGCAAATTCAACGGCGAATGGCCGGGTTGATCCATCAGTAGGAGCGGGAGCGAACGTCCGAGACTGACATGGATAGCTTGAACTGACATGTCGACTGAAAACTTTGACGAGGCACCCCGCAGTGCCGCGACGTCCTCCGGAGGCGACTTAGTCGTCACGGGTGTGTCGAAGCGGTACGGCGGGGTGCCCGCTCTCAGTGACGTTTCACTGACCATCACGCCCGGCACGGTGCACGCGCTGGTTGGGGAGAACGGTGCCGGGAAGTCCACGCTCGGCAAGATCATCTCGGGCGTCATTGCTCCCGATGAGGGGACGATGACGCTGGGTGGCGAACACCTCAGCTTCAAATCGCCGCGTGAGGCACTGGCGCACGGCATTGTGACGATCGTTCAAGAACTCGCCATCGTCCCGGGGCTGACCGTCGCTGAAAACGTCTATCTCGGCGTCGAGGCGACGACGGTTGGATTCGTGCGACGACGAGAGTCTCGCCGTCGATTTCGTGAGCTCGCTCAGACGGTGGGCTTTGCTCTGTCGCCGGATCGTCGCGCGGGAAGTCTTTCCATCGCCGACCAACAAAAGGTAGAAATCATGCGGGCGCTCGCTCGCAACGCTTCGATCGTCGTCATGGACGAGCCCACGGCCGCCCTTTCGGGAAACGAGACGGCCGCCCTCCACGAGATCATCCGATCCTTGGTGCGTGATGGCAAGTCCGTTGTCCTGATCTCGCACTTCCTATCAGAAGTGCTCGCGCTCGCCGACGTCATCACCACCCTTCGAGACGGCCATCTGATCCGCACGGTGGGCGCGAAGGACGCCAACGAAGAGTCCTTGATTGAAGGAATGCTCGGCCGCTCTCTCCTCACCGCCTTTCCCGAGAAGGCGGCGGCGGACGAAGAGCGAGCGGTCGTGTTGGAGGTCGAACACCTGAAGGCGCTGGGTGTGAATGACTGCTCCTTCGTCCTTCACGAGAGTGAGATTCTCGGAATCGCCGGTCTCGTGGGTGCCGGACGGTCTGAGTTGGCTCGTGCGATATTCCGCGATTCAAAGGTCTTTGGAGGAATCGTTCGTTTGAAGGGCGCGGACCTGAATGGTCACAGCCCGTCGCGTTCCATTCACCGGGGATTGGTATTCATTCCGGAGTCTCGTAAGGAGATGGGTCTTCTGGTCGGACGATCGGTTAAGGAGAACATCTCACTGTCGCGGCTCGATCTCGTCAGTCGGCTCGGATGGATTTCGGGAATTCGAGAACGGCGCAAGGTCACTGAACTGATGAGCGCCGTGACCGTGAAGGCGGCCAGCATTCGAATGCCGGTCTCCATGCTGTCGGGTGGTAATCAGCAAAAGCTCATGTTCGCCCGTTCCGTCATGTGCTCACCCAGCGTCTTGATTGCGGACGAGCCGACACGGGGCGTTGATGTCGGATCAAAAAGGGCAATCTACGACCTCTTGACCGAGATGGCCGCGTCCGGAATGGGCGTCGTCGTCATCTCTTCAGACTTAGAAGAAGTATTGGGACTCGCGCATCGAGTTCTCGTCATGCGCCATGGTCGTATCATCACCGAACTCTCTGGCGAACGAATGAACGAGCAAGCCGTGCTCGCCGCCGCGTTCACCGAGTCGAGCAACGAAGGAACGGGTTAATAATGAACGTACAAGTTGAGACCCCCGAGGCCCTCGACATCGACGACGCTGGATCCCTCGGCTTCCGCTCCGGTGTGATTCGGATACTGGGTTCGTGGCGGCTCGCGGGCATCGCCATACCGTTTCTGATTCTCTTCATCACC
>ODAK010000828.1_pt1 | contig 35061 bp, 23 predicted proteins | sample 1539591 | NCBI WGS metagenome assembly ODAK01 (sample SAMEA3539303, study PRJEB22396) | soil metagenome | biome: tundra; feature: field; material: soil | place: USA | collected 2010-05 | depth 0.15 m | reverse complement strand
CTGTCTGACGCCGGACTGCTGGAGCGCGAGCGCACCGGACGCGACGTCCGCTACCGCGTCACCCCCGCTCCACTCTCCGACGCCGTCTCCTGGATGACCTCGGTCGGCGGGCAGTGGGACGAACGCCTCGCCGCGCTCGGGCGCACGCTGCGCAGCTGATTCCTCGTCCCGCAGCTCACGCTCAGCCGTTGACCCAAGGCAGGCTGGCAAACGCGCCGATCCGGGCCCGCAACTGCAGCAGCGGGCTGAGACGGGGCACCGCGTAGAAGATCCCCCCGGCCGTGGTCCGCAGCGTGCGGACCGTCCTCCACCCGTTCCCGACCCGCTTCTGGATCACCACCGTCCCGGCCACCGGGGCCTTGCCCCAGAGGATCACCGACTTCTTGTTGCGCGGCACCGGCAGCGCGACGAACGGGAAGCGGAACGCCGCCACGGACAATTTCGGAACTCCATTGCCGAAGTACAGGCCAGCGCCGGCAAAGCTGTTCGTCTTTCCGGGTGGGTCGCGCAGCTGAAACCAGTAGACGTGGCTGACGTCCTGGCTCCAGAGTTCATAGAATCCCTCCGACAGGTACGCGGCCTGGACGGCTTGGGTGAGTGGCGCGGGCGGGCTGGTGGACCAGTCGATCTCGGTGATCCACAGCGATTTGGGGCCCGCCGGCAGCACGTGGTGGGTGCGCTCAGCGGCGTGCAGCACGCGCCAGATCTTGCCGAGATCAGGCACCGCCACATCATCGGGCAGACGCGCGTTGATGGTCGGCGCGAGCCCATAGGGATGATGGTCGAGCGCGTCGAGATGGGGCGGGTCGGCGCAACCCTCGGCGCGCAGGGCCGGCGTGAGGCAGAACAGCCCGTCCAGGAAGACGATCGGCGCCATCCGGCCGACGCCGGGGGGATCGCCATACGGCGCGGTCCCGGCCGCCAGCACAAAGGCGTGCGCCTGCACGTGCTTGATCGCGGTGTAGAAAGCGTTGAGCAAGGCCCGGTAGAGGACCGGGCTCTCGGCAACGATCGATCCGTTGACTCCCTGGACCCACTGGGGCATCAGATAGCTGGGCAGATTGGGCTCGTTCCAGGCCTGGAAGTAGCTCACCTCGGGCAGCATCCGCCCGTGGTGCAACGGATCAGGGAAGTGGCCGGAATAGCGCAGCGCCAGGGCGTGGGCGAACGCTGCAAACGCCTGCGGGCTGGGATCCCAGGCCCCCTGGAGGACGTAGCTGGGGCGGTCGGGACCCTCGGCCCAATTCGGCGCGCGGTTGACCAGCAGGACGACGGTCTGGGCACCGGCCGTGGCGGAGCGGATGGTCGCATCGAGCGACGCCCACTGGTAATGCGGATCCCTCGGGTTTGCAGCGTTGAATCCACTCGGCAGATCAAACGGTGCAACCGTGTTCCAGGCGATGCCGATCCGGACCGAGGTCGAGCCGAGCTGCTGAGCGCGGGCCAGCCATACCGAGCGAACGGAGCTGGATGGCGATTGAAACGCCGGGTCGTCAGCCAGGCCGGTCGCGAACACCGCGGGACCCGGCATCGAGGCCGCCTGAGAACTCGCCGGCCGCGCAACACCGAGCGGCGCCACGGCCATGACTGCGATCACGCGGAGGATCCGCCATCTGCGCTGGGCGTGATGCGTTGCTGTGCGGTTCAAGATGGCGCGATCATAGGGTTCGGAACCTCCGCAGCCACCCGCTGGTGCGCGGATGGTCTCGCCGGTCACAGGACCCCCACTGCGACCAGGGCTCCCAGGGCGCCAATCACACCGCCGCCAGCGAGGTATAGCCCTACCGTGGCGCGCAGCCGGGCCGGGCGCGGCCCGTAGCCGGGATCGCCGGCGACCAGATGCCGACCGAGGACTCCGCGGAACCCCGCCGCCGGCACCGGGCGCTCGTCTACGAGGCGCTCGGCGAGACTGCGGTCGGGCGGCTCCAGCGGGAATTCGGATTCCTGGTCGGTCATCTCAGCATCCGCTTAAAACAGCAGCGAGCTCGGGTCCAGAGCGCGCGCCCGGCGATAGTCTGCGACCGCCGGACGCGGTTGCCCGGCTTCGGTTTCCAAGCGTGACAGCACCAGCCACGGTTGCCAGTTCTGGGGCTCATCGGCCGTCGCCTTCCGGGCCGCGGTTACCGCCGCCCCGAAACGCCCCTGGAGTTCGAGCACGAGCGCCGCCTGGAGTTGCGCCGATTCAGCGCCGGGCTCGATCCGGAGGGCTGAGCGCGCGTCGGCCAACGCCGAGCTGGTGTTTCCCAAACTTGCCTGTGTCTGGCTCGCTCGCACCGCCTCGGTGCTGGCCAGCGGCACGCCGATCGCCACCAGGCCCGCGATCGCGGCCACGGCCAAAACAGCGCGAATAGCTGTCCGCGTCCCCTTTGACGAAGATGTCCGCGTCCCCTTTGACGCGGAGGGCTTAGCGGGTGCCAGGGCCGCGGCGCCCAGTAAGAGGATCGCGACCGGCAACACCGGCACCTGCCACACCCAGTCAAACCCGGCCGAGATCAGGAAGGCCGCCACGGCAGCGGTCACCGCAGCCGCTTGGACCCGAGTCGCTGCCGCGCTGGTCACGGCTGCTCGGACTGCAGCCCCGAGCAACGTCAGGAGAAACGCGGCGAGCAGCACGAGCCCGATCAGTCCGAGCTCAACCAGCGTCTCGACGTAGAGCGAGTGTGCGTCCACCACGTAGGTCGAGACCCGCGCGCGTGGCAGGTAGACCAGCTGGAACGTCCCGGGGCCCCAGCCGCCGAGCACGTGCCCGGGTAGAGCGTCAATGCCCGTCTTCCAGTACGCATAACGGCCGTTGCCACTCAGCGCGCCGAATCTGGCGATCTGGTCATGATGCAGGGCGGCCGCGCTGGGCTGTTTGAAAGCGCTCCAGGCGTGCGCGAGCCGCCCGGGGGCGCCGAGTCCCAGGGCCAGGGCCAGCGCGATCACCACCACCACCGCCAGCAGCGCTGAGGCCCGGCGTGGGGAGACCCGGATGACCCTCGGCCGCGTTCCGTGTCGCACCGCCAGCGCGACCCCGACCTGCGCCAGCCCCACGCCGGCGCAGACGAGCAGGACGGCCAGCAGCAGCGATGCCCCCTGATGGCGAGCGACCGCCGTGGTGGCGCCCTGTTCGATCGCCGACCGGTGCACGGCGCCGGCAATCAGCGCTGCGCTCCCGGCTGCGCAGAGCAGCAGGGTCACCAGCTTTGGAATGCGATCAGGAGCGAGCGCCAGGAACACGCCCAGTGCTACCGCATCGGCGATCGCCCCGCCTCGGGAGAAGGTGAGGTATCCGCATAGGCAGATGACCGGGATCGCGGCTGCGCCCGCCGCCTGGGCGGCCAGCGTCCGAGCTGATGTGGCGATGCCAAGCAACAGCGGGATTCCCAGCGCGACGAGCGCGCCGAGCGCATTCCAATAGTTCAATGGCCAGCTGAGACGCTCATGGGAACCCGGCAGCAGGGTCGCCGTGGTCTGCGAGCCCGGGAAGGTTCCCGGACGCAGCCGTGATACGACCGCCAGCGCGGCGATCACGAACACGGCGAAGGCGACCGCGGCGACGGTATGGCGCAGAGCGCGCCGGCGGTCGGTGAACGTGGTGATCGCCAACGCCAGCACCCCCAGGTAGCACGCCACCCGGGATAGCTCCTCCAGACTGCGCTCTGAGCTGAGCGACCATGTGGACGCGGCCGCGGTCCAGACCACAAACGCGCCGAACAGCGCCAGCGCACTCCAGCCGGCGCGACTCAGGCGCGCCGAGGGCAGCACTGCGCAGGCTGCGCCCAGGAGGACGACCCACCAGACGATCACGCCGACATGGCTTCGCACCACCAGGTCATAGCCGCCGCCGTCCAGGCCCAGGTACAGAACCAGCGTCGCACAGAGGGCCCAGATCCATACGGCACGCCAATCCACGCGCACCGTGCCGCGCAGCCGTGCGGCCGTTACGCCCGGTATCACCGACTCCATCGGCTGGTCAGCCGGATCGGCGACGGCGCAGCGCGACCGCCCCGACGCCGAACGTACTCAGAATCAGCGCGATCGGAACAGCGGCGCCCGAACCTCCGTTCGTCCCTGAGCCAATCAGCGCGTCCACCAGCGTGCCGAGCGGCGATGAGCCGCTCCCGGACGAGCCTCCGCCTGAGGAGCCTCCACCTGATGAGCGACCGAGGCGCCCGGCGGAACGGGACCGGTGGCGCGCGCCGGGCGGGGCGAAGCGCCGGGCGAGCGCGGCGGTCCTACGCCCATCAGCTCCCTGGCGGACCAGCACGGCCTGAGTCGACGGCGTGACCGACCCGATCGCCCGCGTTGATGGCGCGGTGGTGGCAAGCGGAGTGCTGGAGCGGCTTCCCCCAGCTGTGGGAACGCTCTCCACGTACTGGTCGGCGCCCGAGTTGCTGGGCGGGATCACCGAAAAGGCGCTCGCGCCCGCGGGAAGCAGGAGAGCGATCACGAAGGCGAGCATCGTAGCTCGCTTGTGCATAACCCTCACCGCCCACAAGATACGCAGTGCGAGCACGGAAGCTGACAGTTGGTAGGAAATTCGCGTCGCTCGGACTGCTGAGGTGGCGCGTGAGCCCTTAGCATCGGCCGGGATGAACAGCGGGCCGCGGATTCTGAACCTGATCGACATGGCGCCCAACAAGCAGGGCCCGGTCGAGTTGCAGGTGATCGAGACGGCCCGACAGGCCAGCGAACTTGGGATGGAGTTCGTCGCCTACTTCAGTCAGAGCATCCCTGAATGGTTCGAGGCCGATATGGCGGCCGCCGGTGCCAGAGTTGGCAGGTTCGACAGCTCGCAGTGGACCTCTGCGGTGATGGCCATTTGCCAGCAGGAGCGGCCGGACCTGGCGCATTTCCATTTCGGCCCCCATGCGGGGATGAACGAGGCGTCGCGCCGCGGCATCAAGGTCGTCAGAACCGAGCACTCCCCTCGGCCGCCACGGTCACTCCCGCCGTTGCGAGTCGCGATCCGGCATTGGCGCACGCGCAAGGTCGACCTGTTCATCGCCGTGTCCGAGTTCATCGCGCGGCAGACGATGCGTGACTTCGGCGTCAGCCGGGGGCGCATTCGTGTCGTACTCAACGCCACCGACATCACGCGGTTTCGACCCCGGCCGGCGGACCGGGACCGTCTTCGTCGTGAGCTGTTTGGGGTGACTGACGAGCGCGTGGTGGTCACGGTGGCGGCGAATCTGCGAGCGGCCAAACGCCAGCAGCTCGCGATCCTGGCGATGGCGGAAATACGCCAACGAGTCCCCGATGCCCGGCTCGTGCTCGCCGGTGACGGACCCGATCGCGAGCGGCTGCTGAGCTTGGTGAGTGAAAGCGGCCTCGGCGACGTGGTGGCGGTCCTCCACGGCGACAACGACGTGGCCGCGATCTATGCCGCCTCTGACATCGCGCTCCTGCCTTCGACGGGGGAGGGACTGCCGGGCGGAGGCATTGAGGCGCTGGCGTGCGGACTGCCGCTGGTGGCCACACCCAACGGCGGGACGCCCGAGGTCTACGAGGACGGAGTGAGCGGAGTGTCAGTCCACGAGCAGACCAGTCACGGGATAGCGCAGGGGCTGCTGCCGCTGATCCAGGATAGATCGGCTCGGGAGGCGATGGGTCGCGCTGCGCGGGACCGGGCGGAGGAGCTGTTTGCCATCAGCCGTCCCGCGCGTGAGACGATCGCCGTCTATCGGGAGCTCGTCGGCCGTGGCGCCAAGAGCTCGAGCGCCTCGCTCAGCGAGCGCGCGACCTCATAGCCGCGCGCGTCCAGATACGCGCGCGAGCGCTGACCGGTCATCACGGCCGTAAATCGCACGACCGCGGCGAGGGCCGCCCTGCCGTCGCTGTCGGTGTCGCCGATGAACCCGTCGGCGTGGCACCTCCGCAGCGCCTGCGCTTTGGCGGACACCGCCCGATCAGGTTCGACGACGATCAGCTCGTGGATGAGTGAGTCGATGCCCGATGCCTGCACCGAGCACCGAGCACCTTCACGACGGCGGCGCGCGGTGATCACGGTGACCACGGCGCCGTCGGCGCGCAGACCGCCCAGCGCGCGTCTGACACCGGTCAATGCTCGGTCGGATGCGAGCCACTCGTCCGTTTCGACCAATTCGGCCCATCGCTGCGCCACCCGCTCAGCGTCAGCGGCTCCGTAGCCGAGACCCCGTATAGCCCCCAGCGTCGTCGCACCGGACCGTTTCGCGCGCCAGAAGCGCAGCTCATCAAGCTTCTCCCCGGTCGCCCAGAGCAATGCCTCCCGCGCGACGCCCACCTGACGGCGGCGGGCGTCGATCAGCGTTCCGTCGAGGTCGAACGCGATCCGCACATGAGCCCAAGCTCCACCCACCTGTCGGGCTGCGAGGCTAGTGTCGTGATTCGAAATTTCGAATCACGACACTAGTTTGCGCCACGCCGCGTCAGGACGACCGGCACCGTCTGGATGATCAGCTTGATATCGGTCCACAGCGACCAGTTGGCCACGTACAGGTAGTCGAGCATGATCATCTGCTCGAAGGGAATATGAGCGCGCCCCATCACCTGCCAGACGCCGGTGATCCCAGGCGTGATGTCGAGCCGGCGCCGAGCCCAGCCATTGACGTTCTGGTCCTCCTCGGCGATCAGCGGCCGGGGGCCGACGAGGCTCATCTCGCCGCGCAACACGTTCCACAGCTGCGGCAGCTCGTCGAGGCTGGTGAGCCGCAGAAAGCGCCCGACGCGTGTGATGCGCGGATCGTGTTCCAGATCCAGCCACATCGCCTGGCGGCTACTGGCCAGCAGCGATGCTCGCTGAGCCTCGGCGTCGACGACCATCGAGCGGAACTTCGTCAGCCGCAGCGGCTTACCGCCGCGCCCGACCCGGTTCTGGCGAAACAGAACCGGACCCGGCGAGTCGAGCTTGATCGCCATAGCGGCGACGATCCAGATCGGAGCGGTCGCCAACAGCAGCACCGACGCGCCGACGATGTCCATCGTCCGTTTGAACAGCCGGTTCGAACGGGCCAGCGAGGGAGTGTTGATGCCGATCAGGGTGATGCCCTCCAGGTGATCGACGGTCGCTGCCGGACCCATCATCGCGGCCAGCGAAGGCAGCGCGCTGATCTTGACCCCAAGCTGACGGCAGACGCTGATCAGGTCAAGCAGCGCGTCGTCCTCAATGCCCTCGGCGGACACGATCACGCGATCGATCCTGTGCTCCTCGATGATCGCCGCCGGATCGACGTCAGCCAGCCCGCCGTCCACTGGCACCGGCAGCGGCCACCGTTCGTTCTCCGCGCGCGAGAGCGCGGACATCACCCTCAGCCCGTGACCCTGTTGTCGCAGCATCTGGCGCACGAGGATCGGCGTCATCGGGCCGCTTCCGACGAACATCACATGCTCGTCACCGAGCAAACGGATCGCCGACTTGCGCGCCAGGGATCGAAAAACCAGCCCCAGAACGAACGTTAGGCTGACGAAGGCGAGCAGCTCCAGAAAGCTCAGCTTCCCCGGAGGTACTGCGTGAAAGTAGACCCACATCGCGACGGTGCCCACCAGCAGGGCGTGGGCCATGGCGGGGATGTCGTCAACCGTCGCGTAGCCGACCCGGCGCAGACCGGCGCCGTACAGCCCATACGAGGTGAACAGCACGATCCACATCGGGAGCGTCAGCACGGCCCACAGCATGTGCGCGCCAGTCTGCGGGATGCTCAGCAGCGACCACGAGCCGATCCCCGCACCGAGCGCGAGCAGATCCGCCGTGACCAGCAGTCGGCGGATGCTGTAGTCGCGCCCCCGGCCCTTCGAAACCCTTCGGGCTTCGAGCCCCCGATTGAACGCCGGCGACCCGGTGACGGCCTCCTCGAGGACTCGCAGCGTTGGAGCGTCCACTACCGCGGTCTCCAGCACTTCCTCCAGGATCGAACCACGCCGCCTTATCATCATGATCGCCCCCTCCCCGCTAACACGGTTGGGGCCCAATCCCTGGACCCACCCACGGCGCAAAGGCTACCCGAAATTAGCGGCATTCGCCAGTGAGTTCGGGACCAAGTTTGGCGGGCTCGGTGGGGGCAAAGCAAAGCACGGGTACAGTACCCGCGTGTTGGATTCGCCGGCAAGCTTGATCTCACCTCGGCAGCGGGCGGCGGCACTCGGCTTCGCCGGCGCCACGGTCTGGATCACGGCGCTGCCAGCCGCCGGCAAGACCACATTGGCGGCTGCGCTCGAGCACGAGCTGTTGGACCGCCAACGCCCCGCGTATCGGATCGACGGCGATCAGGTTCGCCGCGAACTTTGCCGTGACCTGGGGTTCGATCACGAATCGAGGACCGAGAACGTGCGCCGGGTTGCTCACGTGGCCCGCATGCTGGCTGACGCCGGCGTCGTCACGATCGTGGCGCTGATCAGCCCCTACGCGGAGGATCGCGAGCAGGCTCGCCAGATCCACGCCGACGCCGGCTTGGCGTTTCTGGAGATCTTCATCGACACGCCGCTCGAACTTTGCGAGCGGCGCGACCCCAAGGGCCTCTATGCCCGCGCCCGCCGGGGCGAGCTGAAGGGTTTCACCGGGGTGGACGGCGACTACGAACGGCCTCAGCATCCCGATCTCCGGCTGGACCCCGAGCCGGTCGAGGTGTCGGTTCGCCGCGTCTGCGACATGCTGATGGCCGATCGCGCACCACTTACACGAGCGCCGCGCGCGCAGTAGGCCGTTTTTGCTCAGGGCCGCTTTCTACCGCAAAGCCGAGGTTTGCTGTTCATGGTGCGTACAGAGTTCGAATCCACGGCAACCTCGTCTACGTTTCCGCCAACGGCGCGAGTTCGGTGGCCGCGATCGACGTGTCGAACCGGAGCGCGCCGCGACTGGCCGGCGCGATCACTGACGCCCGTCTGGCCAACGTCGACGGCCTCGCGGTGAGCAGCACGGGCCGATACCTCATCGCCACATCGCCGCGGCTCGCCAGCGACCCCGCCGCTGCCTATCCGCCGTTCCCGACGAACACCGGCACCGTCTCGGTGATCGACCTGGAACCGTCGCCACTCTCGGTAACAATCGCATCGAACTCGAAGCCGGCCAATCCGACCTCGCAGAACTCCGCGAACTTCAGCTTCGCCGTCAGCGACGCGGTGACCACGGTCCAGTGCTCGCTGGACGGCGTGTCGGGCCCGTGCACGAGCGCGACGTCCGCCAGCTACGGCCCGCTCGGATCCGGGACGCACACCTTCATCGTCACTGCGACCGATGCCACCGGTGCAACCGCCCAGGCCACCTACGCCTGGACGATCGGAGCCGCCCAGAGCGCCGCACCGCACAACAACGCCGCACCGAAGATCTCAGGCACCGCGCAGCAGGGTCGCAAGCTGACGGCCACCAGCGGCGTCTGGTCCGGCACCCCCTCGCCGACCTACTCATATCAGTGGGAGCGTTGCAACGCCAAGGGCAAGAGCTGCAAGTCGATCTCCAAGCAGACCAGCACCAGCTACACGGTCACCACTGCGGACGTTGGCCCGAGCCTGGACGTGGTGGTCAGGGCGAGGAACTCGGCTGGATCCGCAACCGCGACGTCAGCCGCCACCAAGAGCGTCAAGTGGTCCTCCGTCGCCTTCGCCAGCGCGACGCTCAGTAAATCGAAGACGAACAGTCCCGGGATCACCCTCTCGATAACCTCTCCCGGCGGCAATCTGAAGCTGAGCAAGCTGGTGATCTCCCTTCCGAAGGGCATCGCATTCCACGCCACCAAGCATGCGCTGGCGACCGGGATTACCGTGAAGGACCTACATGGCAAGCGCCTGGTCTTTACTGCCGCGCTGTCGCACGGCAAGCTGACCTTGACGTTCAAGAAGCCGCCCACGGGGGTGAAGCTCACGGTCGCGCGCGGACTGGTCTCGATCTCGGCCGCCCTCGAGGGCCGCATCAAGTGGCGCAAGGCAAAGACCGAGACGGTTTCGCTGACCGCGTACTACACGGGCAAGCCTTCACGCCAGGCAGCCATCAAGTTCCGCCCGGCCTGAGTGACGCAGCGGCTCTCGCTCGCCAAGCGCCACAGATCTGGCCGGCCGCGTCTACTGAGCTAAGCCGAAATCGTTGCGTCGAGGGCGTCGCGCAGCGCGTCCAGCGCCTGCTCGACGGTCTGACGGCTGACGTTGAGAGGCGGCAGCAGCCGCACAACGGCGTCGCCGCGGCCGCCGAGCTCTACGATCAAGCCCCGTTCCAGCGCCGCCCGCTGGACCGCCACCGCGGCGCTGCTGTTCGGTTCGCCGGTGAGCGGATCGACCAGCTCAAGCCCCAACATCAGACCCGCACCCCGCGCCTCGGCGACGATCTCGTAGCCGTCGGCGAGCTCCCGAAGCCCGGCCAGCGCCACCGCCCCCAGCTCGCGCACGTTGTCAAGCACGCGATCGCGCCTGATGATCCTGATCGCGGCTGCGCCGGCCGCGAACGCCAGCTGGTTCCCGCGAAATGTCCCCGTGTGGGCGCCGGCGCCCCACACGTCCAAGCGCTCGTCGAAGAGGATGATCGCGACCGGCATGCCGAGACCGCCGGCGGCCTTGGACGCAACGATCACATCGGGAACGATTCCGTGCTGCTCGAACGCGAACCAGCTCCCCGATCGACCGCACCCGCACTGGATCTCATCCACGATCAACGGGATCTCAAGCTCGCGCGTCACCCTGCGAATTCCCTGCAGGAACTCGGTCGAGGCGGGAATCACTCCCCCCTCGCCCTGGACGACTTCAACGATCGCCGCGGCCGGCAACGGGATCCCGCCTGACGGATCGCGCAGCGTCCGCTCGAAGTACTCCACGCAACGACGTCCAAGGGTTTGCGGATCACCCGTGATCGAGCCTCGAAGCTCGTACGGATACGGGAAGAAGTGAACGCCAGGCATCTGGTTGGCGACGCGCTCCTTCTGAGACACCAGCGCCGACACGGCCATCGCGCCGTGGGATCCGCCGTGGTAGCCGCCCTGGAACGCAGCCACCTCGGAGCGTCCGGTAGCGGTCTTGCACAGCTTCAGCGCCGCCTCGACAGCGTTGGCTCCGGTCGGCCCACAGAAGCCGATCTTCGTCCGCGATCGCATCTCGGCGGGGAGCATCGAAAGGTGTTGTGACGCAAATTCGTCCCGTACCTCGGTCGGGAAGTCCAGACCATGCTGAAACAGCGGCAGCTGGCGCTCAATCGCTTCCAGCAGCTCCGGATGCGAGTGCCCCAGAGGAAGTGACCCCGCTCCGTCGAGGAAGTCGATGAACACATTGCCGTCGAGATCCTGCACGTAGGAGCCAGATCCGCGGGCGATCGCAATCGGCAGCCGCCGAGGATACGTCCGCGCGCTCGATTCGCGCGCGTCCTGGCGCGCCAGCAGCTCGGCTGACCTGGGGCCCGGCAGCGGGCCGCTGACCGCCGGCTCGTCGAACAGCGGCCAGACGTCTGAACGACACGACTCGCGCGCCGTGTCGACCGGGATCGGTGTGATGGTCATCTGGTTGCCCCTTTGCCTTCGCCTGCCCTTAGGCCGAAGCCTCGGCGAGGTCGGCGGCCTGCACCATCTCTCCCATCGCCACCAGCAGCTTGCGTGGCCCGCTGAACGGCCGGCGCGCGTGGGAGACGATCATGTTGTCGACGGCGATCAGGTCGCCCTTCTGCCAGGGGAATTCGACGCACAGTTCCTCGAACAGCTCGCCGATCCGGTCGATGACCTCGTCGGGGATCGGGGTCCCATCGCCAAAGTAGACGTTGCGAGGGAGATCCTCGTCGCTGAACAGCTGACGGAGGGCGCTCCTCGTCTCCTCGTCGAGGCAGGAGACGTGGTGCAGCTGAACTTGGTTGAAGAAGATCTCCTCGCCGGTGCGTGGATGCGTCCTCACCGCCTTGGCGACCTGGCCGATCCTCAGCCCCTGCTCGGTCCACTCGCAGCTCATCCCGGCATCCGAACAGACCTTCTCCACTTCTGATCTGTCGTCGGTGTGGAAGAAGTCCTGCCACGGCACGTCGATCCCCTCGGAGAAGTTGCGCACGTAGAGCAGGCCCTTTTCAACGAACTCGTCGCGAATATCCGGATCGAGCGCCGAGAGCACAGTCCGGCAATCCAGGATTGGCGTCTCGCCTCGGTCAGGCGCCGGCGTCACGCAGAAGAAGAACTGGCGCAGCGGCCATGACGGGAGGTGAGAGCTCTCGTTGTGAAACAGGATCATCTTGTCGGGCGGGTAAGGCGTCGACCCGTAGATTCGCTCGCTGGCGGCTTCGGGGGGGAGGTCGCCGTATTCCGCAAACAGATCGCTGGCGATCCCCGAGGCGACGGCTTCGAAGTCGGCGGCGTCCTGGAGCCCGAATCCCCGGAACAGGATCGCTCCGTACTTGTCCAGGTAGCCGTCGATCTCCGCTCGGTTGGACTGACACCAGCTGACCAGGTCGACATTGTCGACCGCGGGGGTGATCACGAGCGGCAGGGTGCCCTCATTGCCGGGCAGGAATCCCGTCTCCACCAGTTTGGCCGTCGTGACGGCCTTGCGTCGCATCCCCCTGAGTCCACCGGTTGCGCCGGGGGCCCCCTGTCCTGTGGTCATCTTTCCTCCTGATCGATTGCTAACTCATTGTCGAGGATCGCGGCGACGCCGCTCCGTATCACGCGCCAGCTGCTGGTGCGGCCGGCAACCGCCGCGATGAATCCCCGCTCGGGATCGCTGAGGTCCATCAAACTCCACTCGGTGGGCTCATCGCCCGACCCCGCCGTGCGCAGGATCGCCACGGGCTGCCCGGGAGCAAGCGTAACATCGAAGCTGTCGAGCGGGAGGCTCAGACCGTCCCCCCGGGCCTTGATGAAGGCCTCCTTCCGCGTCCAGCCGGAGAGAAACGCCCGCGGTTGGAGCGAGTCAGGGAGGGAGCGCAAAACCTTTACCTCGGCGGGCGAGAAGAAGCGCTCGGCGATTAGGTCGCGCGAAAAGTCCGCGTCGTCCAGCTCTACGTCGACGCCCACTTCGACGCTCGAGCTGAACGCAAACAGCGCCAGGGGTCCGGAGTGCGAGACGTTGAACCAGGGCCCATTCCGATCGAGGCGGGGCTTTCCGTGCTGACCATAGGTGAACCGAATATCTCCGGGATTGCACCCGACGTACCGGCCGAGCAGAACGCGGAGCAGCCCGCGGCCGGCGACGTACCGGGATCGATCGCGCTCGAAACGGAACCGCCGCGCGCGCTCGCGCTCGTCGGCGGCGAGAACACGGTGAAGCATCTCGGACACCTCCGTCTCGGCGTCGAGCGAGGCACGCCAGACATGGAGTTCGTCGACCGGCAGCGAAGCGGGCAGCGCCCGCGGAACAGACTGCATTGATTCAGAGGGCCATCCGCGCGTCATCCCGAGCGCGGAGGGCTTAGCGCCCACAGCTGATCCCACTGGTGTAATTGTATGAGCCGACGCAGGTAAATACCAGAGGCGCGAAAAAGCCTGACCGACCGTCTACGATGTGCGCGGCGTCGCGTCAGGATGAAAGCGACATGGAACCCGGGGCAGCACTAACACCAGCATGAAAGCAGTCGCCATTGCAGCCGCTCGCTCGACAGCGATCGGCGACGACGGGAACGCGCTCGGTCCTCGGATCGTGGCGGCGCTCGCCACGATCCTGCAACGCCAGACCGACCGTGGCGAGCTGCTGCTCGGTTACGCAGCGGACGAGCACGCGTTGCCGGTTCCTGTGTCGCTGAGCCTCGGCGACGATCCCAGCTTTCCTGAGCTGCTGACCCGCGTCGCCGGCGCGATCGAAGCGGGAGCCGCGGGGCAGCCACCGGATGCTCACGCCGTCCCATTCGATGCCGTGGTCGCGCTCGACCAGGACCCGCCCGAGGGGAGGCACGACCCAATCTGGCTCGTCGCGCAGAAAAGCTCGGACGGTGTGAGGTTGATCCTGCATGGCAACGGAGGTGTCCCCGGCGAGGAAGCGGCTGAGGGATTGCTGGGGCATCTGAGAACGCTGCTGGAGGGCCAGACCTCAGATACCGACCGACCGATCAGCGCGCTGGGCATCCTCACCGAGGCTGAGCGCCACCAGCTGCTGGTGGGGTTCAACGACACGAGGGCTCCATACCCAGCCGCCTGTCTTCACGAGCTCTTCGAGCGACAGGCGCGACATACACCGGACCGGGTCGCCGTCGTGAGCGGCGAGCAGCGGCTCAGCTATGCCGAGCTTGACGCGCGCGCCAACCAGCTGGCGCGGCATCTGGTCGCAATGGGCGTCGGGCCCGAGGTGCTGGTGGGGATCGCGGTGCAGCGCAGCGCAGCGATGCTCGTGGGTCTGCTGGGGATCCTCAAGGCCGGCGGCGCCTACGTTCCGGTCGACCCGGCCTATCCAGCGGAGCGGCAGGAGTTCATGTTGCGCAGCTCCGGCGCCGCGGTGGTCGTGACCGAGGAGCGCCTGGTGGCAGGCTTGCCGCTCGCCGGCGTGACGGTCGTGTGCGTGGATCGTGACTGGCCGCTGATCGCCCAGCAGGAGAGCGAGCCCGCGCGCGTGGAGTGCGACCCAGAGCAGCTGGCGTATGTGATCTACACCTCTGGATCGACGGGTCAGCCCAAGGGCGTGCAGATCCCCCACCGCGCGCTGGTCAACTTCCTCACGACGATGAGCATCGAGCCCGGGCTGGGGCCCGAGGATGTGCTCGTGGCCGTGACCACGCTCTCGTTCGACATCGCCGGCCTGGAGCTCTACCTGCCGCTGCTGGCGGGGGCGCGGGTGGTGGTCGCCCCCGGTGAGAGCGTCTCAGACCCGCGCGCGCTCGCGCAGCTACTGGAGGACAGCGAGGCAAGCGTCATGCAGGCGACACCGACGACGTGGCGCATGCTGCTCGACGCGGGCTGGAAGCCCAGCCGGCCGCTGAAGGCGCTGTGCGGTGGAGAAGCGTTGCCCGTCGCGCTCGCCGATCGCTTGGTCGGCCTGGAGATCGAGCTGTGGAACATGTACGGCCCAACGGAGACGACGATCTGGTCGACCTGCGCGCAGGTGAGCACGCGTGGCAAGTCGCTGACGATTGGCCGCCCGATCGCGAACACCACGCTGTACATCCTTGACAGGCATCTGCGCCCGGTGCCCGTGGGGGTCGCCGGCGAGCTCTGGATCGGCGGGGACGGACTGGCGCGCGGCTACCGCGGGCGCCCCGACCTGACCGAGGAGCGGTTCATCCCCGATCCGTTCGTCCCCGGTGACGGCGCCCGGATCTATCGCACCGGCGACCTCGCCCGCTATCGGCCCGGTGGTGCGGTCGAATTCCTGGGTCGGATCGACAACCAGGTGAAGGTGCGCGGATTCCGGATCGAGCTCGGCGAGATCGAGACGGTGCTCACGCGCCACCCGGGCGTCGCGGAGGCCGTCGTCGTGGCGCGAGGAGCCACGGGCGCGGAAGCGGAGCTGGCCGCGTACGTGATCCCGAAGCTGGAGCCGGTGGCGGGACACGTGCTGCGCGAGTTCACGGGGAACACGCTGCCCGCCTACATGGTGCCCTCGACCGTGACGGCGCTCGACGCGTTCCCGCTGACCCCGAACGGGAAAGTCGACCGCAAGGCCCTTCCCGAGCCGACCCGCGGGCGCTCGGCAGAGCGGGAACTAGTCCTTCCGGAGACCCCGCTGGAACGCCAGCTCACCGCGATCTGGGAACGCGAGCTGGACATCTCACCGATCGGGGCGACCGACAACTTCTTCGACCTGGGCGTCACCTCGATCCTCGCCGCGACGCTGTTTGCCGCGATCGAGCACGAGCTCGGCAGCGAGCTGCCGCTCGGCGCGATCTTCCAGGCGCCGACGATCAGAGCACTGGCGCAGCTGCTGGCAGGAAGCGGCGAGAGCTCACGCTGGACGTCGCTGATCCCGATCCAGACCGAGGGCTCGCGCCCGCCCATCTTCTGCATCCACGGAGGGGCCGGAACGATCCTGCACCTCGCCGCGCTCTCGCGACGGCTCGGCTCCGACCAGCCGTTCTACGGCCTTCAGTCCCGCGGGCTCTACGGCGGCGCGTCCCCGCTGACCACGGTGCAGGAAATGGCCACCCATTACCTGTCAGAGATGAAGCAGGTCTGGCCAAAGGGACCGTGGTACCTGGGGGGCTACTGCTTCGGCTCGATCGTCGCCTTCGAGATCGCCCAGCGACTCCGGGCGCAGGGCGAAGAGGTCAAGCTGCTGGCGGTGTTCAACGGCCCGAGCCCGGTCTGGATCAAGCGCTGGGGCTGGCACGGCAATCAGCCGGGGTGGCTGGCGAAGCATCCCCGGCCGCCGAAGCCGAGCAGCGAGCAGCTCCGCGGGAGCAAGCTATCCACGCTGAAGCTCCGTCTCGGTCGCGCGTTGCGCGACCCTCGGCGCTTCTGGACCGGACTGATGTGGGAGCTCTCGGAGCCGCGCACCCGTCTCGCGCTGGCGCTCGGAAGACCGATTCCCGAGCAACTACGCGAGAAGTACTTCCTTGAGTTGCACAGCAAGGCCGAGCGTGCCTACTCGCCGACCCCGTTTGACGGCGAGATGATCGTCTTCTACGGCGAGGGCCTGTACGAGGACCCGGCGCTCGGCTGGGAGGGTCTGGCGACCGGCGGGGTCGACGCGTTCGCCGTTCCAGGCGAGCACGACAGCAATCGCCAGGCGATGATGGAGCCGGCTGTCGAGTTCGTCGCGGCGCGGCTCCAGGACCGCCTCAACCGGCTGTGACCTCAGGATCACCACCGTCGCCGCAGAGCAAGCTCAGGGGCGGGCTCGAGGCCAGATTGCGCCAGCATCTGCCCCGACCCGCATACCAGATCGCGGTCGAGGGCTATAACGGCGCCAGAGCGCTGGCGGGGCGCGGCCCGGGGCGCGGCCGGCTGCTGCCGGATTTCGTGATCATCGGCGCCGCCAAGGCCGGAACGACGAGCCTGTACGGGTGGCTCAGCGAGCATCCGTACGTGGCGCCCGCGACGCAGAAAGAGGTTCACTACTTCGACTACAACCATTACCGGGGCGAGAATTGGTATCGAGCGCATTTCCCGCTTGAGTGCGAACGCGCGGCGTTCGCCGCCGAGCACGGGAGACCGTTTCTCACCGGCGAGGCGAGCCCGCCCTACATCGCCCACGAGTGGGCCCCCCAGCGCCTCGCCCGCCTGTTGCCGGCGGCAAAGCTCCTGGTGACGCTCCGCAACCCCGTCGACCGCGCCTACTCCCAGTTCCAGATGTCCCGCCGGGAGGACGAGGAGCCGCTGGGGTCCTTCGCCGATGCCGTCGATGCCGAAGCGCAGCGGCTCGCACCCGAACTGGCGCGCACGCGGGCCGACCGACGTTACAACAGCTGGCCGATCGGCTGCTGGTCCTACCTGATGCGCAGCCGCTACGCCGAGCAGCTGGAGCGCTGGTTTGGCCTGTTCGCGCGCGAACAGTTCCACATCATGACGCTCGAGGAGCTCGCTTCCGAGCCGCACGGCACGCTCGATGCGGTCCACGAGTTCCTCGCGCTGCCGGCTCACCGCTACAGCGACCTCCAGCCACTGCACACCGCCACGTACGACGCGATCCCGCGTGAGATCCGCAGTCGCCTGACCGACTACTTCCGCCCCCACAACGAGCGGCTCTACCAGCTCCTGGGCAGGGATCTCGGCTGGGAGCGCGGTTCCGCCGACCCGCTCCCGGATCCGGCCCGGTTGGCGTCCTGAGCGGCGGCGGCCTCCCTGCTGAGGCGGCTGCGCATACGATTGCGATCGTGCCCAGAGTGGTCTTCATCACCGGAGCGGCGCGCGGCGTCGGTCGCGCGAGCGCGCTGGCGTTTGCACAGACAGGCGCCAGCGTCGCGCTCGCCGACATCTGCGAGCAGATCGAGGAGTGCCCATACCCGCTCGCCACCCGCGAGCAGCTCGAGGAGACCGCGCGCCGCTGCAGGTCAGCCGGGAGCCGCGTCAGCACCCATGTAGTCGACGTCAGGGATCAGGCCCAGATCGACGCTGCCGTGCAGAGCTGTAGAGACGAGCTCGGCCCCGTGGAGGTGCTCGTCAACAATGCCGGCCTCGTCGGCCCGGCGGGCGTGCCGGCGCATCAGCTCGACGAGCGGGCCTGGACGACGATGATCGACGTCGATCTGAGCGGCGTCTGGCGCTGCGCGAAAGCCGTGCTCCCGGACATGATCGCTCGGCGCGCGGGGGCGATCGTCAACGTCTCCTCGACCGCGGGGATGGTCGCATTCCCGTTCTTCGCCAACTATGTCGCGGCCAAGCACGGCGTCATCGGGCTGACCAAGGCGTTGGCGCTCGACTATGCGCCGCATTCGATCCGCGTGAATGCGGTGTGCCCAACTTCGGTTAGGGACGAACCTGACCTCGACTCCGCGATGCTCGCGGGGGTCGCCGGGATGCTCGGCGTCGACGCCGCCGACTACGAGGCCCTATCCCTCCCCCATCATCCGCTCGGCGCGCTGGTGAACGCCGGCGACGTCGCGGGCGCGATCATCTGGCTCGCCTCCGACGCGGCGCAGCGACTGACCGGCGCCGTGATCCCTGTCGACGCCGGCTTCACCGCGCGCTGAAGGGCTACCCTCGAGGACGTCCGCCGGCCTCACGAAAGCGGCGGATGCCCCCGCCCTCCGGCCTGACGCCGTCGCCGCCGGCGCCGGCGACCGCCGCTTCGGTTAGCTCGAGGTTGAGCAGCCGTGTCTGTGGGTCTGCGAGCGCCTGGCCAAGCAGCCGCTCGAAATCGGCGGCCAGACCCTCGATCGTGCCCGGCGCAAACAGCTCCGTGTTGTAGTTGAACTCGGCGACGATCCCATCGTCGAGCAAGTGAAGCTCGAGCGCGAGGTCAAACCGTGCCAAGCCGAGGTCGACGGGCACGAGGCTCGTCTCCGTGCCCGTCAGCTGCAGCACTGGCGGCGCACCGATGCGCACGCGGAAGTTCACCTGGAACAGCGGGCTGATGCCCGGCTGGCGCTCCGGTCTCACCGCGTCGACGACCAGTTCGAGCGGCACCTCCTGGTGCTCGTAGGAGCGGAGCACCGACTCCCGTAGGCCGGTGAGCAGCTCAGCGAACCGCGGATTGCCGGCCAGGCGGGCGCGAACGACGATCGTGTTGGCGAAGAAGCCGATCAGATGCTCGAGCCCGGGATGATCGCGATTTGCCATCGGACCGCCGACCAGGATGTCGTCCTGCCCGCTGCGCCGGTAGAGCAACGTCGCGAAGGCCGCCATCAGCAGCACGTACGGGGTCACCTGCTCGGACTGGCACACCTCCCGCACGCGCGCGGCGAGATCGGCGCCGAGCCGGATCGTGTGACTAGCACCGTCGAAGGTCTGCATCGCCGGGCGCCGCTTATCGGTCGGCAACCGCAGCACCGTCGGTGCTCCGGCGAGCTGCGCCCGCCAGAAATCGAGCTCGCGCTCCAGCCGCTCGCCCTGCAGCCGCTGACGCTGCCAGCGCGCGAAGTCCACATATTGCTGCGGGAGCTCGGGTAGCTCCGGCTCCCTGCCGCCGCGCGCTGCGTCATACAGCTCGCCAAGGTCGCGGTAGAGGATCTCGACCGCCCACGCGTCGAACGCGACGTGGTGGGGCTGGAACAGCAGGACGTGCTCGGCGGGCGCCAGGCGAAACAGCGTGGCACGCAGCATCAGCTCAGTCGAAAGCTCAAACGGCCGCCGGCCGTGCTCCCGGAGCAGGCGTGCGAGCTCCGGGTCGCGCTCGGCGGTCGCGAGCCCCGAGATGTCGAGCACCGCAAGCTCCACGCTCCAGTCGCGGAGTACGACCTGCCGGGCCGAGCCGTCGTCCCAGACAAGAACCGTACGCAGCGCCTCGTGACGTTCGAACACCCCCTCGAGCGCTTCGCGGAGCACCGCGACGTCGAGCTCGCCCGCCACCCGGATCGCGAGCGCGGCGTTGTAGGTGACGCTTCCGGGCTCGAGCGCGTCGAAGAACAGCAATTGCTGCTGCTGGAAGGAGAGTGGGCAGGCCTCTTCGCCCCTGGCGCCGGCGCCGGCAGCTTGTGGCAAAGCGGCCGCATCCGGCGCGACGGCGATCTCGGGCTCTGGCGCACCGGGGCGCAGCGAGTCGACGTGCTCGGCAAACCCGCTGAGCGTCGGATGCTCGAACAGTGCCCTGACCGACAGGTCCATCTCGCAGCGCGCGCGAACCTGGGTGGCGACGCGCGCCGCCAGCAGCGAATGACCGCCGAGATTGAAGAAGTTGTCCTGCACCCCGATCTGCTCGACGCCCAGCACCCCGCGCCATACATCGGCGATCAGCTCCTCGGTCGGCGTCCTGGGGGACAGGAAGCGTTCGTCGGCTCGTGTCTCCCACGTCGGCGGCGGCAGGGCCTTACGGTCGGTCTTGCCGTTGCGCGTCAACGGCAGCCGGTCGATCGGCGTGATCGATGCCGGCACCATGTACGCCGGAAGCTTGCGCTCCAGGTGAGCGAGCAAATCCTGGCGAAAGCGCTCAGCGGCGACGCTTGGCCCAGCATCGAGGGGGACCACGTAGGCCGCCAGCCTTGTGTCGCCCGGCGCCGCCTCGATCGCGACCACGGCGCAGTCGGCGACGCCTGGAAGCTCCCGGACCGCCACCTCGACCTCGCCGAGCTCGATCCTGAAGCCGCGGATCTTCACCTGGTCGTCGATCCTGCCGCGGAAGTCCAGCCCGCCGTCGGGCAGGCGCCGCGCCAGATCGCCGGTGCGGTAGAGGCGACCCTCGCCGAACGGGTTCTCGATGAACCGCTCGGCGGTCAGCTCGGGCCGGTGCAGATAGCCGCGTGCGACCCCTGTTCCGCCGACGAACAGCTCACCCACCACGCCCGGCGGCACCGGCGCGCCCTTCGGGTCAAGCAAATGGAGGCTGAGATCCGAGATCGGGACGCCGATCGGGCTGCTCTGTAGCTCGCAGTCCGCAAGGCGCATCCGCCGGTAGGTGACGTGCACCGTCGTCTCGGTGATTCCGTACATGTTCACGAGCGTCGGAGCGCCGTCGCCGAAGTGCTCAAACCACGGGCGCAGAGCCGCCGGCGCGAGCGCCTCGCCTCCGAACACCACGTAACGCAACGCGAGCCGGTCGGCTGCGCGCAGCAGCTCGTCCTGCGCCACCACGAAAAGGCTCGGCGTCGCGTTCATCACCGTCACGCGCTCCCCGGCGACCAGCGCCGCCAGTGCCTGCGGGGACCGAGTCGTCCACAAGGGCGAAATCACCAGGCGGCCGCCGTACGCCAGCGCACCCCAGATCTCCCAGACCGAGAAGTCAAACGCGTAGGAGTGCAGCAGCACCCAGGTGTCGTCCGGGCCGAACCCGTACCAGGCATCGGTCGCGGAGAAGAGCCGAGCGACCTGGCGGTGCTCGACCTGCACGCCCTTCGGCCGCCCGGTCGACCCGGACGTGTAGATCACGTACGCAAGATTCGCCGGCGTCGCCTCCCCGTCCGGGTTGGCGTCGCTGAGTCCGGCGAGGACCTCCGCGTCGCGATCGAGGCAGACGGTGCTCGCCTCGTGCGCCGGCACCCGGTCGAGCAGGGGCTGCTGCGTGACCAGCAGCGGTGCAGCGGTGTCCTGGAGCACGAAGCCGACGCGCTCACTCGGGTACTCGGGATCGAGCGGAACGTACGCCGCACCCGCCTTGAGCACGCCGAGGACGGCGATGACCAGTTCAAGCGACGGCTCCAGGAACAAGGCGACCAGCGTCTCGGGACCCGCGCCGAGCGCCCGCAGATGATGGGCCAGCTGGTTCGCCCGCCGGTTGAGCTCGTCGTAGGTCAGCGACTGCTGCTCGTAGGTGATCGCGACCGCGTCGGGATCCGCGGAGGTGTGCTGCTCGAAGAGCTCGTGCATGCACGCGACCGGATACACGGCTCGCGCGGGAGCCCCTTCCCCCTCCCCAGCGCCCTCGGCCTGCCGGCGCTCGGCCTGGTCGAGCAGCGGCAGCTCGTCGATCGGGAGGTCAGGGTCGGCCAGCGCCGCCTCGAGCAGCCGCACGTAGTGGCGGTGCATGAGCTCGATCGTCGCCGCGTCGAACAGGTCCGTGCTGTACTCCCAGGCGAGTTCCAGCGCATCCCCGCTCTCCTCCTCCACGAACAGCGTCAGATCGAACCGCGACGTGGTCGGGCGGGCGTCATAGGGCTCGGCTCCGTCGAGCTCAAGCGGCGCCTGTGGGACGTGGGCGCAGAAGAACTGAAAGACAGGGTGGCGGCTCAGGTCGCGCTCGTACCCGAGGCGCGCGACGATCTGCTCGAACGGGGCGTCCTCATGCGCGACTGCCCACATGACCACGTCCCGTGCGCGAGTGACGAGCTGGCGGAACCCCGGCTGTCCTGAAATGTCGCAGCGCAGGGCGACGGTGCTCGCGAACAGACCGACACCGTCCTCGAACTCGGGGCTGCCCCGTCCCGAGGTGGTGGCGCCCACGACGATGTCCTCGTGGCCGCTGTAGCGGTACAGGAGCACGTAGTAGACGGCCAGCAGAGTCGCGAACGGCGTCGCCTTTGCGGTCCGGGCGAACGACCTGACCGCCGCGGCGGTCTCCTGCGGCAGCTGCATTCTGTACGTGGAGCCGCGGTAGCTCGGATTCTGGGGCCGGGGCCGGTCAGCTGGCAGCTCGAGCGCCGCCGGGGCGCCCGCCAGCCGTGTCAGCCAGGGAGCGACCGCGTCCTCGAGCACCCCGCCGCTCAGATTCCTTCGCTGGCGCCTCGCATAGTCGGGGTACTGGATCCGCGGCGCAGGACGGTCAGGAGTCTCGCCTCGGGAGTACGCGCCATAGAGAGCGCCGAGCTCGCGCAGCACGACCACGTGCGACCAGCCATCGCAGATCATGTGATGGAAGACGAGCTCCAGGATGTGCTCCTGCTCGGCGATCCGCACCAGCAGGGCGCGCATCAGCGGTCCGCGCTCGAGCTCCAGCGGCGCGCTGATCAGCGCGTCCACGAGGCGCTCGGCTTCCGCTTCGGGCTCGGCGTGTCCCCGGAGGTCCAGCTGCTCGAGCTCCACCGAGCTCTCGGCCGCCTGCACCGCCACCGCGTCGCCGTCCCGCGATCTGAATGTCGTTCGCAGCGCAGCGTGGCGGCGTACGACCTCGCGCAGGCTCCGCTCCAGCGCAGCGGCGTCAATCGGTCCCCGCAGCCGAGCGCCGATCGGCATGTTGTAGGCGTTCGTCGCCCCCTCGAGCTGGTGGAGGAACCACAGCCGCTCCTGGGCGTAGCTGAGCGGTGAGTAACGGTTGGACTCCGGCGCCGCCGGCGCCTGGGCTGCCTGCTCGTGCTCGGGGCGCTTCCGGGCGCCCCGTACGGCCCCGGCCAGCGCGGCGACGGTCGGACCGTCGAGAAAGTCGGTGAAGCTCACCTGGGCCAGCAACAGGTCTTCGACCGCGGCGAGCATCCGCACCGCCGCAAGCGAGTCTCCTCCCAGCTCGAAGAAGTCCTCATCGACCGCGACCGCCGGCACGCCGATGATCTCGCGCCAGATCCCGGCGATCGCCGATTCCAGCCGCGCGCGCCGGGCGCTGTCGGCGTCTCGTGACGCCGGGTTCTCAACCTGCCCCATGTTGCCCACGCATCGATGGTATCCGGGCGGTCCAGTCGAGCGTAAGGGACGCCTGGCAGCCGCTATCCTGCCGCGGCGGGGAGTCGCATGATGCCGCGACGGCAAGCTTCAGACTGCAAACGGGGATGTGATGACGGGCGACGCGCGAAGTGACGCCGCGACAGCGGCGATTCGGACGCTGGTGTCCAAGGGTCGTTATGACGATTCCTGGAACCTCCTGCGGCCCCAGCTCCTGGCCGGCGACACGACCACGGCCTGGAACGTGGCCCGGCAGGTGTTGCGCGCGGGCGCGCGCGCAGGCTGGACTCCACCGACCTCCAGGCAGATCCGCCTCGGGGTGCTGTGCAGCTACGAGGCGGCAGAGTTCTCAGAGCACCTGCGGCTGGCGTGCTTGGCGCTGGGGATCGCCGTGGAGCTCTACGTCGCCCCGTACGGCCAGCTCGAGCAGGAACTGCTGGGAGACGCCGCGCCGCTCACGAGCTTTGCCCCCACCCACGTGCTAATAGCGCCGACCACCGATGACCTCGGCTTTCCGCAGCTGGGCGCGGACCCGGAGGAGCTGCTCGCGGCGGCCGAGTCCCGCTGGCGGACGCTGTGGGAGACGGTTCGCCGCGATCACGGCGCCCGGGTGGTGCAGCACGCATTCGTGGTCCCCGACGAGACTCCCCTCGGGCACCTGGCTCTGCGGCTGCCGGCGAGCCGCCCCTCGCTGGTGCGTGAGCTCAACCGCCGCCTCGCCGAGTCAGCCGGCGCCGATGTGCTGCTCGTCGACTGCGAGCGGCTCGCAGCGCGGATCGGCAAGCAGCGATGGATCGACCCGCGCCTGTGGTTCGCCGCGCGCCAGCCGTACGGGCCCGAGGCATTGCCGCTGCTGGCGCGCGAGACGGCGGCCGTGCTGGCCGGCGACGTCGGCCTCGCGGCCCGCTGCCTGGTCGTGGACCTCGACAACACGCTCTGGGGCGGCGTCGTCGGCGAGGACGGCGTACAGGGCATCGCGATCGGAGGCGGGCCCGACGGCGAGGCGTACGCCGCCTTTCAGGAGTATCTGGCCGCGCTCGCGCAGCGCGGGATCATCCTCGCCGTCGCTTCCAAGAACGACCTGGACGCCGCTCGCGAGCCATTTGAGCTCAACCCCGGCATGCGGCTGAAGCTCGGCGATTTCGCTGCGTTCGTTGCGGATTGGCGACGCAAGCCCGAGCAGATCGCGGAAATCGCCACGACGCTGGGTCTGGGTCTGGACACGATCGTGTTCGCCGATGACAACCTCGCCGAATGCGCTGAGGTCTCCGCGGCGCTCCCTGAGGTCTCGGTCATCCCGCTGGCGGTGGCACCGTCCGAGCTCGTCCGCACGCTCGCTGCCAGCGTCCGCTTCGAGCTCTCCTCGCTGTCGGGAGACGACGTGGCTCGGCGGCGCTCCTACGCAGCCCGCACCCAGGCCGCACAATTGCGCGCCGGAGCGTCATCGCTGGAGGACTTCTGGCGCTCGCTGAAGATGCGCGCCCGGGTACGCAGCCTCGACTCGACCTCACTCGATCGCGCGGCGCAGCTCACACAGAAGACCAACCAGTTCAACCTGACGCTGAGACGCCGTACGCGTGAGGAGATCGCACGCCTCGCCGAGAACGACCGCGCGATCTGCAAGACGCTCCAGCTCGCCGATGCGTTCGCCGACCACGGCCTGATCGGACTCGGGCTCGTGGTGTCAAGCCCGGAGGACGAGCGGACGGCGCTGATCGACACGCTGCTGCTCAGCTGCCGGGTGATCGGCCGGACGGCTGAGATTCACCTGCTCTCGCATCTGGCTCGCGACGCGCGCGACGCCGGTTTTCACCGCCTCCGCGGCCAGTACGTGCCCGGACCGCGCAACGCGCTGGTCGCCGACCTCTACCCGAAGCTGGGCTTCGTCGCGGCCGGCGCGAACGGCAGCTGCTGGGAATACGACATCATCGAGCGTGGCGCCATCGAGAGCCCCTACATCGCCGACGAAGCATGATCCGAGACGAAGCATTCGAGCGCGCCTTCGACGAGGTGCTGGAGGAGATCCTGGGCTGGGACCTCGAGCTCTGCGACGACGACAGCCCGCGCACAGTCGAGGGCTGGGATTCGCTGGCCCAGATCCGGCTGGTACACGAGCTCGAGACCAGGTTCGGGGTGCGCCTGCCCGACCACGCGCTGCTCGAAGAGCAGAGCGTGGGCTCGCTGAAGGTACTGGTGCTGGCAGATGCGCAGTGAGGCGCAGTCTGGCTCGGCCAGCCACGAGCTTCGATTCAGCCGCGAGGACGTCGAGTCCTTCGCCGCGGCCAGCGGCGATCACAACCCGCTCCATCTGGAAGTCGGATTCGCCCGGCACACCCCGTTCGGCGCCTGCGTCGTCCACGGCGCGCTGGTGGCCATCGGTATGCTGGGCTCGCTCGCGCCAGAGCAGCTTGCGCGCACGCGGGCGCTCCGCGTCAGGTTCTCCGGCCCAGTGATGCCGGGAACGTCGTGCACGGTCCAGGTGCGACCTTCGCGCCGGACCCCCGGCGCCTGCGAGGTGACACTCAGCGCTCGCGGCAAGGTGCTGGCACGCGTGGTCGCGAGCCCCGACCGCGAGCTTGTCTCAAACCGTCCGCACGCCGCGGTCTCGGGAGCGAGCGTCGCCAGCGCCCCGGCGGCTGAGCTTAAGATGCGCCTCACCCCCGCCGAGCCGGCGCCGGACGATTTGTTGCCAGGCTTGTCGATCCTAGGCGGCTACCACGCCGGTCCGGAACTGGCGCTGCTGGCGAGCCGTTATGGCGCCGAAGGGCTTGCCCCGTCCCTGCTCGAGGGGCTGGCCTGGGCCAGCTACGTCGTCGGCATGGAGCTGCCAGGCCTGCACTCGCTGCTGGCGGGAATCACGCTCGCGGCGTCCGCATCGCGGTCGGGGGCTGCGCGTCATTCGATCACCGTGCGCGAGCACGACCCGCGCACGGGCCAACTGGTCCTCGATGGCCGGCTCTCGGATCGGTCAGGGGCCCGGGTGAGTGAGGGGACGATCGAGTGCTTCGCGCTGTCTCCCGTGTCCGCACCCGACCCCGGAGCGCTCGGCGTCGAGGGACCCCTGGCGCCGGACCGTGGCTCCGTCGTCGTGATCGGCGGCAGCCGCGGCTTCGGCGCGGCGCTGACGCTCGCCCTGCTCGCACGCGGATACCGCGTACACGCCGCCTACTCCAGCTCGTCCGACAGCGCCGAGGAGCTCGTAGGCCTGGCGGGCCGGCATCGCGCTCGGCTCGCGCTGCACCAACTCGACGCGCGTGATCCCGGCGCGCTCGGCGGACTCGTGCGGACGCTCTCCGACGAGGGGCCGCTCGCCGGAGTAGTCCTCGGCGCGGCGCCGCCGCCGCTCTCGATGGGCCTGACCAGCGAGTCGGGGTCAGAGCTCGCCGACTACGTGGCCGAGAGCCTGCGACTGGCGGCGGTCCCACTCGGCGCGCTGCTTCCGCTGCTCGCAGCAGAGGCGTGGATCCTGTTCTGCTCCTCCTCGGCGATTCTGGCCCCGCCGCGGGACTGGCCGCACTACGTGACGGCCAAAACCGCGCTCGAAGGGCTTGCGCGGTGGGTCGGGGCGACCGCACCGGCCGCGCGAACCGTCGTGCTGCGGCCTCCGGCGATGCGCACCGAGCTAACGAACACCCCCAGTGGGCGGCTTGCCGCGGTCCCCACCGAGCCGATCGCCGCGTGGATCGCCGATCGACTGGTCGGCGGGGAGCTAGCACCGGGGTGCACCGTGCTCGAGCCGGACCTGGTCACGGAGCTCGGCACGTGAGCGCGCGGCTCGGAACAGATTGGCTCTGGGAGCGGCTGACTTCCTTCAGCGACACCTACACGTGCTACAGCGCGGCGGTCGCGACGTGGGTGGCGTGCGAGCACGATGACTGGTCACGGGTGGTCGATCCCGGCCTCTGGCTGACGGTTGGCGAGCGCCCGGATGGCCTGTTCGCCTTCGCGCATTTCCCGCCGGGATTGCGCGCTGGACTCGGCCTGGTGCGCACCGGCATGGACGGGGCCGCCCCAGACGCCGTCGCTGCGGTGCTCCAGGAGCTGGGCCGCAGCGGGCGGGTGATCGTTGCCGGCGATGGCTTTCAGCTCCCGTGGCACGTCGCGTTCAAACGCCGCCACGTACCGCACTGGTACGTGGTGCTCGATGCTCCTGAGGGCCCGACTGTGCTGGATCCGTTTGCGTGCCGCAACGAGCTCGGCCTCCAGGAAGCGAGCCGGCGGGTGGTGGGCGAGGATGAGCTGGAGCAGCTCATCACGGGACTTCCGGGCGATGACCCCGTGCTGGCGCTGCGCGAAGCGCTCGCGCTGGGCGACGACGCTGGATTGCCCGCCCGGCTGCGCTACCAGTGGTATGTGCGGGGGGCAGTGGGTGAGCAACGTGCACCCGCGGGCGCTCACGGGCCGGACGCCGTGCTGCTGCTCGCCTCGCACTTCCGAGCCGACGGCCAGGAACCCTCGGCCTACGGCCAGGCGGACGACCTCTGGTCGATCGCCCGGCACCGCGCGTTCCTGTGCCGCTACGCGCAGCAACAGGCGAGCACTGACGGCAACGAGGCGCTCGCGAACTGGGTCGGTGAGCACGCCGCGCCACTGGCCAAGAAGTGGGGCCACATCGCTCCGCTGGTGATGCAGGCTTCGCTCGCCCTCAGCGCCGGGCGGGCGGCGTCTGCGAGCGTCCCCGACACATTGGAGCAGCTCGCCGAGCTGGAGCGATCCGCCGCTGCGGCATTCACGCAGAACTCCTTTACCATCTGAGGGCAAGCGACGCCTATGACGGCGTCTTGGGGGCTTGAGCACGGGCGCTTGAGCCGTGGCCAGGAGGACATGTGTCTGCGCAGGAAAGCAAGTCAGAAACCGTCGGCTTTCGGCTGTCCCCCCAGCAGGACCGGCTGCTCGGGGTCGACGACTCCCGATCCGTGGTCCAGTGCGCCGCCGTTCTCGCCGGCCCGGTCAGGGAGTCCGCCGTGCGCGCCGCCCTGGAGGCGGCGATCGCCCGGCACGAGATCCTCAGGACCACCTTTCCCCAAGCGGACGGGATGCGCGGCCGCAGCCAGGTGATCCACGAGACGCTCGTGCCCGAATGGACCAGCGAGCCGAATCCGAAAGGCGACGTTGACGAGCGCGCCGCGATCGCGAGCCTGATCGCGCTGCAGGCGCGCCGCGGCTTTGACCTTGAGCGCGGGCCGCTCTTGCGCGCGCTGCTGCTCGCGCCATCACAGGAGCACGGGCTGCTGATCCTGACCGCGCACGCCGCGTGCGCGGACGCCGCGTCGCTGCTCGTGATCCTCGACGAGCTCGCCCAGAGCTACGGCGGTGGCGGCGAGCCCGACGAGCCCGTGCAATATGCCGACTACGCCGAGTGGCGTCACGAGCTGATCACCGGCAAGGATGACCAGGCCGCCGAGGGGAAGGCGTTCTGGCGGCGCAACTCCGAAGATCGACCGGCCGTCCCGAGTCTCCTGTTCGCCACCGCCGGTGGGCGTTCCGGCTTCTGTGCGCCGGTGTCGATCGCCTGGCCAGCCGACGAACTCGCCCGCGTGCGCGGCGCAGCCGCGACGGCGGGGGTCCCGGTGGCGGTCTTTCTCGAGGCCTGCTGGCATGCTCTGGTCGCCCGGCTGTCCGGCGCCGGCGAGCTGATGATCGCCGGTTGGTGCGATGGTCGCGCGCAGCCTGACCTGGAGCGCGCGCTGGGCCCTTACGCGCAACCCGTCCCGATCCGCTCCCGCCTGCAGGCCGACACGTCGTTTGCCGAGATCCTCGACCAGGTGGCGCGCGCACGGGCCGAGGCGACGAGCTGGCAGGACCTCGCCTCCGCCGAGGACCTGAGCGCCCTACGCGCCGACACTGCCTGCGGCTTCATCCACCTCGAGCTCGAGCGCCTGCCCGATCCCGTGGTCGAGATCGCGGCGATCAACCCGTCCTCGGACGCCGCGCTGCTGCTCGCCTCACGGTCCTGCGGCGAGGAGCTGAGCGTCGAGCTGTGGCACGACCCCGCCGCGCATGGCGAGCAGGACGCCGCCGAGCTCGCCGGGCGCTTGCGCACGCTCGTCGCGAGCGCCGCGTCGGACCCCGATCAGCCCGTCGTGCGACTCACGCTCACCGAGCCCGCCGAGCGCGAGCAGCTGATCGCGGCCGCGGCAGGACCGGCGCCGGGCGAGGACGCCCGCACTCCGGTGCATCATCTGTTCGAGCGCACCGCACACCGCGTGCCCGGCCGCCCGGCGGTCGCGGGCGGCGGCGCTGAGCTCAGCTACGGGCAGCTGAATGCCGCGGCCAATCGCCTGGCCCATCTGCTGCGGGCAGCAGGCGTGGCGCCGGGCGTGACGGTCGGCCTGTGCATGGAGCGCACGCCGAAGCTGCTGGAGGCCGTGCTGGCGATCCTCAAGGCGGGCGGCGCATACGTGCCGCTCAACTACGAACATCCGGCGGCGCGGCTCTCCCACCAGCTCTCGGAGTCCCGCGCGGCGGTGCTCGTGACCGAGGAGCACCTGATCGACCGGCTGCCCGAGTTCGGCGGCGAGGTCGTGTGTGTCGATCGCGACGCCGAGCGCGTGGCCGCATTCCCTGACCATGACCCCGAGCACGTCTCGCGGCCCGAGGATCTCGTCTACGTGATGTACACGTCGGGATCCACCGGGCTCCCCAAGGGCATCGGCATCACCCACGGAAACCTCGCCAACTACGCGGCCCACATGGCCCACCGGCTCGGCGCCGACGCCGACGGCGACCGCGGTCTGCGCTTCGGGGTCGTCTCGGCGATCAGCACCGACCTCGGCAACACATGCATCTTCCCGCCGCTGACCAGCGGTGGCTGCGTAGCGCTGATCAGTCCGGGCGCCGCGATGGACGGCGAGGCGCTGAGCGCCGAGGTGGGTGCGGGCGGGGTGGACGTGTTGAAAATCACGCCCTCACACCTGCGGGCGCTGATCTCCGGCGAGCACGCAGCGGCCGTCCTGCCGCGCAGATGGCTCGTGCTCGGCGGCGAGGCCCTGGCGTGGGACCTGGTCGACGAGCTCCGGGCGCTCTCCCCCACCTGCGCGATCATCAACCACTACGGACCCACCGAGACGACGATCGGCTGCTGCGCGTACGAGGTGCAGGCAGTGCGCACCGACTCGGCCACGGTCCCGATCGGGCAGCCCCTTCCCGGCGTGCGCGCGTACGTGCTCGATCCGTCGCTTGCGCCGCTGCCCGCGGGCGTGGCCGGGGAGCTCTGCATCGCCGGCCTCGGTGTCGCGTCCGGATATGTCGGAACCGGCGAGGACGCTGCATCTGCGTTCATCCCTGACCGGTTCTCCGCCGACGGGGCCGGCCGGATGTACCGGACCGGGGACCGGGCTCGGTGCCTGCGCGACGGCGCGATCGAGTTCCTCGGCCGGATCGACGACCAGGTGAAGATCCGGGGTTTCCGGATCGAGCCGGGGGAAATTGAGACGGCGTTGCGCCGTCACGGCGCGGTCCGTCAGGCCGCCGTGGTGCCCGAGCACGACGACCGGGGCGAGACCCGCCTCGTGGCGTACATCGCGACCTCGGCCCAGCCGAGCGTCGAGGACCTCCACGCCTTCCTGGCCGACTCGCTGCCCGACTACATGATCCCCTCCGCGTTCGCGACGCTCGAGTCGCTGCCCTTCACGCCCAGCGGCAAGATCGACCGCCAAACACTGTCCGGACTCGCGGCCGTGCAGACCCGCAGGGAGGCGGAGTATGTGGCCCCGCGCGATGACTTTGAGCAGGAGATCGCCGGGATCTGGGCGGAGCTGCTCGGGATCGAGCGGGTCGGCGTGTTCGACGACTTCTTCGCGCTCGGCGGCCATTCGCTGCTGGCCACGCAGGCGATCATGCGGATCAGGCGAAAGCACGGGGAGGTCCCGTTGCGCGCGCTGCTGGCGGCGCCGACTGTCGCGGATCTGGCCGAAGTGGTGAGGTCGGCCGCGGCCGGACAGGTGTGAGCGACGACGCTCTCGCCGCCCGGCTCGCCGAGCTCTCACCGCAGGAGAGAGCATCACTCAGGCGGCGGCTGGCCGGCCGGCGCTCCGGCGGGCGGGCGATCCCGCGACGCGGCCCTGATGATCCCGTCCCGATGTCGTTCGCCCAATGGCGGCTGTGGTTCCTTGAGCAGTTGCGGCCCGGCACCAACGCCTGGAACACCCCGGTCGCGGTCAGGCTGCACGGATCGCTCGATATCGAGGCCCTCCGTCGCTCGTTGCAGCTGCTCATCGAGCGCCATGCGACGTTACGGACCGTCTTCCTAGCCCCCGGCGGCAAACCGGCCCCGGTGTTGCTCGGCCCCGAGGCCGCAATCGAGCTACCGGTTCTCGACGCTCAGGACGTTCGAGGAGAAGATCTCGAAGCGACGATCCAGCGATTCGTGGATGCGGAGGTTGGCCGGCCGTTCAACCTGGAATCCGACCTCATGCTCCGCGCCCGCCTGCTTCGGGTGGCCGCCGATCAGCACGTCTTGGTACTGATCGCCCACCACATCGCCTGTGACGGCTGGTCCAAGGGCCTGCTGCTACAGGAGCTGGGTACCGCATACGAGGCGCTCTGCGCCGGCCGGCAGCCATCGCTGCCAGAGCCGGTAATCGACTACGCCGACTTCGCGATCTGGCAGCGCCGCTCGCTGGAAGGCGAGGCCGTCGAGCGGCTCGCCGCCTACTGGAAAGAGCGCCTCGCGGGAACCGCGCCGGCACTGCAACTGCCCACCGACCATCCACGGCCGACCACTCAGGGATTCCGCGGGGCGGTGCAATGGCTGACCGTGTCCTCGACGGTGGCTGGGTCGGTGCTGGCCCTGGGGCGCCAGGAGGGCGCGACACCGTTCATGACCCTGATGGCGGCGTTCATGGCGCTCCTTCACGCCCATAGCGGTCAGGACGATCTGCTCGTCGGATCACCGGCCGCGATGCGAACGCATCCCGAGCTGGAGCGGGTGATCGGGTTGTTCGCCAACACGCTGGTCTACCGGACGAGCCTCGCCGGGCGGCCGAGTTTCAGAGATCTGCTCCGGAGGGTCCGCGAGACGGCGATCGGCGCCTACGAGCATCAGGACATGCCGTTCGAGAAGGTCGTTGAGGCTGTCAAGCCGCCCCGGGATGCGAGCCGCAATCCGCTCGTCCAGGTGAACATGCGCGTGGAGGGGCGCGAGCCAGAGCTACGGCTGGGCGCGCTGCGCTCCGAGCCGATCCCGATCGATCCCGGCATTGCCCGGTTCGATCTCGCCATCGAGCTCGGCCTGACCGACGACGGTTTTGCCGGATACCTCGAGTACGATACGGCTCTGTTTCAGAGCGCGACAGCCACGGCCTTCGCCCGGGGCTTCGTGGCCATCCTGGAGGCCTGCGCGATGGCTCCCGACCGGCCGCTGGAGGCTCTCGAGCCTGTGCTGGCGATCAGGGCGCGCTCGCCACTATGAGTCCGGCCGGGGAGATCGAGCTCAGCGAGCCGACGAGCGAAGAAGATTGGGTGCAGTACAACAACCTGCGCTACGAGGCCCTGCGAAAGCCGCACGGCCAGCCCCGCGGAAGCGAGAGCGACCATCCGCTCGAGGCGATCTCGACCCACATCCAGGCCAAGCTCGACGGTCGTGTGGTCGGAGCCGGCTGCTGGGTCATGCTCAGCCGGCGCGACGGCCACGGCGGCCGGTGTAGATACGCTCGGTTCAGGCAGATCGCAGTGGACCCCGAGTTTCGCAAACACGGCATCGCCACCAAGATCACCGACCTGATCGAGAGTTCGGCGCGGGACCAGGGAGCGGTCGACATCGTCGGCACCACGCGCAACGAACTGATCGAGTACTACCGGCGCAAGGGTTGGCACACCACGGGGGCCGGCCCCACGCTGTTCGGGACCGTCGAGCACACGCACATCTGCAAGCCGCTGCGATGACGACGCGATTTGGCGGCCATCGCCGACGCGGTACCATGGAGACCGGAAAAGGTTGGCGCCGGGGGCTGTAGTTCTGCAGGAGCGCTGTCGATCACGGTTGACGGCGGCCCGGTCCAACGGGATTCCTCGGCCACGCACACGGAGACCAGGTGCATGACGGAAGACACAGCAAATACATTTCAGGGCTCGCCGCAGCAGGATGAGCTATGGCGCCTGGAGCCGGCCGGTCCCTCGGGACGAATCCAGGCGATCGTCAGGCTTGACGGTCCGCTCGATGTTTCCGCGCTCACCGCTGCGCTGGGGCGGATCGTCGAACGGCACGAGAGCTTGCGCACGACGTTCGCGCACCAAGCCGGCATCCGGATCCCTCTGCAGGTCGTAAACGACGAGCTCGATCCCGGCTGGGAGTCCCTCGAGCTGCCGGAATCCGATGAAGGTGAAGGAGTCGCTGAAGGTGAGGGAGTCGCTGAGGCACTTGCGCTCGAGCGCGATCTGCCGATGGACTTCGAGCGCGGACCCCTCGTCCGTGGCCTGCTGATCAGCTTTGCGGCTGAGCGCCATGTGCTGCTGCTGACGCTGTCAGCGCTCTGCGCGGACACGGCATCGATGCCGGTCCTGGTCGGCGAGCTGGCCCATCACTACGGGGCGGCGACCGAGATCGTCGAGGACCCGCTGCAGTACGCCGACTTCTCGGCCTGGCAGCGTGAGCTGAGCGACTCCGATGACGAGGAGGCGCAGGCCGCACGCACGATCTGGACGGCGCTGGGCGGCGCGAGCGCGCCCAGGATCCCGTTCGCACGTGCCTCGACGGGGCCGTTTGCGCTCCAGGAGGTCGCCGTCGAGCTGGCGGAGCCCGTCACCCCCGCACTGTTTCAGGCCGGCTGGCACGCGCTGCTGGGTCGGCTGAGCGCCGAGCAGCCGGTGGTGGTGTCCTTCCTCAGCCCCGATCGGCGCCACGCCGATCTGCAGGGCGCTATCGGACCCTTTGCGCGCCCGGTGCCCGTGACTACACCGGTCGACGGCGAGCATCCATTCAGCGCGCTGCGCGCGGAGGTCGAGCAGGCGCGGACCAATGCTCCGGAGCTCCAGGACTACGCTCCAGCGGAGACTGCGGCGGGACTCACGATCGGATTCTCGGACTACGAGGGCTACACCGGGCAGATCGGCGAGCTCACGATCTCGCTTGGGCGGATCGTGACCATCGGGCAGCCCTGGAGGCTCTGGCTGTCCTGTGCCCGCAGCGACGGTCGGGCGGCCCGGATCCACTTCGATCCGGAGTCCTACGAGCGCGAATCCGTGCAGCGGCTCGCCCGTCAGTTGCAGCGCCTGATCGGCCACGCGGTCGCTGATCAGAGCACGCCGCTCGATGCTCTCCAGATACTTGACGACGGAGAGCGCGACCAGATCCTCAACCGTTTCAACGACACGGCCACCACGGCGCCGCCCCGTCATATCCATGAGCGGTTCAGCGCGCACGCAGTCGCAGCGCCTTCGGATGTCGCGGTCTACGACGGACCGCAGTCGATCACCTACTCCGAGCTCGAGGCGCGCACGAACCAGCTCGCCCACCGGCTTCGAGCTTCGGGCGTCGGACCCGACGAGACGGTCGGCCTGTGCACGGATCGGTCAATCGAGATGGTGATCGGCCTGCTTGGCATTCTCAAAGCCGGGGGCGCGTACGTTCCGCTGAACTACGAGCACCCACCGACACGACTCGCCC
>ODAK010000827.1_pt1 | contig 35069 bp, 35 predicted proteins | sample 1539591 | NCBI WGS metagenome assembly ODAK01 (sample SAMEA3539303, study PRJEB22396) | soil metagenome | biome: tundra; feature: field; material: soil | place: USA | collected 2010-05 | depth 0.15 m | reverse complement strand
GATGTTGCCCCGGGTGGCGTTCGAATAGGGGCACACCTCGTGCGCAGCTTCAACCAAGGACTGCGCCGTCGCCTTGTCGAGCTTTGGCGCGTAGATCACCAATGCGGCGGTGAGACCGAAACCACCTGCGTCGAGTGGGCCGATGCCGATGCTGGCCGACACCTGGGTGCCGTCAACATCGAGCTTCTTCTGGCCGGCGATCAGCTTCATGGCCGAGTGAAAACATGCCGCGTAGCCCGCCGCGAACAGCTCCTCGGGATTGGTACCGCCGCCCGGTCCGCCCATCTCCTTGGGAATCCGTAGGTCGAGGTCGATGAATCCATCGTCGCTGCGGGCGTGACCGTTGCGGCCATCCCCCGTCGAATGGGCTGTTGCGGTGTAGATGGGGTTCATAGGGAGTGCAACCGCAGCAAGAGAGGTGCTATTCCCCTCATTCTGCGTGTCCCCCTACTTGGCGCGCTAGTCGACGGCGCTGATGACCGGCGCGATCAGGTCTTCCACTTCATCAGTTGCGCCCGGTGCCGCGGCGGGTCCGTGAGAGGGCAGGAACAACGTGGGGATGAAGGCGACGACGATGGTGGCCACTGTCCACCAGAAGGTGTGGGCGAAGGCGCGCGCCACCTCCCCGGCGATGGTCGGCGGCAGCTTCACCGTCTGGGACAAGAGCGCGCTGTCGCTGGCGGAATGTGCGTGCGTGTCCTCGACGATGCCACGTTGCAACACCACGGCGAAGGCCGCAGTGGCCACGGACGCGCCGATCTGCCGCACGATGTTCAGGGTGGTGCTGGCCCGCGGCACATCGGCATGGGAGAGGTCGTAGTAGGCGGCCGACATGATCGGCATCATCGCAAGCCCTAACCCGAGCCCCCGCACGAAAAGAGTGCCCGCGAGCAGGACGTCGTTCGTGGTGGCGGTGACAAAGGCAAAGGGGATGGTGGCGACCGCCATGATCACGATGCCCACTGGGACGACCTTGCGCGGCCCGGCCCGGTCGGCGATCATCCCTGACGTTCGCATGAGCAAGGCCGCTCCGATGCCTTGTGGAGCCATGAGGAGACCGGCCTGCCAGGGGCTCTGCCCTCGGGCAATTTGGTAGTACAGCGGCAGGAGGAACATGGAGCCGTACAGGGTGGCGCCCATCACGAACATGCAGATGTTGGAGATCGTGAAATTTCGGTTCTTGAACAGACGCAGGTCGAGCAACGGGTTGCGAATGCGCAAGGCATGGAGAACGAACCCGACCATGAGCGCCAGACCGAGCACGAAGCTCACGAGAACGGGCGCGCTGGTGAACCGACCGGTGATGCCAACCTCTGAGAGCGAGTACACGAGGGCGGCCAACCCGGGGGAGAGAAGGGCGAAGCCAACGCCATCGAAACTGTTCCGGATCCTCTCCTCGTTGCCGACCAGGAATCTGCTGGAGAGGATGAGCGTAAAGATGCCGATGGGGACGTTGATGTAGAAGATCCAGCGCCAGCTGAAATTGGAGACGATCAAACCACCGAGCACTGGCCCGAGGATGGGACCCAGCACGGTGGGCACGCCGACGACGCTCATCACACGACCAATGCGTTGCGGCCCGGCGGCGCGGGCCACCATTGACTGACCGATGGGCAGGATCATGCCGCCACCCAGCCCTTGTAGGACACGGAAGACGATGAGGGAATTGGCGGACCAGGCTGCTCCGCACAAGCTGGATCCTGCGATGAAGAGCGTGAGGGAGGTCATCCACATCAACTTGGCCCCGAATCGATCGACGGCCCATCCGGTGACCGGGATGACCACGGCCAGCGAGAGCAGGTAGCCGGTGGTCACCCACTGCACGGTCGAGACAGGCACATGGAAGTCGCGCCCCAGTGTGTCGAGGGCCACTGCCACGATGGTCGTGTCGAGAATGGCCATGATCGACCCGAGGACCATCACGCTCGACACGCGGCGAAGCTCGGGGGTCAAGACCGACGTCGTCGTGGTGCTGCGGGGCATGCAACTCCTCTCGGGGAATACTTCATAGTACTCAAAGATCTAGATATGTCAAAGAGTATGTGCGAGACTTGCGGGCGTGGGACTCGCGGAAGATGCCTTTGACCGCCTTCGCCGCATCGCGTTCGAGGGTGAGCAGGCGGAGAAGATGGCTACGCTCGGCGCGCAGACCAAGCTGTCGCCAGGGGTGATCAAGACGTTGGTGCGCTTGGCGCGGACCGATGGCATCTCCATGGGTGAGATGGCCCGCAGCATTGGGTGCGATCCGTCGTACATCACGGCCCTGGTCGACGATCTGACCGCGCACGGCTTGGCGACACGCGAACCGGACCCCGTCGACCGGCGGGTGAAGATCGTCGTCATCACCGAGAAGGGGCGATCACTGGCCGGAGAGATCCATGCGGTGCTGTCCGTTCCTCCGGCTGCGTTCAGCGCCCTCTCGCGCACCGAGCTTCGGCAGCTACGTGAGTTGCTTGACAAGGTGGTTGCCGCAGATCCGGCGCTTTCCGGCGGGGCGACCCCCCGCACACACGCGCTCAAGGCCATGGGTTCGTGAGGGTCCTCGGTGAACATCCGTGATGCCACGGACGCCGACGCGGCCGCGATCAACGCGATCTACAACGCCACGGTGAGCACGACGACGGTGGCGTGGACCGAGGAGCATGAGAGCGTTGGCACTCGACGAGAGTGGATGGAAGGACAACGGCTCGTTGGCCATCCCGTCCTCGTGGCGGCAACGGACGACGAGGTTGTCGGCTTCGCTTGCTACGACGATTTTCGGGACTCCTCGAAATGGCCCGGCTACAGGTTCACCGTCGAGCACACGATCCATGTTCGTCAGGATCATCAAGGCGCGGGGGTGGGGGGCGATCTGTTGCGTGCGCTCATCGTGAGGGCCACCGAAGCCGGCAAGCACGTCATGATCGGGGCGATCGACGGTCAGAACACGGGTTCCATTCGATTTCACGAGCGCCAGGGGTTCGCTGTGATGGGACGGCTGCCCGAAACGGGGTTCAAGTTCGGCCGCTGGCTTGAACTGGTGTTGATGGAGCGCATTCTCGCCCCATGGCCACCCGTCGCGGCAGATCTCAGCGCGCGGGGGTCGACTACACGGCGGATGTAGTCAGCGCACGATTTGCCGTTTTGCATGGGGGTATACGGTGCGGTCGACGAGGGGAGGGGTTCTTGGTGCCTGCAGTGAGCGTCCGCTCCTTAGCCAAGTCGTACGGCGACAAGCAGGCCGTGAGCGACGTCTCGTTCGAGGTCGAGAAGGGCGAAGTGTTCGCGTTGCTCGGACCGAACGGTGCCGGCAAGACGACGACCATCGAGATCCTCGAGGGGTTTCGGGATCGCAGCGGTGGAGAGGTGTCGACGCTTGGCGTCGACCCGGCCCATCGTGCCACACAACGTTGGCTGCGTAGCCGCATCGGTGTGGTCCTTCAGGAATTGGCAGTCGAGCCCTTTTTCACCGTGCGCCAGGTTCTCACTCGCAACGCGAGCTACTACCCGTCACCCCGGCCGGTCGACGAGGTGATCGAGCTGATTGGCTTGAAGGAGAAGGCCGACCAACGGGTGAAGAAACTGTCCGGGGGTCAGCAACGTCGCCTGGACGTCGGGTTGGGCATCATCGGCAACCCCGAGCTGCTCTTCCTCGATGAGCCGACCACCGGTCTCGACCCATTGGGCCGGCGCGATTCTTGGAACTTGATCCGCCAGCTGACCGCCGACGGGACGACTGTGATGCTGACGACGCACTACATGGACGAAGTGGAGGCACTGGCAGACCGGGTGGCCGTGCTCAACCATGCGAGGATCGTGGCCAGCGGGACGCCAACCTCGATCGGCGGCCGCGATTCGGGGACGGTGACCATTCGCTTCGCATTGCCCGAAGGGGTGACAGCATCTGACGTCCCCCTTGAGGTGCAGTCGATCGACGACGGGCTGGTCACGGTCCGCACCGACGACGAGCTGCGGGCGCTCCATACCCTGACCGGATGGGCGTTGGAGAGGGGTCTCGCCCTCCCTGGGCTCTCGGTCTCCCGAGTCTCACTGGAGGACATCTACCTGAACTTGACCCGGACGGCGTCATGACCACCGCTCAACCGAGCGCCGCTCGCCGGGAGACAGCTGCCGTCCCGACGTCGGGTTCGTTCCAGGGCCTCGGCGACGTGAAGCTGATCTTTCGCCAGTTTCGTTACGAGCAACTGTCGTTCTGGCTCAACCCGGTCGGTGCCTTCTTCACCATCGGGCTCTCGACCCTCCTTTTGGTGCTTCTCGGTTCTACCGCAGGGAGCGCCAAGGTGGGTCACGGCCTGGACATAAAGCTGGTGCAGTACTACGTGCCGGGATTCGTCGCCTTCGGGGTCATGTCGTCCTGTTTCAACGTGCTGGCGATCAGCATGGTCAACCGACGCGAAATGGGACTGCTCAAGAGGCTCCGTCTCAGCCCCGTGCCCACCTGGATCCTGATGGCGGCGATCTTCCTCAGCTACATGTTCATCGCCCTGCTGCAGATGGTGATTCTCCTGGTGGTGGGAAAGTTCGGATTCTCGGTCCATGGCCCGGTAGATGTCCTGGCCTTCCTCGTCACGGTCCTGGTGGGGATGCTCGTGTTTACTGCGCTCGGACTCGCCACGAGCACTGTCATCCCCAACGTGGATGCGGCCGGGCCCGCCGTCAGCGTCGTCTTCTTCATCCTGGTGTTCCTCTCGGGCCTCTACTTCTATATCCCGCCGGGTTCGGGCTTGGCCCAGTTCGCCTCGTATTTCCCGGTGCGCCATTTGATCCTCGCCCTCTTCGCCTCGTTCGAGGGGGGTGGTACCTCACCGTGGGCGTGGGGCGATCTCGGGGTCATGGCGATCTGGGGCGTCGTCGGGGTGGCGGTGGCGGCACGCCGCTGGCAGTGGGCACCGCGCCGGGGATGAGCCCGCGGGACGGCGAGCGCCGGGGAGCCGGTTGCGACTAGAAGTGTGACCGTGACCAGCGCTGAAGCTTCCGAACCCACCGTCTCGAACTACTCGCCCTCGACCTACGCCGCCACGCATCCCGACCGTCCCGCGGTCATCACATCCTCGGGCCGGACTGTGACCTTCGGTGAGCTCGAGGCTCGGTCGTGCCAACTGGCCCAGGCCCTCTTCTCATTCGGGCTGCGCGTCGGGGACAAGGTGGCCGTGCTCGCCGTCAATGATCACCGGACCCACGAGATTGCGTGGGGACTCCAACGTTCCGGTCTCTTTCTGACGTTCATCAACACCCACCTGACAGCCGACGAGGCGGCCTACATCGTCAACGACTGTGGCGCGCGCGTGCTCATCATCTCCTCGGCGTTGGCTCCCCTGGCCGCAGCATTGCTCGACGTCACTCCCGACATCGAACTGCGGCTCGCCGTAGGGGACGCCTTGCCGGCCGGCCACGACTCCTACGACGAATTCGTGCGCGACCACCCGGCCATTCCCCTGGCTGACGAACAAGAGGGGTCTGCCATGCTCTACTCGTCGGGCACGACGGGCCGGCCCAAAGGCATTCGCCGCCCACTTTCAGGCCTGCCCTTCGGTTCGGACGCGATCCTTGTTCCCATGTTGGCGGGCATCATGGGATTCGAGGAGGGCGACGTGTACCTGAACCCCGCCCCGCTTTACCATTCGGCTCCATTGGCCTGGTCCATGACGGCGCACCGGCTCGGAGGCACGGTGGTCGTCATGGAACGGTTCGATCCCGACGATTGCCTCGATCTCATCGCGGAGTACCGGGTGACGCACGCCCAGTTCGTCCCGACGATGTTCGTCCGGATGCTCAAGCTGGACGATCGCGCACGCGGCGCGCGGGATCTTTCCAGCTTGCAGTCGATCGTCCACGCGGCCGCCCCCTGCGCACCCGAGGTGAAGCGCCGCATGATCGAGTGGTGGGGCCCGGTGATCCACGAGTACTACTCGGGCACCGAAGGCGGTGGTTTGACGTGGATCACATCCGAGGAGTGGTTGGCCCATCCTGGCTCGGTCGGAGCTCCCGCATGGGGGGCGATCTACATCTGCGACGACGATGGCAACGTGCTTCCCACCGGCGAAGACGGGGTTGTGTGGTTCGGGGGGCGTGAGAACACTTTCGTCTACAACAACGATCCCGAGAAGACCAAGCAGACATTCAACGAGCGAGGATGGAGCACGTTGTGGGACGTCGGCCACCTCGACGAGGAAGGATTTCTCTACCTCACCGATCGGAAGCTGTTCATGATCGTTTCGGGCGGTGTCAACATCTATCCCCAAGAGATCGAGGACGTCCTGGTTCTGCATCCCGCCGTGGCCGATGTCGCTGTGTTCGGTGTTCCGGACGCCGAGATGGGTGAGCAGGTGAAGGCCGTCGTGCAACCGGCGGCAGGAGCAACACCCGGCCCCGAGTTGGCGGAGGAGATCCTCGCGTTTTGCCGGGCACACCTGTCCCACTTCAAGTGCCCCCGGTCGGTCGAATTCACCGATGCGATGCCACGGGGAGAGAACGGAAAGCTGTACAAGAAGCAGTTGCGCGATGCCTACTGGGCCAGCCCCACCTCGAGCTCGCCCACGTGAACGACGTGCTCTCGGCGCACCAGCACAGCAGCAGGGCGATCCCGGCCCCGAAGATCAGCACAGACGTGATCCCTACCGCAGCCACGATAGGGCCAGCCACGAGGTCTCCAGGGAGATGTCGCGCCCGCTCTCTCCTCCCCTCGATCCCGATGGCACCGACGCATCGTACGGGACCCGTTCGCGGGGCCTGTTCGTAGAGGACTCGCGAGCCCGGGAGGATCGTGGGAGACGCGCGTCCCCCAGATCAGCTAACGTCGCAATGGCTCCGGCCCAACCGGAGTGGCGCAGATACCAGCGAAGCCCGGTGAAATCCCGGCACTGTCCCGCAACGGTGATGCCCCCTCGAGGGGACGAGTCCGGACGCCTGATTCTGCGTCAACGCAACCGAACCTCGGAGGAAGGGCGGTTCGTTGGGCATCCAACATGGGTGTCGCAGCGGGCGCACTTCGTCCTCCGCGAACCAATGGAGGATGAACTGATGTCAAGGACCCCGCGACGGCTGGTGCTCGCCGTCGCATGCACGTTTGGCCTGATGGCCTTCAGCACGGGTTTACCCAGCTCTGCCACAACATCGCCGCCTTCGACGACCTACCCGGTGCAGATAGCGGCAGCCAACGGGAACATCACGATCCCGGCACGGCCAACGGCCATCGTGTCCTTGTCGCCGACTGCGACCGAGATGCTCTATGCGATCGGCGCCGGCGGCCAGGTCAAGGCGGTCGATTCCTACTCGGACTATCCAAAGAACGCCCCCACGACCAAGCTCGATGCGCTCAATCCCAACGTCGAAGCGATCGTGACGTACAAGCCGGACCTCGTCATCGTTTCGAGCGACACCACGGGATTGACGGCCGAGCTGGCAAAATTCGGGATACCCGTGCTCTCCGATCCACCGGCCACCAACCTGGATCAGGAGTACCAGCAGTTCGCCGAGCTCGGGAGTGCCACTGACCACGTCGCGCAGGCGAAAGCCGAGGTGACGAAGATCAAAGGACAGATCGCGCACATCGTCTCCAGCGCACCCCCGCACAGCAAGCCGATCACCTACTACTTCGAGCTTGACCAGACGTACTACTCGGAGACCTCGTCGACGTTCATCGGGCAGGTGCTGGGACTCCTGGGGATGAAGAGCATCGCGGACGCAGCGAAAGGTGCGGCGGCGAGCGGGGGCTATCCACAGCTCTCGGCTGAGTTCATCATCAAGTCCAACCCGGACTACATCTTCCTGGCCGACACGATCTGCTGTGGCCAGAACGCCAAGAAGGTCTCGCAACGCCCCGGTTGGTCGACGCTCAGGGCAGTACGGGATGGGCATGTGGTCGGGCTCAATGACGACATCGCGTCACGTTGGGGTCCACGCATCGTCGATCTCCTCCGCAGGGTCGCCAACTCGCTCACGCAGCACAGTCAGGCGTGACGCGGTGAGCACCACCGTGCCCAGCCGAACGCGCGCGCCGGGTCAGGACGTGGTGGCCGATGTTCCGGCGTCGGTCCTTCCCCGCGTGTCGGCCCGTCGGCCGGTCCTGGTGGCCTTGGCCGCCCTGATCGGTGCGACAGTGCTCGGGGTCTCGGTCGGTCCCGCCGACATCCCGCTTGCGACCATCTTTTCGGCGCTGCTCGGCCACCTCCCGCTGATCCACTACCACTCGCATGTCTCGGCCATCGATTGGGATGTGATCTGGCAGATCCGGCTGCCGCGGGTCGTCCTGGGCGGGTTGGTCGGCGCCATGTTGGCGGGAGGCGGAGCGGCCTATCAAGGTGTCTTCCGCAATCCCTTGGCCGATCCCTATCTCTTGGGTGTGGCCGCCGGCGCGGGCCTCGGGGCCACCTTGGTCATCGTGAACGGGTCAGGAACCACCCTCAATCACCTCCTTCCCTTCGCTGCCTTCGCGGGAGCGGTCGGTGCGGTGATCTTGACCTACCTGGTAGGGGTCACTTCGGGGCGCCGGGCGTCGACGGCCTCGATCGTTCTGGCCGGAGTGGCAGTCGCTGCGCTCCTGACGGCGATGCAGACCTATCTCCAACAGCATCACGAGCCGGACCTTCAGGGCGTCTACAGCTGGATACTGGGGAGCCTCGGCACTGCCTCATGGTCGGACGTCACGCTCGTGTTGCCCTACGTCACCTTGAGTGCCGTGGTCCTGTTTCTCCACCGTCGGCTGCTCGATGTGCTGCGAGTCGGGGAGGAGGAGGCGGGCGCACTCGGTATCCATGCCGCGCGCGTGCGGATCATCGTGGTCGCTGCGGCCACCCTCGGCACGGCGGCCGCGGTGTCCGTCAGCGGCCTCATCGGCTTCGTCGGCATCATCGTGCCGCATACCGTCCGGCTCTTGTCCAATGCCAGTTACCGCGTCGTGATCCCTGTGTCGATGATCGGCGGCGCGGCGTTCCTGATCATGGCCGACGTGGCCGCCCGAACGGTCCAGTCCCCGGCGGAGATCCCCATCGGCGTGGTCACGGCGTTCGTCGGTGCGCCCTTCTTCCTCTTCCTCCTGCGCTCTCGCCGGACGGGCGTGCTGTGACGTGATCACCTTCGAGGAGCTGACGGTGCGGTACGGCGAGGACGTGGCCCTTTCACGCGTGGGCGGACGGGTGGAGGTGGGAGAGTGGGTGGGCCTCATTGGTCCCAATGGCGCCGGGAAGACGACCCTGTTGCGCTCCATCGTGCAGTTGGTGCCATCCGAGGGCCGCACGCTGGTCGACGGCACGCCCACGCATCGAATGCCGCGCCGCGCCCTGGCTCGCATGATTGCGTACGTCCCGCAAAAACCCGAGCTCCCGGCGGAGATGACCGTGGCCGACTACATACTGTTGGGCCGATCTCCGCACATCGGCTATTTCGGGTTCGAAAAGACGAAGGATCACGTCGTCTGCGCCAATCTTCTCGAGCGCCTGGACCTCACGCATATGGCGGCCCGCCACCTGGCCACGCTTTCAGGCGGGGAATTGCAGCGTCTCGTGCTCGGGCGTGCCCTGGCCCAGGAGGCACCCGTCCTTCTCCTCGACGAACCGACGAGCGCACTCGACCTCGGCCGGCGCGTCGACGCGCTCGAGATTGTGGACGCGTTGCGCCGCGAGCAGGGACTCACGGTGCTCAGCGCCATGCACGACCTCACCCTGGCCGGGCAGTTCTCCGATCGCCTGATCCTGCTGGCGCAAGGAAAGGTCGCAGCCACGGGTACCCCAGCCCAGGTATTGGAGGAGGCCATCCTGACGCAGCATTTTGGGCACCAGGTGCAGGTCGTGCGGTCCTCGGACGGCGAGCTGATCGTGGCTCCCCGCCGGACCACGTAACGGAAGAGGAACGATGCCAGAACCACTTGACCAAGAGGAAGGCAATGACATGGGGGCAGGTCGCGTCCCCTCGCTGGTCCTGGTCAACACGGGCCACGGGAAAGGGAAGTCATCCGCCGCATTCGGTGTGATGGGGCGGGCGTGGGCCCGGGGGTGGAAGGTCGGCGTCGTACAGTTCGTCAAGGGAGGCAAATGGAAGGTGGGCGAGCGCAAGCTGGCAGATCACTTGGGCATCGAATGGCAGACGCTGGGGGACGGGTTCACCTGGGAGTCGACGGATCTCGACGAGACGGCTGCCAAGGGTCGGCATGCCTGGGAGGTGGCCAGGGTGAAGCTGGCCTCGGGCGACTACGACATGCTGATCCTCGACGAGTTGACGTACGCCGTGACCTACGGGTGGGTCCCAGTTGACGAAGTGGTGGCCGGGGTGATGCAGCGAGCGCCGAAGACCAATGTGGTCATCACAGGCCGAGATGCGGCGCCAGAGCTCATAGAGATCGCAGACACCGTGACGGAGATGCGCGTCGTCAAGCACGCCTATGAGAGAGGCATCAAGGCACGCAAGGGGATCGAATATTGAACGCCTTGTCGGTCGAACCTCCGGAACTTCGACTCAGGATGGAGGGCAATCTCGAGCTGGCCGCCCGGTTCTGGCGACTCGACGATCCCCAGCGCGACCTCGTCCTGCTGGCAACAGAGGCCGGAGTGTCAGGGCCGGGTGCGGGCATGATGACGGCGGTCAACGTGCGGACCGCATCGATCGTGCGCCAGGAAGGGATCTACGTGGACGCCGCAGTTGGTGTCTCCGGACCGCAATGGGCTGCCGCGGATGACAGGTCCACGGAAGGGCCGGACGAAGCTGGGGCGCCCGGAGTGGGCACCATCAATATGGTGGTCGCGCTGCCCGAGCGGCTGAGCGACGGCGCACTGGTCAATGCCGTCGGCACCGCCACCGAGGCAAAGGCGCAAGCTCTCTGGGAGGCGGGCGTCTTGGGAACCGGAACTGCCACCGACGCGCTCTGTATCTTGTGTCCGCCGGATGGGCCGGCCCACGCTTACGGCGGTCCCCGCTCGACCTGGGGCTCCCGCCTGGCCCGCGCCGTTCGTCTCGCTGTGCTCTCCGGCTTGACACGAACGGGGCACACATGATCACCCTGGTGTTGGGAGGAGCCCGCTCAGGCAAGTCGGCGTACGCGGAACGAATGGTGGCACGGCTCCCGTCGCCGATCACCTACGTGGCCACACTCAGCGTGGGCGACGATCCAGATCTGGCGTCGCGAGTCGAGCGTCACCGTCAGCAGCGTCCCTCCGAGTGGTGCACGGTGGAAGCGGGCCTGGACCTGGCGGACGTCTTGCGCGCTACCTCGGGGTCGGTCCTTTTGGACTCACTCGGTCCGTGGGTGGCGGCTCACGGCGACGCTGAGACGATCGACCGCGAGGCACTATGCCGCGCGTTGACAGAGCGGGAGGGTGAGACCGTCGTGGTCTCCGACGAGGCCGGCCTGGGGGTCCATCCATCTTCTCCAATGGGACGACAATTCCGCGACGCGCTGGGCGCAGTGAATCAGGCCGTGGCGGCAGTGTCCGACCGGGTGCTGTTGGTGGTGGCCGGCCGTGCGCTGCGCCTCGATGAGGAACCTTGACATGCGGGCCGCGCTGTCGTTTCTGACGCCGTTTGCGGGAGCTCGGGTGCCGACGCCACGCGCGCTGCGCTGGTTCCCTCTGGTTGGAGTTCTCCTCGGGATCGCCCTGGGGGGCTTGTGGTGGGCCACTGCCAAGATATGGCCGCTGCCGGTGGCGGCCTTGCTCGTGGTGGCGGCGGATCTCGGGTTGACGGGCATGCTGCATCTGGACGGGTTGGCCGATTGCGCGGACGGATTGCTGCCACACATGAGCAAGGAGCGCCGGCTGGAGGTGATGCGCGAACCAACGGTGGGCGCGTTCGGGGTCGCGGTGGTGGTCGTCTTCCTGCTCGCGCGCTTCGCCGTCTTTGCCACGCTCCGTCCGGCGCCGCTGCTGGTGGCAGCGCTCTGGTGTACCTCGCGTACGGGCATGGCAGCGGTCATCGGGCGCGTGCCGTACGCGCGCCGAGAGGACGGCTTGGCCAGTGCCTTCGTGGGCGTGCCGGTCCCGGTGGTGGCCATCGCCGTCATCGTCGCAGCGAGCGCAGCGCTGGCCAGTGCATGGTCGGTGCCGGCCGGTCCCGTCGCCGTCGCCTCCTCGTTGGTGGCGTTCGGGGCGTTCGTGGCCTGGGCCAGATGGCGCATCGACGGCTTCACCGGTGATGTCCTCGGGGCAGCCGGGATCGTCGGCGAAACAATCGGCCTGCTGGTGGCGGCGGCGCGTTGGTGAGGGCCGGGCGGCGGTGAGGGCGAGATCCTCGTTGGCCAAGAACGCGGTCGCCGCTGCCGTGGGAGTGGTCGCTGACCTTGTGTTCGGCGAACCTGGCCTGGACCCCCATCCGGTCAGCGCCTTCGGCACCGTGATGGGACGGGTCGAACGAAGGCTCTATCGCCCCCGCCGGTCCGCGGGAGTGCTCCACGCTGCCACCGGACTGGGTATCGGCATCGCCGCTGGTTCGGTCGTGCGTTCGACCGCGCTCGCCACGTATGTCTCGGTAGCCCAACGAGCACTGCGCGAGGCCGGTCGCGACGTCGCCGAGGCCCTGCGCGACGACGACCTGGTCCGAGCCCGCGGTTTGCTGCCCGCTCTGGTCGGGCGCGATCCGAGTGGTCTGGACGCCTCCGAAATCAGCCGGGCCGCCGTGGAGTCGCTCGCCGAGAACACGGTCGACGCCCTGGTGGCGCCCGCATTCTGGGGCGCCCTCTGTGGTGCGGAGGGGACACTGGCCTACCGCGCCATCAACACGATGGACGCCACCGTCGGGTACCGGAATGACCGCTACGAGGACTACGGCTGGGCCAGCGCGCGGCTCGATGATGCGGCGAACTACATTCCGGCCCGCCTGACGGCCGTGCTCGTGGCCGCAGTGCGACCTCGGACCGCGGCCGCAATCTGGAGGGCGGTTCGCCAGGACGCTCCGTTCCACCCCTCCCCCAACGCGGGCGTGGCTGAAGCGGCGTTCGCCGCGGCATTGGGGGTGCGACTCGGGGGTGTGAACGCCTACGGCACCCGCACGGAGCGACGCCCGCACTTGGGCACGGGCAATGCTCCTGACGCCGGGGACATCCAGGCCGCTGCGGCCCTGTGCCGCGACGTCACCTGTGCCCTCATCGTCGTGCTCTTCGGGCTGGGATGGGCGGCATGACGATCCCCGCACCTGGAGCGCACGGGGGTGACGCGGCGCGCCTCGCACGGGCGATGGGAGTGCCGGTGGACTTCATGCTCGACCTCTCGGCGAGCCTCAACCCCGTTGCTCCCGACATCGCGGCTCGGGCGAGGTCGCACCTGGGAGCGCTACGGCGGTATCCCGACGTTGCCGATGCCCGCCGCGTGCTGGCCCAGGCCATTGGCATCGAGCCGGAGTGCCTGTTGGTGACCAACGGGGGAGCGGAGGCAATTTCGCTGCTGGGACACCTCATCGGGGGCCGGGTTGAGGAGCCGGAGTTCTCCCTGCACCCCCGAGGCACGTCGACGGCCCCACGTTGGCGTTCCAACCCCCACAATCCCACGGGGCGCCTGGCCGGGTCCGGCGAGCGCGCCGATGTGTGGGACGAGGCCTTTTTCCCCCTGGCCACTGGCCGTTGGACCCGTGGCGACACGTCGGCCCTGGCCGTGGTGGGCTCCTTGACCAAGCTGTTCGCCTGCCCCGGTCTGCGCCTCGGCTACGCCATCGCTGATCCGGAGCTGATCCGGCGCATCGAACGCAGCCAGCCCGAGTGGGCGGTCGGCGGCCTGGAGGTGGCACTGCTGCCCGAACTCGTGGCGACAGCGGACCTGACGGGATGGGCCAGGGAGATCGCAGAACTCCGGGGAGACCTCACCGAGCTGTTGAGCAGACACGGGCTCTCCCCGTCCCCGTCTGACGCCAATTTCGTGCTCTGCGATGCCCCTACGGGCTTTCGTGACAAGCTCTTGGCGCAGGGGATCGTCGTCCGTGACTGTGCCTCCTTCGGGTTGCCGAACCATGTGCGCGTGGCGGTGCCCGACGGGGCAGGGATTGATCGCCTCTCGACTGCTCTGGACGTACTCGCCAATGACAACGACCTCAATGCCTGACGACCCACCCCCTTCCAGCCGATCGTTCAGCGCGGACGCCCGAAATACACTGCGTCAGATCATCGATGCCCGCCGCGACGTGCGTCGACGATTTCTCGCGACAGCCGTGCCGGACGACGTGCTCGACCGTGTCTTGCAGGCGGCCCACAAGGCTCCGTCGGTGGGCCTGTCGCAACCGTGGGACTTTCTGATCCTCACCGATCCGGCTGTTCGAGCTCAGGTCGCCGAACACGTCGAAGAAGAGCGCCGGCGTTTCGCGGCCTCGTTACCGGCCTCCCGTGCCCGTGCGTTCAATGACCTCAAAGTGGAGGCCATCCGTGAGGCTCCGTTGAACCTCGTGGTGACGTCGACCCTCGAACGCGGGGGAGCCCACGTGCTGGGCCGGTACACGCAACCGGAGATGGCCCATTATTCGACCTGCCTTGCCATCGAGAACCTCTGGCTGATGGCGCGAGCCGAGGGGTTGGGGGTGGGCTGGGTCAGCTTCTACCGCCCGACGGTCCTGTCGGCCATTCTTGGCCTTCCGCGCCACGTCGTGCCCATTGCGTATCTCTGCGTCGGGTACGTCGGTGAATTCGACCCGGCGCCCGAGCTGGCGCTCCGCGGCTGGGCACGGCCCAGGCCGCTGAGCTGGGCCGTCCACAAGGAGAAATGGGAGCACCGGATGACACACCCCTTTGATGATGCGCGAGCCGCCGTCCTTGACGTCGACGTCATTGCCATGGAGGAGGCTCGGGAACATCATGGTCGTCTCACAAAGCCGGCGGGCTCGCTCGGCGAGCTGGAGCTCTTGGGGGTCAGGTTGGCGGGAATGGCCCACGCCAGCCCGCCACCTATTCCCGAACCGGCCACCGTGGCCATTTTCGCCGGCGATCACGGCGTGGTGGAGGCAGGAGTGACCCCGTGGCCGTCGGAGGTCACCCGCCAGATGGTGGGCAACTTCTGCGCCGGAGGGGCGGCTATCAACGCCGTTGCCCGGCAGGTGGGGGCAGAAGTCGTCGTGGTCGACGTGGGTGTCATCGGTGAGCTCGATCCCGCCCCTAACCTGCTGCGCCGCAAGGTCCGACCGGGCACGGGCAACATCGCGGTGGAGGAGGCCATGAGCCGCCAGGACGCGCAGTCCGCCCTCGACGTCGGTGCCGAGGTGGCGCGCGAATTGGTGGCGGCCGGTGCGCGGTGCTTGATCACCGGCGATATGGGGATCGGGAATACGACGCCGTCCGCCGCGCTGATCGCACACTTCACGGGTGTTCCGGCCGCCGAGGTCGTCGGGCGCGGCACCGGCATCGACGACGCGATGTACGGGCACAAGATCTCCGTGGTCGAAGCCGCTCTCGCCCGTGCCGCCCGCGACGTCCCGTCCGACGACGACCTGGGTGCGCTGGCCTCGCTCGGAGGCCTGGAGATCGCGGCACTGGCGGGGTTCATCGTGGGGGGCGCAGCAGCAGGAGTCCCCGTGATCGTCGATGGGGTGATCGCCGCCGCCGCACTCGTCAGCGCAGCCGCCATGTGCCCGGCGATCCTCGACTACACCATTGGCGGTCACCGGTCGGCCGAACCGGGGTCGCAGGCCGCCCTCAGCTTTCTCGGCCTCCGGCCGCTCCTCACGCTCGACCTGCGTCTCGGTGAGGGTACCGGGGCTTGCCTGGCGCTCCCCTTGGTCCAGGCCGCGGCGCGGGTGCTACAGGAGATGTCCACCTTTGACCAGGCGGGCGTGACGAGCAAGGACGCGTAAGGTGCCGGTCCACTCTCTGGCCGTGTGCCGGGGGCACTGCGGCGGGTGGCGTCAGTTGCTGTAGATCCTCGTCGGGCTGATGAGCACGGCCGTGCGGCGTTGTTCTGCCATGGTGCGGTCGTAGCCATCCCAGTCGTCGTGCGATCCACCAGCGGCCCTGAAGATCTCGCGTAGGAGAAGGCGGAGCCGGTCAGCGCCGATACTGGGACTGGGGTCATCGGGGCCGATCAATTCGACGTGACCTTCGACCGTGGCCCACTCCCACCCGGAGCGAAAGGTGATGCTCAGCTGGGGACGCTTGCGGAGGTTGGCCAACTTGGTCGCTCCGTAGGTGACGAATCCGATCACGTCCGCCCCGTTGACCGGATGGGGCAGTACGCCTGCGTTGACCACGGAGGACTGGATCGTCCCGTCAGATCGGAGGGTGGACACCACCGCCAGGTACTTGTCCCGCCGTGCGATGTCGACTGCGTCCTGAAGCGTTGTCATGGGATGGCCTACCCCTCGTCTCGCGTGCGCACATGCCGAGACTAAGTCGAACGACAGCACGGCACCAGGGTGAAAGACTGCATCAGTGGCTGGTTACTCGGGCACCCCGCTTGCAACGAAACTGGGCATCAAGGAGGGATCGCGGCTCACACTGCTCTCGGCACCCCCGGCGTTGCGGCTCGACCTTCCCCCGCAGGTCGAGGTGAGGCGACGATCTCGGGGTGACGCGGATGTCATCGTGGCCTTCTTCACGGCGCTCAGGAGGATGGAGGAGCGACTGCCCGCGCTGGGTTCGATCATCTTCCCCTCCGCAAGCCTGTGGCTCGCGTGGCCGAAGACGGCCTCGGGCGTGCCGACCGATCTGACCGACACCGCAGTGCGAGGCGCGGGTCTGCGTCGGGGCCTGGTTGACAACAAGGTCTGCGCGATCGACGAGACGTGGTCGGCACTGCGGTTCGTCTGGCCCGTCGAGAATCGGCGCAACCGTCCGCCGGAGGAGCCATCCTGAAGGTGGACGCCGCTCGCACGCCCCCGGCAGATCACGAGATCATTCATTGGCTCGACCAATGAGTTCTCGCCTCATGATCCGTCGAACGATTATGGAACCGACAAACCTGGCAGACCTTTACGGGCTTCCGCTCATCGATTGGATCGACATCGAAAGCCGTCTGGCGAGAGGGATCCCGCAAGCCCCCGGCACGGGTGGCCCCGATCGTCACACCTGCTGGTTGGCAACGATCAACCGGGACGGAAGTCCCCACGTGACGGGTGTTGGTGCGCTGTGGTTCGACGGAGCCTTCTGGTTCGAGACCGGAGAGCAGACGTTGAAGGCCAGGAACCTGGCCCGCGACCAGCGTTGCACGCTGGGCCTTGCGACCCGTGAGTTCGATCTCGTCGTGGAGGGTCTGGCCGAAATGGTCAAGGACCCGGCCACAGTCGCGACGATGGCCGAACAGTGGAGCGCTCAAGGCTGGCCCGCTCGAGTCGATGATTCCGGCGTGGCACTCACCGCCGATTACAGCGCCCCTTCTGCTGGTCCCCCTCCGTGGACGATCTATCGAATCGCAGCTCGTACGGCAACTGCGCTCGCGACGGTTGGTGTCGGAGGAGCGACGCGCTGGCGGTTTCCCGTGGTTTGACAAAGTCGCGGGTGGGCGTTTCCGATGACGTTCCTCGTGTGGAGCTTCAGAACGCGCAATGAACCAAGAGTAGAGCACTATGTCCGGAGAACTGACAACAGATGAGCACAATCGCTCATCAAGGAGGTCGAATAATGGTGGATAGTCCCGCAGTGCCGGACATGCGGTTGGAACTCGTACCAGTCCCCGTATCTGATGTCGACCGGGCGAAGGCGTTCTATGAGCAAGTGGGATTCGGAAATGTCGTCGACGCCCAAGTGAGCGAAACGATGCGGGTCGTCCAGCTCACCCCGCCGGGGTCGAGTTGCGCCATTGTCTTTGGCACGGGCATGGGCCCTATCACGGAGATGGCCCCTGGTTCAGTCAAGGGCCTCCATCTTGTCGTCGAGGACATGGCCGCGTCCCGATCCGTGCTGATTGAGCGCGGCATCGACGTAAGCGACATCGAGGACATGGGTGGAGTTCTCTACTCGTATTTCAGCGATCCAGACGGAAACATGTGGGCCCTTCAGCAGTGGCCGGCCGGATACCAGGCTTAGCCGTCGTGGTACGGACTGCATCCGTACATGCGCCGGGACGAGGAAACATTCTGCCTATGTGGTCGTCGAGGTAGTGGATGTCGGCGTCTCCCCCGGAACTACGGTCGTACGGGGGACACTCGTCACGTAGTAGCAGCTTCCGTAGAGTCCGAGGTTTACGGCTTCTCCGGCGTGCACGGTTACGTGCCGCGATGAGGGGTCGTTCTCGGACTTCATGAGGTAGCGACCCGGCCTGAGGATGATCTGGAAGTGCTCTTTGGAATGGGGGCTGGCCGCTACCGAGACCATTCCCTTCACCAATGATCCCGACAGCGCCTCAATTTGGACGAATGGACCGATCGTGACGTGTCCCCCTTTCGTCACTTTGCAAGCCGGGACCAACCCCATCACCTCGCCGCTTGGATAGGTGCCATTGAAACCGATCACGAACGGGTGGACGGAGAATCCTGAACAACTCACGATTGGCTGCTTGATCCTGATTGTGTCGTGCATGCCCCGCAGCATGATCGTGTAGGACGGGTAGGAGGTACACGTTGTCGTAGTGCCGAGTGGCACGTCAGTTCCTTCGAGAACCGCTGACGCCTCCTTTCCCGCACCAAGGTCGACGCCTGGCATCGGAGTACTGAGTGGCGTTCCTCCGGCGAAGCCGCTGGGAGTCTCGCGCGCGACTGCGGACACGGTTCCCCCAGCATCGAGCAGCTGCACCTTGGGATAACCCAAGAGGCGGCAAGTGTGCGAGCCGTGGTTGTGCACCAAGATGACCAAACTGGAGTGCCCTGCACCTGCGATACCGTCGGCGACACCGATGTGGAGTTGGTCGCCTGCGCATATCGTTTCGCCACCACCAGCTGAGTCGACCGAGCTTCCTGCACTGGAAGTAAGGAATCCCGATAATGCGGAACCTCCGGTCAGACCTGTGGTGACGAAAAGGGCGACCGCCAAGAGGCGGGTCATAGGTAGCCAATGTCCTCGCCGCATTCGCCACTCCATGCCTAGTTTCACGACACTACGCATCCTCAGGTTTACACCGATTGGAAGCACCATAGGTACCCGAGCAGAACCCACCCCGGTGAACCGTGACGGGGAGCAAGGGGTTCTGGAAGAATCTGCCCGTGAAGTTCCTGAGGGAATCGAGTGAGGCCGAGATGGTGGCGACATTTCTCATTGCCGAGATTGACTCGCATCAAAGGTACGACGGGCCTATACGAAAGTGGCTCGCTCAGAATAGCTACTCTCAGACCCTCATTCGAAACTTCGACCTCGACAATGAGGAGGAGAACCGTGCTCGTTCCCGTTGTCTCGGCGAGTGCAGAGGTTGGGAAGATCGGACACTGATCTTTACGAGATTTCCCCAATCGTTGAGTTGGTCGTTGCGCTGCATTGAGGAATCCGACCTCCCGAAGATTCAAATGGTCAACTACGTCGAGTGGATCGATTACGCAGGTGGAACGAGGAACTTTGCTGACTACGCTCGGAGGATCATTGCGGATGATCCGGAAATATCTGACACACCCACAACGAGAACGATCTGTGCGATCAGAGATCGTCTTGAGTCGGGAGCTTTTGTCCCGCCGATGATCGCTGTGACTCCGGAGGATGAATCAGTATTCGTGATGCTTGAGGGACATGCCCGTACGACGGCGCGATTTGCCACGAACCAGATCGTTGGTGCCGAGATGATCATCGGATCTGCGGCCGCCGCTGATCTTCAGAATTGGTGCGTGTACTGAGTTTCGAGCGGCGAGTATATGGATCAGTGCTCGTTGGACCAGCGATCGTTGGCCTCTTCGAAGAGACGTCGAGTGCGCTCAAGATCACGTGGCCGCTCTTCGTACGTCTCGCTGTCCCATTCGGAACGCTCGACCGAAAAGAAGTCGCCCCCGTACACATGGAGTGCCACTGCAAAGTCGCGGCGCGAATTGGCGACGGAATGGATCGCGTCGTCGCCGAGAACGAGGACTTCACCGGCCCCGAGCTCTCGACCGCCGGCTGCTTCGAGGCCCCCTGGAACGCGTCGGAAGAAGGAGTTGTCCTCCTGGCCGCCGTACATCCCAATAGCTGCCCACATCCGATGCTCGTGGGGGTAGAGGGTCATTCCGGGCGTCCACGCCACCTGCAGGACTGTCAGATCGGTGGCATTGTGCAGGGTCGTGATACCACCGATTTCGACGGCTCCGAGGGCCTGTTCGAGTCGGGCAGGATCGGAGATCAGTTCGTCGAGGACGTCGCGGACAGCGAGAACCGGCGTGTGTTCAGCCAGTGCCTCGTGACATCGGGCGACGATCTCTTCGACGGCAAGCGCCATTTCTCCAGACTACGTCCGTCGCCCCGAGTCACGCGAACGGCACACCGCAAGAAAGCAACAGCAATCCGACGCTCTGAGGCAGGAATGGGGATATGTGCGAAGCCCCGCTGGTGGCGACGGACGATTCAGCGGTGTCGCTCGATGCCGACTTCGGCCAGAACTTCTGCCGTATGCTGACCGACGGTGGGGGCCGAAGCGTCAGGCTTGGGAGTTGAAGCCCCCGAGCGCGACCATTCGGCGTAGGAGCGCACCAGCTTGCATCGCCCGAAGACCGGGTCGTCGACTATGTGAAAGAACCTGTTGGCCTCCAACCAGGGATCGTCGAGGGTCTCGGCCCGCGTGAGCACCCGGGCCGCGGGCACGCCTTCCGCCGAGAGATAGTCGAGCGCCTCTTCGGTGGGCAGCGGTGCGAGCTTGCCGGCGATCTCGGATGCCAACGTTCCGGTTCCTTCAGCGGCCAGCAACTCCGCTCCAGAGGCTCCGTTGGCTGATTCGAGAAGGTCGAGCGCCCGCAATAGGCCTGCCATCTGGTCCCGCGTCGATGCAGCGACGCATATCCAGCCATTTTGGCATTCGTAGAGGCGGTAACCCGCCCGCGGGCCGGCGAAATCGCGCCCACCGATTGGCGAGGGCGGGCGGCCCCGGTAGGAGACGAGCTCACCGGACTGCAGCATCACCGATACGCCCGCCAGTGACGTCTGGACCACCTGCCCTTGACCCGTGTGCTCCCTCGCGTACAGGGCCGCCAGAGTCCCGAAGGCGGCCACAGTGCCCCCGCCGATGTCGTGCACGGGCATTGTCGCAATCATCGGGACATCGTCGCCCCCCTGCGCGTGGAGCAGACCGCTCAGGGCCTGGACCAGAGGATCGAAGCCCCTACGGGGGGCCCACGACCCTTTGGTACCGAAGGCGCTGACCGAGCAGTGAACGAGTCGTGGGTTGGTGGCGTGCAGGTCGGTCGACGCGATGCCCAGCCGCGCCGCGGTCGCCGGCCGGAGGTTGTCCACGACCACATCAGCCTTGGCCACCAGTTCCAGGTACGCCTGCCGGTCTGAGGGATCTTTCAGGTCCAGCCGGACCCCTCGCTTTCCCTGGTTCACGGCGAGGAAGCCGAGCGCGAAGATCCGATAGGGGTCGCCCTCGGGCGGTTCGACCTTGAGCACGTCGGCGCCGTAGTCGGCCAGAAGGGCCGGTCCGAATGTTCCCGCGATGAACGAGCTGGCATCCACAACCCGCAGCCCTTCGAGGGCCCGTGGGAAACCTGGAGCCTGGTCGCCCGCAGTGGTGGGCGCGGGCGGCCGGACGGGGTCAGCCCGTTCCTCGTTCCACAGTTCGCCCGACGGGAACCGATGATTGTCGTCGGGTAAGTGCCGGATCGCGCCCGGCGTGGCTGAGAGCGACACCGGGAGTCCGGGGAGATCGACCCGCCCCAATTTCTCGTGGTCAAGACCGATACGAAGCCCGTTGACGGCCACCGTCTCGCTGTCGAACCACTCCGCTCGGCTACAGACGGGCGCGTTGGGTACGCCGGCTGCGTCAAGCGCGTGCAGCCAGTCCGCCCGGTCCCGCTCGGCGAAGCGCTGCTCCAGACGCGCCCCGACCTGCTCGTTGAATTCGGGGTTCATGACATTGGTGAAATCGCCGTCGATGCCGGGCAGGACCATGACCTCGAGTAATCCCAGGACTTCCAGTGCCGTCAGGAAGAACGGTTGGATCAGGGTGCCCAGGTACAGCCACTGGCCGTCCCGGCAGCGGTACACCCGGTAGTTCGGGATGCCGAGGCCTCCTTTGCGGCGCGGGATGATCTGTCCAGGGGCGCGGCTCATCACGGATGAATGCATGGCCGCCACGGCATGGAGACCGGTGATCGTGACCGCCTGACCCTGCCCGCTGCGCAGGCGCTCGAGCAGGGCCGCCGCGATGGCTGTCGCACCGAGTGCGCCGTGGGCGTAGGTCAGTGTCGGGACCACCGGGGCGACAGGCACGTCGGTCAGGGCCTGCTGGTAGTCGCACACCCCGGCGGCTGCCGCCAGGAGAAGCGGGTCACCGGGCAACTGACTCCATCGCCCGGTGGTCCCGTAGGGCGGAAGCCAGGCGTGAACCAGATTCGGGTGCGCTGCGGTAAGGGTGGCACCGTCCCATCCGTCGGCCTCCAGCTGGCCCGGCACCCGATCGAAGACGGCCACATCGGTGGCCGCCAACAGGCGTCGCAGTTCACGACGCCCGTGACGTCCGCCTGGGTCGAACGAGGTCAGAAGCTTGTTCCGATCCCAGCACAGCCAACCCGGATCGCCGTCCAGTGGCCCGGTCTGCACCGGCTCGATCTTGACGACATCGGCCCCGTAGTCGGCAAGAAACATGGCTGCCATCGCCCCTGCGGCCTCCGTGCTGGCGTCCAGCACGCGTAGGTCATGGTAGGGACCGGCGCGGGGCGGGGTGACGGACATGGTGACACGGTACCGCTCCGTTCTGCCCTCTGATGTGCTAAGTCTGGGCTGGCTGTCCGCGGTCACCAAACGGGAGGGAATCGATGCAATTCGGTGTACACCTTGGACCTCAGGGGCTCGAGATGGAGGAGCTTCGCCGAGCCTGGCGGCAGATCGAAGATCTGGGCTTCGACTGGATCAGCGTGTGGGACCACTTCTATGCCGCTGCACCTCCATGGGAGCAGCCTTCCTTCGAGGCCACCGTGACGCATACGGCGCTGGCCATGGAGACCTCGCGCGTTCGGGTCGGTTGTCTTGTGTACTCGGCCGGCTACCGCCACCCCGGCGTCCTGGCTAATACCGGCGTGGCGATCGATCATCTGTCAAAGGGGCGGTTCGAGTTCGGGCTCGGCGCGGGCTGGCACGAAACCGAATACCGCGCCTACGGAATACCATTCGAGCCACCAGCCGTGCGCCTCCGGCGCATGACTGAGTACGCCGAGGTGGTGCGCTTGCTGTGGACCGAGGACGTGGTCGACTACCAAGGCGAGTTCTATCAGTTTGCTCAGGCCCGCTGCGACCCCAAGCCCTTTCAGCCATCGCCGCGCATCTGGATCGGCGCCCGAGGGCCTCGGGCGTTGGCCCTTGCCGGACAGGTGGGCGATGCGTGGAACATCGCCTATGTCTCGCCTGAGCAATTCGGTCGTTCCCGAGAGGTGGTGCGGGCGAACTCTCCCCGGGCGGATGAGTTCGTGACCGGGGTCAACGTCGGCCTGATGGGCGAGCTGAGCGAGGCTGACCGGCGGGAGTTCCTCATCCGACGCTACGGCTCGGCCGACGGCGGGGTGGCAGATGGTGTCCTCGAGGGGTCGAGCGCGCAGATTATCGACAGGGTGGGCCAGTATCAGGACGCTGGAGCCGACTGGGTCATCATCGCATTGCGCGCACCGATCGAGGAGGAGGTGCTGGCTCGCTTTGCCGCCGAGGTGATCCCGAACTTCGTCTCGTCCGAGGACTAGGACGTGGCTTCGGGGAACTGTCATTGAGGAGGGCTGCACACCGCGCTTAGTCCCTACGAAAGGGCAGGGCCGACCTCTTGCGGTTGATGGTCAGTTGGGACATCCTTCGAAAAACGTGGCACGATCGGTGCGTGCGAGTCCATCGCAGTTTCGCCTTCGTCGATGTTTCAGACTTCACGGCCCTGACCGAACGTGAGGGTGACGAGTATGCGGTCGAAGTGCTCACATCGTTCCGGACGTTGCTGCGTGAGATCTGTGCCCGACGAGGTGTGCGCATTGCTAAATGGCTCGGTGACGGGGTCATGCTGGTGTGCGTCGAAACCCCACCCTTACTGGCCGCCATCCTCGAGTTGCACCACGTCGTCTGCACCGTATCGAGCCCGGCTCAGGCCGTCTCGATTCGTTCCGGAGTGACGTCGGGCGACGTCATTTTGATGGAGGGTGACGACTACATCGGGCACTGCGTCAACGTGGCCGCCCGGCTCTGTGATCTTGCTCACGCAGGCGAGGCCCTTGCCGAGCCCTCTGTCATGAGTCACATGCCGCGGTGGGGGGTGGTCCTCTCCGAGAGGGACGTCGCGTTGCGGGGGGTGGAAAGGCCCATCGTTGCCTCAAGCATTGGCATCCTGGGAACGTCGGAGGGCGACGTGGATCCAATTTGCGGCATCCCGCTGTCTCCTTCGACGGCAGAGGAGACCGCATCCGGCCCGGACGGGAGGGCCGTTTTTTTCTGTTCCACCGGGTGTCTCGACACCTGGAGCCACCGTCCGGCACATCTCCGTGGCCCTTGGAATCCCCGGGTCAGTTCCGAGGCCCCCGTCGTCGAAGCGCTCCAGGCTGGTTCTGAAACGGCCTAGTGGCCCATTTTTCGAACTGTTTCTGGAGGTTCTCGTTCGTCGTCGATTCTGATGCGAAGCGCTGCGAGCACCGCCAGCGCGATCGGGAGGACCTGGGATGATTCGATGATTGCTCCCGTGAGGTACTCCGCTCCCTTCAGGTCGAGCAAGGTCGATCCATGGAAACGCACGTCCGGGATGCTGGCCTTCGTGAATTCGGCGTTCGTAAGATCGCAGTCGAAGAAACTCGTGCTCTCCATGGTTGCCGCGTAGAAGTCACTTCCTCTGAGGTCCACATCCTCGAAGCGGACGTGTGTCATCTGCGACATGCGGAAGTTCGCCTCGTTGATGCGACATCCGACGAATCTGACATCACGAAACGAGCACCGACTGAATATGGCCCCGGACAGACGGCAATCACGGAACTCCACTCTCTCGACCGCCGCCTCGTCGAGTTCCGCACCAGAGAAGTCAGAGTTTTCGACGACCACGTCGGTCATTCGGGAACGACTGAGCAGCGCTCCCGTGAACTGTGCCTGGACGATACGGGACTGTTCCACAAACGTGTCTTCTCGCGACTGCCCCGAGAAATCCCCACGCAGAAGCGAGTGGGAGTAATTGTCGCCACGTGACGTTCCGTCCTCTTCCGCCAGTTGTGACGGTATGCGAGGTGGTCGAAGGGACCTCATGCTCACATCGCGTTGCGTGCGTCCATTCCTTTGGATCGGGGAGGCTCGGTAAAGGCGCGGATCATGGCTTGCACGGAATAGGACGCCATCAACCGCCCGTCCCAGCTGAAAACCGCCCCCTCGCCCTGCGCCAGGCCGTGGCCCGACCAGATCGCCCGATTGGCGTAGAGGAGCCACTCGTCAACCGGGGCGTCGTCGTGGAAACTGATCGAGGCCGACATGATGCCGGTCGACAGCGTCTCGTGGGCCTGTGCCTCGCCGAATCCGCGGTGGGGGAGCATGGCGGCTGCGACCGTCCAGTGGGTCGTCGCTTGGGCGACCAGGGCACGGCGCAGGTACGGCTCTTCGGGATTCTCGCGGAACCGGACCCAGGCATAGATCACCGGTGGCCCCACTCGTTCTGGATCCGGGGAGTAGGCACCGTCGACAATTCGAAGGTCGCGTCCGGTGACCCGCATGTCATAGGGCTCGGACTCGTAGGGGCCCGGGACATCGGGCATCGTCATGGTGTCCGCGAAGACAGACGCCGCACCCGAGTCCATCAGGATGAGCCCGGGGCACACCAGCGCGCCGTTTTGCTCGGAACGGATGGACACAGTGGAAAACGTCCGTCCTCTTCGCAGCACATCGAGTGACACGTCGATGGAATCGTCGAAGGACGCCGCCTTCGGAAATATGACGTGGGCCGATATCACTCGTTGTTCGGGGACGGCCTTGGACGCCGCCACGATCGCCTGCGCCAGCAGTTGACCCCCTTCCACGACGTTGCGCGAGCGCTCGTGGTAGCCCGGCGCGACGAATCGATCCGTACCGTCTTCTTGCACGTCGATCAGTCGCAGCAGATCAGACTGGTCTCCCCAGACCGGGAACGGACTGGTGGTCACGGCGCGCGGGTCATCGGGCCATCGTGTCTCGAGTTCGACCCGGACCTTCTCGTGGTAGACGCCGAGGTGGTCCTTGAGACCGGCGACCTCGTGAAAGAGATCGCGATAGGTCCAGAACACATCTTCGACGGGTGGCTCTGAGACAGCAAGCGTCCAGTAGTCAGCCTCTCCCTTGAACGGGCAGATCGTGTGGTGATCGTTCGCCTCGCAGAGGTCGAGCCGGACGTCTGACTCCGGGAAGTAGAGCCGTTCGACGTGGTCGGTCTCAATGACCCTGAGGGCTGCGCTGCTCTCCGCCAGGAGGATGTCACCGAACCAGGCGCGGGCAACACCGGGGAAGGGCACCAGGTCGATCCGGTAGCCGGGGTGACTTTCCCAAGCCGATTCGATCACTGCTGCCATGCCATCGCCTCCCTGCCTGTACGAGCACTGCCGACGAAGCCAATCATGTCATCATCGAGCCGGTAACCACGCCGGTCGGATTCCCGTCGACCCTCAGCCGGCGTAATTGCAGGCGGAGTCCTGCCTGCCACAGGCGACAATTGGTGAATTGGGCAGCTAATCTTCCGATATGGCACTACCCCGGATTATCAGCGTTGACGATCACGTCGTCGAGCCACCACACGTGTGGCAGACGTGGCTTCCCGAGAAGCACCGGGAGAGAGGCCCGCGGGTCGAGCGCAAGAAGTGGGGCCGTTTCCAAATCCTTTCGGGGGCCAAGTACGACATGGTCGAGGACCCCGACGGGGAATGGGGCGACGCCTGGTACTACGACGACGAATTGGTCTACGTGCAGAAGAAGTTCGTTGCCATCCCTCAGGCTTCGACCACGCTCGACGCCAATGGGGACATCCTGTTCGACCGGACCCAGATGACCATGACGGCGATTACCTACGACGGTATGCGAAAGGGCTGCTGGGACCGAGATGAACGAGTCAAGGACCTGGCACTGAACCACACCGACGGCTCGCTGCCGTTCCCCACCTTCCCCCGTTTCTGCGGCCAGACGTTCTATGAGGCAAAGGACAAGGAATTGGCCCTGGCCTGCGTCAAAGCCAACAACGACTGGATGGTCGAGGAATGGTGCGCCCCATCGGGTGGCGTGAACATCCCTCTTTGCATTGTTCCGCTGTGGGATGCCGAGCTCGCGGCGGCCGAGACCAAGCGCAACGCCGAAAGGGGCGTCCGGGCCATTGCCTTCAGCGAGTTACCGTCCCGGCTCGGATTGCCCAGCATCAACACGCCGTATTGGGATCCCCTTTGGGCGGTCTGCAACGATTACGGCGTGACCGTGTGCATGCACGTCGGTTCGTCCTCGAGCGATCCGATCGCGGCACGCGACTCGCACCCCGCCGTCGGTGCCACCCTCGGGTTCAACAACGCCATGGCGTCGTTGGCCGACTGGCTCTTCTCGGGAAACCTTCTCCGGTTCCCCAAACTGAAGTTGGCCTACTCCGAAGGCCAGATCGGCTGGATCCCGTATGTCCTCGAGCGCGCCGACACGGTGTGGGAGTTGCACAATGGATGGCTGCACGCAAAGGAGAAGATCCCTGTGCCGCCGTCGACCCAGTACTACGGCCGAATCTTCGGTTGTTTCACCGCCGATCGTCATGGTGTGGCGTCGCTGTCCGAGGTGGGTGAGGACAACATCTGCTTCGAGACCGACTACCCCCATACCGATACGACGTGGCCCTACTCGGAGGCCTATGTCGAGAAGCTGTGCGCCGGGCTCGATGACGACGTGGCGTACAAGATCCTGCGCGGGAACGCCATCAAAATGTTGGAGCTCGATCGGGTCTGATCGGCGGGATCATCGCTCAGGAACCCCCCGAGAGCGCCTGGCGGCGCGGAGCGTGCTGGCGACCAACAGGACGATCGTCGTGAGCGGTACGACGACGTAGGCAACGTCTCGATGATGTCGAAGGAGGATTGCGAGAACGACGACCACCACGGTGGTCGCAAAGAGCTCCGGTGCATCGCCGATCAGGAACTCCCACCAGAATTGTCCGAAGGAGCGTACGGCACGCGCGACGACGTTCATACGGCGTCGCTCATGGCTCGGCGGCACCCTGGGCGAGAACATTCACCGGGTGCCGGTCTGCAGGTGGGCGCGCCCGCAGGAACGTGACCAACACAAGGGTCACCAAGGCGAAGAGGCCAACCAGCACCAAGATTGCGAGGTCACTGCCGGGCCAGTGCATGCCGGCCCCCTCACCGACCCAAAAGAGGCCGAAGCTGGTCAACATGATGCCAACGGTGAGTTTGATGGTGTTCTCCGGCACCCGGGACAGCTGCCGTGCGACAACTGCGCCGACTGCGGCCACGAGGACGGCCGCCGCACCGGCGGCGCCTGCCGCAATCCCCAGCCGGTGCTGGCTGGCTCCGAGGCCTACGACGATGAGGACGACCTCTGTCCCTTCGAGGAAGACGCCCTTGAAGGCAACGGCGAACCCCACCCGGTCCCGACGTACCGGAGCTGAGGTCGAGGGTGCACCCTCCGAGAGCTCCTGTGACGTTTTGGCGAAGATCGCATCTTCATCGTGCAACGCCTTGAGGCCGCTGGCGCGCAGGATCGACTTGCGGAGCCACGAGAGACCGACGACGAGCAGGAGGGCTCCCACGACGACCCGTAATGCGTTGATGGGGACGTAGTGGATGAGGGGTACGCCCACCGCACCGACGATCACGGCCAGCACTATGAGGGCGGCCCCTGCGCCTTCCAGCGCAGAACGCCAACCACGTGTCATACCGGCCGCCACGACGATGGTCAGCGCCTCCACCATCTCGACCACGCTGGCACCGAAGACGGCGAGGAGAAGCACAACAGTTGACGTCGGGTTCATCGGCGCCTCTCAAGGATCACGTCGCTGCCTGTGAGGATAGAGGCTCTTGCGGGGATGCCTCGCCACAGGGACCCGGTGGAGCGAGCGCGGCGACGAGGCCGGCCATGCCTGCAATCCCGGCCAGCGCAATCGCCGTGATCGTAAAGGCGTGGGCGGCCTGGGCCGTTGAGCCCTGGTCTCCTCCGTTGATCGTGAACAACAGACCTGTGACGGCCAACCCGAGGGCAGTGCCCACCCCCCGGCTCATGTTCAAGATCCCCGAGGCCATGCCGGCCTGTTGCAGGGGAGCGGATCCCATGATGGTGGCGTTGTTGGGCGAGGTGAAGAGGCCGAGTCCCCCACCGATCACGGCGAGGAGGAGCACGAGTCCCGGGGTGCTGGGGCGGAGCAGCCCGAGTGCGAGAAGTCCACTCGCGACCAGCACCATGCCGCTCACGGTGAGCCGGCGTGCGCCGATCTGATCGGCCACCCTCCCGGCCAATGGCGCAACGACTCCGAACATGACCGGGAAGACGACGAGCTCCACCCCGATGCGAGCAGCGCCCAACCCAAGTCCACGCGCCAGGTAGAACGGAATGAGGAGGAGCACCCCGAACATCACGAGATACGAACCGATCCCGCTCGCGATCCCGGCCGAGAAGCGCCGATTCCGGAACAGGGTGAGGTCGAGCATTGGCTGTTGGTCCAACCGTTCATGCCGAACGAACCATGCCGCCAGCAGCACGGCGGCGGAGAGGAGACCGACGATGAGCGGTGACCCCCACCCTTCCGAAACACCGAATGAAATGGCCGTCAGCAGGGACACCACTGCAGGGAAGAAGAGCGTCAGACCCTTCCAGTCGAAGGCTCCTCCGTGTTGCAGGTTTTGGCTGCGGGGCACCAAGGCAAGCGCAGCGAGAGCTCCGAAGACGCCTAAGGGGACGTTGACGAAGAAGATGAGCCGCCAGCCCCCGGCGGCAAGGAGGAGCCCCCCTAGGGATGGTCCCAGGGACAGGCCGATTGCCTGGGCTGCGCCTTGGAGACCAACGGCGCGCCCGCGGTACTGACGCGGCACCACGAGCACGATGATGGCCAAGCTGTTGGCCTGCAGCATGGCGGCGCCCACTGCTTGCAGCGCGCGAAACCCGCAGAGCGCGGCCAAGTCGGGCGCGAGGCCGCAAAGCGCCGAGGCGACGATGAAGATGACAAAGCCGTACACGTAGAGGAGCTTTCGTCCCCACATGTCTGCGAACCGGCCGAACGCGGTCACGGTGGCCACGAGCACCACCAGGTAGCTCAGGCCGACCCACGTCACCGAACCGACGCTGGAGTGGAAGGACTTCTGCAGCGAGGGAAGGGCAACGGTGACGATGCTGGCGTCCAGCTGCCCCATGAGCGCACCCACGCACACGGCAGCGACCGCGAACCAATGTGCGTTAGGACGTTCCCGGACTGAGGGGAGTCGCCGGGGCTCGACCAGCAGGCGCCTCCAGGTCCACTGTGGTGTCCCGGCTACTCCCGCCTGCATAGGGCCATCCTGAGCGACCCTGAACAACAAGTAAAATACCGACTTCTTATAAAACCGATAAGATTTACTTATGGACTCCCACCGACTCCGGCATTTTCTGGCCGTCGTCGACCATGGGGGGTTCACCGCAGCGGCCCACGCGGTCTACGTCTCGCAGCCAGCCCTTTCTCAGGCCGTGAAGGAGCTCGAAGCCGAGTTGGGAGTAGTCCTTCTCGTCAGGAGCGGTCGGCGTGTCCACCTGACTTCGGCCGGGATGGCACTCCTCGAACCGGCACGCCAGGTCCTGCGCGACTTGGAGACGGGTCAAGCGGCTGTGGAGGCCGTGGCCGGATTGGAGGCAGGTAATTTGACCATGGCCAGCCTGCCCACACTGGCAGTTGATCCGCTGGCGCCCATGGTGGGAGCGTTTCGACGCCACTATCCAGGCGTCAGGATTGACCTGGCGGCGCCCGAGGACGCCGGCGAATTGTTCGGGCTCGTGGCCTCAGGGATCTGTGAGCTTGGTGTCACCGAAGCGCACGGACTGCCCGAGGCACTGGAGTCACACCCGCTGGGTCGGCAGTCGCTCGTCCTCATCCTGCCACCGGGTGCGGATCACGCCGAAGGCGACCACGTGGACTTGTCGGTGCTGGAAGCAATGCCGTTCGTGGTGGCACCTCGCGGCACATCGACGTTCCGGCTCCTCGAGGAAGGTTTTGCCGCGGTGCAGCTCTCGCCGGCGATCGCTGTGGTGACCGCGCAACGAGACGCCATTGTTCCGCTCGTCATCGCCGGCGCCGGTGCTGCGCTCGTGCCCGAGTCCGTGGCGCGCACGGCAGCGGCGTTAGGTGCGGTGACCGTCCGGCCGGAGCCGCCCATTGAGCGGGCGATCACGCTCATTCACCGGGCCGGGCCACGTTCTCCCGCCGCGGAACGTTTCACCGAAATGGCCATGGGCCGTTAACCACGGCCGGGGTTGATCGGCACATCGCACGAGTCGCGCCGGCTCTTCACCACGTGTCCACGAAGGGCCGTCGCTTTCCTGTTCGTGGTGCCGGGTCCGGGGCGGAGCGGAAAGCGTGAATGATCCGGGCTCTGCTGTCGGCCGGATCGATGACATCGTCAATCTCGAAATATGTCGCCACGTTGAGGGCTTTCCCCCGCTCGTAAGAGCGCGCGACCATGGCCGCGTAGGCGGCTTCACGCTCGTCGGGATCCTCGATGGCCTCGAGCTCGCGGCGGTAGCCGAGTTGCACCGCCCCCTCGAGTCCCATGCCACCCAACTCGCCGGTCGGCCAGGCCACCGTGAGGATCGGCCGGTGGAACCCACCTCCAGCCATGGCTTGCGCGCCGAGACCGTAGGCCTTGCGCAAGACAACCGTGCACACGGGGACCGTGAGGCTGGCACCGGTGACGAACATCCGGCTCACGTGACGTACCAATGCGGATTCCTCGGCTTTGGGCCCGACCATGAACCCCGGGGTATCGCACAAGAGGAGCATGGGGAGGGCGAAGGCCTCGCAGAGCTGCATGAACCGGGCTGCCTTGTCCGCGCAGTCAGAGTCGATGGCGCCCGCGAGATGGAGGGGACTGTTGGCCAGCACGCCGATCGGCCGCCCTTCGATTCTGATCAGCGCCGACACCATGCCGGGCGAAAAGTCCGGTCGTAGCTCGAGGAACGATCCCTCGTCGGCCAACAATCCGATCACGCTGCGGACGTCATAGGCGCGCCGACGGTCCTCGGGAACACAGCCGCGGAGCAACGCTTGATCGGCGCACGTCCATTCCGCGAGCGATCCCTGGAAGTAGGACAGGTACTGCTTGGCCAGCCGCACGGCGTCCGCCTCGTCGTCAGCGGCCAGATCGATCACGCCGTTGGGAGCCTGCACGCTGCGTGGACCGATCTCTTCCGGCGTGAAGACACCGAGCCCCCCACCTTCAACCATGGCGGGCCCACCCATCCCGATGTTGGCGTCGGGAGTGGCGATGATGACGTCACAGCAGCCGAGAAGCGCGGCGTTTCCGGCGAAGCACCGACCTGACACGATGCCCACCATGGGGACAAGGCCGCTCAACCGTGCGAAGAGGACGAAGGTCTCGGTGTTGAGCCCGCTGACAACCGCCATGTCCGTGTCCCCGGGGCGCCCACCTCCCCCCTCGGCGAAGAGGACCACCGGAAGCTGCATCCGTTCGATCAGGGTGAAGAGGCGGTCCTGCTTGCGGTGGTTCATCCAGCCCTGCGTGCCGGCGAGCACCGTGTAGTCATACGAGAGCACGGCACAGCGTGCGAGCTGATCGCCGAATCTGTCCCCGTTGACCCGGCCCACCCCGCCGATGAGGCCGTCAGCCGGCGTGCGACGGATGAGATCGTCGAGCTCCCGGCGCGCCCGCTGCGCCGCGATGACCAACGCGCCATACTCCTCGAAAGTCCCGGGATCGCAGAGGTCCTCGATGTTCTCGCGGGCCGTTCTCCTCCCCGCGGCATGGCGGCGAGCCGTGACGTCGGGACGACCGGCGTCGAGGGTATTGGCCACGCGCGCCTCCAACTCCGCCAGCTCGGGTCGCACATGTCCGACGGAGGGTGCACCGGTGTCGGTCACCTCTGGCGTGTCGACGGGTCCCTCTTCGATCTCCATCAAGATGGCATGGGCCGCCACGGCTTCACCTGGTGCGACCGCGATGCGTACGACCGTGCCGGAGTGCCCGGCGGCTACCACGTGTTCCATCTTCATGGACTCAAGGATCAGAAGTGGCGCACCAACCGGGACACGATCACCCGCTGCGACAGGCACGCCGACCACGGTGCCGGCGAACGACGCGGTCACACGAGTAGTTGCCATCCTTCTCGCTCGCTTCCGCCGGGTCAGCCCGGCCAGAGTGGTCGGGGTACGGAGAATTCGACGTCGTGGCCCCAGGTGTTGCGATAGGAGACGCCATCCACGGGCTGGCGAGCTGCGACGCCCCAGTTCCCCGTGGGGTACCCGAAACTGACGGTGGCCGCCAGATTCCATCCCTCCCCGCTGGGAACCCCGAGGATCTCCAACGTCTCGACGGGGTGGAAGAATTGCAGGAGGGCGGTGAGACAGCTCCCGATGCCCTCGCCGCGAGCTGCCAACATGGCGCTCCAGACCGCGGGGTAGATCGACCCACCGCTGGGATCGTGCTGCGCGAACGCGAAGAGGTAGAGGGGCACCTGGGCGAAGTTGTCAGCTAGCCATTGAGCCGAATGCTGTACGCGGAAGAACTGCTGTGCCTCCGGGGTGTCCGGATCGGCATTCGCCGCTTCGAGTTGGGATGCGTAGACCGATTCCCAGAGTTGTCCCATGGCGTGCTGATAGAGGGGAGCGAGTGCGGCCTTTTTCCCCGGATCATCGAGGAGGAGGAACCGCCAGTTCTGCTGGTTGCCACCACTCGGTGCCCGTATGGCAGCGTCGAGGAGCCTGGCCTGCATATCGAGGGGGATGGGGTCAGGCCTCACCCGCCGCATGGCGCGTGTCGTATAGAGGGCTTCTCGGAGATCCATGGCTGGGCACACTACGCCGGAAGCCTGCGTTGATGGAAGGCGAGGTGGCCGAGGTCAGACGAGCTGGATCCGCTCGATCGCCTCGATGTACTCCTCGACCATCCCGAGGACCACGTCACGGGTCCGGCGCACTGTCGTCGCCCTTCCGATGACCTGTCCGGCCGGGTTGAAGTTCACGTCGCGCGCTGCCTCAGGGTACGCGTGTCCGCGTGAGACCGCTTCGATGGCCACCATCATCTGTAATGGCATGCCCAAGGGGTCGGGGGTGTCGGCTCGCTCCCAAGCCTCGGTCCAGTCGTTCTTCAGCATCCGGCAGGGCTTGCCGGTGAACGAACGGGAGCGGACCGTGTCCCGAGAGGTCGCCCGCAGGTAGCTCTCCATTTGTTTGGGCGGCACGTCTGCCTCTTCAACGGTGAGCCACAACGAGCCCGTCCACACCCCGGCGGCCCCCATGACCATGGCCGCGGCCATCTGCTTGCCCGAGCCCACGCCTCCCGCCGCCAGCACGGGGGTCGGTGCGACGGCTTCGATCACCTCGGGCCACAGCACGATCGATCCGACGTCACCGGTGTGCCCCCCGCCTTCCGAGCCCTGGCAGATCACGATGTCGACACCGGCCGCCTTGTGATTGCGTGCGTGTGCGACCGACCCGGCCAAGGCCGCCACGAGCATGCCGTGCGCGTGGACCTGGTCGATCACGTCGTCGGGGGGCGTCCCGAGAGCGTTGGCCACCAGCTTCACCTTGTCGTGGTCGAGGATCACTTCGACCAGCGGTGCGGCGGTGGCCGCCGTCCAACCGAGGAGCTCCCGACGCGGTCCGCCCTCGAGCTCGGGTACCCCGTGGTCGGCCAGGATCTTCTTGGCGAAGACCCGGTGTTCGTCCGGGATCATGGCGCGGAGCTCGGCTTCGAGCTTGACCGGGTCGAGCTCACCCATCCCCTCGTACTTGCCGGGGATCACGATGTCGACGCCGTACGGTCGATCGCCGACGTGCTCGTCCAGCCATCCGAGCTCCACTTCGAGCTCCTCGGCGCTGAATCCGACGGCTCCCAGAACGCCCATCCCGCCTGCGTTGGACACTGCAGCGGCCACGTCCCGGCAGTGGGTGAAGGCGAAGATGGGGACCTCGATGCCCAGGCGT
>ODAK010000826.1_pt1 | contig 35078 bp, 31 predicted proteins | sample 1539591 | NCBI WGS metagenome assembly ODAK01 (sample SAMEA3539303, study PRJEB22396) | soil metagenome | biome: tundra; feature: field; material: soil | place: USA | collected 2010-05 | depth 0.15 m | reverse complement strand
GGTGACGACCGCAATACCGACTCGATGGCCCATTTCGGGGTCGGCGACGCCCACGGCGGCCACGTCGCGGACGGCCGGGTGAGCCCGCACGACCTCCTCCACTTCTGAGGGTGCGAACTTCTCCCCTCCGCGGTTGATGGTGTCCGAGAGGCGTCCCGAGGGGAAGAGGTAGCCCTCCTCGTCGGCAGAGACCATGTCGCCGGTGCGGAACCAGCCGACCGGGGTCGTCCCGCCGTCGCCCTGGGACGGCGGGACGACCGCCACCTCGCTCCGCACCCAGAGCTCGCCCACCGTCCCCGTCGACACGTCTTCGCCCGTGGTGGGGTGCACGATCCGGATCTCGACGCCCGGGAGCGGTTTTCCCACCGACGCCAGGCGCTCCGGCGGGTGATCGCCGGGGCCGAGGGCCGTGATGGAGCCCATGGTCTCGGTCTGGCCGAATGTGTTCATCAAGGCCACCCCGGGGAGCGCATCCATGGTCCGCCTGATCAGCTCGGGAGTAGCCGGCGCGGCCCCGTAGGAGAGGCTCGCCAGGGAGCTGAGATCGGTCAGCGCAAAATTGGGATGCTCCAAGATCCGGTACAACATCGTCGGCACCAAGAACGCCGTCGTCACACCGTGCCGTTCCACCGACGACAGCCATTCGCCGGCGTCGAAGCGGGTCAGGACGACCGTGGTCGAGCCCTTGGCCAACGCCACCAACAAGCCCAGCATCCCCCCGATGTGCACGAGGGGAACCGACATGATCGACACCGAGGGCACCGGTTCGACGGCGGGTGCGAAGGCAGCGATCCTCGGCGCCACCATGCCGTGCACGAGGGGCACCGCCTTGGGCGTACCGGTGGTTCCGCTGGTGAACAGCACCACCGCGTCCTCAGCCGGGTCAGGCTCGCGCCCCGGGATGGAGCCGCCGTGGCCCCCGGGTAAGTCTGCCGCGCCGAGGATGGGCGACATCCCGGCCTCGGCGGCAGCCGCCTCGTAGCCCGCACCGACGACGCCGGTCGACACCGTGCCGGCGGCCTTCATGAGGACGGCCAGTTCCCCACCCGTCAGGCGTGGATTCATGAGGGTCGTCGCCGCACCCACCCGGGTGGCACCGATGAGCGAGGCGACCGCGAGCACACTGGCGTCGTCGACGAGAGGGACGCGCCAACCTCGAGCGACACCGACAGCGTCGAGCCCCGCCGCGACGTCGGCGACAGCCGTCTCGAGCTCGGCATAGCTCGTGCGTTCCCCACCGATGATGAGGGCGATGCGGTCCGGGTCAAGAGCAACCACGTCGTCCAGGACGCGGTCCATCGGCTTCCATTGCGTCACTGCGCGCTCCCCGGTCTCCATGAGCCCGTCATCCTAGGCAGGCCGACCGTTCTCGCCGCGAGCGTCGGTCAGCCTTCGCGCGCTCCGGGCTCGAACTCGAGCGGAAGGTACGTGATCTCCCGGATGGCCGGGCTGTAGGTCGGCAGAAAGCCCTCAGGCAGACGGTACGAGGGAATGCGGCGGTGCCACTCGGCCAACGTGACGCGTAGCTCCATACGGGCGAGATGCGAACCGAGACACCGATGGACACCGAGACCGAAGGCCAAATGTTTGATCGACTCGCGGGTGAAGTCCACCTCGGTCGGATTCTCGAATCGGCTCGGGTCGATGTTGGTGGACGCGAGCAGCACCGACATCTGGGTACCCGCGCTGACCGGACAACCCTCGACGACGGCGTCGCTCGTGAAGATCCGCGCCACCGTCGGCACGGGGCACATCCAACGGAGGAGCTCCTCCACCGCCTTCGAGGTCAGCTCCGGATGCGCAACCAGCTGGCGTTGGTGCGCCGGGCTCCGCGCCAGGTAGGAGAAGAAGCACTCCAGGCTCGCCGTCACGGTGTCCAGTCCGGCCGTGAGTTGCAACAGACAGATGTTGAGCGACTCTTCACGCGTGAGCTCGCCCGACTGTTCGAGGCGCACCAGGTGACCGATCACGTCGTCGGTCGGGCACGCCACCCGCTGGTCCAGCGCCTCGCCGAACAGCTCGAACACCCATGCCCCGGCGCGGCTCCTGATAGCCGCGGCGTCGTCGGCGTCACGGGCCACGGGCCGGATCAATTCGTCTTTCATCACGATGAATTCGTCGAGCCGTTCGATCGGCAGGCCGAGCAGCCGCAAGAACGTGCCGCACGGGATGGGCACGGCAAGCTCCGACGCCAGGTCGCAGTCCCCGCGGTCGATGAACCCGTCAATGTGGCGGTTGACGAGAACGGCCACCTCGGCCTCCAGCTTCGCCATTTTCGGTGGTGTGAAGAGGGGGTCGAGCATGCGCCGGTAACGGACGTGGCCGGGAGGGTCGATCTGGAGCGGGATCAGTCCCGTCTCCGAACCGAGGAACACTGCACCGGGATTCGAGGACATCAGCTCCGGCTGGTGCAGATACTCGTCGACCGCCGTCGGGCTCACCATGATGGATGGTCCGTCGGCGTTGTGGCGCACCGCCGGCCCGGTGCGCAGCCTCTCCCAAAGCTGCTGCACATCGTCGTCCCAGATCAGCGCGTCGCCGTACCCATGGTCGCTCCGGGTGTCCCCGGCGATGGCTGACTCGTCCGTTCGCATGTATGCCCCCTCTGTGTCGGTTACGCCTCCCTGCCGGTCAAAAGACGCTGCTGCCGCTCAAGAGGCGAGACCGCAAGAGGCCGGCCAGCCTTTCTCGGTGATAGGTGGCGTCGCCGAAGTTGAGCCGATCGAATTGAGAACGCTTCATGTAGAGGTGGAGATCGTGCTCCCACGTGAAGCCGATGCCGCCGTGTACCTGGAGCCCGGACGCCATGACTCTCTTGGCCGCGTCCGAGGTCCAGACCTTCGTGGTGGACGCAGCGGCTGAGGCGTCGGGGTCTCCGGCGGCAATGGCCCATGCCGCATACCAGGTGGCCGAACGCATGCCCTCGACATCGACCACCATGTCCGCGCACCGGTGCTTGATCGCCTGGAAGCTGCCGATCGGCTGATCGAACTGGACCCGATCCTTGGCGTACTGCACGGCCATCTCGAGCACCCGATCGGACCCACCCAGCATCTCGGCGGAAGCCCCGACGGCACCACGATCCAAGATGGCGACCGCCAGGTCAGCACCTCCGACATACGTGGCGGGTGCACCGTCGAAACGCAACCACGACAGAACCCGCGTCCCATCCATCGCGGGCTCCGCCGCGGGCCGACCCACCGTGTCCAGGTCGACGGCAACGACACCGGCCGGGGTGACCACGACGGCAATGTCCGCCACGGCGGCGCCCTCAACCGGCCCGATCCGCCCCGACACGGTCCAATTGTCGCCGGAGCGCTCGGCGATCACCGCGTCGGCCTGCTTGCTCCAGCCGACGCACCCGATCCGCTCACCCGAGACCAGTCCGGCGACCCATTCGGTCAACGGCCGCTCCGCCGCCGAGAGCGCCGTGAGCGCAAGCAGGCTGGGAAGGAAGGGGACGGGTGCGGTGTGGCGTCCGACCTGTTCGAGCAGGATGGCCGCCTCCACCCAGCCCAGCCCCACGCCTCCGTCGGCTTCGGGAACGGCGATCCCCAACCATCCCTGCTCGCAGAGGGCCTTCCAGAGATCCTCGTCGTAGGGACGGCCCGACGCGAGGTGCGCCCGCACCTGGTCGTGCCCGGAACGGTCGTCGAGGAGATCGCGGGCTGCCTCTTGGAGGGCCACCTGGTCTGGAGACAGTTCGAAGTCCATCGACGTCATGGTAGGGCGACATGGTGTGCGAAGCTGAATTCGTGGACCTCAGCCCCACTCCGGAACAGGAAGCATTCAGGCAGGAAGTCCGCGCCTGGCTCGTGGAGAACCTGCCGTGGGAATACGGCCAGGGCCTCCCGCCCCGCTTCGAAGACCTCGGTGAGGAGGTCGCGTTCTTGCGCACCTGGCAGGCCTCCTTGGCCGCCGGAGGATGGGTCGGCGTGGCCTGGCCCGAGTCGTATGGCGGCCGGGGGGCCGGTCCGGCCGAGCACTTCATCGTCCAAGAAGAGCTCGCCCGAGCCCGGGCCCCGGAGATGGTGGGACGGATCGGCCTCAACCTGGCTGCGCCCACCCTCTTGGCGTGCGGCACCGAAGCGCAGCAGGGTCGATGGTTGTCGCGCATCCGCACGGCCGAGGAACTCTGGTGCCAGCTCTTCAGCGAGCCGGGAGCCGGGAGCGACCTCGCCTCCCTGAAGACCCGGGCCGATCGGGTCGAGGGGGGCTGGTTGGTGAACGGGCAGAAAGTCTGGACTTCCTACGCCCAATTCGCCGACTGGGGCGTCTGCCTGGCCCGGAGCGATCCGAATGCCACCAAGCACAAGGGGATCTCCTACCTGGTCATTGACATGCACCACCCTGGAGTCGAAGTGCGCCCCCTGGTCCAGCTCACAGGAGAGGCCGAGTTCAACGAGGTGTTCCTCACCGACGTGTTCGTCCCCGAGGACCAGCTCATCGGGCCTGAGCACGAAGGGTGGCGCGTCGCCAATTCCACGCTGTCGCACGAGAGGGGTACGAATCCCCGTCAGCTCGTCATCCACATGCAACTGCTCGAGGAACTTCTCCGGCTGGCCGAGCTCAACGGGTCCTTCGACGATCAGCGACTCCGGGGCGCCCTCGCCCAGGCGTACGTGGAGATCCGGCTGTTCCAGCTGCACAACCTCCGGAGCGTGAGTCGCCTTTCCCAAGGGCTCGAGCCAGGACCCGAAGGAAGTGCCCTCAAGCTGTACTGGAGTGAGATGTCCAAACGCTTCCACGAGACCGCGATGGCCGTCATGGGCGACGCCGCGCCATTGTGGAAGGGTGCGGACGCCAATCCCGGAGACGGCCGCTGGCAGCGCTCGTGGCTCTATTACCAGGCATCGTCGATCTGGGCCGGCACCAACGAGATCCAACGCAATGTGATCGGCGAGCGGGTCCTGGGATTGCCGCGGCCCGGCCGGCGCTAGAAGAGGGAACAGCCGGTCTCACAAGGAGGGCCGGGGCCCCCGGGGGACGACGCTCGTGCACCGAACGCAATCTGAGGAGACATATTTCATGAACGACGACAGTGTGCTGTACGAGGTGGTAGGCCATGTCGCCACCATCACCATGAACCGGCCGGGCGTGGCGAATGCGCAGAGCTCGGCCCTCATCGATGGCATCGACCATTTCCTCGACCTGGCCGACGACGACGACGAGGTACGGGTGGTCGTCCTGGCCGGCTCCGGCAAGCACTTCTCGGCCGGTCACGATCTCAAGGCTCTCGTCGGCGGCGAGCCCGACCCGTGGACCCAGATCCGTGAGACGCCGGAAGGGAAGTTCCGCCACGAACAGGTGATGTACTACGAGCGCTGCAAGCGCATCTACTCGTTCCGCAAACCGACCATCGCCCAGGTCCAAGGTTCGGCCGTCGCCGCCGGACTGATGCTCGCCTGTATGTGTGACCTGATCGTGGCGGCGGAGGACGCCGTGTTCTCGAATCCGGTCTTGCGGATGACGGGAGCGGGAGTCGAGCTCCTCGTCGAACCGTGGGAACTGGGCATTCGAAAGGCGAAGGAATTCTTGTGGACCGGCGAGAAGATCGACGCGCAGGAGGCCTGGCGTCTCGGCCTGGTCAATCGGGTCGTGCCCACAGCCGAACTGGCCGAACGGACTCGGGAACTGGCCGAACGGGTGGCGCTGATCCCACCGGCGACGGCCCAGGTGACGAAGGACACCATCAACAACACTGCGACGCTCATGGGCAAGGAGGAGTCATGGAAGTACCACTTCATGGCCCACCACTGGATGCACAACACGAAGACTGCGCTCGATGCGCTGGACGCACGCAAGTCGAAGACCTCCATGAAAGACGTCTTTGCGGAGCACCGTGATGGCTGAGGAGCCGTTGCCGTTGGCGGGACTGCGGGTCATCGATGTCGGCACCCGGATCGGTGCTCCGTTCTGCGCCGGCCTCCTCGGTGAGATGGGGGCCGAGATCATCAAGGTGGAGGACCCTCGCGGTGGCGATTTCATGCGCACCATCGGCCCGTTCGTCGCCGGCGCCCTATCGTCGGACGAGGACGACATCGCCGCCACGTCCAACGAGGGTGAGGGTGAGGGTGAGCCGGGCGGCTATTCGCTGTGGTGGGCGGTTGAGGGGCGAGGTCGCAAAGGTGTCACGCTCAATCTCCGCCGCCCCGAGGGACAGGCCCTGTTCCGCCGACTGGCCTCGCATGCCGACGTGGTCTGTGAGAATTTCCGGCCGGGCACCATGGAAGCCTGGAACATCGGGCCCGACGAGTGTGACCCCCGACTCGTCTGGGCGCGTATCAGCGTGTTCGGGCAGGACGGCCCGAACGCGCGCCGGCCCGGACTTGACCGAATGGGGATCGCGTACGGAGGGCTCCTCAACCTGACGGGCTATCCCGACCGCCCGCCGGTCCGACCTGGCGTCACCACATCGGACTACCTGACAGGCGTCTTTGCCGCGGAAGCCGTGACCGCGTTGCTCTATCGCAGGGATCGTGCAGACGGGGGCACGGGGCGTGGTGGGGTGGTCGACGCTCCCCTCTATGGCTCCATCCTGCGCATCCTCGAGTGGACCATAACGGCCCAGGATCGTCTCGGCCTCACCCGTCAACGCGAGGGGAACCGCCTGCCCAATTCGGCGCCGCTGGACAACTACCTGACGGCGGACGGACGCTACGTCTGCGTCGTGGCCGGCTCCGATGCCAATTTCTCAAGGCTTTGTTCCGCCATGCAGCGCCCCGATCTCGCCGATGACCCACGCTGGTCCACGCTGGCCAAGCGGGCGGCCGGATCCGACGAGATCAACGGGGTGGTCGCCGAATGGGCCCGGGCTCTCTCGGCGGAAGAAGTGGAGCACCGGTGCATAGAGCACGACGTCCCGGTGGCAACCATCTACGACGCCGCAGACATTCTGGCGGACCCGCACATGGCGGCCCGGGGCGATCTGGTCACCGTGGACGACCCCGTCGCGGGGCCTCTCCTGCAGCAAGCGCCCTACCCACGGTTCGACGGGCGCCCACCGGTGGCGCCTGCGCCCGCCCCCACGCTCGGCCAGCACAATCGGGAGGTGTGGGGCGACCTCGTGGGCGTGACCAGCGAGGAGCTCGCCCGGTTGAAGGCGGACGGGACCATCTGACAACGAACGGACCACTGCGCCTCAGGGTCCTAAGGGGTGGTGGGCACGGCGCTAATGTCTCGGGGCCATGACCCAACTCCACGACCCCACGACGGCTGACGCCGAACCCGGGGGGACGCAGGACCCGGGGTCCGTCCAGATGTTCGTCAATGACATCCCCTTCGGGTTCGATGTCTCCGAAAATGGCATCGAAATGGTCGGCGACGCCACCATTACCGACGCCCTGAGATCCCCCGGATCGGGACTGCCCCGGGCCTCGGTGCTGGCCACGATCGCCGACTGCATGGCGGGTATACCCGCGTGCCTCACCACCGCGCCACGGCTGGCGGTGACCCTCGACATCGTCGTGCACAATGTCGCTGAGCGTTGCGGTGATCACCTCGATATCGCAGGTGAGATCGTGAAACAGGGCCGCTCGACCGTGGCCGGCGAGGTTCGCTTCTCCGATGCCCGGACCAAGGCTCTGGTCGCACTGAGCTACGTGACGTTCATGGCGTCGCCCCGTCCCCAGGACCAGGCTCCCCCGCTAGTGCGCGGCATGCGGACGACGGGCTCGATGACGACCCCTTTCCCCGACTTCCTGGGCCTGCGCACGATTGCTCCAGGAGTGGCCGAGATCGACCTGGTCCAATTCGTCATGCAGGCGTCGCGCACGCTCCAAGGAGGCGTTTTCGGGCTGCTGGCCGAAGTCGCGGCCGCGTCCCTCACGCAGTCACCGGTCCTCGACCTCGATATCCGCTATCTGAGTGCCGTGCGGGTGGGACCTGGCCGGGCCACGGGCACCATGCTCGGTGACGACCTGGTTCGAGTCGAGGTGCGGGACAGAGGTAGCGACGATCGCCTCGCCTCGCTCATACTCGTCCGGGTGGCGCCGGCGGGCTGACATCGCAACCGGCGACGCGACGAGCACGAGGACCAGTTGGTCGGAGGGGGAACGATGAGCACGAATCAATCCATCGAGTTCGGCATCTACCTGCCGCAAGTCTCGTTCAGTTACACCGACATCATCGACCGGGCCCGGGTGGCCGAGGAGCTGGGCTTCGACTCGCTGTGGCTCTACGACCACCTCTACAGTCCCGGCCTGCCCGATCTGCCGTCCTTCGAAGGGTGGACACTGGCCACGTACATCTTGGCGCAGACCACGAGACTGCGGGTGGGACACCTCGTACTGTGCAACAACTTCCGCCACCCCGTGCTGCTCGGGAAGATGGCCACCTCGCTCGATGTCCTCTCGGGAGGTCGCGTCGAGCTCGGCATCGGCAGCGGTTCGGTTGCCACAGAGCACCACGAGAGCGGCCTTCCATGGGGCTCGTTCCCGGAGCGCTCGGAGCGGCTGGCTGAATCGCTGGAGATCCTGACCCAGATGTTCACGGGGCAGCCCACGACGTTTGCGGGCAACCACTACGAGGTGGCCAATGTGCCGAATCTCCCTGCGCCGATCCAGAGTCCGCGCCCACCCATCCACATCGGCGGCGTCGGCCCGCGTCGGACGCTGCCCATCGTGGCCCGGTATGCCGACGTCTGGAACGTACCGACGTACGGTCTCGCCAATTGGGAGGAGAGCCAACGCACCCTCGAAGCGGAGTGCGAGAAGATCGGACGGGACCCCGCCACCATCCGGCGCTCGCTCGAGGCCGTCCTGGTGCTGACGCCGGACGAAGCCTCGCTCGAGGTGGCGCGCGCCAAAGCCGAGCGTCGCTATGGCGGCGACGGTTGGGGCATGAATGCCGGCGGCTTCGTGGGCACCCCGCCGATGGTCGTCGAGCGCATCGGAGAAATGGTGGACAAGGGCATCACCACCTTCGTGTTCTTCACCTTCGACCGTGCAGAACCGCGCACCCTCGAGCTGTTTGCCGACCAGGTGATGCCGGCGTTCTCCTGAGACGCACACGTCAGCCGACCCGTTGTTGACGCCCGACGCCGCCGGCCGTAGCTTGCGTGCGCACGAACGAGACGTGAGGGGGGACGATGGAACTTTGGGAGCTGATCGCCCGTGAGAGCATCCGCGATCTGGTCGCCCGCTACAACGCCAACGGTGACTCGGGCCGCTTCGAGCAGATGCTGCAGGTCTTTGCCGAAGATGCATCGATGGAACTCGTCGCCGTCGACGGCACCGTCAGGCGCTACGACGGCATCGCCCACGTCGCGACCATCTTCACCGAGACCAAGGCCAACTGGGATGCCGGTGCCCGCGCCAGCGGCGGGATCGCGACCACCGTACGGCCGCGCCACCACATACGCCACTTCACCTCCACCCATCAGATCGACCTGGTGGACGAGACCCATGCGACCGGTCGCTGTTACTTCTTCGTGATCATGCCGCATGGCCTCGACCACTGGGGTCGTTACGTCGACGAGTACGGCGTGCGCGACGGCCGCTGGGTCATCACACTGCGCCGGGCGCTCTCCGACGGTCGAGTGGACCGGGCCTCGAACGCCTGACGCTGCATGGTCAGGCCGTAAGGCCACCGTCCATGGAGACCACGCTGCCCACCATGAACCGCGCCTCGTCCGACGCGATGTAGGCCACGAGTGAGGCAATCTCGTCGGGGTGTGCATGGGGCACGCGCGAGCCACGGGGCATCCGGGTCGGGTCGGCGCCGGGAGGGAACGTGAAGTTCTCCAACAGGGGGGTCGTGATGCCCCCGGGAGCCACTGCATTGATGCGGACATCCCTTCCCGAGAATTCCGAGGCCAGGGAACGCGTGAGCAAGATGACGCCCCCCTTGGACGCGGCGTAGGCCGCGGCGTAGGGGATTCCCTGCAAGCCACTGTTGGAGGCGATGTTGACGATGGCGCCGCCCCCGTCGAGCAGGTAGGGCAGGGCAGCCTGGCACATGAGAAACGTGCCGGTGAGATTCACCGCAATGGTCCGGTTCCAGGTCTCTATCGCCACGTCCTCGCTCAGGTCGAACTGCCCCACTCCTGCGCAGTTGACCAGAACCTGTGGCCGGCCAACTGCGGTCGCGATGGCGGAGACGACGCGGCGCACCGACGACGGATCACTGACATCTACCTCATGTGAGTGGGCGCGGCCTCCGGCCTCGATGATCCGGCACACGGTGGCCTCGGCCGCCTCGGGGCGGATGTCGAGAACAGCCACATCCGCTCCCTCGCTCGCGAGCCGAACGGCCGTCGCTTCCCCGAGACCTGATCCTCCCCCCGTGACGATTGCCAGCTTGTCGGCGAATCGGGACTGCGCCACGTCCATGCCCGAGCTCATGCTCCCCCGGCCCCAGACGTGGATGCGAGCGCTTCGTCGAGCACCAGGACGCCCCGGATGTTGACCCCTTCCCGCATGTCCTCGTAGCCCTGATTGACCCCTTCGAGGGGGTAGGTGCGGGTGACGAGCGCCGCGAGGTCGAATTGCCCACGGCGATCGAGCTCCAGGAGGCGTGGGATGTCGACCCTGGGATTGGCCGATCCGAACAGTGAACCCACGATCTGCTTCTCCCAACCGGTAAGGGTGGACATGCGCATCGTGACCTGAGTCTCGGAGTACGGGTGGATGTTGGTGACCACGACGCGCCCCAATTTCGCCGTGAGGTCCAGGGCTTGGTCGAAGAGGTCTCCCCGACCGACGCCCATCGCCATGATGACCTTGTTCGCCATGCGCCCGCGGGTGAGGTCACGCAAGGGCTCGAGCGCCTCGGTCATAGAGGTGAACGTGACATGCGCACCGAACTCCTTTGCTTTCTGCCGCTTGAACTCGACAGGGTCGATGGCCACGATTGTCTCGGCTCCCGCGAGCCGGGCCCCCTGGACAGCCGAGCTGCCGATTCCCCCCAGGCCGACGACCACCACGGTCTCCCCCGGTGCCACGTTGGCCGCGTACACGGCCGAACCCCAGCCGGTCACCGCTCCGCACCCGACCAGACAGGCGGTGCGGAGCGAATACGAAGGGTCGATCTTGATGCAGCTGGCCTCGTGGACCACCGTGTGATGCGAGAACGTGCCGAGCAGGCACATGAGATTCAGGTCGTCGCCTCCGGCGTGGTGGCGTGAGGTCCCGTCGACCTGGCGACCGGTGCCGATGGCCGCGCCCATGTCGCACAGGTTCTGATGACCGGTCGAACACGGCCCACACCGCCCGCAGGCCGGAATGAAACCGCAGACCACGTGATCGCCGGGTTCGAGGCTGACGACGCCGGGGCCCACTTCCTCGACGACACCGGCGCCCTCGTGCCCCCCGATCAACGGGAGCGGCATCGGAGCGTCACCGGTCACGACATGCTCGTCCGAATGGCAGAGGCCCGAAGCCGCCAAGCGGATCCGTACCTCTCCCGCCCGGGGCGGATCGAGATCGATCTCCTCGACACTCCATTGTCGGCCGATCCCACGGCAAATGGCCGCCTTCGTCTTCATGCTGCCCCCCAATCTCTCGGCGGCCAAGAGGCCGGATGCGGGGGCGATTCTACCCACCGATCCGTCCCGGCCCAGGGCACCACGGACCTGCAGCACCCGCGTCGGCGCTGCTCGCCGGCGAGCACCGCGCTTCGTCAGGCGGTCATCGGCCCTTGGGGATGCCGGCGGCGAACTCCAGGAGCTGGGGGGCCAGGAGCGGCCAGCGTTCGAACAACGCGCCCTCACCCCGGGCGGCGGCTGCGCCCCGCTCGATCCACTCCCGATCACCCCACGGAGGCTCGACCAGCCGGGCGCCCGGGATGAGGCTCGCCACCTTTTCGCTGGTGGCCCTGGGGTGGTGTGGATCGCTCGCCCCGCTGCGGAAGACGATCGCGGGTAGGTCGATCTTGGCGTAGTCGGCGTCTGGCAGTCCCGGCACCGTCACTGCGGGGTCGGGACAGTAGACCCGCATCCAGCCCTCGAGTGAGGAGATGAACTCCCGGGGCTCCTGGTCCAGGAAGATCTGCCGGTTCCGAGGATTGCGCTCGAGCACCTCTTTCCAGGTCGGTAGCTCGATCACCGCCTCCATGCCGCCGGTCCAGGCCGCCTTGATCGAATCACCGGCGTAGGTCAGCGCCAGCCCCATCAATCCGTACGTGCCGCCACTGATCCACAGCAGGCCGAGGCCCGCCGCCACATCCGGATGCGCGGCGCCGGTGAGAAGGGAGACGCGTGAACCGCCGGAGCCTCCGACAATGATCGTCGGACCGAGGTCGAGGTGGCGTAGGAGCCCGGCCAGCGCATCGGCCTGCATCTGGGATTCCGAGCTGCCGGTGAAGTTCACGTCGGATGCCCCGGTATTGGGCCGGTCCCAGATGAGGACCTGGTTGCCCTGGCCGGCCAGCTCTTCGGCGAGTTGCCGCACACCGGGTGTGTCCTTGCTGAACCGCCCCCCGGGGGTGATCACCCAGGGTCGACCCTCTCCGATGAGCTCGTACTCGATCTGCACGCCATCGACGTCGGCCCTGGCCATTGCCCACCCTCTTTCGTGCCACCATTCGGCGGCGTCGTCCGACCCCACGGTAGGGCCCCGCCGGGCGCAACGCTCGCGACGGGCCCAGATCTCACGAGGAGACGGGCGTCCCCGAGTTCGGAATGTAGCTGGAGCAGACCGGAGCCTTGCTGGTGGCGACGAAGCCATTCTTCTCCGCCTCCATGTACCAGCCACACGACTGCGAAGGGTTGTGGCCGAAGATCGTCGAGTAGTTGATGTTGTAGGGCAGGATGCCATTCGCGCTGTAGTTCTTCACTTGGCGCAGGTCCTTTATGATGGCGGCCGACGTCGGGTTCTTGCCCGCCAACTGAATGCCCTTGATCATGAGATCGGCGCCCGCCCAACCCTCATAGATGTTGTAGGTCGGGAAGTTGGAAGGCGAGCGGTGCTCGTACTTCTGCAGGGCAGCAGCCATCACCCTGGTTCCCGCATCAGGGATGGAGAAGGGCCTGAACTCGGCGGAGAAGAAGACCCCCTGCAAGGACTTCCAGATCGGTTGATGGATGATGCTCGGCTCGTACCCGGTGGGGAACTCGACCACCTTGAGCTTCACTCCTGCCTGCTGCATCGCGGTGAGAAGGGCGAAGTTGGAGTCGTCGTCCATGGTGCCGTACAGGGTGTTGACACCCGCCGACTTGGCTGCCAACGCTTCTGTCGTGAAGGCGACACCGCCGAAGGGGACGGACGTGTCGACGACACCGATCTTGATGCCGATCTTCTTGGCCGCCACCGCAGTACCGCTCGCAGCCCGTGATGACGAGACCGAAACGCCGTAGCCGTATGTGCCCAGGACGGTGCCGCCGTGACTCTTGAAGAACTGGGCCAGGCCGGTATTGATCGGGAACGTCGGGTCGACGCTTCCAGTGTCGGACGCGAACATGTTGGTGTTGGGCTGCTGGCCCCACTCCGAGCCGTCGAAGCTCCCACCGGTGACAGGGATGTGAGCCTGCTGCGCGTATTTGTAGGCGTTAAAGAAGAACGGGGTGGCATTCACGATACCCACCGCTCCCTCGGAGATGGCCTGCTGCACCGCTGTCACCACCGTGGTCAGGCTGCCCTGGTCGTTGAGGACGATCGGGTCGATCTTCCGCCCGTTCACGCCCCCCTCTGCGTTCTGAAGGTCCACACGGGCGAGGAACCCCTGTGGCGTGGTCGCGAACTCTGAGGCAGCGATCCCCGTCTCGGACGTGATGAGCGCGATTTTGATGGGAGCACCGGCTGCTGAAACGGAACTCGCCGGTATCACCACGATGGCCGAAAGGCCTGCCACTCCTGCCATCACGGAAACTGCTGCCTTGACCAGGCGATTTTTCACTGAGCCCCCCCGGGAAGTGATTGAGTGTGCCGACTGAGCCGACGGCAGGATTGTGTTCATCAAGTTACGATTCGATGTTCAAACCGTCAAGTGACAGAGCGTACATAACGATCGCGGTGAAGAATGGTCACGTTGGATGCAAGCGGACCGATGATGTACCGTTCGGTCTTCTCGACCCTCGCCGGTGACGGATAGGAGCCAAAGCCAAAGGGGGGCACCGCTCCCCGACGAGTCGATGCAAACCAGAGTCCTAGACGACCCAGTTTCGGGGAGAAGTGCGATCGATGCAGGGGGGAGGCGCTGAATGCTGCAATACGTAATCGCCGGACTGGTACTAGGAGGGATCTACGCGATCGCCTCCGCCGGGCTGGTCATTACCTATGTGTCGTCGGGCATATTGAACTTCTCGTTCGGTGCCCTGGCGTACTTCGTGGCGCGCTTCTACTACTACCTCCACACCCAGCAAAACTGGGGCATCCCCTATGCGGCCCTCCTGTCGATCCTGGTCGCAGGACCGGCACTCGGCGTTCTTCTCTACTTCATGCTCTTCAGGTTCTTGCGCCTGTCGTCGCCCCTCGTGAAGGTGGTGGCGACGCTGGGGCTCCTCGTCGCCATCCCCGCCCTCAGCACGTTGATCTTCGGCACCCAAGCCATCTCGTCTGCCCCGGGTCTCGCGCCACAGCCCGTTCGGGTCTTCAACTTCATCGGCGTCGCCGTGACGTTAGACCAGGTCATCGTCTATGCCTGCGTGGTGGCCACGGTCGTTGTGGGCTCGGCGGTCCTCCGTTACACCGACGTCGGCCTGAAAGTTCGGGCGCTGGTGGACTCCCCCGCCATGACGGCTCTTTCTGGAACGAGCCCGAGTGCCGTCTCGATCGGGGTCTGGGCGGTGAGCACCTTCTTCGCTGGATTGGCCGGTGTGCTGGCCGCCCCCATCATCGGGCTGGACTCCGGCAACTTCACCCTGCTCATCGCCGCTGCCTTCGCCGCGGTGATTGCCGCCAGGTTCCGCAGCTTGCCGATCGCGGTGATCGTGGGACTGGCCATGGGTGTCGTGACGTCGCTCATTCAGCGCTACCTGCCACCCTCGAGCAATTGGACGACCGAGGTCGTCGATGCCGTGCCCTTCATGTTCATCGCGCTCTTCCTGATCTACAACCTCATTCGGCGAGACCTCGACCGCGACTCAGATCGCGTCGGCGGCGCCTTGGACCGGGCCATCACGCCGCAAGGAGCAACCCGGCTGGCCGGGTCGACCTCGAGTTCTCTCGACGCCCGAAGGGTGGGCCTGATCGGCAAATTCGGTGGACCTGGCCTTCTCATTGTGGTGGCGGCACTCCTCCCCATCCTCGTCCAGGGGTTCTGGGTGGGCCTCGTTGCACAAGCCTTCGCCTACGGCATCATCTTCTTGTCCTTCACCCTGGTGACGGGCGAGGGAGGCATGATCTGGCTCTGTCAGATCACTTTCGCCGGCGTGGGTGGACTCACCGCGTCGCAACTGGCCACCAATCACGGGTGGCCGATATTGGCGGCCATCGTGGTCGGCGGCCTCGTCGCTCTGCCAATGGGGCTCCTCATCGGCTTCCTGACCATCCGACTGGGTGATCTCTATGTTGCCCTGGTGACCTTGACCTTTGGCTTGCTCATGGAGAACTTGGTCTTCACCATCGGTATCTTCACCAACGGAGGGCTGGGGGTGAATGTGGTCCGCCCCTCCTTCGCCGTCACGGACCACGCGTTTGCGTATGTCTGCCTGGTGGCGTTCGCAATCCTCGCGCTCTTCATCCTGAATCTCCGAAGATCGACGACCGGTCTGGCGCTCAATGCCGTCCGCTGGAGCCCCCCTGGTGCCCGCACTCTCGGCATCAGCGTCGTCCAGATGAAGATCATCGTGGCCGGCCTGGGGGCAATGGTGGCCGGAATCGGCGGAGGATTCTTGGTTGCGGCGCAGACCTCCGCGCAACCTGCCAACTTCGCGACCTTCCTCGGCGTGGTGTGGCTCGCCGCGTTGGTCACCATCGGGATTCGCTCCAACGCGGCCGCACTCGTTGCCGGCCTGAGCTTCACCATGCTGCCCGCGCTCGCCTTGGCCTACCTGCCCTCATGGACGGGGCAGCTCCCGCCCATCCTCTTCGGGCTCGGAGCCATCGGAGTAGCCAAGTTCCCTGATGGCAGCCTTGAACAGTTGGGCGAGATGTTCCGCCGGTGGCTATACGAAAGGGCCGACCGCCGTTCCTCATCCTCGGGGGCACCCGGTTCGGGTGGTGGCGTGGCCGGCCATGTGCTGCAGACACCGTCGGTCATGGCGGCACACATTGTCGAAGAGGTTCCCTCTTGACGACCGACACCGACGCCGACGTCGGCCCTGTGACCTCGGGCGCATCCGATGCAACGGATCCCGTACTGGCCGCGACCGGGATCACCGTCCGGTTCGGCGGCCTGACCGCTCTGTCCGAGGTGGGACTCGAGGTGCCCACAGGAACCATCGTGGGGCTGGTGGGGCCGAACGGGGCAGGAAAGTCAACGCTGTTCGCCGTGCTCTCCGGCCTCTTGCGCCCCGCGAGTGGCCGCGTGTTCCTACGCGGCAAGGACGTCACGAACGCGAGTCCCCAATTGCGCGCCCGTGAGGGATTGGCTCGAACATTTCAGCAGCCTGAGCTCTTCTTGGGACTCACCGTCCGCGAGCATCTGGTCCTGGCGCATCGTGTCCGTTTTGCCCGCCAACGGCTGTGGCGCGACATGATGGATCCGCGCTCGCTGTTGCCGCCGGCGCGAGCGGAGAACGAACGGGTCGACGAGTTGCTCGAACTCCTTGACCTCACGCACGTCGCCCGTGCCTCGGTCGGCGCGCTTCCCCTGGGTACGAGCCGCCTGGTGGAGATCGCTCGGGCGCTGGCCACGCGTCCCGATGTGGTCCTCCTCGACGAACCACTCTCCGGTCTCGACATGCGTGAATCGGAGAATCTGGCCACCGTATTTCGCAGAGTCGTAGAGAATGACGAACGCCGGGTGTCGCTCTTGATGGTCGAGCATGACGTCGCCACTGTCCTCTCTCTTTCGAGCAAGATCTTCGTGCTCGATTTCGGTGAGCTCATCGCCTCGGGCACCCCGGCGGAGATACGTAGCAACGCAGCGGTTCGCTCTGCCTACTTGGGGGACGACGACAACAGCACCACGCCCGCGGGCTCGAAGGAGGAATCATGACCGATGCGCTCTTGGCGGTCGAGAACCTCGACGTGCGGTACGGGCCCTCTCAGGCTCTGTTCGATGTCTCGCTCGCGGTGGCGCCGGGTTCGGTGACTGCGGTGCTCGGTGCCAATGGTGCCGGGAAGAGCACGCTGGCCCGAACCGTTTCTGGGCTGGTGCCGGCGGCCGCCGGTCGAGTGATCTTCGACGGCGTGACCGTGAGCGGGCAGTCGACCCACCACATACGCAAGCTCGGCCTCACCTACATCCCCGAGGGAAGAGGCATCTTTCCCGGCCTCTCGGTGATCGACAACCTGCGGATGGCCGTTGCCCAGGAGAAAAGGGGTGACCGGGCCGACGCTATCGACCGAGCCATTGCACTGTTCCCCGTTCTCGGTCAACGTCGCACCCAGAGGGCCGGCAGCCTCTCGGGGGGAGAGCAACAGATGCTTGCCCTGGCTCGAGCCCTTGCGGTTCCCCCGCGACTCATCATCGCCGACGAGATGTCCCTGGGCTTGGCACCGATCGTCGCAGAGTCGGTATTCCGCAGCCTTGAAGAAGCCGCCGGGAGCGGCATCACCATCGTGCTCATCGAGCAGTTCGTGCACCGCGCGCTGGCGTTGGCGGACAGCTGCGTGATCCTGACGCGAGGCCGAGTTGGCTGGTCGGGCCCCGCCAGCGAGGCAGGCCAGGAAGTCCTTGACCGTTACCTCGGCGAAGCGGACCAAGGGGCAAACACTGCCGTCGGCTGAGCACGCAGAAGCCCTGCGCGCGTCGTCTAGGCCGACGTCGAACCCCCGTCGCTCGCGCGACCCCGTGAAAACTCGAGCGTGGATGTACGTGGATCCATTCTGTCCGTGGTGCTATCAAACGGCGCGATGGGCACGACGCCTCGAAGAGCTCGATGTCGTCGAACTGTCGTGGGGATTTCTCTCCTTGGAGATGCAAAACGCTCGTGAAGGTCACTTCGATATCGACGCGCACACGCGCTCGGTGCCTGCGATGAGAGTCGCCCTCCTCGTGAGGGAGGAGCTGGGACAGGCCGCGGCCGGTCGTTTCTACGCGGCGATCAGCGCGCGGATGCATGAGCGCGACGAACAACTTCGCCTGCGGGAGACCATGGAGGGAGCGCTCACCGACTCCGGCCTCGATCCCCAGTTGGCCACCCGCGCACTTGCCGACCCAGGGACCGCCACACGCCTGGTGTCTGAGCACGTGGCGCTTTCAGAAAGGGGCTTCGGTGTGCCCACCATCGTGTTGGACCGAGAGGACGGCCCCGCCATGTTCGGACCGGTCATGCCCCGCATGCCCTCTGACGAGGACGCACTCGAACTGTGGAAACACGTGTCCTGGATCATCCGCAACCCCAACATCTACGAGCTGAAACGAAACCGCTCCGAATACCCTGATCTCGAAGGTCTCCGCCTGGGCCAGATCCGACGCGCCGGCCGCCAGTCGGTTACGGAGAAATGAACCAGACCCGGACGGCATACCTGGAAGCGGCCGACATCGCGGCTGCGCTGGTGGCCGCGCCCGAAGTCGCTGCACGCTGGGCACAGCCCGGCGCGTCCGAGGGCATGACCGTCGGCGCGACCGCTGCCCACCTCGTGAGTTCCGGGATCGAAATGTTGGTCCCTTACCTGGAGGCCGACGGGCCTCCCGGGACACGCGTCCTCGAACCTTCCCGCTACTTCTCGGGCCAGACCCTCGACCTTGACCACGAAGGACATCGTGATGTCCGCCAACGGGCCGAGGAGGGGTCCCATCGCGGCGCATCCGCATTGGCGGCCGATGCAGCGGCCGCAGTGGCCGGACTCGCCATTCGTTTAGCCGAGGAACCAGACCAGCGGCGGGTCCTGGTTCTGGGTCGATTCGACATGACCTTGGACGGCTTCCTCATCACCCGGCTGGTCGAGCTCCTGGCGCACACCGACGATCTTGCCGCCAGTGCTGAAATCCCGACTCCGGAGCTGCCCCCCGAGGCCGTTGCGCTCGTCGTCTCATGCCTCACCGACATCGCCCGGCGACGGCACGGGGATCTTGCGGTACTGCGAACGCTCGCACGGCGCGAGCGCAGCACCGAAGGAGTCTTCCCGGTCTTTTAGTCAGCTCGCCTCTTGGCGGTGCTCGTTCTCCCTCTGGTACGAGCCGATCTCGGGCATGCGTTCATCCCCACCCGATTCATCCACTTCTGGGATGACATCAACGGCAAGCGCTTCCATGGCGTTGGCGAGTTTCGCGATGTCCGACACCGCCTTGGCCAGTCTCGATTGCACCTGCGCGAGATCGAGGTGCGAAAGGTCCACATCGACAACCCCTCCCGCTTGGAGCATTCCACCAATCGCGGCGGGTCCCGCGGCAGGATTGAGCGCCGTCTTCCCAGCTGCCTTGCCGGCAGCGGAGATACCTGGGTTCTGACTAGACATACATGATCTTCTTTGCTTCCCGCCGCCCGGCTGGCCACTCGCTGCGCTGTACCCAACAGCAGCGTTTCCCCGGGCTAACCTCCTCCACGTCTCCAGGCCTCCATTGCGGTTAAGTAGCGAAGCGGTTCTGGACACCTAGCGTATAAAGATTGGCCGGCAGAAAGCGAAATAGGGCTGAGCGGCTGAACCTTCGGTGACCGAATGAGGTGCACCGCCCTGCCTCTCACCTTGCGCCGCAATAGTGTCCGGCGTGACCTGGGCCCCTCTGGCCGGGCTCCTCTTCCCTGGCTCCCTTGCCCCGCTGCCATTTGATCACGGAATTGCCGGGCCGTCGTCCGCAGGGGTCCACAAGAATCCAAATAGGCGCTGGACCAGGGAGAATTGACGTCCAGACCCGCGGTGGCACCCCCGACGGCGAGGACGTCGGGTCGCCCGAGTGCGGACAGCAGGGGCCGGGGGAAGGAGTTGCCCACCGGTCGACGAGGGGACCGGGGAACCACAATGGGCCCGGATACTGTAGAGGCACTCGTGCATCGCAAGAAAGGTGGCGACAATTGACCGAGGTTGGCGGACACGAGGCACTTATCGCCATTGAGGAAATCAAACAGCTAAAGGCACGCTATTTCCGGTATGTGGACACGAAGGAATGGGAGCTTCTCCGCACCGTGTTCACGCACGACTGCACGTTCGGTTTCGAGGGAGTCATCCCAGGTGAAGTATCGGTGTACACATCGGTCGACGACTTCATCACAGGCCTCAAAGACATTCTGGGCAACGTGACGTCGGTCCATCACGGACATACGCCCGAGATAACGCTGCGGGATCCAACGTCCGCGACGGGTATTTGGGCTATGACTGATCTCCTCCAACGCCCTCTCGGACACCCTCTCTCATCGTTTACCGGATACGGTCATTATCACGAGGAATACCGTAAGGAGGACGAATGGCGTATTGCCTCGGTCTACCTCTCGCGACTCCTCAAGATCGAACATCCAAACCTCGATGAGACACAGATCACACGGCATTTTGCCTCGCAGATTCCGGTCATCGACCGCTAGGTACGAACCACGAAGTCGCTCGGGACGATCAGCGTGTCGATCCTGTGCCACTCGAGATCAAGGAGACCTCCATGTCCTTTTCCCTCACTCAGCGGGCATTTCCAGAACTACCCGAGGAGGTGGCCGAGGTCCTCGTCACGTCGCTCTATACGGAATTCGCATCGATGACTCCGCAGGGGGTCCCGCTCGACACGCCCCTCTTTGCCTTCGTCGAGCCAGAAGGAGGGACGATCGATGTGGCCACCGGGCTTGCCTACCCGGCCAAGGCGAACCGTGTTCGCCGTAATCCGAAGGTAGGGCTATTCCTGGAGGGCAACGGGAACCCGGGCGAACCCGTCGTGTCCGTCGCTGGATTCGGCGCGGTCCGCGACTCGGACATTCAGGCCAACATTGAGCGCTACCTGGCCGAGACGGCGGCCCGTCTCCCCGTCACTTCAGGTGGAATGCCCTGGACGACGGTCCGCCAGGCGGTCTGGTACTGGGCCCGAATCATCATTCAGACGACGCCTGCTCGTGTTGCGTGGTGGCCCGGCGTCGACCAACTGGACGCTGAGCCCATGCGCTGGAATGCGCCGACCACGACCACGTTCCCGCAGTCAGACCCTCCACCCTCGGGGCCCGCGTCAGCTCCCGCCACGTGGCACACACCCACAGACTGGAGGCCGCGCGCCCACGAGGTGCTCGACCAACGTTTTCCTGGACATCTGACAGTCTGCGATGACGAGGGGTTTCCGCTTCCATTCCGGATTCGCGCCGCCGCCCTGGTGGAGGACGGATTCACGCTCGATGTGCCAAAAGGAGCCCCCTGGAGGCCCATCGGCCCCGCGTCGCTCTGCTTCTCCGGCAAAGGGACCTTCGTCGGCCACGTGAGGCCGACGACAGATGGTGCACACCTGACCGTCGACCGGAGGCTGCCGGATCTGCCCCTCATGGCCGATCCGGCGCAGCTCTGGGCACCCCAGCCCGACACCAAGGCGGTACTCCTCGCCCGCCTCGAAAAGGAATTGGCCCGACGAGGCCTCTCGTTACCTCACGTCCCTGAAGAGCCGCCCGCGCCGACGGCCGGGTCCGTTCTCCGTACCCAAGCGTCAACCCAGAACCACCGACCCGCCACTCCATTGGACACGGCATGACGTCCGACGTGTCGTACCGGGTCAAGACTCGTCGGACTGGTGACTGCGACGAATAGGGCGCTCAGCGAGCTGCGGTGACCGGAGAGAACGTTGCCGGTACAGATATGTACCCATTCTGAATGCCGGCAGTGTGGTAGCACTCGACACTTCCGGCATCGACCTCGTAGTCCGGAATGCGGGCAAGCACCCGACTGATCATCACCTGGATCTCCATCCGTGCGAGATTCGCTCCGATGCAGCGGTGGATACCGAAGCCAAATGCAGCATGGCGCTTGTTCGGGCGGTCGAAGAGGACCTCTTCGGGTCGATCGAATGCGACCGGATCGCGGTTCGCCGCAAAGAGATTCGCCATCACGCGGTCTTGCGGCGCGATGCAACGCCCGCCGATCTCGGTCGCGACGTTCGCCGTACGACCGAGGACCGGCGACGGTGTGATCCAGCGGAGAAACTCTTCGCAGGCCGGCCCGATCAATGCGGGATCTGCGATGAGGCGGCGGCGATCGCCGCGATGCTCGCTCAGATAGGCCAAGGCGCCGGCGGCAGCGCCGGTCGTCGTGTCGACCCCACCCGCCAGAACCAGCACGAAGATATCGACCAATGTCTTCTGGTCGATGGGAGCGCCGTCGATCTCGGCGTCCACACAGACGTCGATGAGGCCCGATCGCTCCCGCTCTGGACGCCCACGCCGGCTCTCGACCTCTGCGGCCAGGTCCTCCCGGATCGACATTTGCGCCGCCACGGCTTCGGCATGTGCGGGGCTGTCAGGAGGATGCGCGACCGATCCGTGCCACGCCGCAGCGTGCCTCGGCCAATCCTCGATGGGCAATCCCAACAAATTGAGGGTCGCCATGGCCGGTACCGGACTGGTGAGATCGTCGACGAAGTCGATACGGCCGCTCGCGTGAACCCGATCGATACACCAATCCGTGAACTTTTCGACCTGCGGGCGGTGCCGGGCGACTGCGACCGGCGAGAAGCTCGGGTTCAAGAGCCGGCGGTACGGAAGGAACTCCGGGGGGTCGAGCTCGAGCGGAACGAATCGCATCGGCGGCGGTGGAATGGAGGCCCCCTGGTACGCACTCCCCGGTTCGAGATCATGACGGGACGAAAACGTTGCCGCGTCGTTCAGTACATTGCCGACATCTTCGTACCTCGTGAGCACCCAGAACCCACCGTAGGACTCGGACCACGCCACCGGGCACCGCTCGCGGAGAGAATCAAGCGCGCCGACCGGATCCGCGGCGAATTCGGCGGAGTGATGGTCAAACGTGACGACCGGCCGCTCCTCGCTCACGGATTCCCCTCCTCCTGGCCACCTCTATTTCCAGCTCTCCATCCCAAAAACTACACCGTGACCCAGCGGCGACGACAACGAGAGGACGCGAATAACGGGAGCACGGGAGGCTGACCATGACGTCCGCCGGATGTGCATCCTGAACGGTGTGACACCACGAAGAACGCGGTGGTAACCGGATGAGCCAGGATCTTGGACAGCTCCGCGACGGCCGGGATAGGGTCATCACGCAATTGACGCCTGGGGTCGCGGACTCCTCTTATCTCAGTCGCCGATGACATCATGGATTCCGCCAACCCACCCGCTGCGCACGCGGCCAAACCGGAAGCGAACAACCTTATGACCTTTCAGCCATACGACCGTCCCGTACGTGCCGCATTCGTCGGACTCGGACGTATCTACGACCTCAACGTTCGTGCCTACATCGACAATCCCGATGTGGAAGTCGTGGCCCTGGTTGATCCAAGCGAAGAGCGCCGGGCGCAACGTCAAGCCGACTGGCCCGGGGCACGAACATTCGGATCGACGGCCGAGCTCGCCGCCAGCGGTCTCGAAGTGGACGCCGTCGAGGCGCTGCTGCCGATCCCTCTGCATGTCGAAGGCGTCATAGAGCTCCTCAACAATGGTTGGCACGTCAACCTGCAAAAGCCGATGTGCAATGACCTCGCCGATGCCGAGAAGATGCTCAGCGCTGCTCGGGCGAACGATCGAATATTCCGTGTGATGGAGAACTACATCTTCTACGAACCGCTGCGCAAGCTCAAGGAGACGGTCGAGTCAGGCGCCATCGGCGAGGTCAGCGGCTACCACATGAAGATGGTCGGCAGCGGCCGGGGCGGATGGGACGTTCCCGCAAGTAGCTATGAATGGCAATTCCAGCAGATGAGAAACGGACGGGGCGTCCTCGTATTCGATGATGGATGGCACAAGTTGGCGACCGCGCTCTGGCTCTTCGGCCCGATCAAGGAGGTCCGGGCATGGATTGGCACGACCGAGGTCATCCCGACCATTGAGGTCGATGCGCCCACCACCATCCTCTGGCAGCACGAAAATGGGATCCGCGGGGTCTGGGACATCACGCTCGCACCTGCCATGTACCTGCGGTCCGACTATTACACCAACGACGAGCGGTGGGAGGTGACCGGGCAACAAGGTTACGCCCGGGTCAACCGCTGCACCGGCCGAGGCATACAACAACCGAGTCTCGACGTCTACGCGGAGGGTGAGATGCGCTCCTACCACGCCCTTGACGACGACTGGGCCAGCAGCTTCCGGGATTCGGGGCGCCACTGGCTTCGTTGGCTCCACACGGGCGAAGGTCCACTCCTTTGGAGCGGCGATGAGGCCGTGAACGTGCTCCGATTCGCCCTCGCAGCCTACGCAAGCAGCGAAGCCGGCGGAGTGGGGATCGATCCCGCATCAGTCTCCTAGGGACGCCCGGCTGCAGCGCCGCCTACGTGTGACTATGCGTCACCCATGAGCATCGACGCCATCACCGGGACCGGCGCAGCGAGGCGCCAGTACTGCTCCGGGACATTCGCATCGAGACGCTCCGCCAACATGTGATCCTGCTCCAGCGGGGCGACCTGGGTCTTGTAGATCGCGATCAACGCACGCTTCTTGTCCATGTCGACTTCTATCGGGACGATAGAGGGCGTCGGCCATATGCCAGCTTGAAATAACTTCGAGATCCTCCACGCAAGTATTCCAGGCAAGTGCTTGTAGCCGTGATCCTCGTAGCAGAACCACACCGCCTCAGTTCCGTTCTTGATCAGTTCTTCTCGTGCGATCAGACCCGCCTCATGTGTCACGACGTGGTCCGGGTTGGCGATTCCCATGGGCAGGAACACCGCCGTCGGGTTGGCGTCAGCAATCGCCTTCTCGAGGCTCGGCCCCACCTCGGGTGGCGTCGGCCGCTCCTCGAGCGCCAGGTACTGATGGTCGGGAAACTCCAACCAGACCGGCGTTGCGTTGACGAACGCCATCGCCTTACGGTCTTCGTCACGTCGTGCCGACACAACGTCGTCGCCCGTCTTGAAGCCGCCGGCCTCATCCCAGGGAGTGACGCGGTCGGGGTACGCCGGGGGCTGTCCGCCCAGGACGGTGATGACAGTGCTGCCCGGATACGTCGCAAGAAGATGGGCCGCACCGAGCGCAGCGTCGTCAAAATGCGGTGAGACGACCACTATCCGTTCAAGGACGCCCGGATCGAGAACGCCCCAGAATTCGCGTACTTGTGCTTCATCGACCATGTTCGTCTCCATAGCTCTTCCTCGGGATAGACGACACAATAAACTGACTACCCTGGTCGTCGCCTGCCTCAGGCGCCGAGCCGGAGGCAGTTCCTATGGTTCCGCAACGTCAGGACGCGCACCCATGATGCTCGAGAATCCCCCACCCCTGCCGCGCCGGCCATCACGGATCCCCGGGCCTCCGCGAAGTCCCGGGAACCGACGGGCTGACGTGGCACAGGGCGCGCACTCATCACTACGTGAAGGACTCGTGACAAGCCGAATCGGGCTTGGCCTCGCCGCTCTGGGTCGACCGGGCTATATCAACCTCGGTCACGGATCTGACTTGGACGGCTGCACCGACGAGAGATCGATGCAGCGCGGGGCGCATGCGGTCCTCGACGTCGCCTACGCATCGGGAGTCCGCTATTTCGACACGGCCCGTTCCTACGGGCGGGCCGAAGCGTTTCTGGCCGAATGGCTCGATCTCCGCGGGCTCGGACCTCGCGAGGTCACCGTGGGGTCGAAATGGGGTTACACCTATACCGCCGACTGGCAGGTGGATGCCCCCGTCCACGAAGTGAAGGACCTGACACTCGCCACCCTCCGTCGCCAGCTCGCTGAGAGCCACAGGCTCCTCGGTCCGAACCTTCGCCTGTATCAAATTCACTCAGCCACGCTCGACAGCGGAGTGTTGGACGATCCGGCGGTTCTCGACGAGCTTGACCGCTTGCGGGCGGGGGGTTTGTCCATTGGTCTGTCGGTGACGGGACCCGGTCAAGCGAGAACCATCGAACGTGCCCTCGAAGTCGGAGGCTTCGATGCCGTGCAAGCAACATGGAACCTGCTCGAAACGGCAGCAGGTGCGGCGCTCGCCGCCGCTCATGCTGCCGGCCTTGCCGTCATCGTGAAGGAGGCGGTTGCGAACGGAAGGCTCTCGGCGCGCGGCCAGATCGCACAGGTCATGAAGGCGGCGCGTGAGGCAGGGTGCACCCCTGATGCGCTGGCGTTGGGCGCCGTCCTCGCCCAGCCCTGGGTTGACGTCGTCCTCAGCGGCGCCACCACCACCACCGAGCTCACGAGCAATCTCGCCGCACGGACACTCGAATTCGAACCGGGGCTGTTCGAACGGCTCACCACGATCAGCGAAGACTCGGTCACCTACTGGTCGACGCGGGCCGCGTTGCCGTGGAATTAGACCAACGAAGGGGATACCCCGCTCCGCAATCCGTCGTTGAAGGACCCCAGTGCTGGCGGGTTCTCGGGTTTCCAACGATCGAGAGCTTCGACATGCTGCTCAATGAGCACGCGCAGCTCCATGACGCGCGCAACTGTCGCACTCGTCATTTCTGCGTACGCGCCGAGCATGCCGGCAAAGTGGCGGCCGAGCGTTTTGTCGGGACATGGGTTATCTCTGAGCCACTGCCGAGCATTGGTGATGGTGCCGGCAAACTCATCATCTACTCAGGGCGTCCTGAAGCGCGCGGCCGCAAACATAAAGGGCTCACAGGCAGACCGAGCCTTTCTGTACCACTGCACGGTCCTGGCAGCGGTGGCCTCTTCCATAGCCCGGCGCGGGCCCATCCTCTCTCCTTACCCGGTGCGGTCGGGGCGTAAACCCCCCTGGCCTCGTCGAACTGGCGACGATTCCACTCTTGTTCCCATCTCACCGCAATGCCTGGTGCAGCCCCGCTGGACCCGGGGCCGACTTCAGGCGCATCCGTCAGCCTCGGGCGATTCGGATCTAACGTCCACTGCCATGAGGAGCCCATCCACCCACGAGGGGGAGAACACCGGCATCAGCGTGCAGACGAAGTTCTATGCGCTCAATTTCTTGCTGTACTTCTATAAGCCCAAGATCAGCGTCGACGGGAACCCACCTGAAAAAGTGCCTTGGGGCACGACATTCATCGCCACGACGCCAGGAGCTCACACCGTCCGCTGTTTCGTCCCTTACGTCTATTTGCGGCATATGGGGGACTCGACGATTGACGTACGAGTTCCACCCGGAAAGACCGTTTCCCTCCGCTGGCAGACGCCGCTGGGTTCTTTGTACCTCAAAGGGAAGTGGACGCCGTTGGACGCGCAGAAGACGTGACATCACCTCCCCTGTCGGCGCTGATGCGGGGAGAGTCCTCCTCTCGGATATCCGGGAATGCGCGGCCGAGTGACCTTCGGCCTCCCGCGAAGGCCGATCCCATGGGACTCCCTTGGGACCTACGGCCCTACCGAAGAACGCGGGTAAGGAGTTGCATGGTGCCATGCAACAGTGGGATGTCATCAGTGTCGGCGACACGGCTACGGATGTCTTCATCCGCCTGCTCGAAGGAAAGACCAAGACGATCGAGGACGCGTCGGGACGGTGGCTCGTATTCCCCTTCGGCGAGAAGTTGCCATTTGATCATACCGAGACTGTCGAGTGTGGCGGCAATGCCGCGAATGCCGCCGTCGCCTTTGCTCGTTTGGGTCTCGCCACGGCTTTCGCCACCCACGTCGGCGACGATCAAGTGGGGCGCGATATTCAGCTCGCATTACGCCGGGAGGGAATCGACACCGTCCTCCTGAGAGTCGACCCTCATGTGCCGAGCAATCGTAATTTTGTCCTTTGGTTCGGAGAGGATCGAACGATCCTTGTTCGTCACCAGCTCTACGACTATCACTGGTCGCATTTACGTCCCAGTGAGATCCCTCGGTGGCTCTATCTGAGTTCGGTGGGTTCGGACGTGCCTGAGTACTACAGCCAGCTGGTTGAATGGCTGGACGAGGAGCCGTCCGTCCGGTTTGCCTTCCAGCCGGGCACCTTTCAGATCGCCCTCGGAACCTGTGCCCTGGCCGACCTCTACCGCCGGGCAGACCTCCTCATCTGTAATCGAGAAGAAGCAGTAGAGATAGGTGGGGGCAATCTCCACGACACGGGGGGTCTCCTTGTGCGACTCCACAAGTTGGGTGCACGCACGGTCGTGATCACCGACGGACCAGCGGGTGCTTTCGCTTCAGATGGAACCGCTCGTTACCATGTTCCCTCCTACCCGGATCCCGCCCCTCCGACCGACCGCACCGGTGCTGGGGATGCCTTCACCGCCACGCTGGTCGCGGCGATCCTCAAGGGATACCCCCTTTCAGCAGCACTCGCCTGGGGCCCGGTCAATGCCATGAGCGTCATACAGCAGGTCGGATCACAAGCCGGGCTCCTGTCCGAGGAAGAAATCACACAATGTCTCGAGCGGGCACCCGCTGGCTATTCGGTCACGGAGTGGTGAGGAACGTTGGACATCATGACAACCTCTGTGCGCCAGCAAGATGCGATCGTTGCCATCCAACATCACCCGGTCATCGCCGTTGACATCGGAGGCACCAATCTCAGAGTGGCAATCGTCGCGAAAGATGGAACGCTGCTCGAACGCCATAAGATTCCAACACCTGCGCAGGGCTCGATTACCGAGGCCATCGCGGGTCTCATCGCTGAGCTCGAGGCCGATCCCGAGCATCCGGTGGTGGTTGCCGTGCCCGGCTTGGTTGATTACGAACATCGGTGCACACTGTGGGCTCCGCACATACCGCTGGGCTGGGTCACCGAGCTCGCCGAGGACAAACTGACCGCTCGGCTCAGCCGGCCGGTGTCCGTCGCCAATGACGCCGACCTCGCCGCGGTGGGCGAGACGTACTTTGGCGCGGGAACGAATGCCGCTGACGTTGTCTTCCTCACGGTCTCGACAGGGATCGGCGCCGGCGTACTCTTGAACCGGCGCCTCGTCCGGGGACGCCGATCAGTTGCCGAGATCGGTCACACGATCATTGATCGTCATGCCTTCTCCAAGGGTGAGCCGGCCACTCTGGAAGAACTGGCCTCCGGCAGCAGTGTCCCGCGCCTCGCCCACATTGCCGCGGTCCCGATCCATAGCGGTGAGCAACTCGAGGCACTGGAACAACGTGGCAATGAGCGCGCCACCGCGCTCTGGATGGAGATGGCAGAAAATGTCACGATTGGCATCATCAATCTCGCGTGGTGCTTCGGACCCGAACTCATCATCGTCGGTGGCGGGATTGGTCGAGAACGAGCTCTGCTCGACCCAGTACGAGAACGGCTGACGCAGATCGCACCGCGCATTGCGATGGAGACTTCCCTCGCCGAAGCAGAGCTCGCTGACGATGCTGGCCTCATCGGCGGGGCCGCCTGGTACAAGGCCAACGAAGGTCGGGGCCGCTGAAGGTTGACGCCAACGGCTCATGACACCGGGCTCACATCGCGTATCCCCATGAGTGGGGACCTTTGGCCCTGACCATACGACGGCGTCTGGTCCAGCATGACAAGGGATAGGTCCGACTGACGATCCACAAGGCGCATGAAGGTCACCCGGACCAGGCGCACAGAATGGAGGGAGATCATTTCACATGGCCACCGTGACCAGCACCGCCGTACAGGCGGAAGACACATTTGGCGGCGCCAGCGATGGACAGAGATCCACATGGTCGGCACATGTGGATTGTCCAAGGGGCGCCATACACTCCCCGTCGGATCGACGTAAACTTGAGGTCGTGTTCGGGCCAATGTCATCTCCCGGACCGTTGTCTTGTCGACCGTTCAGCTAACGCCCGCGCTCCCCTCGGATGGAGCCGGATGGGATCTGGCTCTGCGTTTCTCTGGGGTCGTGCGCCGTTATGGTCGCCACCTGGCACTCGACCACCTGGACTTCGATGTGCGAAAAGGGGAGACCGTCGCCCTGCTCGGCCCGAACGGCGCAGGTAAGTCAACCACCATCTCGCTCTTGCTCGGGCTCCTACGACCCCACGAAGGTGCGGTCGAGGTCCTCCAGACCACAGCTCGCAATGCTGTGGCGCAGGGCAGAGTCGGAGCAATGCTGCAGACCGGCACAGGAAGTGGACTCCCTCCCAGCGTAAAGGTTGCCGAAGCATTGGCTCTGGTCCGACGGCTCTATCGCCACCCAGCCTCCTTCGACACCACGGTGGAGCGCGCTGGAATTGGTTCGCTGCTCGGGTGCCGAACGAACGGCCTCTCGGGTGGCGAAGCCCAACGGGTCAGGTTTGCCCTGGCGATTGCCGGGGATCCTGAACTGGTCTTCTTAGACGAGCCGACCGTCGCAATGGACGTCGACGGGCGGAGGACATTCTGGCGGATGATGCGACAGTTCGGACAAGAGGGTCGAACAATCGTATTCGCGACGCACCATCTCGAAGAGGCCGACCAGATAGCGGACAGGGTGATCGTGATCAACCATGGGAGGGTCGTGGCTGACGGACCGGGCGCAACGCTCAAGGCCGCCGTCACGGCGCGGCGTCTGCGCTTCGTGGTAACGGAGCCCGATCCGGAACGTTATGACCGCCTGGAGGGCGTGACCGATGTCGAGATCAATGGATCCGGGGTGACCTTGATTTCGCTTGACGCCGACGCCACCGCGCGTGACCTCGTCCGCAGCAATGTTGCGTTCAGGGATCTCGAAGTGACCGGAGCCTGCCTCGAAGACGCCTTCGTCGCCCTCACCGAGCGCAAACGACGGCCCCAGAGTGACATCGCATGAGCGCCCTCCTTGCGTTCGTTCGCTTCGAACTGTTTCGCTTGCTACGGAGTTGGAAGTTTCTCGCCATTACCGTGGGTTTTCCCGTGGTCTTTTACATGCTCTTCCTCGGGGAACGAAACTCCTCCCAGATCGTTGACGGCACCATGCCGTGGCGCGTCTACTTGATGGTCTCGATGTGCACGTTCGGTGCTCTTGTTGCAGCACTCAACGCCGGTGGGAGCCGGCTCGCCACCGAGCGCTCTACGGGCTGGGCACGTCAGTTACGCATCACGCCCATGCCGGCTTGGTCCTACGTGGCGACCAAGGTGGCGGCTTCCATGCTCGTCGTTCTGCCCGTGCTGGTCATGGTCGAATTGGTGGGACTGACCTTCGGTGGGGTACGGCTCGGAGTGGGGCAATGGTTCGCTCTTACCGCATTGCTCTGGGTGACCGCACTGCCGTTTGCCGTGCTCGGGGTATTCGTGGGATTCCTCGTACACGCAGAGACCGCGTATCCCGTCGTGACTGCGCTCATGTTCGTGCTCGGTTACTTCGGAGGCCTCTTCAATCCCGTAAGCCAGATGCCTCAAGCGCTTCAGTCAGCCGCCAAGGCGTTGCCGAGCTTCCATCACGCATTACTGGCATTGGAGTTTCTCTCGGGCCAGACCCTTGGGGCGAGCAACTGGCTGATCCTGATCGGATACACCGTCGTGCTAGGGCTCGGACTCTTATGGAAATACAGAGTCGAAGAGGCGCGTGGCTTGGCCTGAAGCTGAGCATCGCCTCGAACTGGGCGGAGGACAGGATCCCTGTCCCATTGTTGCAAGGATGCTCCACCGCTCGTCACTCGACCTGGTGGGGCCTCTCCCCCTCCCAGGTTCCGACCGGTCGGGCTCCCCCTTAAGTCGGCAATTGGAACTCGGCAACGGTTAAGGTTCGCCGTATCGCAGTTGATGGCTAGGACCAATGGCCCTATCAGCTCGATGGCGGCCAGTTCATGCTGTCGCCAACCGACACTAGGAGGGCCATATTCATGCTCACGGGCTCGCTGCTCGCCACCGCTGTCAACCTGAACGGGCCCGGTCGATATCTGCATTGGTCGATCTTCATCGTCTCGGAATCCAACCTGGTCCTGATCGCCGTGATGGTCGTCATCTTCGGCGCGGCCCTGCTCATACCGTTCCCCGGTCACGGTGCCGGCACGCAGGTGGTCGGGTCAGAGGATGCCAATTCCGAAGATGCCGATGCGCCCGTCGTAGACAAGACACGCCGGTCGTCGACGTTTGACCTGGGCGACGACGCTGACGCGGCGATGTGGACTTCGCGGCTACGACGCAACGTGCTGCGACGCCTCCCGCCGGGCAAGCTGCTTCCCGATCGCCAACCCGCCTATGTCAACTCGTGGATCTACGTGTTCGGAGTGGCCAGTCTGGCCACCCTGGGGCTGGTGATCCTGTCGGGCATCATCATCGCCCTGGGGGGTCCCGACTGGTGGCATACCAACGCGGTCGGACACTTCTTCAACAGCCTCCATTTGTGGAGCGTCGAGGCCTTCATGGCCTTCTTGGTCATCCACCTGTGGGGCAAGTTCTGGATGGCTGCCTGGCGGGGCAAGCGGAGGATGACCTGGATCACCGGTGTGGTGGCGTTCGTGGCCTCGGTCGTCGAGTGCTTCACGGGCTACGTCTCCCAGCAGAACTTCGATTCCCAGTGGATCTCAACCAGCGGCAAGGACGCGTTCGACGCCGTCGGGGTTGGGGCGTTCTTCAATATCATGAACTTCGGCCAGATGCTGATGTGGCACATCGTGTTGATTCCACTGGTGCTCGTAGCCCTGGTCGGAGCCCATGTGCTGGCGGTACGCGTGCGAGGGGTGGCCCACCCTCTCCCTGTCCGCCGAGTCCGAGGCCGGGGGGCGCTTCGGGCTGCCGCCGCAAGGGACCTGGCCGAATGGAGGGGGCCAACTCGCCGTTATGACATCCTCAAGGAGGCGACTGTCGCCACGCTCATCGCCCTCATCCTGGTCGTGGCCCTGGCCGGACTGTTGTCCTCTCCCGACGACCCACCGGTCACCATCGCCACCTGGGCCAAGATCGCTCCCGCCGACTTCGTGGCCACCGCGGCGAGTGAGCTCGCCGGGACCAGCGAGACCGCCACCTACGGGCCGCCCTACAACAACACCTCCGGGAGCTCGCAGAGCCTTCTGTTCTCTCCCGCGAAGATCATCGGGGTGCGCCAGCCCATTGACGCGGCGAAGGCATTCGTCCTTGCTCCCCTTGAAAGGATCGCTCCCACCAATCCGGCGCTGGCTTCGGCGCTCGACCGCTACAACGGCGCCTCGACTACCACTCGGAACTCCTGGAACACGGCCTACGCCAAGGCCGTCACCAAGGTCACGTTCCGAGATGGCGTCGCCGTCACTCCGTCGGCCTCTGACGGGCCGATACCAAAGCTCATCGCCACCGAGTTGACCTTGGCCCGTAGCGGAGCCCTCGATGCCGACCTCATCGCCAATCAGGCCTTCTACGGGACCAACTTCACCAAGCCCCTGCTCTTCCTCGAAGACGGGCAGTACTTCTCGGACAAGGCCACGGCGGATCACCTCACCGGTGCCCAGTGGGGGGTCATGAACGAGACCGGCAGCTACCCCGGTCAACCCTGGCTCTGGCTCTACACCTTGTGGTACCAGGTTCCGGGCTTCCGCAGCTCCACCAACGTCGACCTCATTGCCATCTACCTGACCGGGGCGGCGACCGTCCTCCTCCTCGCCGTACCGTTCATCCCCGGTCTGCGAGACGTCCCCCGCTTGATCCCAGTTCACCGTCTGATCTGGCGCGACTGGAACCGCCGGGGAGGCACCCCTCGCGACGAGACGATTTCCGTGGAGTGAGAGAGGCGACAACCTCCGGGGCCGAGCAGCCGTGCACGATGTGACCCGCATCAGCGGCTGGCCGATCTACGATCAGCGCCATGCCGGCGGGGCCCGATTCGTCTGAAGGCGGTCAGCGCTCAGCTGCCCGACGCTCACGACAGCCGTCACACGTACAACGTCGACGGCGGCGCCAGAGACGGCGACTTCTGCCGGTTGTACTCGTGCTCCTTGTGGGCGCTCTCGCCCTGTGGGTGATTCCCAGTCACATCGGTCGGGACGGTTCAGCCGGCAACCCAGCCACCACCACCACCTCGACCCGGGCTGCGGTCTCCACCACCACCACAACCACAGCGCCCTACGAGCCGCCGGCGGCGGCCACTTCCATTCGACCTGCTCTCGCCGGCGAAGGCCAATGGACACCGGTGGACACCTGGGATCCGGGGCCGCCCTCCATTCTGACGACGACGTTTCGACCCGACCCGTCCCAACCGGGCATCGTCGCCTATGCCGCGTGGGTCCGAACAGCCACCACGCAGCTCGCGCTCTACCCGGGCTACGAGGCCCCCGGTCCGACCACGCAGGACCGGGGGCCCGAGATGGTTCCGGTCGCGGCACGGGCCACCCTGCTCGCGTGCTTCAACTCTGGCTTCTACGAGAAGGACTCGGCGGCCGGCTTCTACACGCACGGTCAGCTGTACTTTCCCATGGTCAACGGGTTGGCCACCGTTGTTTCCTACAGTGACGGTCACGTCGCCCTCATCGACTGGGAGGGTGGTCCGACGCCGACTCCCGACATTCTCACCGCCCGTCAGAACCTGCCGCTCTTGGTGAATGACGGAACACCCACTCCGGCCGCGGCGGTTCCCAGCACGTGGGGGGTCACTCTGGGCGGTGTTCCCGCCGTGTGGCGGACCGGGCTTGGCATCGACCGCCGGGGCAACCTCCTGTATGTGGCAGCGCCGGCCCAGACGGCGGCGAGCCTGGCCCAAATACTCGTTGACGTAGGTGCGGTGCGGGGAATGCAGTTGGATATCAATCCGGAGTGGCCGATCTTCACCACCTATGGCAACGCCGGCGCCGCCTCACCGGCACTCTTCGTGCCCAATCCCAACCAGATTCCCGACCGCTTCCTCTATTCGAGCACCAAGGACTTCTTCGCCGTCTTCGTCCGCACCCCGGGCGTGATCGAGCAGCCGTGGTGAGCTCCACTCCCTCGTCCCCGGGTCGCTATCGCCACCGAGCCCGGGACCGGAAGCACCACTGGCGTCGCCCGCGTCTCGTGACTGTGGTGGTGGTGCTCCTACTCGTTGGCGGACTCTGTCTCGGCGGCTATGCCCTCGTCCGTGCCGTCCACCATTCTGCGGCGGTGCCTCCGGCCAGGGTGGCCCGCCCAGCAGGCCGATCCGCCGGTGGCACCGTGTCGAAGAGCCAAACTACGGTGAAACCGACCCTGCAAGACGTGACCATCTCGGCTGTAGGTGACATGGAGCTCGGTAACACGCCGAATCTGCCACCTGATCCATCTACGT
>ODAK010000825.1_pt1 | contig 35114 bp, 35 predicted proteins | sample 1539591 | NCBI WGS metagenome assembly ODAK01 (sample SAMEA3539303, study PRJEB22396) | soil metagenome | biome: tundra; feature: field; material: soil | place: USA | collected 2010-05 | depth 0.15 m | reverse complement strand
ATAAGCCCCCGCCCCGAATCGTCACACCCTCCTACCCCGCGCAGTACCAATGACCAAGCCGGCCGAGCATAGCCGACCAGCAAACATCAAGGGCCAAGGCAGTAGGCACGCCCGCGGCGGTCGCGATGGAAGCGTCGTGGAAGCCTCAGCCGCCACGATCCGACCCGCAAACGCCGGCAGCGTGAGGGCGTTAGCCGCGGATTAGCGCCAGAAACCCGCAAACGACCCTCAGCCACCCGCAGCCGCGCGCTCCTGATAAGGAAGAGGTCCCAGGTTCGAGTCCTGGATCGCCCACTTCTCGCGCGAATCGTGCGAGCGCGAGGGCGCATTGTTATGTCGCGGGGCGCCTACGCCTGCGCTGCCGCCCGCTTACAGCCGGAGGCGGCCGCAGAAGGAGGCGGGATCGTCTCGGCCGGCCTCGTCGTCCTGGCGGGCCTCCTCGTACTCGCGGGCGGGCCCGTGGTGACGATCCAGGCCGCACGGCGAGAGTCGATGGACCGCGCCGCGGCTGGGCTTGACGGCGTTCCGCACAGCACACCGACGCCGACGGCTATCGTCGGGTGATGCGCCTGCCCCCTCCGTCGCGCTCGCTGCTGTCGCCGAAGGTGCTCGGCGCGCTCTACCGCAAGCACCTGACCGACTGCCGCCAGGAGCGGCTGTTCCTCGGCAACGTGGGCTTTCTCACGGCGTTCGTTACCGTGCGCGGGATCACCCATTCGATCCGTGCGGGCCGCGGACCGTTCCGCAACGTGGCGGCCGGCGGGCGCCACATCCACCATATGACGTTCGGGATCCTCGGGCTGCTGCTGACCGGCTATGCGTGGAACGCCCAGCTCGGCATCGGGACCAATCCCGCTCGTCGCTGGGGCTCGCGCGTGTCGGCCACGGGCTACGGGATGGCGTCGGCGCTGACGCTCGACGAGTTCGCCCTGTGGCTCAACCTGCAGGACGACTACTGGACCAAGCAGGGCCGCGAGAGCATCGACGCCGTGGTCATCTTCGGCTCGCTCCTCTTCCTGGCGCTGATGAACCAGGACCTCGTGCGCGAGGCGACGGCGATCGCCAGCGGGCGCCGCGACGCGCGCCAACTGCTGCGCCACGACGCGGCCCGCCGCGCCGGCGCGCCAGCCTAGCGGCGCCACACACGCCAGAGGCGCCGCTCAGCCACTCGCCGCTCAGCCGTCATATCCGGCGCCGCCAACGGGCGGGGTGCTCTGCGCGCTGGGGCCGCTCGTCGGCGCCCCCGCGCGGCGCGCGAGCTCTTTGGCTACGAATCGCTGGCCGGCGCGCGCCGTCTCGAGGCGAAACGCCCGCACCGTGAGTTCGCCCGCCCGCAGCGTGAGCTCGCCCGACCCCTCGCCGGCGCTCGCGCCCTCCAGCGCCCGGGCCGTCTGCTCGAGCACAGCCTGCTGGGCCGTGAGCAGCCCCGCCGAGTCAACGCCCGCCCGCTCGGCGAGCAGCAGCTTCAACAGCAGCTCCGAACGCAGGTCGCGGACGTGGGCGACGGGCTCGGCGAGCCAGCGCTCGAGCGCGAGACGGCCGCTCGGCGTTGCGCGAAGCAGCGTGCGAGCCGACCCGCGCGAGCCCGGCTCCAGGCCCGCCCGCTCGACGAGCCCTGCCTCGATTACCAGCTCGACGGTGCGATAGACGAGCGCGCGGCGGATCGACCACACACCTCCGATCTCGCCCTCCGGCGCCAACGCACGTACCAGCGCCCAGCCGTGCGAGTCTCCCTCGCAGAGCAGCGCGAGCACCGCCCAGGCTCCGAGCGAGAGCTGAGGCACGATCCGCTGACGCTAGCGCGTCAAAGCGACGGACCGCTGCGGCGAGAGCGGCGCGCTATTTGTGCATAGGCACTACATGATCACTTCGTGACTATCTTATGTTAGCGTGCGCGGCGTGGAGAGCTCCCTGACCAGGTCCCAGCTGCTGTCCTCGAGCGCCCGCGGCAGCGCCGCTCTGCTGCTCGGCGCCACGGCGATCGGGGCGCTCGCGGGCAGCGCCCAGGCGGCTCCGCCGCCCGCCGCACTCGGCAACCTCGCGGCCGGCGATCTCGCCTATGCGCGGCTGCTGATCGGCGTTGAGCTGCTGGCGATCGACTTCTACACCAACGCGGTCGCTTCGCGGCACCTGCGCGCCGGCACGCTGGCCGACGCGCGGCTCGCGTTGATCAACGAGAACGAGCACTACACCTTCCTCGCCTACGTGCTCACCGCCGCCGCCCAGACGCCGCTGAGCGCCGCCGACGTCAACTTCTCCTACCCGAGCGGGTCCAACTACTCGGCGGCGTCGGTGGTCGGGCTCGCCGTCACGCTGGAGGCGATTTCGCTGGGCTCATACCTCGGGGCGGCCGGGAATCTATCGAACCCGGTGCTGGCGTCCGCGGTCGCGCAGATCACCGCGAATGAGGCGCAGCACCTCAGCGCGTTCTCGCTGCGAGGCAGGCAGCCGGCCTTTCACGACGCCTTTCCAACGGCCCTGACGATCGCGGAGGCCTCGGATGCACTCGATGCGTACACGAGCTAGGACTCCTCGCACGGGTTCGCGCGCGACCCGCCGCCTGCGGGCCACCCGCCGCGGGGCGGTGTTGGCGGGCGCTGTGCTGCTCTGCGCCGTCGTCTCGGCGCCGCTGGCCGGCGCCAGTGTCACTCCCATCACGGTCTATGCCGCCTCCTCGCTGACCGATGTCTTCCCGGCGATCGACGCCGGCCCCAAGTACTCGTTCGCGGGCTCCAACACGCTCGCGGCGCAGATCCAGCTCGGCGCGCCGGCCGACGTCTTCGCCTCCGCCAACACATCGATCGCGGCCGCGCTCTTCGCCAAGGGGCTCGTCGAGCAACCGGTCGACTTCACGCGCAACACGCTAGTGATCGTCGTCCCCAAGTCCAACCCCGCCGGCATCAGCTCGATCTACGACCTGACCAAGCCCGGCGTGACGATCGACATCGCGGGCTCCGGCGTGCCGGTTGGCTCCTACACCCTGGCGATCCTCGGCAACATGAACCTCACGAAGGCCGTGCTGGCCAACGTCGTCAGCGAGGAGACCGACGTGCGCGACGTGCTCGCCAAGGTTGCGCTGGGCCAGGTCGACGCCGGCTTCGTCTACTCGACCGACGCGCAGACGGTCCCCGGCCAGGTGAGTGTGATCACCGTGCCCGCCTGGGCGCAGCCCAAGGTGACCTACGCGATGGCGGTCGTCACCCACAGCCCCAACCAGGCGGCCGCCGCGGCCTTCATCAAGGAGGTCCTCAGCAAGGCTGGCCAGGCGAAGCTCGAATCGTTCGGCTTCCTGCCGCTCGTCAAGCCGGTCGAGAAGATCGCGACCAAGCCGCCCGGCAAGAAGCGCAAGCCGACCAAGCGCAACTCCACCGCGGCGAGCTAGGCTGGCGAGATGCGCCGGCTGGCGGTCGCGCTCGCGTTCTTCGCCGCGAGCTTCATCGCGCTGAGCTTCCTCGCGCTGCCGCTGGTGGCGCTGCTGACACACCGCTCGCCCGCCACGCTCCTCGGGCAGCTCGACAACTCCGTCGTCGCCGACGCGCTGCTCGTCAGCGCGAAGACCAGCGTGGTCGCGCAGGCGCTGATCATCCTCTTCGGCACCCCGGCCGCCTACCTGTTGGCGACCCGACGGTTCCCCGGCCGCACGGCCCTGATCACGCTCGTCGAGCTGCCGATCGTGCTCCCGCCGGCGGCTGCGGGGATCGGGCTGATCGTCGCGTTTGGCCACCTCGGCCTGCTCGGGGGCGCGTTCTCCACGCTCGGCGTCGACGTGTCGTTCAACCAGGCGGCGGTCGTGCTCGCCGTGATGTTCGTCGCCGGCCCGCTCTATGTGCGTTTCGCCGTCGCGGCCTTCGGCGCGGTCGACACACAGCTCGTGATGGCGTCGCGGACGCTCGGCGCCGGCCCGGTTCGCACGTTCTTTCGCGTCGTGGCGCCGCTGGCCGGCGGCGGACTGGCAGCGGGAGCGGCGTTGGCGCTCGCTCGCGGTCTGGGCGAGTTCGGCGCGACGATCATGTTCGCCGGCAGCCTGCAGGGCGTCACGCAGACGCTGCCGCTGGCGATCTATGCCGAGTTCGACAGCAATCTCGACGTCGCGCTGTCGATCGCAGCGCTCTTCGTAATCATCACGGCAGCGATCCTCCTGTCGTTGAAACTGACCTCCGCGTGGCACTCCTCTCGCTCCGATTCGCGCTACCGCTCCGCGAGTTTCGCCTCGAGCTAGCGCTCGAGCTCGACGGGGTGCTCGCGCTCGTCGGTCCGTCGGGGGCCGGCAAGTCGTCGGTCCTGTCGGTGATCGCCGGGATCATCCGGCCGCCCAGCGGCCGCGTGGCGCTCGACGACGAAGTCTGGCTCGACAGCGAGCGCGGGATCCACCTGAGTCCCGACCGCCGTCGCGTCGGGCTGGTCTTCCAGGAGTACGCCCTTTTCCCGCACATGACGGTGCGCCAGAACGTCGCCTACGGCGGGCGCGCCAAGGTTGACGAGCTGATGGAGCGCCTGCGGATCTCCCAACTGGGCGCCGCGCGTCCCGGCCAGCTCTCCGGCGGCGAGCGCCAGCGCGTCGCGCTCGCCCGCGCGCTGGCCCGTGAGCCCGGCGTGCTGCTGCTTGACGAGCCGCTCGCCTCGCTTGACTCCCACACCAAGGCGGCGGTGCGCGCCGAGTTGGCGGCGCTGCTGCCGGCGCTCGGCCTGCCGACCCTGATCGTCACGCACGACTACGAGGACGCCGTGGCGGTCGCCGACCGCGTCGGCGTGCTGGTCGACGGGCGGCTGCGCCAGCTCGGCAGCCCCGAGGAGTTGATCACGGCCCCAGCCGACGCCTTCGTCGCGTCCTTCACCGGCGCGAACGTGCTGCGCGGGCACGCCGTGCGGCGCCCCGACCAGTTGACCGAGGTGCGGCTCGAGAGCGGCGACTCGATCCACTCCAGCGACGAGCTCGACGGCGCCGTCGACGTCGTGATCCACCCGTGGGACATCACGCTCTCGCGCGAGCGTCCGCCGATCGGCGCGGCGCCCAACCAGATTCGCGGCGAGATCTCCGCGCTGACACGCATCGGCGGCCGCGTCCGCGTCGCCATCGGACCGCTGACCGCCGAGCTGAGCGCCGCCGGCGCGCGCGCGCTGGCGCTTGCGCCCGGCGAGCTGGCCTGCGCGAGTTTCACCCCCCAGCTGACACGTCTGATCGCCAGGGGAGTCTGAAGGGGTCGGGGCGGTGCACCCGGTTCGGGGCATCCCCCCGTTCGGGGGGCAGGCAGGCATGCGCCCACCCGAATAGCAATCGATCACTCCCCTACGCCGGCGCCCATCGCGGGGCGCAGATCAGCCATGTCGCCCAGCGTCGCGAGCTGCGGGAAGAGCGCCATCCAGGCGAGCGCGATGACGATCGTCAGGCCGCCGCCGGCGACGACCGCGGGTACGGCTCCCAGCAGCGCGGCCGCCGTGCCGGACTCGAATGCGCCGAGCTCGTTGGAGGCGCCGACGAAGACGGCCTCAACCGAGCCGACGCGGCCGCGCACGTGGTCCGGCGTGACCAGCGTCGCGGTGGTCGTGCGGATGTTCATGCTGACCATGTCGACCGCACCGCTGACGGCGAGCGCGGCGAGCGAGAGCACGATCCAGTGCGAGAGGCCGAAGACGACCATGCTGGCGCCGAACGCCGCGACCACCGCGATCAGCGTCGGGCCCGCGGGCGTGCGCAGCGGTCCGCGCACCAGCAGCACTCCCGCGAAGACGGCGCCCACCGCCGGCGCGCTGCGCAGCACGCCCAGGCCGAGCGGACCGGTGTGGAGGATTGACTGCGCGAACACCGGCAGCAGCGCCACCGCGCCGCCGAACAGCACGGCGAAGAGGTCGAGCAGGATCGCTCCGAAGAGGATCGGCGTGGCGCGGATGAAGTGGATCCCGCCGAGCAGCGCCTGCAGCGAAGCCGACGGACGGGCGGAGGGCTCGAGCGGCAACCGCAGGCGCATCCCGAGCACACCGATCATCGCCACGCTGAACAGCCCGAGCGCGGCGCCGTAGGCCAGCTCGGGCGACAGCGCGAACAGCAGGCCGCCGATCGCCGGACCGGCCACCATCGCGGTCTGCGACGCGACCGAGCGCAGGGCCAGCGCGCTCGGCAAGAGCTCGCGCGCGACGAGCGCCGGTGTGATCGCGCGCGTTGCGGGGAAGGAGAGCGCGTTCGCCACGCCGGCGGCCAGCGCCAACAGCAGGAACGGCCACAGCGCGTGGGCGCCGGAGGCGCTGACGACGATCAGCGCCGCCGCGATCGCGATCAGCAACGCGCTCGAGCCGGCGAGCACGAGCCGTCGCGATACGCGGTCAACGAGCGTGCCGGTCGGGATCGCGAGCGCGAACACGGGCGCGAACTCGAGCAGGCCGATCAGGCCGAGATCGAAGGGCCGATGGTGAATCGAGTAGACCTGCCAGCCGATCGCGACCGCGATCATCTGTTCCGCCAGGTTCATCGAGAGGACCACGACCACGAACAGCGCGAAGTCGCGACTGTGCATGGCTCGCGGTAGCCGGCGGCGCGCGCCGGAGGAGCCGAGCATCAGCTCATTCTCGCAAGCCTCCGGCTGCAGGCGGCGCCGCTGCGGCGAAGCGCCCCCGTCAGCTCGGCCGGCGACTCAGACGAGCACGTCGGCGCGCAGCGTGCAGGCAGCCGCGACGGCCGCCGCGCGTGAATGCACGCCGAGCTTCTTCAGCACGTTCTTGACGTGACTGTTGACCGTCTCGGGTGAGAGGTACAGCGAATCGGCGATGTCTCGCGTTCCCTGCCCACCGCAGATCAAGTCGAGGATCTCCCATTCGCGGTTCGTCAGCTTGCTGCGGACGGGGCGCGTTCCGGTGCCGTCCGCGGGCGTGCGGCGCAGCCGCTCGACCAGTCTGCCGGTGAGTTCGGGAGAGATGATCGCGTTACCGGCGAAGACCACCGCGAGCGCCCGCGTGATCGAATCGGACTCGTCGCTCTTGATGACAAAGCCGCTGGCGCCGGCGCGCACAACGCGCGTCTCGAGCTCCAGGTCGAACGAGGTCGCGAGTACGACGACGCGGATCGTGTCGTCGTACTGAACGATCTGCTCGCAGGCGGTCGCCACGTCGAGGCCGGTCAGGCTCGTCGCGATCAGCACGACATCCGGGCGGTAATGGCGCGCGAGCTCCACGACCTCGACCCCGTCAGAGGCCTGGGCAATAACCGTGAAGGCGTCGCCGGACCGCAGGGAGTCTGTCAGCGCGCGGCGCGCCAGACGGTCGGGGTCGGCCACCAGAACACGGGGCCGGTCGCTGGGCTTACACGCGTCGTGGGCGCGATCGACTGCGTCGCGTGTCAGGGTGAAGACGGTCGGCTCGAGGTCGCAATGAAGGGTTGTCATGCCGCCATCATGGGCGCCATGGCCACCTGGGTCAAGGCGGCAATCGGGCCCTGGACGTTTGTACTAGCCCTTTGGTGGTTAATGACGAACGTAGCCCCGCGAGCCATGAAAGGCGGGGTGAATTCGCCGCCCGACGAAGGTGAGCGACCTCCCGTTGGGGGGTGGATGCGTCACCACTCTAGGGTGGTCGAGGGGCAAATTGGCCATTTGTTGGAACCCGTGAGGAGGTCAAATCACCGGCGCCACGAACCCCGGTAATGCAACTGTCCAGTTCGGCCGATCTGTTTTGTGACCTCGCCGTGCGACCGATTGGCACGGCGAACCGCGGAAGGTGACCAAGACGTGCTTGACCAGACCAAACCAGTGCTCTCGACGGATGCCGTCGACTTCCTCGCGTGCGAGACCCTGGCGGAGCTCTACCGGGTCTACTGTGGCACGCGTCCGGTGGGTGTTCGCGCCTATCGCGACGAGGACCACGACGAAGAGGCACTGCTGCTGCTGCTGCGCTTCGAGCCCGAAGGCACCGACGACGGCGCCGCCGGCGCGCTGGAGCCGCTGGTGGAGACCGCGCTGCGGGGGATGCCCGCGATGATCTCCTCCGCCGTCGAAGCGCGCACCGGCTGCCGCCTTGCTCCGGGCAATCTCTCGCTGTGCTCCGGGCGCGGCCTCGCGGTCTTCGCCTTCAGCGTGCTCGAAGACGGCGCCGAGGAGCACGGCCACGACGACCTGTTCCAGATCGACGCCGACCGTTTCAGCCCGTCCGCGGCCGCCAAGCCTGCGGCGGCGCGTCTCGCCGGCTGAGGCGCTCGCAGCACGCGCCCGGCTCGCGCCGTCCTGCGGGCGGGGCAAGGACCAAGGCCGTCGCGAGTGGACTGCCTAGTCGAAGAACTCCTCGCTGCGTGTGCGATCGAGATCGTCGTCGTGGCGGTTGCGCGGGCTGAACACGAAGTGCCAAAGGGCGAAGCAGCCGCCGTAGCCGATCGCCAGCACGAGAAAGCCGCCGAGCGCCTCCAGCCCGGCTGATACCGCGAGTACTCCCATGCCGGGCACGTTAACAGGCGCTCGCGCGACGCTCGGCGAACTCCGAGCTGTGGAGGTCGGCGAGCAGCGAGGGGCGTGAGCGTTGCGGCGCCGGCTGTGGCACCTGACGCCCGGCGCGCGGCGCCGTCCGATACGCTCGCGGCGTGGCTGGCCAGGCAGGAGAGGAAGCTCCCGTGGCGCCGCGGGGCCTGCGCGAGTCGTCTGGGAGGGCCTCGGATTGGCGCCCCGGCAAGCGCACGATCGCGTTCGCGGCGACGGTCCTGCTCGCCGCCGTCTTCACCTATCTCGCCGTTCGCGGCGTGAACTGGCACAGCGCCTGGCGAGCGCTAGAGCGCTGCGATGCCTGGTGGCTGGTCCCGGCGATGGCGGCGTTCGCAGCCCAGACGGTGATGCGCGCGATGCGCTGGCGCTCGCTGTTCGCGCAAGACCGCCGCCCGCGCCGCGGCCCGATGCTTGCGGCCACGATGATCGGCTACCTGTTCAACAACATCATGCCGGCGCGTGCCGGGGAGGCCGCGCGGGTTGTGGCGCTTGCCCAGAGCACCTCGACGCCGGCCGCCGAGATCGTCGGCACGGTCGTCGTCGAGCGCGCCTACGACGTCCTCTCGGTCCTGCTGATCTTCTTCTGCGCCTCGCCGTGGCTCCCGCACGAGACCTGGTTCACCGCCGCCGCGATCCTCGCCGGCGCCGCGGCCGTGGGCCTCGCCACCGTAATCTGGATGCTCGCGGTCCACGGCGATCGCCCGCTGCGCTGGATCGTGCGCCCGCTGGGGCGCCTGCCGGGCCTGTCGGTCGAGCGGGTCGAGCGCGAGGCCGCGACGCTCGCCGAGGGCCTCTCGGGGCTGCGCGAGCGTCGCGTCGCGTTCGAGGCGCTGGTCTGGAGCCTGGCGGCGTGGATGACCGCTGCGTTGTGGGCGTGGCTTGTGCTGCTCGCCTTCGAGCCGTCGCGCGGCTTTGGCGCCGGCGTGCTCGTGACCGTGGTGATCGGGCTGTCGATGATCATCCCGTCGCCGCCGGCGGCCGTCGGGGTGTTCGAGGCGGCCGGCGTGCTCGCCTTGAAGGCCTACGGCGTCTCCGCCAGCGCCGCGTTGCCCTACGCGCTGGTACTGCACGTCTCGAACTTCGTGCCGCTCGTGGTCGTGGGCGCGATCACGCTGCGCTACGCGGCCCGCCAACCCTCTCGGTCGCGGCGGGGAGCGACCTATACTTGATCGGTCCCCGGCCCCACGGAGCACGCTAGTGCAGGAAATGGTCATCTATGGCGTCAGCTTTGACATGGTCGGCAAGCAGCCGATCGTGCTGTTGAAGACGGCTGACGGCAACAAGTTCCTGCCGATCTGGATCGGCCACCCCGAGGCCGCATCGATCCTGATGAAGCTTCAGGGCGCGACCACGCCGCGGCCGATGACCCACGACCTGCTCTGCGACGTGCTCGGTGAGCTAGACGTGCGCTGCACGCAGGTGGCCGTGACGGAGCTGCGAGACAACACCTTCTTCGCTCAGATCACCCTTCAGGTGGCCGGCCGCGAACTGGAGATCGACTCCCGACCGAGCGACGCGATCGCCCTGGCGGTCCGCGTCGGCGCGCCGATCTTCGCCGCCGAGGAGGTGATCGCCGACTCGGCGATCGAGTTCGAGCACGAGGTCGAGGACACCGACGACGTCGTCGAGAAGTTCAAGGAGTTCCTCGACCAGGTCACGCCCGAGGACTTCGCCGCCGGCGACTCCTAAGCGGACGCCGCCTCGAGAACTCGCGCGACGACCTCCTCGAACCCGAGCCCGGCCGCGTCAGCCGCCTGCGGCAGGAGGCTCGTCTCGGTCAGCCCCGGCACCGCGTTGATCTCGAGCACGGTCGGCCCGTCGGCGGCGAGGATCATGTCGACGCGCGCGAAGCCGCGACAGCCGAGCAGCTCCCACGCCGAGAGCGCGATCGCCTGGACCCTTGCGCTCAGCTCCTCATCGAGCGCCGCGGGGCAGACGAAGTCGGTTCGCCCGATCTCGTAGCGCGCGGCGAAGTCATATGTGTGCGGCCCGCGCGGCACGGCCTCGACGACTGGCAGCGCCTGCGGCGGCCCGCCCGCCTCGCCCGAGAGGATCGAGACGGCCAGCTCGCGGCCGTCGACATGGCGCTCCAGCAGCACGCGCGGGCCGTAGGACAGCGCCGCGATCAGCGAGGCCGGCAGTTCCTGCGCGGAGGCCGCGACCTTGACGCCCAGTGAGGATCCCTGTGAGACGGGCTTGACGACCAGCGGGAACCCCAGCCGCTCGGCGATGCTCGCCAGCGCTTCGGCCATGCCCAGCTCGTGAAAGCCGATCTGCCCGAGCACCGCCCAGTCCGGCGTCGGCAGGCCGCCGTCACGCAGCGCGTGCTTGGCCAGCATCTTGTCCGCGCAGCGCACGCAGGCGTGGACGCCCGAGCCGGTGTAGCGGACGCCGAGCACCTCGAGCAGCTCCTGCACGGTCCCGTCCTCGCCGCCGCGCCCGTGCAGCGCGATGAAGGCGATCTCCGGCGCCGCCTCACGCAGGCGCGTCACCAGGTCGGTGCCGACGTCGATTGCGACGACCTCGTGGCCGAGGCGCACCAGCGCGTCCTCCACCCGTGCTCCCGATGCCAGCGACACCTGGCGCTCCAGCGAGCGCCCGCCCTTCAGCACAGCGACGCGCGTCATGCCTCGCGCGACCGGCGGCCCTCCGTCGCACCCCTTCGCCGCAGCTCGAGCACGTTGGACGGCGCGTCGCCGCCTGCGTCGTCGACGAGCGGATCCGCGGCCTCGGCGGGCGCAGCGCCGGTGCCGACACCATGCTCTGTCAGCGTGTCGTAGAGCGCCACCTGCTCGGCGACGATCTTGCCGATCCGCCGCACGCCCTCGCGAATGTCGTCATCGGTCGAGCTCGAGAAGTTCAGCCGCATCGAGTGCTCGCCGCGACCGTCAGCGAACGCCGCCTCGCCCGGCACGAACGCCACGTTCTCGGCGAGCGCCCGCGCCAGCAGGTCGGTCGTGTCGATGTAGTCGGGCAGCGTGACCCAGATGAACAGGCCGCCCTGGGGACGCGTCCAGCTCGCGGCCGCCGGCAGGTGCTCGGCGAGCGCGTCGAGGATCACGTCGCGGCGGCGGTGATAGAGCTCGCGCAGCTGGTCGATGTAGCCGCGCCAGTCGGCCGTGGCGAAATAGGCGGCGACGAAGTGCTGCGTCAGGGTCGAGGAGCAGAGGTCCGAGGACTGCTTGCCCAGGATCAGCTTGTGCAGCAGCGGCCGCGGCGCGACCAGCCAGCCGACCCGTACGCCAGGCGAGAGGATCTTCGACATCGTGCCGGTGTAGATCACGAAGTCGTTGTCGTCGGTGCAGCCGGCCGGCACCTCGAGTGAGCGCAGCGTCGGCAGTGCCTCGCCTTCGTAGCGAAGCATCCCGTAGGGGTTGTCCTCAAGCACGATCAGCTCGCGCTCGCGCGCGAGCGACACCAGGCGCCGCCGGCGCGCGAGCGACATTGTCACGCCGGCCGGGTTCTGGAAGGTCGGGATCGTGTAAATGAACTTTGGCCGGCGGCCCTCGCGATCGAGGCGAGCGAGCGTCTCCTCGAGTGCCTCGATCACCATCCCGTCGGCGTCCATCTCGATCTGGATCACGTCGGCCTCATAGGAGCAGAAGGTCGGCACCGCGCCCGGATAGGTGGGCGCCTCGGCGATCACGACGTCGCCGGGATCGACGAGCGCCTTGGTGACGAGGTCGATCGCCTGCTGGCCGCCGGTCGTGACGATCACGTCGTCCGGATCGACCGACATGTTCTCGGCGGCCATCACGTGCGTGATCGCCTCGCGCACGCCGAGGAGCCCCTCGCTCGGCCCGTACTGCAGCGCCTGTGCGGTCGGCACCTGCGCGAGCAGGCTGGTGAACAGCTCCGGGTCGAAGGTCGAGGTGTCGGGCAGCCCGCCGGCGAGTGAGATGACCTCGGGGCGCACCGTGACGGCCATCAGGTCGCGCATCGCCGAGGAGCGCATCATGCGCGTGCGGCTTGCGAACAGTCCGTCGTAGCGCTGCAGCTCGTGGGCGGCCGAGCGCGGCGGCCGGCGCTCGCTCATCGCCGCGTTGATCTGTCAACTATCGTCATGACCACCTGCACGCTAGCGCACGATGAGCCTCTTCCTTCACATCTGCACAGGTCTTGGCCTCGCGCTTGCAGCCGGAATCCGCCCCTTCACGCCGGCGCTGGCGGCCGGCGGGCTGGCGAGCGCGGACGCCCTCTTCGATTTCAAGGGGACCCACTATTCGTTCCTTCAGTCAGGCCGATTTCTCCTGCTGGTGGCTTTCCTGTTCGTCGTCTGCGCGGTTTTGAGGCCACATCTCGTGCGCGAGCTCGTGGCGATCGGCGGCATCGTGCTCGGCGGCATGCTGTTCGCCGCGGTGCTCGCCGCCCATCACGATGCCGCGTGGCCGGGGCTGGTCGCCGGCGCGCTTGCCGCCGCGCTCGCGCACGCCACGTCGCGTCCCGTGCTGAACGGCGCGCGCGAGCGTCTGAGCGACGGGCGGGCGCTGTTCGCCGTCGCGCTGTATGCCGACACCGCCGCGCTGGTGCTCGCCGTGGCGTGCTGGTTCGCCGGTCCGCTGGCACTGGTCGCGCTCGCCTTCTTCGGTCGTCTGGGCTGGGCTCAGCGCGGCCGGGCCCAGACACGCTTCGCCGGACTGCGGGTGCTGCGCTGAAGAAGCTCGTCCTTGCCGTGATCGACGGCGCGCGGCCGGCGATGATCGAGCAGGCCGTCGCGGACGGCCACGCGCCCTCGCTTGCCGCCCTGATCGAGCGCGGCAGCTACACCGGCGAGGCGGTCGCGGCGTTCCCTTCGGTCACCCCCGTCTGCGCGGCGACGATCGCCACCGGGCTCGGCCCCGATCGGCATCGGATCCCGTCGATGAACTGGTATCACCGCGGCGAGGGTCGCTACGTGGAGTACGGCTCGAGCTTCCGTGCGGCGCTGCGCTTCGGCCTCGGTCGCCAGCTGACCGACACGATCTACAACATGAACGGCGCGCACCTCGCGCCCGACGCGCTGACGGTCTTCGAGCGCCTCGACGACGCCGGCCTGCGGACCGCCGGCACGACCTACCTGATCTACCGCGGCCGCCACCTCCACCAGCCCGCGCAGGACAGCGCTCTGGCGCGGATCGCCGCGCTGGCGCTGGTGCGGCGCCCCGTGATGGGACCGGGCGAGCTGTTCTACGCCGACATCTTCTCGAGCCGCGACACCGGCTGTCGCAGCACGCTGGGGATGCCGGGCGTACGCGACCGCCACGCCGGCTGCGTTGGCGAATACCTCGTGCGCCACGACCTCTTCGACTTCCTGCTGCTCTCGCTGCCGGACAACGACAACCACTCGCACAAGCTCGGACCCGACGCCCAGGTCGTCGCGATCGCGCAGGCTGACCGCCAGATCGCGCGCCTGTTCGACGCGGCGGGCGGCACCGACGAGTTCCTCGAGCGCCATGCGGTGATCGTCGTCGCCGACCACGCCCACACGCTGATCGAGCGCGCCGTCTCGCTGGGCGCACAGTTCGCGGGCTTCGATGTCCGTCGGCCGACCGACCTGCGGGTGCTCGACGCCGCCCAGATCGCGATCTGCCCGGCGCAGCGCTCGGCGATGATCTACGTCTTCTCGCCCTCGATCACCGCGCGTGTGGTCACGCGAGCGCAGCGCATCGACGGCGTCGAGCACGTGATCTGGCGGGAGGGGGGCGAGGCGGTCGTGGCGCGCGATGGCGCGCAGCTGCGGTTGGCGCCGGGCGACGCCGTCGAGGACCTGCGCGGGCGCCGCTGGATCCTCTCGGGTGCGCCGGAGGTGCTCGGCCTGCGGATTACACACGGCGTCGTGCGAAGCGACGAGTTCCCGGACGCGCTGGGGCGTGTGTGGGACGCGACCGCCTGCGAGGCGGCCGGCGAGGTGCTGCTGACCGCGGCCGCCGGCGTCGAGTTCACCGACTGGGGTGGCGCCGACCACGTCGGCGGCGGCAGTCACGGATCGCTCTCCGCGGGCGATTCGCAGGTGCCGCTGATCTGCTGCGGACTGGAGGGTGAGCTGAGCCGCGCGCAGTGGTCGATCGCCGATGTCGTGCCCCTGATCACGCGACACTTTGGCCTGGATTAGCTGATGCGGCGCTCGCTCGCGCTCGCGCTGGCGGCGCTGGCGCTCGCGCCGAGCGCCGCGGACGCCAGCGTGTCGAGCACTCAGGCGACCGTGATCGCCTCGCGGCTGGCGCTCGTGCGTCGCGAGGAGCGGACACACCCCGGAGCGTTCTCGCAGGTCTCCAGCCCGATCGCTGGGCAGTGGCAGGTCGCGTTCTACTCGCGCGGCCAGGAGTTCGTGCAGGTGATCGTGAGCGCGTCCAGCGGCCGCGCGCTCGGTCAGTACACCGGCATCCAGGTCGCCTGGACGATGGCGCGTGGCTACCCGGGAGCGTTTGGCCGACACCTCGACGCGCTCTACATCTGGCTGCCGCTGTGCCTGTTCTTCCTCGCGCCGTTCTTCGACTGGCGCAGACCTCTGCGGATGCTCAACCTGGACCTGCTGGTGCTGACGTCGCTCTCGGTATCGCTCGCCTTCTTCAACCACGCTGCGGTCAACGTTTCGGTCCCGCTCGTCTACCCGCCGCTCGTCTACCTGCTGCTGCGCCTGCTCTGGCTGGCCCGCCGCGGCGCGGCGCGGCCGCCGCCGCTGCGGCTGAACTTCGGCGTGCGCTGGCTGACACTGGGGTTGGTGGTGCTCGTCGCCTTCCGTATCGCGCTCAACGTCGTGGACTCCAACGTGATCGACGTCGGCTACGCAAACGTCGTCGGTGCGCAGAAGGTCTTGCACGGGACCGCGCTCTACGGCCAGTTCCCGAACGACATCGCACGCGGCGACACCTACGGTCCGGTTTCCTACGAGGCCTACGCGCCGTTCGTCGCGCTGTGGGGCTTCAGCGGGACCTGGGATGATCTGCCGGCCGCCCACGCGGCCGCGATCTTCTTCGATCTGCTTGCGATCGTGCTGCTGTTCCTGCTCGGACGGCGGATCCGCGGCCCGTCCACCGGCGTCGTGCTGGCCTACGCCTGGGCGGCGTTCCCGTTCACCGCGCTGGCGCTCGAATCGAACTCCAACGACGCGCTCGTCGCGGCGCTGGTGCTCGCGACTCTGCTGCTGGCGGCCTCGCCGCCTGCGCGCGGCGCGTTGACCGCGCTGGCCGGGCTCGCGAAGTTTGCGCCGCTCGCGCTCGCGCCGCTGCTCGCGACCCACCGCCTGCGCGAGCGCGGCGCCCGCGGGATCGTGCTGTTCGCCGTCGGCTTCGCCACGGTCGCGGCGCTCGCGGCGATTCCCGCGCTCGAACACAACACGCTCGCGACGATCTATGACCGCACGGTCGCCTATCAGGCCGACCGTGTCGCGCCGTTCTCGATCTGGGGACTGTACGGCAAGCTGCACGGCGAACAGACGGCCGTCCAGGTGCTCGTCGCGGTGCTCGCCGTCGCGCTCGCCGTGCTGCCGCGCCGTGCCGACCTGATCGGACTGTGCGCCTGCGCCGCGGCGATCCTGATCGCCGTCCAGCTCGGCGTGAGCTACTGGTTCTACCTCTACATCCCGTGGTTCTTCGGACCGGCGATCGTCGTGCTGCTGGGCGCGCCGGCGCTCGTCTCGGGCACCGGTCGCTCGTCGCTTTGGCTGAGACCGGCCGGCGCTCCGCGACCCGGCTGAGCTCAGAAGCCGGGCGCCGGGATCAGGATGTGGTGACCCTGGAGGATGTGGTAGCGGTGGTGGGGATGGGTGTAGGCGATGACGAACACATCGTCCTTGGTCACCTCGATGTAGGTGCCGTCGCAGCGGTCCTGCACGAGCCAGATCGTGCCGCTGACGGAGGCCGAGCCGTAGCGGCCCTTGGTCGTGTAGTTGCCGTGCGCGCTGCCCCACAGCTGGCGAACCACGGTCGTCTTCTTCTTGTTGGACGCGGCAATCGAAGCGCGCCCGTGGGTGGTGGCGGAGTTCGGAGCCGGGCAGCCCGTGAAGCTGCCGCCGGTCAGGATCGGGATCGTCGTGCCGCTCGGCGACTGGGTGAGCGTGAACTCGCCGTCGTAGAACTGGCCGGTCTGGGTGCCGCCGCCCGGCAGCGCGACGGTGATCGAGACCGTTCCGTGGGTCGCGTCGATCGTTGAGCCGATCGGCACGTCGGTCCCTGTCGGCAGCGGCGTGAAGGTGGAGCTGCCGGGTAGCTTGACCAGAATCGTCCCGCTGACCGGGTTCAGGTTGGTGGAGCTGTCGAACACCGGCGGCGGCTGGTTGGTGGTGCTGGCCTGCAGGCCGAGGATCGCCTCGGTCTGCGCACTGGTCGCCGAGGTTTGCCCGCCGGCGTTTGAGGCGGTCACCGTCACGCGCAGGGTGTCACCGGCGTCCGTGACCGTGGGTGTGTAGCCGCTCGAGTTGGCGCCCATGATCGGCGTGCAGTTCGCGCCGCTGTAGTCGCACGAGAGCCACTGGTAGCTGTAGCCGCCGGGCGAGTTCTCCCAGTTGCCGGTCGAGGCCGACAGGAGCTGCGCCTGGACCGCCTGTCCGCTCACCGTCGGCAGCGTGGCGTTGGCCGGCGCGGCGATCAGCACGGCGGCGGACTGCGAGCTTGTCGCCGGCGTGCCACCGCTCGAGTTGGATGCCGTCACCGTGACGCGCAGCGTCAGAGTGACGTCTGTGGAAGAGGGGACATAGCCGCTCGCCATCGCGCCCGGGATCGACTTGCAGTTCGCGCCCGTCCCGTCGCAGCGCTCCCACTGGTAGGTGTAGCTGGTCGGTGCGTTCGACCAGTTGCCCTGGCTCGTCTGCAGCAGCTGACCCTGCTGCGCCGTTCCGGAGATGGTCGGCAGCGTGGTGTTGGCGGGCGGCCCGAACGAGACGATCGCCGTCGCCGCGCTCGTCGAGGACGTGGTGCCGCCCGCGTCCGTCGCCGCCACGATCGCACTCAAGCGCTCGCCCACATCCTCACTCGTGGGCACGTAGCTGTCTGCGATCGCGCCGTCGATGCTCGTGCAGCCGGCACCCGTCGCGTCGCAGCGCATCCACTGGTAGGCGTAGCCCGTGGGCGCGTTCGACCAGCTTCCGTCACTCACCTTCAGCGTGTCGCCCTGCTCGGCCGTGCCGGAGATCACCGGCAGGCCCTGGTTGCCGGGCGCCGCGATCACCACGACGCCGGTGGGGTCGCTCGTCGCCGTCGGGGTCCCGCCGGGATTGGTCGCGGTCACGGCGACCCGCAGGGTGTCGCCGACGTCCAGGGCGGAGGCGACGTAGCCGCTCGCCGTCGCGCCGGAGATGTTCGAGCAGCCGGCGCCCGTGGTGTCGCAGCGCTCCCATTGATAGGTGAACGTCGGCGCCGGGTCGCCCGACCATGTGCCCGTGGTGCTCGACAGCGTGTCGCTCTGCTGGGCGGTCCCCGACACCACCGGCGCCGCCGAGTAGCTCGGCGCGACGTAGACGACGGTGTAGTGGATCGTCGCGGTGGCGCTCTGGCCGTCGTTGCTGACGGCGGTGACGGTGTAGGCGAACGTGCCCGCCGTCGAGGTGTTCAGCGTGCCAGGGCTGGTGGCGCTGGTCGAGTCGGTGCAGGAGCTGAGGCCCGGTGCACCGGTCGCGTCGGCGCAGGAGAAGCTCGTCGACACGGCCTGGTTGAGGTTGTAGGTCTGGTTGTCAGCGGGCGAGCCGATCGACGCCGTGGGCGGGCCGACGACGGTGTAGTGGATCGTCGCGGTCCCCGTCTGGCCGTCCTTGCTGGTAGCGGTCACGGTGTAGCTGTGCGTGCCGAGCGTCGAGGTGTCCAGGGTGCCGGGGCTGGGGGTCGCCGTGGCGTCGGTGCAGGAGCTGAGTCCGGGGCCGTTCGCCGCCTCGCTGCACGAGAAGCTGGTCGCCACGACCTGGCCCTGGCTGTAGGTCTGGTTGTCAGCGGGCGAGCCGATCGCGACGGTGGGCGGTGCGGCGACGGTGTAGCTGATTGTTGCGGTGGCGCTCTGGCCGTCCTTGCTGGTCGCGGTGACGGTGTAGCTGTGCGCCCCGAGGCTCGAGGTGTCCAGGGTGCCGGGGCTGGGGGTCGCCGTGGCGTCGGTGCAGGAGCTGAGTCCGGGGCCGTTCGCCGCCTCGCTGCACGAGAAGCTGGTCGCCACGACCTGGCCCTGGCTGTAGGTCTGGTTGTCAGCGGGCGAGCTGATCGCCGCGGACGGCGGACCGACCACCGTGTAGTGGATCGTCGCGGCCGCGGTCTGCCCGTCGCCGCTCTTGGCGGTCACGATGTAGGAGAACGTGCCCGCCGCGGAGGTCACGAGCGCGCCGCTGTCACCGGACGCACCGTTCGAATCGGCGCACGTCGTGATTCCCGGCGCGCCATTGGCGTCGGTGCACGAGAAGGTGGCGCCGACCGATTCGTTGAGGTTGTAGGTCTGGTTGTCGGCCGGCGAGCTGATCGACGCCGAGGGGGGACCGAGCGCCCAGCCGATCGTGACCATCGCCGGGTCCGCGTCCGTCGAGACCGCGGTATCGGTGCCGCTCGAGAAGCTCGAGCCGCCGCCGCCGCCGCTTCCGGGACCGTTGTCATAGCCCTCGCCACCTGCGCCGCCGATGTAGCCGCCACCGCCGCCGCCACCGCCGTCTCCGCCGGTGCCGTACCAACCGGCTCCGCCGCCAAACCCGGCGCCCCCGGCGCTGGCGCTGCCGTTGCCCGCACCACACGAGGATGAGCCGCCGTCGGCGCCCAGCCCGCCGGCGCCGCCAGCCCCGCCCGAGCAGCCGCCGCCTCCCGCTCCGCTGCCGGACCCGCCCGCTGAGCCACCCGCCCCGCCGAGGCCGAAGTAGCTGTTACCGCCACCGCCGCCACCGCCGCCACCGCCGCCACCGGCAACGATCAGCCGTGCATCAGCTTCGCCTCCCGTACGGCCGCCGTCCGCTGCTGCGGTGCTCACGTCGGACGAGCCGCCGCCACCGCCGCCAGCCGCGGGGGCGCCTCCACCGCCACCGCCATCCGGGTGACCACCGGCCGCGTCGGGGTTGCCGCCGCGAGAGCCGACGTCGACGTAGAGCGTCGTGCCGCCCGAAACCGTCAGGGCTGACGACACCTTTGCTCCGGCGCCACCGGCGCCGCCAGGCAGGCCGGCCTCACCAGCTGCGCCGACCGCAACCACGTTGATGCTCGTCACTCCGGACGGAACCGTGAAGGTGTCCTCACCGGCGGCCGTGTACTTGCAGGTCGCGGTCGAGCCGACGGCCGAGAGCACGCCGCTGCCGCAGGGAGCACTGGCGCTGCCGGACTGGGCAGCCACCGCGATCGCGACCGCGCCGAGCATCGCGGCAACCGCGAAGCGCACGCCGATGACGCCTACTGAATGGCGGCGGTCTCGAACCCGTCTCAAACTCAACCTCACGGCAGTGGTCCCGAGCCCGAGAGAGTACACGCGACAGGCAGGTGAAAGTCAAGGTCGTAGCGGCTCGCCAGCCGCAGTTCACGGCTCGCTGCCGGGGCTGCGTGTCGCCGCCGGGCATGCCCCCGCGGCGATGACGTTACTCGCACTCGGGGATCCCGCCGCATCGCGGCATTGTGCACGATCGCGCCCCCACGCGCGAGGACTTAGTCTTAGTGCTCGGTGGAGTTGGGCAGAAAATTCATCGCCGGCGGGTGATAAGCGACCCGACGGCGCGTGGCGAGCGCGCTACCTTGCGGTGGCCCCGCCGGTTCCTCGTCCCTCCTCGACCAGGGCATGGCGGCCGCGAACGACCGGCCGGCAGCGCCGGTCGTTCGTGTCTCTGGCTCCAGCCGGACTCAGCCGGCTTCGATCAGCAGCTGCTCGATCGAGTCTGCGCGGAGCGACTCGCTCGCGCTCACCAGCACGGCGTTGAGCCACGGGTCGTCGTCAGAGGGGGCGAAACGGACCGGCATCTGGGTCACGAGCGCGTCGACCGCCAGCTCGCGCTTGACGCCGAGCACACCCCCGCGCGCCCCGGTCATGCCGACGTCGGTCACATAGGCGGTGCCGCCGGGGAGCACGCGTGCGTCGGCCGTGGGGACATGGGTGTGCGTGCCCAGCACGGCGGTCACCCGCCCATCGAGGTGCCAGCCCATCGCGACCTTCTCGCTGGTTGCCTCGGCGTGCATGTCGACGAGGATGTGGTCGGCCTTGCCGCGCAGCTCGAACAACAGCGTGTCGGCCTCGGCGAAGGCAGAGCGGCCTGCGTTCATGAAGACATTGCCAGAAAGGCTGATCACCGCCAGGCGGATGCCGTCGCGCGTCGCGATCATGTGGCCGTGGCCGGGTTGCCCTCGCAGGTAGTTGGCGGGGCGCAGGATCCGCGGTTCCTCGTCGAGGTAGGCGTAAACCTCGCGGTGGCGATAGGCATGATTGCCAAGCGTGATCACGTCCACGCCGGCTGCGAACAGGTCGTCGGCGAGTTTGGGCGTGATCCCGAAGCCGCCGGCGACGTTCTCGCCGTTCACCACCACGAACGTGGGGTCGTAGCGCTCGCGAAGGGTTGGCAGCGTGCGCAGGAGTGCGCGTCGCCCCGCCGGGCCGACGAGATCGCCGCAGAACAGGATTCGCGCGGGCGCTGACACCCCCGCGAGCCTATTCGCCCTGGGCCGAGGCCGCCCAGCCGTTTTCCCAAGCGGACCGCGCGACGGGCCATACTGCTGACGATGAGCGGCACACGTGGAGCCCTCGGATGAGCACCGGGCGCCAACTCGGCGCGCCGCTGGCCGATCAGCCGCTGGCCGATCAGCCGCCGGGCGAGTTGCCGCCCGCTCCGCCGGCGCCGCTGGTCATCCCCCAGGGCGTGCAGCTCGTTCTGCTGGCGCTTGGGCTGCTCGCGCTCTGGGTGGCCGCCCGGGCAGCGCGCAGCGTGGTCGAGATCGTCGTCGTCGCCTCGTTCATCGCGCTGATGCTGAACCCGTTCGTCAGCTTTCTGGGACGCCGCGGGATCCCGCGCGGCTTCGCGATCCCGCTGACTTATCTGCTCATGCTCCTGGTGCTCGCCGGCATCGGCGTGGCGCTCGCGCAGCCGATCTCAAACCAGGTTGACGCCTTCCAGCACAACGTGCCCCATCTCGTCTCCGAGGCCAACAAGCGGCTGGCCAGCGTGCAGACGTTCTTCAACCACCATGGGATCAACATCCAGCTGCGCAAGCAGGGCCAGACCGCGCTCGACACGATCCAGGCCAAGGTGCTGAAGGGATCTAGCTCCCTGCTGTCGTTCACGACAAGCCTGCTGGGGAGCGCCGCGAGTGCCGCCTTCGCGCTCGTGCTGATCTTCGTGATGTCGGTCTACCTGCTGATCTATGCCGGGCAGATCGGAACCCTCGTGCGCCGCTGGCTGCCCGATGGCGACGGCACCGCGGCCGACGACTACCCGACGCGCGTCCAGCGCGCCGTCGGCGGCTACGTGCGCGGCCAACTGCTGTTCAGCGTGGTGATGGGAACGACGGCCGGGGTCGCGCTATGGCTGTTCGGGCTGGTTGGCGTGTTCCACGACGGGCGGACCTACGCGTTCGCGTTCGGCGCCTTCTTCGGCGTGATGGAGCTCGTGCCCTACGTCGGGCCGGTGCTCGGCGCAATCCCGCCGGTCGCCGTCGCGCTGTTCGAGAACCCGCTGGTTGCCGTCTGGGTGGTGCTGCTGTTCATCGTGATCCAGCAGCTCGAGGGACACATCGTGGCGCCGCAGATCTTTAGCCACGCGCTGCGCATCAATCCTCTGCTGGTCATCATCGCGCTGCTCTTTGGCGACGCGATCTATGGCATCGTGGGCGCGTTGATGGCGCTGCCCGTGGCCGCCGTGATCCGCGAGACGGTCCTCTACCTGCGCCGGCACGTGGTGCTCGAGCCATGGCGCACCCAGGCGCCGCCGCCGACCTGATGGTGACGCCCACGCTGCAGGCGCGCTCGCTGTCGAAGCACTTCGGCGAGCGCGTGGCTTTGACCGATGTGAGCTTCCAGCTCGCGAGCGGCGAGATTCTGGCCGTGATCGGTCCCAACGGGGCCGGCAAGACGACCCTGCTGTCATTGCTGGCCGGCGCCGCGACGCCGAGCGGTGGTGAGGTGCTCGCGCCCGCGGGCGAGCGAATCGGCTGGGTGCCGCAGCAGACCGCCGTCTACTCGAAGCTCTCGGTGCTCGAGAACCTGCGCCTGTTTGCCCGACTCGAGCGCGTCGCGGACCCCGAGGCCGCGGTGGCGGCGATGCTCGAGCAGACCGGGCTTGGCGATCGCGCGAACGAGCAGCTCGGCCGCCTCTCGGGTGGCAATCGCCAGCGCGTCAACATCGCGATCGGGTTGCTGGCCCAGCCGGCCGTGGCGCTGCTCGACGAGCCCTCGGCCTCGCTTGACCCGCGCCAGCGCGCGCGGCTCTGGCGCTTCATCGCCGCGCGCGCGCAGGCTGGAACCAGCATCGTTTTCACGACCCACGACATCGGCGAGGCCGAGCGCTACGCCGCCCGCGTGCTCGTGCTGGCCGACGGCGAGTTGCTGTTCAGCGGTTCGCCTGCCGACCTGCGCAGTCACGGCGCTGGGGACATCGAGAGCGCGTTCGTCAGTTTCCTGCGTGAGCGCGGTCACTAGTGCCCGTGCACGCGATCAAGATCCGGGGGGAGCGCGAGCGCTGATGGCCGCTGTCCGCTGGATGCTCGCGAAGGACCTGCGCATCCTGCGCCGCTCGCCGGCGCTGGCGCTGCTGCTGCTCCTCTACCCGGCGGCCGTGGCTGTGTTGATCGGGCTCGCGCTCTCGCGCGGACCGGGCCTCCCGCGCGTCGCCTTCCTCAACGAGATCCCGCCCAGCGAGTCGGTGATCACGCTTGGCAAGACGCGGATCGACACCACGCGCTACGAGCGCGAGCTCTTCCAGGCGATCGCTCCGGTCCGCGTCTCGAGCCGCGCGCAGGCGCTCGCCGACGTCCGCGACGGTTCGACGATCGCTGCGCTGATCATCCCGCGGGACCTGCCGCACCTGCTGGCCAGCGCCGACCAGTCCGCCTACGTGCAGGTGATCTACAACGGCGACGCGATCAACCAGACGCTGGTGCAGACGGCGATCGAGTCAAAGCTCGCCCAGGCCAACGCGCTGCTGGCTGTGCAGCTGGAAAAGGTTGCCGGCAGCTACATCGACCTGCTGCTCTCCGGCGGCAAGCTGAACTTCCTCGGCCTGGGGTTTAACGTGCTCGGCTTGCGCGAGTCGGCGCAGATTCTGAACGGCGTCTTGAATGGGCTCCCGCGCGGCTCGCCGCTGCGCGCGAAGATCGGTCCGGTCGCGAGCTTCGCGAAGATCGCGGTCACGAACCTGGCAAGCTCGAAGGCCGTGATCGGCGCGGTCGGGGCGCCGATCGTCGTCCACCAGCAGACCATCAACGGCCGCCGCACGCCGCTTGACTTCTACGCCGTCGCGATCGCGGTGACGGTGTCGCTGATGTTCGTCTGCCTGTTGTTGGCGTCCGGGACGCTCGCGCTGGAACGCGAGGAGAACACGCTCGAGCGGTTGCGGCGCGGGCTCGTCTCGCCGACCGCGCTACTCACGGAGAAGGCGCTGCTCGCGAGCGTCTGCGCCGCCTTCGTCGGCTTCGCGATGCTGGTCGGGATCGGCATCTTCGTGCCGCTGCACTGGAGCCGCGTCGGGCTATGGCTGCTGGCGCTGGGTGGCGGAGCGGTCGCCTTCGCGACGCTCGGCGTCGCGCTCGGCGGCCTCGTGCGTGACGTTCGGGCGGCGTCGCTGCTGGCGCTACTCGTCTCCTTCCCGCTGGTGTTCCTGGCGCTCGTGCCCTCGGGGTCGGTGGCGGTCGGGGTGTATGACGCAATTCGCGTGGTCTCTGCGGTGTTCCCGTTCAAGGCTGCGTTGGAGGCGATCGATGCGGCCGTCAACCAGTCGACCCCCAGCCTGTGGTCCGCGCTCGCCCACCTCGCCGTGCTGGTCGCCGGTTTCGGCGTGCTCGCGCGCGTGGGTCTGCGCCGCTGAGCAGCGCTGTTGCGGGTCCGCCCGCCCGCTACCATCGTTGGCGATGTCCTTCCCCGACACGCGCCTGCGGCGATTGCGTCGCACGGCCGCGCTGCGTGATCTGGTGCGCGAGACCGAGCTGACCCCGGCGCGACTGATCGCGCCGCTGTTTGTCGCCTCGGTCGGCGAGCCGATCGCGTCGATGCCGGGTGTCTCGCGCCTGACGATCTCCGGCGCCGTGGCGACCGCCGACAAACTTGCGTCGCTCGGCGTTCCTGGGCTGCTGCTGTTCGGTATCCCCGACCACAAGGATGGCGAGGGCTCGGGCGCCTGGGACGACGAGGGCGCGGTCCAGTTGGCCGTCCGGGCGATCAAGGCAGCGCACCCGGAGCTCGTCGTGATGACCGACGTCTGCCTGTGCGAGTACACCAGCCACGGGCACTGCGGCGTCGTTCGCGGCGACGGGACGATCGACAACGACGCTTCTCTGGAGCTGCTCGCCCGCGCCGCGGTCAGCCACGCGCGGGCCGGCGCCGATGTGATCGCACCGAGCGACATGATGGACGGCCGTGTCGGCGCGATCCGTGCCGAGCTCGACGCCGAGGGCTTTGCGGAGCTGCCGATCCTGGCCTACGCCGCGAAGTTCGCCTCCGCCTTCTACGGCCCGTTCCGCGAGGCGGCCGGCTCGACGCCGGCATTCGGTGACCGCCGCGGCTACCAGCTCGATCCTGCCAACGCCCGCGAGGCGCTGCGCGAGGCCGAGCTCGACATCGCCGAGGGCGCCGACATCTTGATGGTCAAGCCCGCGCTCGCCTACCTCGACGTGATCGCGGCGGTGCGCGCCGACACTCGCCTGCCCCTCGCCGCCTACAACGTCAGCGGCGAGTATGCGATGGTGAAGGCGGCCGTCGCGAGCGGCGCGTTCGATGAACGCGCCGTCGTGCTCGAGACGCTGACGGCGATTCGCCGTGCGGGGGCCGACATGATCGTCACCTACCACGCTGAGGATGCAGCCAGATGGCTCGCCCAGACCTGATCGCCACGCCGAAGATGCGCGCCCGCAAGGACGGCGCAGCGGTCGCGCTCGACGACCTCGACCGCAGGCTGCTGAACCTGATGCAGGGCAGCTTTCCGCTGCACGCGAGGCCGTACGCCGCCGTCGCGGCGGCCGCCCAGTGCACCGAGCAGGAGGTGCTCGCGCGCGTTACACGACTCCTGGCGGATCGCATCATCCGCCAGGTCACCCCGATCTATGACACGCGTGCGCTCGGCTACGCCTCGATGCTCGTCGCCGCCAAGGTCGATCCCGAGCATCCGTGGGCGGCGGCCAAGATCGTCAACACCCACCCCGGCGTGTCCCACAACTACCTGCGCAACCACGAGTTCAACATGTGGTTCACGATCGCCGTCGAGCGTGACTCGAAGCTCGGTCTGGAGGGCACGCTCGAGGTGCTCTCGCAGCTGACCGGGGCGGAGTCGATACGCCAGCTGCCGACGCTCAAGCTGTTCAAGATCCGCATGGATCTGGAGATGGAGGGCGGCACTGCTGCGCTTGCATCCCCGGGTGCCGAGTCGGCTCCGGCGCCGCTCGATGCGATCGACTACGACGAGCGCGACGTGGCGGTGATTCGCGCCACCCAGGGCGATCTGCCGGTCGTCACCGAACCGTATGCGGCGGCGGCAGCGGAGCTCGGGATGGGTGTGGACGCGCTGCTCGAGCAGATGACCGAGATGCGCGAACGCGGCCTGCTGCGCCGCGTCGCCGCGATCCTCTATCACCGTCGCGCCGGCTTCTCCGCCAACGGCATGGGCGTCTGGAAGGTGCCCGCCGATCAGATCGAGTCGCTCGGCCCGCGGATGGCCTCCTACCGCGGCATCTCCCACTGCTACCAGCGTCCGACCTACGCCGACTGGCCCTACTCCGTCTTCACGATGGCGCATGGTCGCTCGAAGGAGGAGTGCGACGCGGTGCTCGACGCGATCGCGCTCGACACGCAGATCGAGGAGCGCGCGACGCTTTACTCATCGACCGAGTTCAAGAAGGTCCGCCTGCTGTATTTCACCGACTCCTTCAAGGAGTGGGAGGCGGCGCACGCTTAGCGGCTTGCAGCATTCGGTCAGACGGTCGAGGTCCGCTCGAGCTCGAGCACCAGGCCGCCTTGACGCTCGAGAATCCTCGGCACACAGACCGCCTCCTTTGAAACGCTGCCGCCGCGCGACAGGCCCCGTGTGCGCACCGCTTCGGAGCGAGTGAGCGCAGGGCGACGCCGGGAAAGGTTCGGCGGCCAGACCCGGGCGTCGAATATCGTCTCGGGGGCCGTGCCCGCCGCGTCGAACGACTCCCGCTCCGCTGAGCTGTATTCACGCGCGTGCGCGGTCCTGGCCGGCGGCGTCAACTCGCCGGTTCGCGCGATGCGCGCGATCGGGCGCGATCCGCTGTTCATCGACCACGGCGCCGGCGCGGAGATCTTCGACGTCGACGGAAACGCCTACGTCGACTACGTCTGCTCGTGGGGAGCGCTGGTCGCCGGTCACGCCCACCCCGCGGTACTCGAGGCCGTTGCCAAGGCCGCCGCGCGCGGCACGAGCTTCGGTGCGCCGACTGCGCTCGAGGTCGAGCTCGCCGAGGAGGTCGCTCGGCGCGTACCCGCCGCCGAGATGCTGCGCATGACCTCCTCTGGTACCGAGGCGGCCATGACGGCGATCCGCCTGGCGCGCGCGCACACCGGGCGCGAGGTCGTGATCAAGTTCGCCGGCGCCTATCACGGCCACTCCGATGGCCTGCTCGCGCAGGCCGGATCGGGACTCGCGACGCAGGGCATCCCGGCCAGCCCTGGCGTCCCCGCGGCGACGGCGGCCGCGACCGTGGTCGTGCCGTGGAATGACCGCGAGGCGCTCGAGCGCGCGACCGAGCAGCACGCCGTGGCCGCGATCATCGCCGAACCCTGCCCCGCCAACATGGGTCTGATCCCGGCGGCCGATGGCTTCCTTGCGCTGTTGCGCGAACGCGCCGACGCGTGCGGCGCGCTGCTGATCCTCGACGAGGTGATCAGCGGCTTTCGCGTCGCTCGTGGCGGCGCCGCGGAGCTCAGCGGCGTCAGCGGCGATCTCGTCGTGCTCGGCAAGATCCTCGGCGGCGGCCTGCCGGCGGCAGCGGTCGCGGGTCCGCGCCGGCTGCTCGAAGCGCTCGCGCCGGTCGGCGAGGTCTACCAGGCGGGAACGCTGTCGGGGAACCCGCTGGCCGTCGCGGCGGGTCTCGCCACGCTCGCGCTGTTGGACGAGGCGGCCTATGCGACGCTCGCAGCGACCACGCGGCGGCTCGCCGAAGGGCTCGCCGCCGCCGCCGGCGCGCGCGCCGTCAGCGTGTCTTGGGTCCCTGGTCTGCTGACGGTGTTCTTTGCGCAGCGTCCGCCGCACGACCTCGCGAGCGCCCAGCGCTGCGACCTCGGCGCGCACGGAGCGTGGTGTCGGGGGCTGCTCGCCCGCGGGGTCTACCCACCGCCCTCGCAGTTCGAGGCCTGGTTTCCATCACTGGCCCACAGCGATGAGCAGATCGAGCGCACGCTGAACGCCGCGCGCGCGGCTTTCGACGCAATTGCCGAGTCGGCGTGAGCACGCTCGAGCGTCTGCGTGAGCTGATCGCGGCCGAGGGTGATCCGCTCGCGGGCCGGTTGCTGGAGCAGGTGGCGGCGGGCGCCGAGCCGACGCTTGGCGCGATCGCCGCCGCCGGCCCGCGGGCGCGCGCGGATCCGGCCGAGTACGAGCTGCTGATCGAGGCGATCTACGAGGGTTATCTGCTGCACTACGGCGCCTCCCGTCTGCTCTGCGGCGGCGACGCGGATCTTGCGCTGCTGGCCGGTGACCGGCTCTACGCACTCGGTCTCGAGCGGCTGGTCGCGCTGGGCGACCTCGACGCCGTGCTCGAGCTGGCTGACGTGATCGCGCTCTGCGCGCTGCTGGTCGGGCGCGGCGAGCAGGTGAGCTGCGAGCCGTTGTGGCGCGCGGGCGCTCAGGCGGTCGGATGGGGGGCCGGGGAGAGCTACAGTCGCGCCAAGGCGCTGGCGCGCGGCGGAGATGCGCGGGCGGGCGAAGCGCTGCGCGCGCTTGATGACCCCACGCCCACGGCATGACGGTATTCTTCCCCGTCGCCCGGTTTCCCAGGAGCATCATTGGCATCCACGCGCAGGCCCAGCAAGTCCAAGTACACCGCTGACCGCGGCATCCCCGGCGCGTTCGAGGGCGAGACCGTCACGCGGCGGCGTTTCATGACAGGTACGGCGCACGGCGCCGGCGCACTGGCCACGATGGGCTTCGCTCTGCCGGCGCTGGCCTTCGCCGTCGGCCCGATCTTCAACAACGACACGCTCGGCTGGCAGACCGTCGGCACGCCCGACATGTTCCCGGATGACAACTACGTCCCGGCCGTGATCGTGATCGCGCCGGGTATCGGCGAGGCCGGCAACAGCACGGTCTATATCCGCATGCGCAACCCGGCGGTCGACACGACGCCGGCGACCCAGTTCAACAAGTGGGTCGCGATCTCGACACGCTGCGCCCACCTCGGCTGCCCGGTGCGCTGGGTGCCTGCGGCCGAGCGCTTCATCTGCCCCTGTCACGGCGGCGTTTACGACCTGCAAGGGGTGCGCGTCGGCGGACCGCCGCCGCGGCCGCTGGACCGCTTCTTCACCCGCCTGCACGAGGGCTTCGTCCAGGTCGGCGCGCGCTACAGCGTCAACAGTGAGCTGCGGGCGTTCTCACCGCGCGATCCTGGCGAGCCGCTCGACGGCATCGGCCAGTACCTCTACCCGTCGCGGCCGAGCGTTCGCATCTGATGCCGAAGCTCCCCGCGCCGCCGGTGCCACCGCAGTTCCTGCCCCAGCCGCCGCGGCCGGGCACGCAGCGCGGTCGCCCTCGCACGCCGCTCGAGAAGGGCGCCGAGGCCGGCAAGTCGGCAGTCGACTGGATCGACGAGCGCACCTCGCTGTCGGGCGCGACGCGCTGGGCGCTGTTCCGCAGGGTCCCCAAGGGGACCAACTGGTTCTACACGCTCGGCTCGGCGACGCTCATCGCCTTCCTCAACCAGGCCGTCACCGGCGTATTCCTGGCGATGTACTACCGCCCGGACGCGGGCGGCGGCGCCTACGAGTCGGTGCGCTACATCACCAACGACGTCTTCCTCGGACAGTTCGTCCGCGGCATGCACAAGTGGGGTTCCTCGGTGATGGTGGTGCTCGTCTTCCTGCACATGGGCCGCACCTTCTTCTTCGGCGCCTACAAGTACCCGCGCGAGCTGAACTGGGTGATCGGCGTGGTGCTGCTGATCCTGACGATGACGATGTCGTTCACCGGCTACCTGCTGCCATTCGACCAGCGCTCCTACTGGGCGACGATCGTCGGCGTCAACATCAACGGCACCGGGCCGCTGATCGGCCCCTACCTGAGCGACTTCCTGCGCGGCGGTCCCGAGTTCAGCGCGACGACGTTGTCTCGCTTCTACTCGATTCACATGCTGCTCGTGCCCGGCGCGATCGCGGCGATGATCGGCGCCCATCTCTACCTCGTCGCAAAGCTCGGCACGACGGCCCCGCCGTGGTTGCGGGCCAAGCCTGAGCGGGAGCTCATCGAGGAACGGCTGTGAACCAGCGCGAGAAGGAGGAATACCTCCGCGATTACTCGGTCCTGAAGTCGCAGGGCAAGCCGTTCTTCCCCTACGCGGTGGCCAAGGACGGGCTGATGGGCTGCCTGGTCGTGGCGATCATCATCGCGCTCTCGATCGTGTTCGGCGCAGAGCTCGGCCCCAAGGCGAACGCAGCCACCACCACCTACGACCCGCGTCCCGAGTGGTACTTCTTCTTCCTCTTTGAGCTGCTGCGCGTCGTCAAGCCGCCGAACTTCACCGGCCTTGCGACGATCGGCGTGCCGACGATCGGCATGATCCTGCTCTTCCTTCTGCCGTTCTACGACCGCGGCCCGCAGCGCCACCCGCTGCGCCGACCCGTCGCGACATTGACCGGGATCTTCGTGATCTGCGCGATGGCCTACCTGACCTACCTGGGCGCCAACACCGGACCGCCGTCGGAGCAGACGATCACGCCGTCGGCACAGGTGATCGCCGACGGCAAGCAGGCGGTGTCCGAGTTCTACCTCGGCCGCGCGGTGGTCGCGCAGTCGGGTTGCGAGGCCTGCCACAAGCTCGGCGGTTACGGCAACGACGGCCCCGGCCCCGAGCTGACGACGATCGGCTCGCGCATCCCGGCGCAGGGGATCGCACGCACGCTCGTCAATCCGACTCAGCCGATGCCCTCATTCGCCAAGCTTCCGCCGAAGCAGTTCAACGCGGTCGTGGCCTTCCTGTCCGACCTGAGGTAGATGTCCAGCGGGCCGCCCGGTACGCTGGAAGCGGGGCAGGTGCGAGCGATGTTCGATCGCATCGCCGGGCTCTACGACGTGATGAACACGCTGATGACTGCGGGTCTGCATCACCGCTGGCGCGCGCGGGCCGTGGAGCTGGCGGCGGTCGGTCCGGGGAGCAGTGTGATCGACGTTGCCACGGGCACCGGTGATCTCGCGATCGCGCTCGAGCGCGCGGTCGCGCCGGACGGCGAGGTGCTCGCCTGCGACTTCTCCGAGCAGATGCTCGCGAGGGCCCGCGCGAAGGCGCCGCAGCTGCGCTTCGACTGGGCCGACGCGCTCGCGCTGCCCTACGCGACCGACCGCTTCGACGCGGCAACGGTCGGCTTCGGCGCGCGGAACTTCTCGGATCTGCAGCGCGGGATCGAGGAGCTGGTTCGCGTCGTGAGGCCCGGCGGGCGGGTCGTGATCCTGGAGATCACGCGGCCGACGCGCGAGCCGCTGGCGAGCTTCTTCGGCGCCTGGTTCGACCAGATCGTTCCGGCGCTCGGGCGCTTGGCCGGCGACAGCGCCGCCTACAGCTACCTGCCGAGCTCGGTCAAGCGTTTCCCGGCGCCGCGGGAGCTGGCCGCCTTGATGGACGGCTGCGGCCTGCGCGCCATCCGCTACGTCCTCACCGGCGGAGGCATCATCGCGATCCATGTCGGAGAGGTGGCCTGATCGCTGCGGTCGCGGACCCGTTCGACGCGATTCTCGAGCTCGGGGGCGAGTCGCTGCGTGCCGCGATGGCCGGCGTCGAAGCTCGTCTGAGAGAGATCGCCGCGGTCGAGGACCACGCGCTTGCCACGGTTGCCGCCGGCGGCAAGCGGCTGCGGCCGCTGCTCGTGCTCGTCGCCGGCTTCGGCAGCGGCGCCCACGTGGCGCTGTCGCGCGCCGCTGCGGCGGTCGAGCTGATCCATTCCGCGACGCTGGTGCACGACGACGTGCTCGACGACGCCCCGCTCCGCCGCGGTCGCACGACCGTGTTCGCCGCCGCCGGACGCACCGCGGCGACGGCGACCGGCGACCTGCTGTTCTCGAGTGCGTTCGCCGAGCTGACGCGAAATGGCGCGATCGCGCAGCTGCGCGCGCTCTCGGCCGCCTCCGCCGCGCTGGCCCGTGGCGAGTTGATGCAACGCGCCGATGCGTGGCGTGCCGACGTCACGCTCGAGCGTTACCTGCAGCGCTGCGAGCTGAAGACCGCGCGGCTGTTCGCCGGCGCGTGCGAGCTCGGAGCGCTGGTCAGCGGCGGGCCGCCGCTGGGTCCCTTCGGACACGCGATCGGGCTCGCCTTCCAGCTGCTCGACGACGTGCTCGACATCACCGGACCGGCCGAACGCACCGGCAAGCGCCGCGGCACCGACCTGCTCGACGGCACCGTCACGCTTCCCCTCATCCTGGCGCGCGCGAGCTCGCCGGAGCTGTCAGCGCTCGACCTGCGATCGATCGACGGCGCCGTCGAAGCGGAGCAGATCTGTGAGGCGATCGAAGCCACCGGCGCCGGCGAGCGCGCGCGCCTACAGGCCCTCGATCTCGTCGCGCGCGCCAAGCGCGAGCTGCCGAGCGACTGTCCGCCACGCCAGCGCCAAGTCCTCGAGCTGATCGCCGACGGGCTCGTGGACCGCTTCGCCTAAGCGCCGTCGCCTCAGAAGTCGAAGGGGACGATCAGGTCGTCCTCGAGTGCCTGGGCGAAGGCCTCGATCTCGGCCTCCATGCAGGCGTGTGACACACGCGTGAGTGTGGACTGCAGTTTGCGTGTCCCACGATCGAGCTCGCGGTCGAAGCGGTCAACCGCTTCCTGGCCGAAGACTCCGGTGCCGCTCCACTCGCAGTTCGGGCAGCGCAGGACGACACGCCAATGCGTGCGCCCGATCAACGACCAGTCGATCGGCTGGACCAACATCGAGCCGCAGCCGCCGCAGCGGCAGAGCTCCGGGTCGTGGGTGCTCTCGTCGTAGCCTTCGACCTGCTCGACGCAGGAGACATCAATGCCGGGCGGGCTCGAAAGCCTCAGATCCTCGGCCTGTCGCTTGTTGCGATCGGCATTCATGCTTCGATCATCGGCCGCCGGCGTCCACTGCTTGAGCGGTCGGTGCTCAGGTGTGTTCCAGGTAGGCTGTGAGGGCATGCCCCGCGCTATCCGGCCGGTCGGCCACGAGGAGCATCTGAGCCTCGTCGAGCACTTGGATGAGTTGCGGACGCGGCTGATCGTCTGCCTGGTGGCGCTCGGCGTCGCGTTCGCGTTCTGCTTCTGGCAGAACCACACCCTGCTGCACATAGTCGGCGACCCGTATGCCAAGCAGACGCAGAGTCAGGTCACCAAATGTCAGGGCGAACAGGGCCCCGTGTGGTGCGCCGACCAGGCTTTGCAGGCGGAGGCGCACGCCCTGCAGGCGCTGATCAAACTCGACGCAAATCCCGCGAACGGCCTGAATTCGAAGGCGCGGGGCGACCTGACGTCCCTCGTGCCCGCGCTGAACGTGGCCGTGTCGAGGCTTCCCAAGTCGGTTCCGCCCAACAGTTTGGTGACGATCGGCATCGGCGAGCCGTTCACCGCCACGATCACCGTCACTCTCTACTTTTCCCTGCTGCTCTCCCTGCCGGTCATCCTCTTCGAGTTGTACGGATTCGTGATCCCCGCCTTCAGTCCCACTGAGCGCAGCGTCGCGCGGCCGGTGGTGCTCGCGATCCCCGGTCTGTTCGCCGCCGGCGTCGCGTTCGGCTATTTCGTCGTGTTGCCGGCAGCGGTGCACTTCCTGCAGAACTTCAACAGCGGCTCGTTCGAGCAGTTCGTCCAGGCGTCCAGCTACTACTCGTTCGCGGCGCTGATCATGCTCGCAATGGGTGCGATCTTCCAGGTGCCGCTGGCCGTCGTCGCAGCTGCGCGCGCCGGCATCGTGACGCGGCGGCAGTTGCGCAAGAACCGCCGTTTTGCGATCGTCATCGCAGCGCTGATCGCGGCGGTGCTCCCGGGCGACGTGGTGACGATGACGCTCGAGACGCTGCCCGTCATCGTGCTCTACGAGGTAGGTATCCTGGTGGTCGCGTGGCTCGATCGCCGCGACGCACGCCGGGCGCAAGCGCAGGAGCGCTCCGCCTCAACAAGCGCCCAGCCTCCGCCACCGCCACCGATCTCCTCCGACAATGCTTTTTGATCTGCGCAGCCCGCATCGCCGGCGGGTCATCAAGGTGGTCTATGTGTTTCTCGCGCTGCTGATCGGCGTCGGCCTGGTGGGTTTCGGGATCGGGAACGGCAGCAATTTCGGCGGACTGTTCTCGACCGCCGCCAGCGGCGGCGGATCGGCCACCGGGGAGGCCCAGTACACGAAGGCCCTCACCAAGGCCGAGAAGCAGGCCAAGCTCTCGCCCGACAATCCCGCCGTCTGGGTCACAGTCGGCAAGGCCGCCTACGCCCTCGCCGTGCTGCCGAGCAACTACCTCTCGACGCGCGGCTACTCGACGGCTGGGCACGCCGCGCTCGACGTCCTGCGCAACGCCTGGACGAAGTACCTCGCACTCGCCCCGACCAACATGAACACAGCGTTCGCGGAGGAGGTCGTCGCCGGGTTTGCGCCCCCGCCGACCGGCGTCGGCGACTACCGAACGGCCGAGAGCGCCCAGGAGATCGTCGCCGAGAATCAGCCGACGAACTACACCGCCTATGAGTATCTCGCCTACTACTCCTGGCTCGCGAGCGACCAGAGCTCGGGCAACCTCGCTGCCGCGAAGGCGAAGGCGCTCGCGCCCAAGAAGGATCTCAAACAGGTCGTGACGATCCTCTCGGAGATGCAAGCGGTCGCGAACGCCACGAACGGTACGACCGGTGCCACGGGTGCCACGGGAGCCACGGGCGGCTGATCGCCGCTAACATCCCGGCGCCGGTCACTCAGGCCTCGGGCCGTTAGCTCAATTGGCAGAGCAGGGGCCTCTTAAGCCCAAGGTTGAAGGTTCGATTCCTTCACGGCCCATCGAAAGGCCTGTAAGACAGCGCCTGCTAAACGAAGTACCGGCTGCCACGCCCCCGTCAGGTGCAGCGCAAGCTCGGTCCGGCCCGGACCGAGCGCGGCCTCGAACATTCGTCGATGGGCGCCCCTGTCGAGCGCAACGCGGCGTGCTCGGGGCTAAAGCCGGATCGGGAACGTGCCGATCGGGCAGCCATGTGGCGCATTGACTCTCGAGGATCTGACCGCGATGCCGAGCGGCGGGCGCCGCGTCGGCGTCGCTGGAAGTTTCTCCTCGCTGTGATCGGCGCTACGGCGGCGGCCAGTCTCGCCTACGCGACTTCGAACTGGGTCGTCGGGCTGGTGGGCGGTTCGAGCGGTGAGGCTCAGTCGGCGTCGGTTTCGAACCTGACGATCACC
>ODAK010000824.1_pt1 | contig 35186 bp, 30 predicted proteins | sample 1539591 | NCBI WGS metagenome assembly ODAK01 (sample SAMEA3539303, study PRJEB22396) | soil metagenome | biome: tundra; feature: field; material: soil | place: USA | collected 2010-05 | depth 0.15 m | reverse complement strand
CGGCAAGTCGAATACCGGCGAGGGCGGCGAGGACCGCCGCCGTTACGCGCCTATCAAGACAGGCGAGACGCTCGCTTCGCGGCTCGGCAAAGGCCGCGTCGAGCGCGATCTCGAGCTCCATGAAGGCGACCTTCTCAAGTCGAAGATCAAGCAGGTCGCGAGCGGCCGCTTCGGCGTGACGGCGGAATACCTCGCTTCCGCCGAGCAGATCCAGATCAAGATGGCGCAGGGCGCGAAGCCCGGCGAGGGCGGGCAGCTGCCCGGGCGCAAGGTGTCCGAGTACATCGCCGAGCTGCGCTACTCGACGCCCGGCGTCGAGCTGATCAGTCCGCCGCCGCATCACGACATCTACTCGATCGAGGATCTGGCGCAGTTGATCCACGATCTGAAGAACGCCAACCCGGCCGCCTCGATCAGCGTGAAGCTCGTCTCCGAGGTCGGCGTCGGCACCGTCGCTGCGGGCGTGGCGAAGGCGAAATCGGACCACGTCACCATCTCTGGTTATGACGGCGGCACCGGGGCGAGCCCCTGGTCATCGATCAAGCACGCGGGAACGCCGTGGGAACTGGGCCTCGCCGAGACGCAGCAGACGCTGGTGCTCAACCGCCTGCGTGGCAGGATCGCGGTGCAGGTCGACGGCCAGATCAAGACCGGCCGTGACGTGGTGGTCGGCGCGATTCTCGGCGCCGACGAGTTCGGCTTCGCCACCGCGCCGCTGGTGACCGTGGGCTGCATCATGATGCGCAAGTGCCATCTCAACACCTGCCCGGTGGGCGTCGCGACCCAGGACCCGGTGCTCAGGAAACGCTTCTCCGGCAAGCCTGAGTACGTGATCAACTACTTCTTTTTCGTCGCCGAAGAGGTACGCGAGCTGATGGCGAACCTCGGCATCCGCAGGTTCAGCGAGTTGATCGGCCGCACCGATTTGCTCGACATGAAGCAGGGCATCGAGCACTGGAAGGCGCGCGGCCTCGATTTCTCGAAAATATTCTATAGGCCGCAGATGCCGGCGGAAGTCGCGCGCTACCACTGCGAGCAGCAGGACCACGGCCTCGAGGGCGCGCTCGACGTGCGGCTCATCGAGCTGGCGCAGCCCGCGCTCCAGCGCGGCGAGAAGGTCGCGATCGATATGCCGATCCGCAACATCAACCGCACGGTCGGCACCATGCTGTCGTCGGAGATCGCCAGGCGCTACGGCCACGAGGGGCTGCCGGACGACACCATACGCATCCGTTTTGCCGGCTCCGCCGGGCAGAGCTTCGGCGCGTTTCTGGCCCGCGGCGTGACCCTCGACCTGATCGGCGACACCAACGACTACTGCGGCAAGGGCCTGTCAGGCGGGCGCATCTCGGTGCAGCCCTCGCCCAAGTTTCGCGGCGAGTCGACCGAGAACATTATCACCGGCAACGTGGTGCTCTACGGCGCGATCGCCGGCGAGGCGTATTTCCGCGGCGTCGCCGGCGAGCGCTTCGCGGTACGCAATTCCGGCGCCCGGGCAGTGGTCGAGGGGGTTGGCGACCACGGCTGTGAATACATGACCGGCGGCACGGTGGTGGTGCTTGGCGCGACCGGCCGCAACTTCGCGGCCGGCATGTCGGGCGGCATCGCCTACGTATTCGATGAGGAAGGCGAGTTCGTCAAGTACTGCAACACGGCGATGGTCGAGCTCGAGCCGGTGCTCGCGGAGCCCGAACAGCAGGCCAAGGTGTCACGCGACATTTGGCATCTGGGGCTCGCCGACGAAGTGATATTGAAACGGCTGATCGAGAACCACGCGCGCTACACCGGCAGCCGCCGCGCACACGACATTCTCGAGCAGTGGAGCGTCTACCGGCTGCGCTTCGTCAAGGTCTTCCCGAAGGAATACCGGCGCGCGCTCACCGAGCTCGCCGCCGCCGCCCCCAAGGTCGCGGCGTGAAACTGAAATAGGCGCGCGGAGCGCAGAGCATGGGCAAAATCACCGGATTTCTCGAGTACCAGCGCCTGCACGAGGCGTCGCAAGCGCCGGGCGCGCGCAAAAAACACTACCGCGAATTCGTTCATCATCTGACCGACGACGAAGCTAAGATCCAGGGCGCGCGCTGCATGGACTGCGGCACGCCGTTCTGCATGAGCGGCTGTCCGGTCAACAACATCATCCCCGACTTCAACGATCTCGTTTACAGGCAGGACTGGCAGAACGCGATCGAAACCCTGCACTCGACCAACAACTTCCCCGAGTTTACCGGCCGCGTATGCCCGGCGCCGTGCGAGGAAGCGTGCACGCTGCGCATCAACAACGACCCGGTCGGCATCAAGTCGATCGAGCACGCGATCATCGACAAGGCGTGGGAAGAAGGCTGGGTCAAGCCACAGCCTCCGGCAGTCAAGACCGGCAAACGCGTCGCGGTGATCGGCTCGGGTCCGGCCGGCCTTGCCTGTGCGCAACAGTTGGCACGCGCCGGGCACGACGTCGTGGTGTTCGAGAAAAACGACCGCGTCGGCGGCTTGCTGCGCTACGGCATACCCGACTTCAAGATGGAGAAATGGCTGATTGACCGGCGCATCAAGCAGATGCGCGCCGAAGGTGTCGAATTCAAAACCAACCACGCCGTTGGCCAGGCGCCGGTGGGCGCGGGTAACAGCGCGGCGAAGGTGCTAGATGCGGCAACCATTGCCGACGAGTTCGACGCGGTCGTACTCACCGGCGGCGCCGAGCAGCCGCGCGACCTGCCGGTGCCGGGACGCGAGCTCGACGGCATCCACTTCGCGATGGACTTCCTGGCGCTGCAGAACCGCCGGGTCGCCGGCGACCCGGAGGTTCGCGAGCTTTGGGCGACCGGCAAGCACGTGGCGATTATCGGCGGCGGCGACACCGGCTCCGACTGTGTCGGCACTTCGAACCGCCACGGCGCCGCCTCGGTGACCCAGTTCGAGCTGCTGCCCATGCCGCCCGATGTGGACAAGAATCCGGTGTGGCCATATTGGCCGCAGCGGCTGCGCACCTCATCCTCGCACGAGGAGGGAGTGCAGCGAGACTGGGCAGTCGCGACCAAGCGCTTCGAGGGCAAGAACGGCAAGGTTGAGAAGCTGATCGCCGCGCGCATCGAGTGGAAAGACGGCGCAATGCAGTTCCGGGTTCAGAATTCGAAATGAAGGCCGATCTGGTATTGCTCGCGATGGGGTTCGTCTCGCCGGTGCAGTCGGTGCTCGAGGCTTTTGGCGTCGAGAAAGACGCGCGCGGCAACGCCAAGGCAACGACCGACGGGCAACGCTGTTACGCAACCTCGGTGCCCAAGGTGTATGCGGCCGGCGATATACGCCGCGGTCAGTCTCTCGTGGTGTGGGCGATCCGCGAGGGTCGTCAGTGCGCACGCGCGGTCGATGAGTTCCTGATGGGGACTTCGGTATTGCCGCGGTGATTCAGGATTGAGTTAATAGGATTGAGCGTGACTCAGCCTCGATCCTCGATCCTCGATCCTTGATCCTGATTCATGTCCAAGCTAAAAAACGATACGTTGATACGCGCGCTGCTGCGCGAACCCACGCCCTACACGCCAATCTGGCTAATGCGCCAGGCCGGACGCTACCTGCCGGAATACAACCAGGCGCGCGCACGCGCCGGCAGCTTCCTCGCGCTGTGCAAAAACCCGGACCTTGCGACTGAGGTTACGCTGCAGCCGCTCGCGCGTTACCCGCTGGACGCGGCGATCGTGTTTTCCGACATCCTGACGATACCCGATGCCATGGGCCTTGGCCTCTATTTCGCTGATGGTGAAGGTCCGAAATTCGAGCGCCCGCTGCGCGCCGAATGGGAGATCAGGGACTTAACCGCTCCTGACCCTACAGCGCATCTGCGCTATGTGCTCGACACTGTTAGCCAGGTGCGACGTGCACTCGCCGGCAGCGTGCCGCTAATTGGATTTGCTGGCAGTCCGTTCACGCTCGCATGCTATATGATCGAAGGCCAGGGCAGCAGCGATTTCGCGACCGTCAAGAACATGCTTTACCAACGCCCCGACCTGTTGCATCATATCCTCAGCGTCAACGCAGTCGCAGTGACTGCTTACTTGAACGCCCAGATCGAAGCCGGTGCTCAAGCGGTGATGGTCTTCGACACCTGGGGCGGCATGCTTTCCCACGCCGCATTCCATGAGTTCTCACTCAGCTATACCGCGCGCGTGATCGCCGGACTGAAACGCGAGCACGAGGGCGCACGAGTACCAAACATCGTGTTCACCAAGGGCGGTGGCGGATGGCTCGAGAGCATCGCTGCGACCGGTTGCGATGCGGTCGGCCTGGACTGGACGGTTGATATAGGCGAAGCACGCGCACGCATCGGCGCACGCGCGGCCTTGCAGGGAAATCTCGACCCGGCAGTGCTGCTGTCGTCACCCGCGGCGATCCAGCGCGAAGCCGGTGCGATCCTCGAACGCTACGGCCTTGGCAACGGTCATGTATTCAACCTCGGCCATGGCATTTCCCAACTCACGCCGCCGGAGAACGTGTCGGCGCTAATCGAGACGGTACGTGGCCTGAGCGGCAGCTATCACTGAAAACCCGCGCCAATTCTGCGTTTGCGCGGCTCTCACCCCGCAAACTTATGCACAACAAGGCTTTGCAGGTAGCGGTCCCCGCGCAGCACTGTGGTATTCCATGTGGCAAAACCGTTAATGCCTTGATTTAAAAGCAACATATCGTTACCAGATGAAAAATAAAAGAAAAACAGGTGCCGCTGGCAGACAGCCATCTCCATCTGGTCGAAAATTAATCAACAAAGTTATCCACAGGCATTATGAATCGCAAAAAAACTCTGTCAGATGAAATATTTGTCGAAAATTTTTAGAATTTACCTGAGCGACTCTTGCTAACTCAATCACCACAAGTTAAATCCATGAGCATTGTTCGCGTTGCGCTCGACGTGCCATTACCGACGCTGTTCGACTATCGCGCCACAGCCGCCGCCAGTGAAGACATTGGCAGGCGGGTGCTGGTGCCATTCGGTAAGAAAATTGCGGTCGGCGTGATCATCGAACTCGCATCCACGACGTCGCTGCCGATGCAGCGCGTGCGCAGCGTTCTGAGTATTTTGCGCGACGTGCCGCCGTTACCGTCCGACGTCCTGGCGCTGCTCAAGTTCTGCAGCGATTATTACTACCATCCCCTCGGCGAGGTGGTGCTGAATGCGCTGCCGACTCGGCTACGGCGGCGACAGACGCTCAAGCCCGACACGGCCTCACGCTACAGGTTGACTGCGACTGGGCGTGCCATTGACGCCGCCTCCTTACGGGGGCGTGCGACGGTCAAGCTTGAGTTGCTACGCCTGTTACGTGCAGCCGAAGACGGTATCGATGAAGTCTCGCTGCGCTCCATCGCCCCACGCGCGGCGGCGGCACTGAAAACGATGACTGAACACGGCTGGATCGAGCGCGTCGCGGTTACGCGCAAGGCTCCGCAAGCATCCACTGCGGTGCTACGGTTTGTGCCGGGACCAGCGTTGACCAACGAACAGCGCGCGGCGGTCGACAGCCTGCGCAGTGTGGATGCCGGATTTACGCCGTGGCTGTTGCTCGGTGTCACCGGCAGCGGCAAGACCGAGGTTTATTTGCAGTGGGTCGCTGATACGCTTGCTTGCGGCAAACAGATCTTGTTGCTGGTGCCTGAAATCAATCTCACCCCGCAACTTGAAGCGCTGGTGCGTGCGCGTTTCCCCGAAACCGTGCTAGTGTCGTTGCACAGCGGCCTCAACGAGAGCGAGCGTTTACATAACTGGCTTGCCGCGCAATCCGGTGCAGCCGGCATTGTGCTTGGCACACGGCTCGCGGTATTTACGCCGCTGCCGAGGCTCGGTTTCATCATTGTCGATGAAGAGCAGGACTCCTCGTTCAAACAAACGGATGGCTTGCGTTATTCGGCGCGCGACCTCGCACTCTGGCGCGCCAAACAGCGCGCGATTCCGATCGTACTCGGCTCGGCAACGCCCGCGCTTGAAACATTTCATAAGGCGCTTAACGGCAACTACCGGACGCTGGCGCTGACGCAGCGCGTGAATGCGATGCCGCCCGCCATCGAGTGCGTCGACACGCGACGCGAGCCGTTGCTCGACGGTATGTCGCAAGCGCTGCTCAACGCGCTGCGCGAAACCATGAAGCGCGGCGAGCAAAGCCTGATTTTCATCAACCGTCGCGGCTTTGCTCCGGTACTGATGTGCCCAAGCTGCGGCTGGACTTCGGGTTGCGAGCGCTGTTCCGCCAAGCTCGTGCTGCACCTCCAGGATCAGCGCCTGCGCTGTCATCATTGCGGCCACCAGGAGCGCATTCCCACAGCGTGCCCGCAGTGCGGGAACCAGGATCTGAAGCCGCTGGGGCAGGGCACGCAGCGCATCGACAGCGCATTAGCGCGCATCTTCCCGGGAGCACGCATCTTGCGCATCGACCGCGACAGCACGCGCCGCAAGCACGCCTGGCACGAAATGCGCCGCCAGATCCACGCGCAAGAGGTCGATATCCTGATCGGCACACAGATCCTCGCCAAGGGCCACGATTTCCCGCAACTGAATCTGGTCGGCGTGATCAACGCCGACAGTTCTCTCTACAGCACGGATTTCCGCGGCAGCGAGCGCCTGTTCGCGCTCCTGACGCAAGTCGCGGGACGCGCCGGGCGCGGTGCCACTCGCGGCCAGGTGTTGATCCAGACCGAATTTCCGGCGCATGCGCTCTATCAGGCACTGCGCCGTGACGATTACCCGGCTTTCGCCAAAGAGCTGCTGGCCGAACGCAAGCAGGCGGGCTTTCCGCCATTCGTGTACCAAGCGGTGCTGCGCGCCGAGGCATTACGCCGGGAGACAGCGATCGAGTTCCTCATACACGCCGCGCGTGATGGTGCCAAAATAGAGGGGGCGGTCACGATCTATGATCCGGTGCCGGCGAGCATGTCGCGTCGGGCCGGGATTGAGCGCGCGCAATTGACGGTGCAATCACGCTCTCGCCCAGGGCTGCACGCCTTTCTGCGCGCCTGGCATGTCCGTCTCGACCACGCTGCCGGACGCAAAGTCCGCTGGGCACTCGACGTCGACCCGCTAGAGCTGTGAGGGATAACTCCCCGGGCATGCATCCCATGGCATGCTAGAATTCGCAGCTTTTCAGGCATCCGGACGCGAACCATGATGATGCACCCTAGTCTGTCATGCTCGAACCAATACTCCATATGGGGCAACAGAAATTCGCGGATAGCGCATGGCGCAGGGGCATAAGCGGGATTTGACGACACCACATGGCGGCCCAGGCATTCCCTGAATTGCACGCCCACGTCGCGGGCTTGCTGGAAGAGGCGCTCGCCTTTGTTGCACCCGGGGTGCAGGGCGCGGCGATCGTGATCGAACGCCCGAAACAGGCGCTGCACGGCGACTACTCGTGCAACAGCGCGCTGCAACTTGCGAAAACGATGAAGCGCAGCCCGCGCAACATTGCCGCCGCACTCATCGCTGCACTGCCGGCATCCCCCTATGTTGCCAAAGCCGAAATGGCCGGCGCCGGGTTCATCAACGTTTTTCTCAAGCCCGAGGTCAAGCGGGCTGTGCTGCCGCACATCCTTGCACTGGGCGCCGAATATGGCCGCAGCCACGCCGGTCAGCGCAAGAAAGTCCAGGTCGAGTTCGTTTCCGCCAATCCAACCGGACCACTGCACGTTGGTCATGGCCGCGGCGCCGCGTTTGGCGCCAGTCTTGCCAACGTCCTGGCGGCGACCGGCTTTGAGGTGCAGCGCGAGTTCTACGTCAACGATGCCGGCCGCCAGATGGACATTCTGGTGCTGTCGACTTGGCTGCGTTACCTGGAGCAGGGCGGCGCCCGCTTGGCGTTTCCAGCCAACGCCTACCAGGGCAACTACGTGCGCCAGATGGCGCAACAGATCCGGATCGCGCATGGGGGGCGCTATATGCGTGAGGTGAGCGCGCTGTTCCAGGACGCGCCGGACACCGAGCGTGAACCGGAGGCGTGCCTCGATGCGCTGATCGCCGGGGCCAAGTCACTGCTCGGCGAAGACTATGCCTACATCCACGATTTCGCGCTCGCTGAGCAACTCGGCGACTGCCGCCACGACCTGCTCGAGTTCGGCGTCAGCTTCGACCACTGGTTCTCCGAAAAATCGCTATACGATTCAGGGCTCGTCGAACGCACGGTCGCCAGGCTCGAGGCGAACGGTCACGTCTACGCGCAGGACGGCGCGAAATGGTTCCGCTCGAGTAGATTCGGCGATGAAAAGGACCGTGTCATACAGCGCGAAAACGGCCAGTACACCTATTTTGCGTCCGATATCTCCTACCACCTCAACAAGTTTGAACGTGGGTTCGATCTCGTGATCGATGTGTGGGGCGCCGATCATCACGGCTATATTCCTCGCGTGAAAGGCGCGCTCGAGGCCCTCGGTCTTGATCCCGGGCGGCTCACCGTGGCGCTGGTACAGTTCGCAGTGCTCTATCGCGGCGGCAAGAAAGTGTCGATGTCGACGCGCGCCGGCGATTTCGTGACGTTGCGCGAGTTAAGGCGGGAAGTCGGCAACGACGCCGCCCGGTTTTTTTACGTGCTGCGCAAAAGCGACCAGCATCTCGATTTCGATCTCGACCTCGCCAAATCGCAGAGCACTGATAATCCGGTCTACTATGTGCAGTATGCGCATGCCCGGGTTTGCAGTGTGCACGAGCAGTGGAGCGGCGATGAAGCCGAGTTGCGGGCGGCGGATCCGACGCCGCTCACGCTGGATGCGGAAATGTCGTTGCTCTCGCGCCTGATCGAGTATCCGGAAGTCGTGGCAAACGCGGCGCGCGAACTCTCGCCTCACTTCGTCGCATTTTATCTGCGCGAGCTTGCTGCCGAGTTTCACAGCTACTACAACGCCACCCGCATCCTGGTACCGGAATTACCGATAAGACTGGCACGGCTGGCTCTGGTGACCGCGGTGGGCCAGGTATTGCGCACCGGGCTCGCGCTGCTGGGTGTCTCGGCGGCAGAAAAAATGTAAGATTCAGTTATGAGCAAGGACTACAAAGAGCCGAACAAGAAATCGGGCAGAAATAAGGACGGCACAGGGTCGCTACTGATCGGCATTCTGATCGGCTTGCTGCTCGGTCTCGGCATCGCGCTTGCAGTGGCATGGTACATCAACAAGATGCCAACGCCGTTCCTCAATCACTCCGGCCCGCCGGCAAAAAGCGCAGCCCCAGAGATCGCCAAGGCCGATGACAAGAGCGGCAAAGCGCCGGACGGCAAACTGCGCTTTGACTTTTACAAGATACTGCCCGGCACGGAGGAACCGGCCACCGAGCAGCAGTTCAAGGAAGCGCAGCAACAACCGTCAACCGCGCAGACTAGGGAAGCGTTTTTTCTGCAGGCCGGCGCGTTTCAGAATGCCCCCGACGCAGATAATTTGAAAGCCCGGCTCGCGTTGCTGGGTGTGGAAGCAGCGGTACAAACCACGACGTTCCCAGACAAGCGCATATGGCACCGCGTGCGCGTCGGCCCTTATACCGCGATCGAGGACCTCAATCGTACGCGCGACATATTGAAACAAAACGGCATCGAGACTTCTCTTATCAAGGTGCGCGAGGCAGCGACGCATCCCGCCAAATGAGGAATGTCCGGACTATGGACCAGATTATGATTGGAGATGCGATGAATCTGCTGAAGCGCCTGGGCTATCTTGCGGCATTGCTGGCGCTGCTGGCTGCTGGCGGCAGCGCTGCGCAACCTGTTATCGGCCGCGATTATCAGTTGATCAACCCGCCGCGACCAACCGGCAGCGGCATAAAAATCGAGGTGCTTGAATTTTTCTGGTACGGCTGCATTCATGATGAGCGCTTTTTCCAGGTGCTCGACCAGTTGATCGCGCAGGCGCGCGAGGAACACGGCGGCAAATAGCCTGTGTTCACGCGCGCAAACATCGACGGCCGGTTTGCATTGTGCTGGCTGGCGCTCGTCTTTATCGCGCTGCCTGCCGCAGCGCAACAGCCGAAGCGCGACGTCGATTACCGTCTGATTTCCCAGCAGCCGGTCGAAACCGGCGAGCGCGTGGAAGTGATCGATTTTTTCTTCTACGCGTGCCCATATTGCAACGAGCTGGCGCCGTTTCTCGACCTTTGGCTTAAGCGCAAACCGCTCGACGTAGTATTTCGCCGCGTGCCCGTGGTACGCCACGACTCCTGGATCCCGCTTGCCAAAATTTATTTCACGCTCGAGGCAATGGGCGAGGCCGGACGGCTGCACGGCGAGGTATTTCACAGCTACCATGCCGAAAACCTCTCCATGAGCCAGGAAAAGGTCATCGCCGAGTGGGCCGAGAAGCACGGTCTTAACCGCGACAAGTTCATGGCGATCTACCGTTCCGACGAGACCCGCCAGAAGGTCGAGCGCGCGCGCAAAATGACAATGGATTACGATATACAGAGCACCCCTTCGGTCGTTGTCGACGGCAGATATCTGACGTCGAGTGGCATGACCCCCGGCGTGCCGCAGGTTATAACGGTGCTCGACGGCTTGATCCAGCTCGCACGCCAGCAGCGCCGCGAAAGAAACGGCCAGTAGCGTCCGCCGGCTCCGGCAGCTCCGTCGCCATCCGCAAAGACATGCAGCGCGTGATCATTACCGGCGCCTCGAGCGGCATCGGCACAGCGTTGGCACGACTCTATGCGCAACGCGGCGCGGTGCTCGGACTTATCGCACGCCGTAAGACGGATCTCGAGCACCTCGCTGCACAGCTCCCATCCCCTGCGTTGAGCTATCCCGCCGACGTGCGCGATGCTGCGGCGCTACAAGCGGCGGCGGCGGACTTCATCGTGCGTCACGGATGTCCCGACATCGTGATTGCCAATGCTGGCGTAAGCACCGGTACGCTGACTGAATTCGCTGAAGATACGCCCTCGTTCCAGGAAGTGATGGATATCAACGTGGTGGGAATGGTCAAGACCTTCCAGCCGTTTCTCGCGGCCATGCGGGCGGCGGGCCACGGCGCGATGGTCGGAATCGCGAGCGTCGCGGGCTACCGCGGACTGCCCGGCGCTGCCGCTTATTCGGCGTCGAAAGCCGCCGCGATTTCGTATCTGGAAAGCCTGCGCATCGAACTCGCCGCCAGCGGCATCAAAGTAATCACGATCTGCCCGGGTTATATCGCGACGCCAATGACGGCGCAAAACCCCTACCCGATGCCTTTTCTGCTGAGCGCCAATATCGCCGCGCAGAAAATCGCAGCAATCATCGAGCGCGGCGAGACGTTTGCCATAATTCCGTGGCAAATGGCGATCGTTGCGCGCGTGCTACGCGTGCTGCCGAATTGTTTCTACGACCGCCTGCTCGGCAATGCCCCGCGTAAGCCGCGGCGAGCACGTTGAACGCTCTTACTCGACCGTCACCGACTTGGCGAGATTGCGCGGCTTGTCGACGTCGTTACCGCGCGCGAGCGCAGTGTGATAGGCGAGCAGTTGCAGCGGGATGGTGTGCAGGATCGGGCTCAGGATTCCTGCGTGGTCGGTCAGCGTGATCACGTGCACGCCGTCGCTGGCCTCGATATGCGCGTCCTGGTCGGCCAGCACGTAGAGCTCGCCGCCGCGCGCGCGCACTTCCTGCATGTTCGATTTGAGCTTCTCGAGCAGCGCATCACGCGGCGCGATCGCCACCACCGGCATGTTGCTATCGACCAGTGCGAGCGGTCCGTGCTTGAGTTCGCCCGCGGGGTAAGCCTCGGCGTGAATGTATGAAATTTCTTTGAGTTTGAGCGCGCCTTCGAGCGCGATCGGGTAATGGATGCCGCGTCCGAGGAACAGCGCGTGCTCGCGCACGGCAAAGCGTGCAGCCCAAGTCTTGATCGACGGTTCGACCTGCAACACATGTGACAGCGCCGCCGGCAGGTGCCGTAACGCATGAATCAGTTCGGCCTCACGCTCGACAGTGATGCGCCCGCGCTGCTTGGCAAGCACCGCCGTCAGCAGCACCAGTGCTGCAAGCTGAGTGGTGAATGCTTTGGTCGAAGCCACGCCGATTTCCGGCCCGGCGCGCGTCAGAAAGCGCAAATCGGACTGCCTGACCAGCGCGCTTTCGGCAACGTTGCAGATCGTCAGGCAAAAAGCGTGGCCGAGGCTTTTCGCATGGTTGAGCGCGGCGATGGTGTCGGCGGTTTCTCCCGATTGCGAAATCGTGACGACCAGCGCGCGCGGATTCGGCACTGACGCGCGGTAGCGGTACTCGCTCGCGATCTCGACGTTGCACGGCAGCCCGGCGATCGCCTCGATCCAGTAGCGCGCGACCACGCCGGCGTGATAGCTGGTGCCGCATGCGAGTATCAGTACGCTGTCGATCCGGCGCAGGATAGCTTCGGCTTCGGCGCCGAACAGCCGCGGCGAAATCGACCGCGCATTGGTGACCATTTCGAGCGTATTGGCGGCTGCGCCGGGCTGTTCGAAGATTTCCTTCTGCATGAAATGCCGGTATGGCCCGAGCTCGACCGCATCCGCGGCAAGCTCGCTCACGTGGACCTTGCGTTCGACCCGTTTGCCGTTTGTGTCCCAGATCTGAAAGCCGCCGAGCCTGATATCGACGACATCGCCTTCTTCGAGATAAATCATCCTGCGGGTGACCTGCAGCAGCGCGGAGGCGTCCGAGGCGGCAAAGTTCTCGCCGTCGCCGACGCCGAGCAGCAGCGGCGCGCCCATGCGCGCGACCACCAGGCGCGATGGATCGGATTCGCTCACCACCGCAATGGCATAGGCACCAACCAGCTCGGCGACGCTGTTTCGAACCGCATCGAACAACCCCGCACCCGCCTTCAGGTTCGAATGCACCAGATGCGCGATGACCTCGGTATCGGTGTCGGATACGAACTCGTAGCCCTGGGCGCGGAGTTTCGCGCGCAACTCCTCGTGGTTCTCGATGATGCCGTTGTGTACCACCGACACGCCTCCGGACACGTGCGGATGCGCGTTCTTTTCGGAGGGCACGCCGTGCGTCGCCCAACGTGTGTGTGCGATGCCGATCGCGCCCGACAGCCCCTGCGCCTGGGTGAGCTTCTCCAACTCTGCCACCCGGCCTGTCGAGCGTACGCGCTGAAGATGTCCGTTCAGGACTGCCACGCCCGCGGAGTCGTAACCTCGGTATTCGAGCTGCTTCAGGCCCTCAAGCAGGATGGGAACCACGTTGCGTTTAGCTATAGCGCCGACGATGCCGCACATGTTTGGGCCTTACTTTTTTTTGGTCGGGCGCTGCCACCCGGCTATCGATACCTGTTTCGCGCGCGAGATTGTGAGCTGGCCCTCGGGCGCATCGCGGGTAAGCGTTGTACCCGCGCCGAGCGTCGCGCCGCGCCCCACCCGTATCGGCGCCACGAGCTGTGTGTCCGAACCGATGAAAACGTCGTCCTCGATCACGGTGCGGTGCTTGTTCGCACCATCGTAGTTGCAGGTGATGGTGCCGGCACCGACGTTGACGTTGCGGCCCACATCGCTATCGCCGATATACGCAAGGTGGTTCGCCTTCGATCCCTGCCCGATTTGGCTCGCCTTGACCTCGACAAAGTTGCCGATATGAACGTCCTCGGCGAGTGCGGTACCAGGGCGGATGCGCGCGTAAGGTCCGATGCGGCAACCCTTGCCGATGACCGCACCGTCTATCATCGAGAACGGTTCGATACGCGTCATGGCGCCAACCTTAGTGTTCCTGAGCACGCAATTAGCACCGATCTCGGCGCCGTCGCCGATTTCAACCTCGCCCTCGAACACGCAATTGACATCAATGCGCACGTCATACCCGCAGCGCAGACCGCCTCGCACATCGATCCGCGCGGGGTCGGCGAGCGTGACTCCCGCTTCCAATAGGCGCTCCGCGCTCCGCCCCTGGTAAATGCGCTCTAGCTGGGCGAGTTGCTGCTTGCTGTTGACACCGAGGATTTCCCAGTTGTCGTGCGGCGCGCAGGACTCGGCTTTGATGCGGTCCTTCAGTGCAAGCGCTACCATATCGGTCAGGTAATACTCGTCCTGCACATTGCGGTTCGAAAGTTTCGCGAGCCAGCCGGCGAGCCGCTTGCCCGGCAGCAGCATGATGCCGGTGTTGATCTCTCGGATGCGCCGCTGTTTCTCGGTCGCGTCTTTTTCCTCGACGATTGCCGTGATCCCGTGCTTGGCATTGCGCACGATGCGGCCGTAACCGTGCGGGTTATCGAGTTCAGCAGTCAGAATCTTCAGGCGCTCACCAGTGCCGGCGGTCAATGCAGTCAACGTATGCACCGCTACCAACGGCACATCGCCATACAACACCAGAGTGTCTTTATGCTGACCGAGATGCGGCAACGCCTGCTGCAGCGCATGGCCAGTGCCGAGTTGCGGCTGCTGTTTGACGAAAACAAGGCCGTCGGCGCGCACCGCGTCCGGCACCTGCTCGCCGCCATGCCCGTAGACGATGCAAATGCGCGCCGGCTTGAGTGCGCGCGCCGCCGCTATCACGTGCGCAAGCAGCGGTCGCCCCGCAAGCGGTTGCAGCACTTTGGGCCGCGCCGAGTGCATGCGTTTGCCCTGGCCTGCGGCAAGAATGACAACGTTGACTGCCATCCGCAAATTATCGCACAACAGACCTGTAATCAGCGCGCTGCGGCTCGCAGCGCAACGTAGCTTGCAAGTGCTTCCCGCTGGTTCGGCGCGAGATGCAGGCCGGCTTTGGTACGGCGATACAGAATATCCTCGCCGCTTAACGCCCATTCATGCTCGATCATGTAGTCGACTTCACGTGCGTAAAGGTCGGCGCCGAAGTGCGTGCCAAGATCAGCTTCTGTGCGCACACCCTGCAACACGCGTCGGGTCAGGCCACCGTGGCGCCGCGCCAAATCCCGCAGCAGGGGCGCCGGCAGTAACGCATATTCGGCTGCAAGCCGGGCATGAAACACGTCGAAAGTGCCGCCGATCTCGCCACCAGGCAAGGGCGCGTTTGCGGTCCAAGCAGTCTTCATGCCGGGAAACCACGGCGCGAGCTGGTCGAGCGCGTGTTCTGCCAGTTTGCGGTAAGTCGTGATCTTGCCGCCGAACACCGACAGCACCGGTGCTGATCCCGCATCCGCATCGAGGCGCAAGGTGTAATCGCGCGTCACCGCCGACGGATCCGCGGTGCCATCATCATACAGCGGGCGGACCCCGGCGTAGCTCCACACCACATCAGCGGGCGCAATCGGTTGCGCCAGATAACGGTTCACCGCGCGGCACAGGTAGCCGATCTCTTCCGCGCTCGCGCCCGGCCTCGCGGGGTCGCCGTCGAACGCCACATCGGTAGTGCCGATCAGCGTATATTGGGCTTCGTACGGGATCATGAAGACCACGCGGCGATCATCGTTCTGCAGGATGAACGCGTGCTCGCCTTCATACGCTGTGGGCACCACGATGTGGCTGCCTTTGACCAGCTTGACGTTGTCGCGGCTCGCCTGGTGCAGGCGATCGTTCAACACTTGCTTGACCCATGGACCCGCCGCATTAACGATGCCGCGCGCAAGCACGGTGCGCTCGGCGCCGTGCGTTGCACGCAATACCGCCTCCCAGCCAGCGGCGGCGCGCTTGGCTTGTTTGCACTCGGTGCGGGTCGTGATTTCAGCGCCCAGTTCGCGCGCGCTCAGCGCATTGGCGAGCACCAGCCGCGCATCGTCGACCCTGCAATCGGAATAGACAAAACCGTTGGTCAGGGCCGGTTTGAGGCCGGAATTGTAGGGCGGCACGCGCAGGTCGGCGCCGCGTGACCCGGGCAGCCGGGTGCGGCGCCCGAGGTGGTCATAGAGGAACAGGCCGACGCGTATCATCCAGCGCGGCCGCAGCTCGGGCACGTGCGGCATGACGAAAATAAGCGGCGTCACCAAATGCGGCGCGATCCTGAGCAGCACTTCGCGCTCGGCCAGCGCTTCGGCGACCAGCCGGAATTCGTAATGCTCGAGGTAGCGCAGCCCGCCGTGGATCAGCTTGCTGCTCGCCGACGAAGTCGCCGCCGCCAGGTCGTCTTTTTCGACCAACAGCACCTTGAGCCCGCGCCCCGCAGCATCACGGGCGGCGCCAGCGCCGTTGATGCCGCCGCCGATAATCAAGAGATCGTACTGTGTGCTTGGGTCCGCCACTGGCGCACCCCGAGAAGAAGAAGTAGGGCGATTCTAATCCAATGCGACAACCCCAAATAAAAGCCGGGGTTGGTAGCCGCCTTTCGGTACCCGCGCGTTGAACGGCGCCTGCGCCCGCTTGAACTCGCGGACGAAAAGCGGCGCACTCGCGTCCGCGTTTACGGCTATTTCTTTCTCAGCTTGCGGATCGCCGCGAGCTGTGCCGCTGCCTCGGCCAGCTCGGCCGTGGCCTTGGCGTATTCCATCTGCGAGGTGCGGTTCTGTATCGTTTCCTGCGCGCGCTGCTGCGCGGCGAGCGCCTTGGCCTCGTCGAGATCGTGGCCGCGGATCGCGGTGTCGGCAAGTACGGTGATTACGCCCGGCTGGACTTCGAGCACGCCGCCGGCGACGAACACCAGTTCCTCTTCGGCCTGGCCCGGCACCTTGATGCGCACCGAGCCGGGCTTGATACGGGTGATGAGTGGCGTGTGGCGCGGATAGATTCCGAGTTCGCCCGCCTCGCCCGGCAGCACGACGGATTCCGCCTCGCCCGGCAGCACGACGAATTCCGCCTCGCCGGAGAAGATCGACTCTTCGGCGCTGACAACGTCTATGTGGATGGTGTTGGCCATTACTGCAGCGTTTTCGCCTTTTCCACGGCCTCTTCTATCGTGCCGACCATGTAGAACGCCTGCTCGGGCAGGCTGTCGTAGTCGCCGTTGACGATACCCTTGAAGCCCTTGATGGTGTCCTTCAACGACACGTACTTGCCGTCCTGGCCGGTGAAGTTCTTCGCCACGTCGAAGGGCTGCGACAGGAAGCGCTGGATCTTGCGCGCGCGCGCCACCGCCAGCTTGTCTTCAGGCGAGAGTTCGTCCATGCCGAGAATCGCGATGATATCGCGCAGCTCCTTGTAGCGCTGCAGGGTCGACTGCACCGCGCGCGCCGTGTTGTAGTGCTCCTCGCCGACTACGTGCGGATCCATCTGGCGCGAAGTCGAGTCGAGCGGATCCACCGCGGGGTAGATGCCGAGCGAGGCGATGTCGCGCGACAGCACCACCGTTGAATCGAGGTGGCCGAAGGTCGTCGCAGGCGACGGGTCGGTCAAGTCGTCGGCCGGCACGTACACGGCCTGGATCGAGGTGATGGAGCCGGTCTTGGTCGAGGTGATGCGCTCCTGCAGCCGGCCCATTTCCTCTGCGAGCGTCGGCTGGTAACCCACCGCCGAGGGCATGCGGCCGAGCAGCGCCGATACTTCGGTAGCGGCAAGCGTGAAGCGGAAAATGTTGTCGATGAACAGCAGCACGTCGCGGCCCTCGTCGCGGAAGAATTCCGCCATGGTGAGGCCAGTGAGCGCCACGCGCAGGCGGTTGCCGGGAGGCTCGTTCATCTGGCCGTAGACCAGCGCTACTTTGTCGAGCACCCCGCCGTCTTTCATCTCGTGGTAGAAGTCGTTGCCTTCGCGGGTGCGCTCACCCACGCCGGCGAACACCGACAGGCCGCTGTGCTTCTTGGCGATATTGTTGATCAACTCCATCATGTTCACGGTCTTGCCGACGCCGGCGCCGCCGAACAGGCCGACCTTGCCGCCCTTCGCGAACGGACACACCAGGTCGATCACCTTGATGCCGGTCTCGAGCAGTTCCTGGCTGGGCGAAAGGTCCTCGTACGGCGGCGCTTCGCGGTGGATCGACATCGTTTTTTCCGCGCCGACCGGCCCCTGCTCGTCGATGGGGCGGCCGAGCACGTCCATGATGCGGCCGAGCGTCTTGGGGCCGACCGGCACCAGGATCGGCGCGCTCGTGTTGACCACTATCATGCCGCGGCGCAGGCCGTCGGATGACCCGAGCGCGATGGTGCGCACGATGCCATCGCCAAGCTGCTGCTGCACTTCCAGCGTGAGCCCGATGTCATCCATCTTGAGCGCGTCATAGATCCTGGGCATCTGGTCGCGCGGGAATTCGACATCGATCACCGCGCCGATACACTGAACAATGGTTCCTTGATTCATCATCGTTTCCTAAAAAATCAAAACTTCTCTCAAACCGCCGCCGCCCCGCCCACGATCTCGGACAGCTCCTTCGTGATCGAAGCCTGGCGGGTCTTGTTGTAGATCAGCGTCAGCTCGTCGATGACGTTGCCGGCGTTGTCGGAGGCGGCTTTCATCGCCACCATGCGCGCACTTTGTTCTGACGCCATGTTCTCGGACACGGCCTGGTAGATGAGCGCCTCGATATATCGCTCTAGCACCTGATCAAGGACGGTTTTCGCCTCCGGCTCATAGATGTAGTCCCACGCGCCCGTCGGCACGCCAAGCCGCTCGCCCGAGAGCGGCAGCAACTGCTCCATCACCGGCTCCTGCTTCATGGTGTTGATGAACTTGGTGTAGAAGATCATCAGCCGGTCGAAGCGGTCCTGCGTGTAGCCGTCGAGCATCACCTTGATGGCGCCGATCAGCTTCTCCATGTGCGGCTTGTCGCCCAGGCCGACCACGTGCGAGACGACCTCGGCGCCGAGCCGCTGCATGAATCCCAGGCCCCGGTTGCCGATCGCGCAGACTTCGAACTCTTCGCCCTGCGAACCCCACTCCTTCATCCGGTTGAGCGCGAGCCGCAGCACGTTCGTGTTCAGTCCGCCGCACAAGCCCTTGTCCGCGGTGATGACGATGACGCCGATGCGCTTCACCGTATCGCGCGAGACGAGGAACGGGTGACGGTACTCGGGGTTGGCGTGGCTCAAGTGGGCTGCGACGTTGCGGATCTTTTCGCCGTAGGGCCGTGCGGCGCGCATGCGCTCCTGGGCCTTCTTCATCTTCGAGGCCGCGACCATCTCCATGGCCTTGGTGATCTTGCGCGTGTTTTGCACGCTCTTGATCTTGGTCCGGATCTCTTTGCTGCCTGGCATGATTCAACGCTCAGTAGGTTGCGTTTTTCTTGAAGTCCTTGACCGCCTCGTGCAGCTTGTCCTCGTCTTCCTTGGAGAGGTCCTTGCTCGCCTCGATGCGGTTGATGAGATCGCCATACTTGCCCTTGATGTGGGCGCGCATGGCGCGCTCGGCGGAGAGCGCTTTTTTCACATCAACGTCGTCGAAGTAGCCGTTGTTCACCGCGAACAGCGTCAGGGCTATTTCCCAGACCTGCAGCGGCTCGTACTGCGGCTGCTTCATGAGCTCGGTCACCATGCGGCCGCGCTCGAGCTGCTTGCGCGTGGCCTCGTCGAGGTCGGAGGCGAACTGCGCGAACGCAGCGAGCTCGCGATACTGGGCAAGCGCGAGCCGCACGCCGCCGCCAAGTTTCTTGATCACCTTGGTCTGCGCCGCGCCGCCGACACGTGACACCGAAATGCCGGCGTTGATTGCGGGCCGGATACCGGCGTTGAACAGGTCGGATTCGAGAAAGATCTGGCCGTCGGTAATCGAAATCACGTTGGTCGGCACGAACGCGGTCACATCCCCCGCCTGCGTCTCGATCACCGGCAGCGCGGTGAGCGACCCGGTCTTGCCTTTGACCTTGCCCTTGGTGTATTGCTCGACCCATTGTTCATTGACACGCGCCGCACGCTCAAGCAGCCGCGAGTGCAGATAAAACACGTCACCCGGATACGCTTCGCGGCCCGGCGGGCGGCGCAGCAGCAGTGACACCTGGCGGTATGCCCATGCCTGCTTCGTCAGGTCGTCATAGATGATCAGCGCATCCTGGCCCCGGTCGCGGAAATATTCACCCATGCTGCAGCCCGAATAGGGCGCGATGAACTGCATCGCCGCCGACTCCGACGCCGTAGCCGCGACGACAATGGTAAACGCCATCGCGCCGTGCTCTTCGAGCTTGCGCACCACGTTCACGACCGAGGATGCCTTCTGGCCGATCGCGACGTAGATGCAGATCAGGTCCTTGCCCTTCTGGTTGATGATGGTGTCGATCGCGACGGCGGTCTTGCCGGTCTGGCGGTCGCCAATGATCAGCTCGCGCTGGCCGCGGCCGATCGGCACCATCGAATCGATCGACTTCAAGCCGGTCTGCACCGGCTGCGACACCGATTTGCGCCAGATCACGCCCGGTGCGATTTTCTCGATCGGCGACGTTTCGTGTGCGGCAATCGGACCCTTGCCGTCGATCGGCAGGCCGAGCGCATTGACGACACGCCCGATCAGCGCTTCGCCGACCGGCACTTCGAGGATGCGGCCAGTGCACTTGACGCTGTTGCCTTCGGAAATGTGCTCGTATGCGCCGAGTACCACGGCGCCCACCGAGTCGCGCTCGAGGTTGAGCGCGAGGCCGAAAGTGTTCTGCGGAAACTCGAGCATCTCGCCCTGCATCACGTCCGCCAGCCCGTGCACGCGGCAGATGCCGTCGGTGACCGAAATCACCGTGCCCTGAGTTCTGGATTCGGCCGTCGTGCCAAGGCCCTGGATCCTGCTCTTGATGAGTTCGCTGATTTCTGAGGGATTGAGTTGCATACTTGCTCCTAATGGGTAAGCGCAACGGCCATCGCGTCGAGCTTGCCGCGCACGGTCGCGTCCAGCACTTTGTCGCCGACCACGATTTTGACGCCGCCGATCAACTGCGGATCGACGCTGACCTGCGCGCTCACCTTGCGCTGATATTTGGATTCGAGCCGGTGCACCAGCCGGCTTCGCTGCTCGTCATCGAGCGCAAACGCTGAGGTGATCTGCGCTTCCAGTATGCCTTCCTGCTCGCGCTTCAGGTCTTCGAACAACGCCCGGATTGCGGGCACCACGCCGAGCCTGTCATTGCCCACCAGCACCTGCACGAAATTGCGGCCCGCGACGTCGAGCTGCTCGCCGCACACGCCAAGCACCAGGCTCTCGAGCTGCCGGCTGCTCAAGTTAGGGTCGCCGATGCAGCGCGCGATACGCTCATCCTGCACCACGATTTCGAGGAGATGCAGCATCTGCGACCACCGGTCAAGAGCGCCCTGCTCCCGCGCCAGCCTGAACGCAGCCTCGGCGTAGGGACGTGCAATAGTGACTGTTTCCGCCATGGTATCGTTTAGAGTTCTGCCTCGACCGCCCGCAACAGGTCAGCGTGCGTTTTGGCGTCGACCTCGCGGCGCAGAATTTTCTCGGCGCCGGCGACCGCCAACGCGGCCACCTGGGAGCGCAACGCCTCCTTGGCGCGAAACACTTCCTGGTTGATATCTGCCTTGGCGCCGGCCACCAGTTGCTCGCCCTGGGCTTTCGCGGCAGCCTTGGCTTCCTCGACGATCTCGACAGCGCGTTTGTCGGCCTGGGCCAGGACTCCCTGCGCTTTCTGCCGCGCTTCGCGCAGGATCTCCTCGGTACGTTTCGCGGCCTGCTCGAGGTCCTGCTTGCCGCGCTCGCCCGCGGCGAGCCCGTCCGCGATCTGCTTCTGGCGCGTCTCGACCGCCCGCATCAGCGGCGGCCACACAAACTTCGCCGTAAACCAGATGAACGCCGCAAAGGTGATCGCTTGTGCGAATAGCGTCAAATTGATGTTCATGATGTTCCCTTTCGGGACCTCCGGTGCGTTACTGGACGACCGTGAGCAGCGGGTTGGCAAAGGCGAAGAACAATGCGATGCCGAGGCCGATGATGAACGATGCGTCGATCAGGCCCAGCAGCAGGAACACTTTCGCCTGCAATTGCGGTATCAGCTCGGGCTGACGCGCGGCGCCCTCGAGAAAACGACTGCACATGATGCCCACGCCGACGCACGCACCGAGCGCGCCGAGCCCGACCATCAGGCCGATACCGATTCCGGTATACGCCTGGATCATCGCCAACAGTTGCATCTTTTCCATTTGCTTTCCTTTCCTAGGACTGGGGTGAGAGTTGATCGGAACGTATCAGTGACTGTCGTGCGCCATCGCGACATACACAATAGTGAGCATCATGAAGATATAGGCCTGCAAAACAACGATCAGGATGTGGAATATCGCCCAGCCCAGGCCCAGCAGGGCCGCGAAGGCGGTGCCGGCGAGGCTCGTGGCCGCCATCATCCAGAGCAGCAGGAAGATGATCTCGCCCGCGTACATGTTGCCGAACAGCCGCAGCGAGTGCGACAGCGGCTTGGATATGTATTCGACGAGGTTGAACAACAAATTGAAGCACATCAGCAGCGGCGCCATCCACGCCGGCTTGATTCCAAACGGCGCGCAGAACAGCTCGTGGATCCAGCCGCCGAGGCCTTTGACTCTGATGCTATAGAAAATCATCAACCCCCATACCGTCAGGGCGAGCGCAAACGTGGTATTGACGTCCGCAGTGGGAACTATGCGAAATCCGTGTTCGGAGATGTGATGTGTGCCAAGCGCGACCCAGTCGACCGGCAGGAAGTCCATCGAATTCATCAGCAGCACCCACACGAACACCGTCAGCGCAAGCGGCGCGATGAAACGGCGGTCGCCGTGGAATACCCCCTTGACCTGCTCGTCGACGAAGCCGACGGCGAGTTCGACGAACGCCTGGCGCTTGTTGGGGACTCCCGCCGTCGCCCCGCGTACCACCCACCACATGAATCCGATACCAATGATGCCGAGCAGCACCGAGGTTACGAGCGTGTCGACGTTAAGCGCCCAGAATGCGCCGTCGCCGACGGGTTTGGCATTGAAGCTAAGGTGGTGACCGATGTACTGGGTCGGGGTTAGTTCGGCTGCGGCGGTCATCACACGTTCCTGATTCGATCTAGTCGCGGACCAATAACGCCATCGGGAAAACCAGCACCGAGATGACGAATGCTGCAAAAAAAGCTGTCACTACGACGTCGTGATACGCCGTCAATACCAGCCACAACTGGAGCACGATGAGGGTGATCTTGCTGGCCTCGGCCCTGACGAGCGTCCTGAGCGTCTGCCCTGCAGACTTTGCTGTGCTGCCCGAAACCATCATCGCGTAGACCAATCCCGCCGTAACGTTGATCAAGCCGCCCAGCAGCGCCGAAATCGCGCCGGGCATTCCGGCCCACCAACCTGCAGCCAGCGTGAGCGCCACAGCGACATAAACCTGCCACCGCAGCACCGTGCGGAGAGGCTTGCTCGCGATGCTGACCAGAGCAAACTTGTTGATTGTACTCAACTTCGTCGCCTCGCGTCAAACCGTTTTGCGCTGCAGCAATTGCGTTACATCAACGCATCAGGCGCGCTAAGATGGTATCCAGCTGCGCCAGGCTCGCGTAGTCAATTACCAGCGAGCCGCGGCCTTTGCTGCCAGACTTGAGCCTAACCTTGGTGCCGAGTTTTTGCGCGAGTTCTTCCTGCAGACGCAGGATGTCGCGATCGGCGACGCGCCGCGTCTTCTTGCCCGCCGCAGCTGTTATCAAGCGCGCGACCAGGCGCTCGGTTTCGCGTACCGACAAGCCATGCGCAACAACGCTGCGCGCAGCCTCGATCTGCTGTATGCCTGAGAGCGCAAGCACCGCGCGTGCGTGCCCCATGTCGAGCTTGCCTTGCTGCATTAGCTCGCGCACCGGCGCGGCGAGCGTGAGCAGGCGCAGCAGATTGGTCACCGCGCTGCGCGAGCGGCCGACCATTTCCGCCGCCCTCTCGTGAGTAATGCCGAATTCGGTGACCAGGCGCTGAATGCCGTTCGCCTGTTCGAGTGGATTGAGATCTTCACGCTGGATGTTTTCGATGAGCGCCATCGCCAGCGCCGCGCTGTCCGATACTGCGCGCACCAGCGCCGGTACTGTGCTCAGGCCGGCGAGGCGTGCCGCACGCCAGCGCCTCTCGCCGGCGATGATTTCATAGCGGCCGGCGCTGACCGGCCGCACCAGAATCGGCTGCATCACGCCTTGGGTCTTGATCGAATCAGCGAGTTCCTTGAGCGCCGCTTCATCCATGCGCGTGCGCGGCTGATACTTGCCGGGCTGCAAAAGCTCGGTTCTTAACTCGGCGAGTTGATCTGCGCTTACTGCCGCGGGCTCGTCCCCACCTAGCAGCGCATCAAGACCGCGACCCAAACCTTTCATTTTCGCCATAATGCGTCTCCCTAGGCGCTTGGCGCAACGCGATTCAGCATTTCGCCGGCTAGCGCCAGATAGGCCTGCGCGCCCTTGGAGGTCTTATCAAGTCCGAGCGCCGGCACGCCATGGCTCGGCGCTTCGGCCAACCTGACATTGCGTGGAATCACCGTGCGGAAAACCTTGTCGCCGAAATGCTGCCGCAACTGCGCCGAAACCTGCTGCGCGAGCGTGTTGCGGGGGTCGTACATAGTGCGTAGCAGGCCTTCGATCTGCAGCTGCGGGTTGAGGTGTTCACGCACTTTCTTGACCGTCTGCACCAGGTCGCTCAATCCTTCGAGCGCGTAGTACTCACATTGCATCGGAATCAGCACCGCCTGTGCGGCGCACAGTCCGTTAACGGTCAACAAATTTAGCGAGGGTGGGCAATCGATCAGGATGAAATCGTACTCGCTCTCCAGCCCAGCAAGCGCGGACTTAAGCCGCGTTTCGCGCTGCTCGATATCGACCAGCTCGACTTCGGCACCGGCGAGCTCGCGATTCGCGGGTATCAGATCGTAGTTGCCGCTGGTCGAGATGGCGCGCACCGTGCGGATGTCGGCTTCCCCGAGCAAGACGTGGTAAATGGTTTGCGTAAGCTTGCGTTTGTCGATGCCGCTGCCCATCGTCGCATTGCCTTGCGGATCGAGATCGACGAGCAGCACACGCTGCTTGGTAGCAGCGAGGCTCGCTGCGAGATTGACGCTGGTCGTGGTCTTGCCGACACCGCCTTTCTGGTTGGTAATCGCGAGTATTTTTGCCACGTGCTAATGCACCGGATTGAGCAACACTAGATGACGCTCGGCGAGCACGCCGGGCACTTTGAGCGGCACTACGCTGCGCAACCTGAACTCGTGCGGCAATTGCGCGAGTTCCTCGTACGGATAGACGCCCTTCATGGCCGCGACCACGCCATCAGCGCCGCAAAGTCGACCGGCAAGATTCACGAATTCAGGCAGGTCGGAAAGGGCGCGCGAAATCACGAGATCGAATTCGTGCGCTGGCTGCCAGGTTTCGACACGCTCACACACCACGTCCACATTGTTGAGCCCGAGTTCGATCACAGCCTGGCGCAGAAATGCCGCTTTCTTGTGATTGCTGTCGAGCAGCGTCACGCTGGCCTGCGACCACATCAACGCCAGCGGGATGCCGGGCAAGCCTGCGCCACTGCCTACGTCGAGCACCGTATGCGCTTCGAGATGCGGCACCACGGCTAGGCAATCCAGTAAGTGTTTGCTTACCATCTTCGAGCTTTCGCGCACGGAGGTGAGATTGTGAACGCGGTTCCATTTAGCGATCAGTGCGAGGTAATCGAGCAGCTTGCGCAGGGTCGCTGCCGGCAAGCGCAGGCCGAGTTCGGCTACGCCTTGCGCGAGTTTTTCGGAAAGGCTCATGCTGTTTTTTGGGCTGAGCCGAAGCCACGCTTCAAATGCACCAGCAACAACGAAATCGCCGCCGGGGTGACACCGGAAATGCGCGCTGCCTGCCCGAGCGTTTCCGGGCGATGCTGATTCAGTTTTTGCTGCGCCTCGATCGACAGCCCGCGCACGCGCCTATAATCAAGGTCCGCGGGCAGCCGCGTCGCTTCATACGCCTCCTGGCGCGTGACCTCGTCTTGTTGCCTCTCGATGTAACCCTGGTATTTGCACTGGATTTCGACTTGCTCAGCAACCAGAGGGTCGTCGACCGCAGGACCCGCTCCCGGCAGCGTCATCAATGCGGCATACGAGACGCCCGGCCGCCGCAACAAATCCTGCAGCGTGTATTCGCGCTCGATCCCCTGCCCCAGCACGCGCTCGAATTGGTGTTGCGCAATTACTTTCGGGTTGACCCAACTCGATTTGAGACGCTCGCTCTCGCGCGCCACCGCTTCACGCTTGGGCTCGAAATGCTGCCATCGCAGATCATCGACGACGCCGAGCCGACGTCCGATTTCGGTCAACCGCATGTCGGCGTTATCTTCGCGCAAACTCAGACGGTACTCAGCGCGGCTGGTAAACATCCGGTACGGCTCGGACACGCCGCGTGTGATCAGATCATCGACCAGCACGCCAAGATAAGCTTCGTTACGACGCGGACACCACCCGGCTTCGCCCGCGACAAAACGCGCGGCGTTAATGCCGGCGAGCAATCCTTGCGCCGCGGCCTCCTCATAGCCGGTGGTGCCGTTGATCTGGCCCGCAAAAAACAGTCCTTTGATCGCTTTGGTCTCGAGCGAACTGTGCAGTCCGCGCGGATCAAAATAATCGTATTCGATTGCATAACCGGGGCGCGTGATGTGTGCCCGCTCGAGTCCTTTGATCGAGCGCACCAGCGCGAGCTGAATATCAAACGGCAAGCTGGTCGATATGCCATTGGGATAAAACTCCTTGGCCGTCAACCCTTCCGGCTCGAGGAAAATCTGGTGCGAAGCCTTGTCCACGAAACGCGTGATCTTGTCTTCGATCGAAGGGCAATAACGCGGGCCTATGCCTGCAATAGCACCGGTGAACAGCGGCGAGCGGTCGAGCCCGCCCCGGATGATCTCGTGCGTGCGCTCGTTGGTGTGTGTGATCCAGCACGGCAGCTGTTGCGGGTGTTGATGGGGCGAGCCGAGAAAGGAAAACACCGGTACTGGGTCGTCGCCCGGCTGTTCGGCCAGTTGCGAAAAATCAATACTGCGGCCGTCGATGCGCGGCGGTGTGCCGGTCTTAAGTCGCCCCACCGGCAGTTTCAATTCGCGCAGTCGTTGTGCGAGAGTGAGAGCAGGCGGATCGCCAGCGCGTCCGCCCTGATAGTTCTTTAGCCCGACGTGGATCAGCCCGGACAGAAAAGTGCCTGTCGTCAGCACTACCGCATCGCCCGCAAAGCACAGTCCAATCTGAGTTTTGACACCGGTAACGCGCCCGCCTTCCAGCGTAAAATCATCAACAGACTGCTGGAAAATCAACAAGTTAATGTTATTTTCAAGACGGCTGCGGATTGCCTTTTTGTAAAGCAACCGGTCAGCTTGCGCGCGCGTAGCGCGCACCGCTGGGCCTTTACGCGAATTGAGGATGCGAAATTGAATGCCAGCTTCGTCGGCAGCCGCGGCCATCGCGCCGCCAAGCGCGTCGATCTCCTTGACCAAATGTCCTTTGCCGATGCCGCCGATCGAGGGGTTACATGACATCTGGCCGAGCGTTTCGACATTGTGGGTCAGCAGCAGTGTACGGCGGCCCATGCGTGCGCTCGCAAGTGCCGCCTCGGTCCCGGCGTGACCGCCGCCGACCACGATTACGTCAAATTTTTCAGCGAAATGCATACTTTAGGCTGGCTTGAAACAGGGTCGCAATGATACCCCAAAAACGCGTTGAATCGATCGATGTTTCACGTGAAACATCCAGATCATACCTAGTCGAATGGCAAACGGCTCCGCGCGACGCTGCGCCTGGGTTCTGAGTCAGACGACCGTGCCGACAATACCCACAGCCGTCATTTGCCGATACAGAAATGAGAGAAAATTTTGCCGAGCAGATCATCAGCAGTGAATTCGCCCGTAATGCTGGCAAGCGCGTGTTGCGCGAGCTTGAGTTCCTCGGCAAAGAGTTCCAACTGGGACATGCTGGCAGATGCTTGTCCAAGATGCGTTTGGGCCATTTGCAGGGCCTGCAAGTGGCGTTCGCGCGCCATGAACAGCCCTTCTTCGTTGCCGCCCCACCCTACGGCTTCCAGCATTGCACTGCGCAACCGCTCGATACCAGCACCAGTCTTTGCCGACAGCGCAACTTCGGTGGCCTTTTCCGCAGCATTTTTTTCCGGCTTCTCCCCACATAAATCGATCTTGTTGACGACCCTAATTTGCGGCACGCCTGTGGGCAGGCGCGCTGCAATGTCGGGGTCCATAACGCTCGTCTCGAGGCGCGTCACATCGCTCACCCACAACACTAGGTCTGCTTTCGTTATTTCATCCCAAGTCTTTGAAATCCCTATTTTTTCAACTTTGTCAATAGGTTCGCGCAGGCCTGCAGTATCGATCATCCTCAATGGCACCCCATGCACGTTGATCGTTTGCCGGATGGCATCGCGCGTGGTGCCGGGTATGTCGGTCACTATCGCTAGCTCTTCGCCGGCAAGGCAATTCATCAAACTAGATTTGCCGACATTAGGCTCACCTGCAATCACGACGTGTATCCCCTCGCGCAGCAAGCTCCCCTGGCGGGATGCCGCGAATATCGCAGCAAGCTGCTGGCCCAAATCCTCCAGGGTAGCCAGGGCATTCGCCTTCTCGAGAAACTCGACATCCTCTTCGGGAAAATCGAGCGTCGCTTCAACCAGCATGCGCAAATCGATCAGCCCCTGCACCATCGCTTCGATGCGTTGCGAGAACTCGCCTTGCAGGGAGCGCAAGGCGCAACGCGCGGCTTCGGCAGTCGAGGCGTCTATCAGATCAGCCACGCTTTCCGCTTGCGCGAGGTCGAGTTTATCGTTGAGAAAAGCACGCTTGGTGAATTCGCCGGGCTCGGCGATGCGCGCGCCGAGATCAAGACAGCGTCTGAGCAGCAGTTGCAGCACCATGGGACCGCCGTGTCCCTGCAACTCGATTACGTCTTCGCCGGTGTACGAATGCGGCGCCGGAAAAAACAACACCAGACCTTGATCGATCACGCCGCCGTCCGTGCTGCGAAAATTGGCGCGCGTAGCCACCCGCGGCGCAACGTCCATGTTCACCAGCGCACGCAGCATGCTTTCGAGGCGTAGGCCGGAAATGCGCACCACTCCGATGCCGCCGCGTCCTGGCGGCGTTGCAATCGCGGCTATGACCTCATTTGCCATGCGCCGGCTTGGCGTGCTCCATGACGCGCTTAATCTGCCACTGTTGCGCGATCGATAGTATGTTGTTGATCAGCCAGTAGAGCACGAGGCCAGCCGGAAAGAAGAAAAACATGATACTGAATGCAATCGGCATGATCTTCATCACTTTGGCCTGCACTGGATCGGGCGGCTCCGGATTAAGGTAAGTCTGGAAAATCATGGTCCCGCCCATCAGCACGGGCAACACGAAATAAGGATCCGCCACCGACAGATCGTTGATCCATAGCATGAACGGCGCATGACGGAGTTCGACGCTTGCCAATAATACCCAATAAAGTGCAATAAAAACAGGAATTTGTACTACTACCGGGAGACAACCACCGAGTGGGTTGATCTTTTCGGTCTTGTAAAGATCCATCATCGCCTGGTTCAGGCGCTGGCGATCGTTGCCGTATTGCTCCTTAATTTTCTGCATCCGCGGTCCAAGTATGCGCATGCGCGCCATTGAACGATAGCTTGCCGCCGACAACGGATAAAACACCGCTTTGATCGTCACGGTTAGAACGATGATCGCGATTCCCCAGTTATTAACCCAGTGATGCAGCCACTGAAGAAACCAGAACAGCGGTTTAGCAATCACTGTCAGCCAGCCATAATCGACGGTGAGATCGAGCCCTGGTGCGAGCTTGGCTAGTTCGTCCTGCTCTTGCGGCCCAGCATACAGCGGCACCGTCAAAGCTCTGCTCGCGCCGGGCTCTATACTGCCGAGCGACAGAATGACTCCCGCCGTGTAGAGTCCATTATCCAAGCGCTGGGTGTAGAACTCGCGCGGAGCGTTATTGGCGGGCAGCCACGCGCTCAGGAAATAATGCTGCAGTAGCGCGATCCAACCATCATTGCTCTTCTTCGGGTAGCTGATTTTGCCTTTGTCGACGTCCGCAAATGCCACTTTCTGAAATTTCTCCTTGTCGGTGTACACCGCCATGCCGGTATACGTCGGCAGCATTGCCGAACCACCGGCGGGCGGCTGGCTATCGCGCACGATCTGGAAGTAAGCGTCGGGTTGAATCGCGGTTGCGCTCTTGTTTTCAACCTCGTAACCGAAATCGATTACGTAGCTCCCGCGATGGAACGTATAGACCTTGGTGACTTTCAACCCATCGACAAGTGGCGCGGCGAGGCGCACCGAGACGCGGTCGGCGCCGACCCCGAGTCTGACGTCGCGCTCCGCGGCGGTATAGCTCGTGCGATGGTTGGGGAGTCCGTTGCCGATCAACCCTGATTGCGCGACATACGTATGCTCCCCCTGTTGCTGCAGCAACACGAAGTTCTTCTTGTGGTCGAGCGTGTCGCGGTGCATGAGCAGCTCGAGGCGACGCAAGTCTCCACCCGCCGTATCTATGTCGGCGATATACGCGTCGGTCTCAACGCGCACCGTCTCGCCTTTCTGCAATGCGCCGCTGACGGCGGGAGGCGCGGCAGCGGGCGCTGCTGGGGTCAGCGGCTGCGTCGGTGTAGGTACAGGGTTTGCCGTCGGCCCGGTTGCCGTCGCTGGCGCAGGCACAGTGGGTAGCGCAGGCGCGGTTTGCGGTTGCCTGTCCTTCTGCCACGCGTCCATCAGGAAAAACACCGAAAACGTAAACAGCATGAACAAGATTAATCGCTGGGTATCCATCGTTGAGCCAAATTGTCTAGCCGTAATCTTTAACGTGGCCGCGTTGCTCCGCTGCGACTGCGGCACTGGCGTCGCGCGTTATGCAAAAGGTCGCGGATTTCGGCGCGCGCTTCTGCTGATAGTGCCCGCGTCACCGCAGAACGTGGACGCACCACCAGATCGACCCCTGCCAAGGCGTCGCGTTCAGCGCGGAAGACTTCGCGTGCCAGCCGCTTACAGTAGTTCCTCGCTACCGCCTGCGGCATAATGCGTTTGTCGACAACAACGCCAAACCGTGCAGCGTCTGCGCCATTGGGCCTGGCGTAAACTTGGAATATCTTGCCCGACACCCAGCATTTGAATGCAAACACCGCCGCATAGGCGTGCGGTCCATCGAGCCGACACGCATGGGGGAACGAGAATTTACCGGCTGCGCGCGTCAAACGCCGAGGCGCGCCCGCCCTTTGGCGCGGCGCGCGCGCAGCACCGCACGCCCGCCGCGCGTCTTCATGCGGGCCCGAAAACCGTGTGTGCGCTTGCGGCTGGTGGTGGAAGGTTGATAGGTGCGTTTCATGATTTCGGCCTGTGACTAAGTGAAAAACCCGTTATTACAACCGCTAACGCATGTTTCTGTCAACGTGATCTTTTGGCGGCAGGAGCGTCCGCTCCCAAAACTAATGATTGTGGATAACTTTGGCAAACAACGATAAAATTCAATCGAAATTTGATGCTTTTTTCTGTCCCCCTATAACAATATTGTCTGTTTCGCGATGAACAGTTTCTGGCGCGCCTGTCTCAGCCACTTCGAGCAACAACTGCCGCCACAGCAATTCAAAACATGGATCAAACCGCTCAAGTTCCGTGCTATTGACAACGACGTTACGTTGACCGCACCCAACCGCTTCGTCCTGCAATGGATACGCGACCGTTTCCTTGCTGAAATCCTGCGCCTGGCCACTGAGCGCTTCGGCGCAAACGTAACAATCAACCTCGTGCTGGCAGAAAAAGAGTTTACCACTCCCGCCAAATTGCTTACGCCCGAGCCTCACGGAAGCAAGCCCAACACACGCGATATCTCGCGCCTTAACTCTGAATTCAGCTTCGAGACCTTTGTCACCGGCAAGGCCAACGAACTCGCGCGCGCCGCGGCAATTCAGGTTGCCGAGCGACCGGGAGAAGCTTACAACCCGCTGTTCGTTTATGGTGGCGTCGGCCTAGGCAAGACCCATTTGACTCATGCAATCGGCAATCTCGTTCAGCAGCGCAATCCGCAAAGCAGGATACGTTACATACACGCCGAACAGTATGTATCAGACGTAGTGCGCGCCTACCAGCACAAGGCGTTTGACGACTTCAAGCGTTATTACCACTCACTCGACCTGCTCCTAATCGATGATATCCAATTCTTTAGCGGCAAGAGCCGCACGCAAGAAGAATTTTTCTACGCATTCAACGCCCTTATCGAATCACGCAAACAGGTAGTAATCACGTGCGATACCTATCCGCGCGAAATCTCCGGCATGGAGAACCGGCTGATTTCGCGTTTCGGCTGGGGGCTGACGGTCGCCGTCGAACCGCCAGAGCTCGAAATGCGGGTTGCGATCTTGCTTAAGAAAGCTGAGGCCGAGAATGTTGCCCTCGAAGAAGCGGTGGCGTTTTTTATTGCCAGTCACAGCCAGACAAACGTGCGTGAACTCGAAGGCGCCCTCAAGCGCATTCTTGCCTATTCCCGCTTTTCCGGGCTGCCGATATCCGTTCCTCTATGCCGAGACGCGCTCAAAGACCTGCTCGCAATGCAAAGCCGTCAGATCTCCATCGATAACATACAAAAAACCGTTGCTGATTATTACAAGATCAAAGTATCGGAAATGTATTCAAAAAAACGCAGCCGCAATATTGCGCGCCCACGCCAAGTCGCAATGGCACTAGCCAAGGAATTGACCCATCTCAGCCTGCCGGACATAGGTGACGCGTTTGGTGGTCGCGACCATACCACCGTTCTGCATGCGTGCCGCAAGATCGCGGCACTCAAGACAACCAATCACGAAATTACAAGAGATTTTGATTCCTTGCTCAAAGTACTTAGAAGTTAATAAGCGGTGACTGTATTGTGCATAAGACACCATAGATTGAAAATTCTTTTTCCATCAACAAACAATACACCGTACACAACAAATTTATCCACACACGAATATGACCGCAATCCCTTTGCTATCTTCATACCGGACTGATATCCCCAAAAATGGTGACAGTAATTGTTACTACTAGAAAGAATTAATCATGAAACTAGTACAAGCTAAACGAGATGAATTGCTCAAACCACTGTTAGCTGTCTCTGGTATCGTGGAGAAACGCCATACCTTGCCAATTCTATCGAACGTACTGTTCGAGCGCATCGAAGAACGACTCCATTTGTTGGCAACGGATCTCGAAATTCAGGTTTCTACGAGTTTCCTGTGCTCGCAGAAGGGCGCAGACAATTATCTGGTTACGGTTTCAGCGCGTAAGCTACAGGACATCTTGCGGGCACTACCGGAACAGGCCGAGATTATCTTGGAGGCACAGAATAACCGCATGCTTGTGCGTTCGGGGAAGAGCCGTTTTACCCTTCAAACATTACCCGCAGAAGACTTTCCAAAACACGCGCAAACAGCAGAGGCAGTGGTAAAGATCACGATGTCGCAAAAAACGCTTAAGTCCTTGTTGTTGCTGGTACAGTATGCGATGGCGCAACAGGATATAAGGTATTATCTGAACGGCTTGTTGCTGGTATTGGAAGGTAATACGCTCAGAGCAGTCGCAACCGACGGGCACCGGCTTGCCTACGCGAGCGCGGGACTCGAGCAAAAATCCGAGTTACAGGAGGTAATCCTACCGCGCAAGGCCGTGCAAGAACTCGTAAAGCTGCTTAGTGACAGTGAGGACGAAGTCAACATAGAACTTGCTCCCAGTCAAGTGAAATTCCAAATTGGCGACGTTGTGCTGATAACCAAAGTCGTCGATGGCAAGTTCCCTGATTACACACGCGTTATACCGACGAATTACCAAAAGCATTTCTCGATCAAGAGGGAACTCCTGCAACAAGCGTTGCAGCGGGTTGCAATCCTCTCAAACGAAAAGTTCCGTGGGGTACGCTGGACTCTGTCCGAAGGGCAACTCCGAATCACGTGCACCAACACTGAGCAGGAGGAGGCCTTCGAGGAACTCGAAATCGAATATAAGGGGGAAGCGCTTGACATAGGTTTCAATGTCACGTACCTCCTTGACGTCCTGAATAATATAACGAGCGAAAAAGTGACATGTTCGTTTGGGGATGCCAACAGCAGTGTATTGGTAACGATAGCAGAGGACAGCGACTTCCGATATGTCGTGATGCCGATGCGGATATGAAATCAAGCATTACACCAAAAGCGGACAGAATGACAGACAAAAAACTGATAACAAACGGCGATGACTATGATGCCGATAGCATAAAGGTCCTCAAGGGACTGGAGGCGGTGCGCAAGCGGCCGGGGATGTATATTGGTGACACCAGCGATGGCACCGGCCTGCACCATATGGTATTTGAAGTCGTTGATAATGCCATAGACGAAGCGCTGGCCGGTCATTGCAACACGATAACCGTGACCATACATCCCGATAATTCGATCAGCGTGCAAGACAACGGGCGCGGGATTCCGACTGAGATCAAGGAAGACGACGACCAGAAGCGTTCCGCCGCAGAAATTGTAATGACCGAGTTGCACGCCGGAGGCAAGTTCGACAACAACTCCTACAAAATATCTGGCGGTCTGCACGGGGTCGGTGTGTCGGTTGTGAACGCGCTTTCGGAATGGCTGCGTCTCACCATACGGCGCGATGGAAAAAGCAACTACATTGAATTCAGGGACGGTGTTCCGGTGGCTCCTCTCAAAGAAATTGGCAAGACCGAGAAGCGCGGTACCGAGGTCCACTTCCTCGCCAGCAGCAATACGTTCGACAATATTGAATACCATTATGAAATCCTCGCCAAGCGGCTGCGTGAACTGTCGTTCCTCAACAGCGGGGTAAAGATTACACTCGTCGACCAGCGTACCGGCAAACAGGAAAACTTTGCATTCATCGGCGGAGTAAAAGGCTTCGTCGAGTATATGAATCGTAGCAAAACAGTGTTGCATCAGAAGATTTTCTATGCCATAGGTGAAAAAGAAGGCATCACCGTAGAAGTCGCAATGCAGTGGAACGACACCTATGCAGAGTCGGTACAGTGCTTTACTAATAACATCCCCCAACGCGACGGCGGCACGCATTTGACCGGATTGCGCGCGGCACTGACGCGTACACTCAATAATTACATCGAGCAAAACGAGCAGGCCAAAAAAGCCAAGGTGGAAACCTCGGGCGACGACATGCGCGAAGGCCTGACGTGCGTGCTGTCGATCAAGGTGCCCGAACCCAAGTTCTCATCGCAGACCAAAGACAAACTGGTGTCCAGCGAAGTCCAGCCGGTGGTGCAGGAAGTGGTAGCCGCAAAACTCAACGAGTTCCTGCTCGAAAATCCGAACGACGCCAAGATCATTACGACCAAGATCATCGAGGCGGCGCGCGCGCGCGAAGCGGCACGCAAAGCGCGCGAAATGACGCGGCGCAAGGGCGTTCTCGACTCGCTTGGCCTGCCCGGAAAACTCGCCGACTGTCAGGAAAAAGACCCGGCGCAAAGCGAA
>ODAK010000823.1_pt1 | contig 35190 bp, 32 predicted proteins | sample 1539591 | NCBI WGS metagenome assembly ODAK01 (sample SAMEA3539303, study PRJEB22396) | soil metagenome | biome: tundra; feature: field; material: soil | place: USA | collected 2010-05 | depth 0.15 m | reverse complement strand
TGATCTCCTTGGCGTCCTTGTAGTGCTGGAAGTGGACGTGCCAGGCGAGGTTCACCGGGCCGGCGCCGACGGAGACCTTCAGCGGCTTGGTCGCGTGACGTGCCGCGATCCTGTAGAGGTCGGTGAGGCGGATCGGACCGCGCGTGACCGGACCGCTGTTGATCACCCCGCCCCAGTCGGAGAGCAGCTCGATCTCCTTGGTCCGCACCGCCGCGCCGATCTCGGACGGATGCGGCTCCTTCGCCGGCTCGAATCCGCCAATTCGCTCGTACATGTACCAGCAGAAGGAGCCGATCACGCCGACGTAGTCGTCGTAGGACATCTGACCGTCGGTCACGATGTCCAAGCCCGCCTGCTCCTGGTCGGCGATGCACACCGCCGTGGCGTCCTCGTAGGCCTCTGCGTGGTCGACGGTCTTGAAGGCGACGCGGACGTCTCGCCCGTTCAGTTGCTCGCGAAACCAGTGTGGCCGCGGGTACGAGCCGACCATTGTGGTCGGCAGGATCGTGTCGACGATCTTCGTTGGGGACATCCGTCGCTCTCCTCGTATCGTGCGCGGCTCGGCGCGCGTGGGGGTCTGGGGGTCGAGGTTCCTGCTTGAGGTTCCCAACGACCCTGGCGCAGATAGATGTCTAACCGAGGGTGGGAACTCTGTCAAGGTCCACTACACAAGACCGGGCGGGCGCCGCGCGGATCGCTGCCACCTGTTCGGTGTCACTGCACACCGCCGGGCGTCCACTGTCCACGACCCCTCCGCTGCGCGCCCGGACCGCTGGTCATTGCCATAGAATCGCGACCGCATGGGACTCGTGCTCGCCACGACCGCCGGGCTGGTCATCTGGATCGTGCTGTGGGCGCTCGGCTACAGCGGACTGGACTCCGGTCTGCTTGCGCTTGTGGTGATTCTGCTCGGCGCCAGCGGGCGCATCGCGTTGCGCTACCTGCCCGGTGGCGGGGCGCGGTCGTCGGATCGTTAGAATCGCCCGCGCTCGGCGTTGGGGGAGGTGCCCGCGCCGGCGCTGCGGTCAACACGACGTCTGGAACCTCGTTTGCGCAACCACCGAACGGCAGCCTGGCTCGCGGGCGCGCTCGCGGTCGCACTCGCGGGCTGCGCCACGACGGACCCCGTTTCGGTGAGCAGCGACGACGCCTCGGCGAAGACGCCGAAGGCGTTGACGATCTACACCGATCTGCCGCTCGCGGGGTCCTCCGGCGCGATCCAGCGGAGCATCGCCAACGGCGCGAGGCTGGCGCTCGAGCAGTGGGGCCACCGGGTGAGCTACGGCTCGCGTGGACACCTCCGCAGCTTTCACGTGTACCTGAGGTCCCTCAACGACGCCGAGGCGAGCACGGGCACCTGGAGCCAGGACCTGACCGCGGCGAACGCGCAGTACGCCGCGTCGAAGCCGACGACGGTCGCCTACATCGGCGACTTCGACTCGGCTGCGACCGCGATCTCGCTGCAGGCGATCAGCCCGACCGGCATCCTGCAGATCAGCCCATGGAGCCCCTATATCGGCTTCACCGATGCCAACCCCGCGGACGGAAAGGGTGATCCGGCGCGCTTCTACCCCGCCAACGGTCCGAACACATTCGCGCGGCTGGTGCCCTCGGATCTCGCTGAGGCCGCCGCGACCGTGAAATACATGCGCTCGCGTGGCGTGACGCGGCTCTACGTGCTCGGCGACGTCTCGGTGTTCGATGCGGCGATCGCGCAGCTGGTCGCCAACGACGCGCCGGCGAACGGCATCACGGTCGTCGGTCTGCAGCAGGGGATCGATACCCAGACCAACACCCAACCGATGGGCTACGCCCAGATCGCCACCGCCGTGGCGGCGCTGCGCCCGGACGCGGTTCTGCTCGGGGGCAAGCCGGGCGCCGGCGCGATCGCGCTGTGGCAGGAGCTGCATACGATGCTGCCGCACGCGAAGCTGTTCGCGCCGAGCACGCTGGCGACCCCGACGTTCCTCAGCGGGATCGCGGCCACGACGAGCACGACCACGACGACGAGCGGCGGCTCGACAACCTCCACGACCTCCACGACGAGCACGAGCACGAGCTCCACGACGAGCACGAGCGCCACGGCGAGCACGAGCACCACCACGAGCACCGGCTCCACGACGGCGGCGAGCCCCGCGACGCGCCCCACCTCCGCGGCGAGCGCGACCTATGTCACGAGCCCGATCCTCGAGCCCTACCAGTACCCCGCCGCGGCGTGGGTCGAGCTCGCCAAATACCGCACGCGCTTCAAGACCAAGCCGACCGCCTACGCGCTGTATGGCTACGCGGCGATGCGCGACGTCCTGCTGGCGATCAAACGTGCCGGCGCGGAGGCCACCAATCGCCCCGCGCTGTTGAAGTTCTTCTTCCACCACCTCGGGGTGATCGGCGACGTGCTCGGCCGCTACACGATCAACGGCTACGGCGACAGCTCGCTACAGAGCTTCGACGGCTATCGCGTGAGCCCCTCCGGCCAGCTCGTGCTGGTGCGCCGGATCGGCAGCTGATGCCCACCCGCGCACGGGCAGCCGGCCTGCTGTTCACGCTCGCCGCCGTCCTCGCCGGTTGCGGCACGACCGGCACGGTGCAGGGCGGCAACGACGCCCTGTCGGCGACGACGTTGACCGTCTACTCCGACCTGCCGCTGTTCGGCGCGGGCGCCGCGCAGACTGCCGACATCGCCAACGGCGAGGCGCTGGCGCTCTACGACGCCGGCGGCCACGTCGGCAAGCTGCACGTGAGCCTCGCCTCCCTCAACGATGCCGCCGACCCGATAACCGGCACCACGCAGACCACCCAGACCGGGTTCTCGGCGCACACCGCCTCGTCGGATCTCAGCACGGTCGCCTACATCGGCGACCTCGACTCGGGCTCGACGGCGATCTCGCTGCCGCTCAACAACGAGAACGACATCCTGCAGATCAGCCCCGGCAGCAGCTACATCGGCTTCACCGACAGCAACCCGTTCGACTTCACCGGCGACCCGAGCTACTTCTATCCGAACGGGGTTCAAACGTTTGCGCGGCTGGTGCCCTCCGATCTCGCCGAGGCCGAGGCCACGGTCAGGTACATGCGTTCGCTGGGGGTCGCGCGGCTCGAGGTGCTCGGCGATGACTCCTATCCGCCCTACGACTCCGTGATCGCAAACCTGGTCGCGAGTGACGCTCCGGCGGCCGGAATCGCCGTCGTCGGGCACCGCTCCGGGATCGACACGCAGACGAGCACGCGGCCGGCCGGCTACGCGGCGATCGCGGCGGCCGTCGCCGCCGCCCACGCCGACGCGGTGCTGCTCGGCGGCGTGCCGAACGCCGGGGCGCAGGCGCTGTGGAGCGAGCTGCACGCCAGGCTCCCGAAGCTGAAGCTGTTCGCGCCGAGCGCGCTGGCCACGCCGGCGTTCCTGCGCGGCATCGCCGGCGTCGCCGGCGCGGCGAACGCGACCTACGTGACGAGCCCGATCCTCGAGCCGGACCAGTATCCGCCGAGCGGTCAACGGGTGTTCGCGGAGTACCGGCGGCTGTTCCCCGGCGCCGCGCCGACGGCCTATGCGCTCTACGGCTATGAGGCGATGACGGACGTGCTGAGGTCGATCAGGCGCGCCGGGCGCCAGGCCGCCAACCGTTCCGGTTCTGCGCTGGTCATCGCGTTCTTCGGACTCGGCGAGATCCACGGCGTGATCGGCGACTACCGGATCAACGCCAACGGTGACAGCTCGCTCGACAGCTTCGACGGCTATCGCGTGAGCGCCGCCGGAGCACTCGTGCTGGCACGGCGGATCAGCTGACGGCGCCGCGGCGCCGCGCAGCGCACCGGGAACCCGGCCGGCGGCTGTCAGGGCCCCGCGGCCGAGCTCAGCCGAGCGCCGCCGCGAGCGCCCCCTCGAGCGTCGCATGCCGGAAGCTGTGGCCGAGCGCGAGCGCCCGCTCCGGGATCGCGTTCTGGCTGTCGGTGACGATCTCGGCCATCGCGCCGTAGAGCAGCCTCAGCGCCGCCGCCGGGACCGGGGCGATCGCCGGGCGGTGGAGCACGCGCCCGAGCGCCCGCGAGAGCTCGGCGTTGGTCACGGGCGCCGGCGCGGTCGCGTTGAACGCCCCCTCGTAGCGCTGATCGTCGAGCGCCGCGGTGTACAGCGCCGCGAGGTCGTCGACGGCGATCCACGACACATACTGGCGCCCGCCCGCAACCGGTCCGCCGACACCGAGCCGGAACGGCGGCAGCATCTTGGCCAGCGCGCCGCCGTGGCGGTCGAGCACGACCCCGGTGCGCAGCACGCAGACGCGCAGTCCCAGTTCGCGGGCGCCGAGCGCGGCGTGCTCCCAGGCGACGCAGACCTCCGCCAGATAGCCGGTGCCCGGGGCGGAGGCCTCGGTCAGCAGCTCGGCGCCGCGGTCGCCGTAGTAGCCGACGGCGTTGGCGCTGACGAGCACCCGAGGGCGCTGCGCGAGCGCCTCGATGCCGGCCACCAGGTTCGCCGTGCCCGTCCTGCGGCTGGCCGCGATCGCCTCGCGCACCGCCGGACTCCAGCGCTGCGCGATCGGCTCGCCGGCAAGGTGGATCACCGCGTCGCGACCCTCGAGTGCCGCCGCCGGCGCCGGGGCGGCGAGCGGGTCCCACGCCGGCGCGCCGTCCGTGCCCGAACGGCTGAGCACCGTCACCTCGTCGCCACGCGCGCGCAGCGCTGCGACCAGCCGGCTGCCGATCAGGCCGCTGCCGCCGGTCACGGTGACTCGCATCGCAGCGGATGCTAGCGGCGCGCTAGGGTCACGGCGCAGTGCCCGAGCAAACGCCCGCGTTGTTCCTGATCGACGGCAACAGTCTCGTCTACCGGGCGTTCTTCGCCCTGCCGGAGTCGATCGCGACCTCGACCGGGGAGCCGACCAACGCGATCTTCGGCTTCGCCTCGATGCTCGTCAAGCTGATCACCGAGTACGGCATCACGCCGACCGTCGTCGCCTGGGACGCCGGCACGTCCGGGCGCACCGAGACCTATCCCGCCTACAAGGCGCAGCGCCAGTCGCGCCCCGACCTGCTGCGCGCGCAGTGGCCGGCGTTCGAACCGCTCGTCGAGGCCTTCGGCTATCGCAACGCGCGCCTCGAGGGCTTCGAGGCCGACGATGTGATCGCCACGCTCGCCCAGCACGCGATCGAGCAGCGGATCCCCGTTTCGATCGTGACCGGCGACCGCGACGCGTTCCAACTGGTCGACGAGGAGGGCCTCGTGACGGTCATGGCGACCGCCCGCGGGATCACCGAGACCAAGGTCTACGACCGTGCCGCCGTGCTCGAGCGCTACGGGATCGCCCCCGAGCTGATTCCCGATTTCTACGGGCTCAAGGGCGACACATCGGACAACATCCCGGGCGTCCCCGGGATCGGCGAAAAGACGGCCGCCGATCTGCTGGCCGCGTTCGGGTCGCTGGAGGCCGTGCTCGATCGCACCGATGAGGTCAGTGGCGCGAAGCGGCGCGAGAACCTGCTCGCGCACCGCGAGGACGCGATCGTCTCGAAGAAGCTCGCCACGATGCGTCGCGACCTCGCGCTCGGGATCTCGCTGAGCGACGTGCTCGCCTCCGAGCCGGACCTGACCGCGCTGCGCGCGACGTTCCGCCGCTACGAGCTGCGCGACCCGCTGCGGCGCCTGGAAGAGGCCCTCGGCGACGTGCCGTCGGCCGCTCGCCCCGCGGAGGCGCTGAGTCCGGTCGGGGCGATGCGCGAGGTGGCGCTTGCGCAGCTCGCCGACCTCGCCGGGACCGGCGAGGTCGCGGTCGCCGTGTGCCCGCCCGCGGTTCCCGAGGGTGCCCTGTTCGGCGACGGCGGGCCCTGGCGGTTCGGCGTCGCGACCGGCACGGAGGTTCTCGTCGGCGACTGCGCGGGACCGGCGGAGCTGGTCCGCACGCTCGACGATCGCGCCATCATCGCGCACGACGCGAAGGCGCTGGCGACCGTGCCGAAGGGCCTGACCTTCGACACGATGCTCGCTGCCTATCTGCTCGACCCGGCGCGCCGCGGCTACCCGCTCGCCGAGCTCTGCGAGGACCGCGGGATCGATCCGGGATTGGAGGATCGCGCGGGCTGGGAGGCCGGCGCGATCGCGACCCTGGCCGCGGCGCAGCGTCCCGAGCTCGAACAGCGCGGGCTGCAGGCGCTGATGAGCGACGTCGAGCTGCCGCTGGTCACGGTCCTTCGCTCGATGGAGGAGGTCGGGATCGCGCTGGATCTCGAGCGGCTCGCCGCGATCACGGCGCGCGTCCAGCAGGAGGTCGCGGAGCTCGAGCGCTCGATTCACGCATCGGCCGGGGAGGAGTTCCTGATCGGCTCGCCCCAGCAGCTCGGAGCGATCCTGTTCGACAAGCTCGCGCTGTCGCGCAAGCGCCGCGGCAAGACCGGCTTCTCGACCGATGCGCGGGTGCTCGCCGCGATCCGCGGCGAGCACGAGATCGTGCCGCTGATCGAGCGCTGGCGCGAGCTCTCAACGCTCGTCAAGACCTACCTCGAGCCGCTGCCGGGCCTCGTCGACGAGGATTCCAGGCTCCACACGACCTTCGTGCAGACCGTCGCGGCGACCGGGCGGCTGTCGTCGGTCAACCCGAACCTCCAGAACGTCCCGGTCCGCACGCCGCTCGGCCGCGAGATCCGCGGCTGCTTCGTCGCCGCGCCCGGTTGCGTGCTGCTTGCCGCCGACTACTCGCAGGTCGAGCTGCGGATCCTCGCGCAGCTCGCCAACGAGCCGGTGCTCAAGGAGATCTTCGTCCGCGGCGAGGACGTGCACACCGCCACCGCCTGCCAGGTCTTCGGCGTGGAGCCCGATGAGCTCGACGCGGGCATGCGCTCGAAGGCGAAGATGATCAACTACGGGATCGTCTACGGGCTCACCGACTTCGGGCTCGCGGACCGCCTGCAGATACCGCGCGAGGAGGCCGCGGCGTTCATCGCGACCTACTTCGAGCGCTTCCCGGCGGTCCGCGAGTTCATCGAGGCGACGATCGCCCAGGCAATCGAGCAGGGCTACGTCACGACGCTGCTCGGCCGCCGCCGCCAGATCCCCGAGCTGCGCGCGCGCAACCGCCAGCAGCACGCGCTCGGCGAGCGCCTGGCCGTCAACACCGTGATCCAGGGCACCGCCGCCGACATCATCAAGGTCGCGATGGTCCGTTGTCATCGAGCCACCGCCGCACTGCGCTCGAAGCTGATCCTGCAGATCCACGACGAGTTGTTGTTCGAGGGTCCGCCGGAGGAGATCGATGGCCTGCGCGCTGTGATCGAGGCGGAGATGGTCGGCGCGTGGGAGCTCGACCCGCCGCTCGCGGTCGATCTCGGCGTCGGTGAGAACTGGCTGGCGGCGAAGTGACGGCGCGCTCGCCGGCGAAAGCGGCGCCGTTGAGGACGCGCCGCGCGGCGGGGTGAGCGCCCGGGGCGCCGCTGGGGGGAAGATCTCGTCCAGCGCCGCCAGATCCTCGCGACCCGGCGTCCAGCGCGCGGCGCGGGCGTTCGCGCGCACCTGTTCGGGCCGTGTCGCCCCGGCGATCACGGACGCGATCCGCGGATGCGCCGTGAGCGCGGCGATCGCCACGTCGCTCATCGCCAGTCCGCGCTCGGCGGCGTAGCCCGCGAGCTCGGAGACCCTGCGTATACCGTGACCCTGCCGCGCGCCCGGGCGGCGTGGACGCGGGTCCTCGAGCCGGCGGCGTGCGCCACGCCACGGCCGGCGCCGGATCCGCGCCGTGAGTAGGTTGCGGGTGCGGATGGCGGCGCGAGTCACGAACGGCTGGACCGATCGCCGCGTGATGCTGTTGATCGCCGGGACGATGTTCATGGAGATCCTCGACGGGACGATCCTGGCGACGGCGGCTCCGGCGATGGCGCACGCCTTCGGCGTGGCCGCCCCGCAGATCGCGATCACGATCACCGGGTACCTGGTGACGGTGGCGGTCCTGATCCCGCTGAGCGGATGGCTCGCCGACCGCTTCGGAGCGCGCACGATCTTCGTGTCCGGGATCGCCCTGTTCACCCTCGCCTCGGGGCTCTGTGCGACCAGCCAGTCGCTTTCCGAGCTGACGGCGCTGCGCATCGTCCAGGGCGTCGGCGGCGCGCTGATGGTGCCCGTCGGGCGGATGGTCGTGCTGCGGTCCACCGACCGCTCCGGCCTGGTGCGCGCGGTCGCGTTCCTGACCTGGCCGGCGCTGGTCGCGCCGATTGCCGCTCCGCTCGCCGGCGGAGCGTTGACGACATACCTGTCGTGGCGCTGGATCTTCCTGATCAACGTCCCGCTCGGTGTGGCGGCGCTGGCCTGCGCGGTGCGGCTCGTGCCACAGACCTACGGCGAGGTCCGCAGCGCGCTCGACTGGGGCGGCTTCGCGTTCACCACCATCTGTCTTGGCAGTGTCGTCGTGGCCGCGGCGGCGCTCGGCTCGCCGAGCGTCGACTGGCCGCTCGTCGCCGCGTCCGCCGCCGCCGCGGCGCTGACCGGCGCAGCCGGCGTTCGCCACCTGCTCGCCGACCGCGAGCCGCTGCTCGACCTGAGGCTCTTCCGCATCGACACCTTCCGGATGTCGCACACGAGCGGATCGCTGTTTCGCTGCACGATCAATGCCGTGCCGTTCCTGCTGCCGCTGCTCTTCATTGAGGGGTTCCACTGGACGGCGGTCAAGTCCGGAGCGGTCCTGCTCGCCCTGTTCGTGGGCAACCTGGGGATCAAGCCGCTGACCACTCCGATCCTGCGCCGGCTGGGTTTTCGCTCGGTGATCGTCGCCGCCGACGTCGTTGCCGGTCTGACGATGGCGCTGTGCGGGCTGATCGGCGATCGCACGCCGCTGCCCGCGATTCTCGCGCTGCTCGTGACGAGCGGCGCGGCGCGCTCGGTCGGGTTCACGGCCTACACGACGATCGCCTTCGCCGACATCGAACCCGAGGCGATGCGCCACGCGAACACGATCGCCTCGACCGCTCAGCAGGTCGCGATCGGCGTTGGCGCTGCGCTCGGCGCGGTCGCGGTGCGCTTCGGCGCCTGGACCGCTCCGGCGCTCGGAGCGGGCTCGGCCACCCCGGCCTACCGCACCGCCTTCATGATCGTCGCCGCAATAACGCTGCTTGCGGCGCTGCAGGGCATGCGCCTGCGCCGCGACGGCGGCGCCGAGCTGCTGCCGGCGAGACCCAGCACGACGCCGGGCACCACCGGCTGAGGCCCCCGGCAACCACGCGCAGCGTCAGCGAACGCGGCGGTCACAGCGAGCCCGCCCGCGAGAGAACCCGCTACGTGAGGCTCGAAGCGACGCCGATCAGCGGCGCGGTGGCGCTCGTGCTCACCGCCGGACGTCGCCACGATGCGAACTGCGGCGGGGCGATCGCCAGGTAGTGCCCGAAGGCCCAGCGCCCGAGCGCCGGCAGGCTGACGGCGCGCACGGCGGCGCGCAGCGCGACGCTCGCGGTCGTGCGCCCGACGAGGTGCTGGGCGGCCAGCAGGCAGCTGTACTGCCAGGCGTGCTGGTCGCTGAAGGCGCCGTAGCGCTCGAGTGCCTGCTCGCGGGTCGCCCGCCCGGCCAGGGCGTGGCGCAGCTCGCGCCCGAGCGCCAGCGCGAAGTAGAACGCGGGGCGGATGCCCTCGGCGGTCAGCGGCAGGCAGTGTCCGGCGGCGTCACCGACGAAGAACACGCCGTCCTCGGTGGCCGCGCGCAGCTTGTGCGGGATCCAGTTGCCCTGGAAGCGGACGGCCGGCAGGTCGAGATCGCCGGCGAGTGCGACGGTCGCCTGCTTGACGTGATCGCGAGGCTCGAACGAGCCGACGCCGACCCGCAGCTCGCCGGCGGCCGGGAAGCTCCAGCTGTAGCCGGCACGGACGTAGCGCGGATCGATCCAGATCTCCAGGTCCTCGCCCGACCCCTCCGGATGCACCTCGAGGCCGCGCGACAGGCGCGCCTGCGGGGGCTGGATCGCGCCGCGGTTCGAGAGCAGGCGCCGCCAGCCGAGCGCATCGACCACCAGCGGAGCGCGCAGCTCGCCGCGGTCGGTGTGGACGCTGTGCACGGGACCGGTGTCGATGCGCTCGACGGTCGCGGTCTCGAACGTCGTCGCCGGGGATCCCTCGCGCAGCAGCCCGCACAGCGCGCGATAGTCGAACGTCGAGAAGGTGAAGGGCAGCTGCCAGCGGGCGGTGGCGCGCGTGGTGTGTACGACCATCTCGCCGAAGCTCTGCTGGATCGAGGCGTGCAGGCCGAGCCGCTCGAGCCACTCGGTCGGCGCCGCGCAGGCGGAGGTCTGGCGCTCGCCGATCTCGTAGCGGTCCACCATCAGCACGCGCGCGCCGGTGCCCTCGAGCTCCCGCGCGAGCGTCAGTCCGGCGAAGCTGGCGCCGCAGATCAGCACGTCGCAATCGCTGCTGAGCGACGTGCGCTGCGCACCGCGTTTGGTCGCGCGGGTTGGCATCAGGGCCGATCATACGCGCGTGGTGCGCGGTCCGATGCCGGTGCTGCGCTACGCTTTCGCCCGGTGAGCACCGTGATGGAGAACCCCACAGCCAAGATCGTCGAGGGCTCGGACGGGCTGCTGCTCGAGATCGACGGGCAGATCGTTCCCAACTACGACGCGACGATGCGCCCCTTCGAGGAGGGGGAGGTCGTCACGGGCCACGTGGTGCGAATCGACCACGACGAGGTGCTGGTCGACATCGGCTACAAGTCCGAGGGCGTCATCCCGGCCAACGAGCTGTCGATCCGCAAGGCCGTCGACCCGCACGACGAGGTGACGCTCGGCGAGGAGGTCGACGCGCTGGTCCTGACCAAGGAGGACCAGGACGGCCGGCTGATCATGTCCAAGAAGCGCGCCCGCTTCGAGAAGGCGTGGCGGCGGATCGAGGCGGCGGCCGAGTCCGGCGAGCCCGTCGAGGGCACCGTGATCGAGGTCGTCAAGGGCGGTCTGATCATCGATCTCGGCGTGCGCGGCTTCCTGCCCGCGTCGCTGGTCGACATCCGTCGCGTGCCCAACCTCGACGAGTACATGGGCACGCAGATCGAGTGCAAGGTGATCGAGCTCAACCGCTCGCGCAACAACGTCGTCCTCTCGCGCCGCGCGGTGCTCGAGGAGGAGCGCAAGGAGGTCCGCCAGCAGATCCTCGACCGCCTCGCCCCGGGCCTGGTCGTCGAGGGCCAGATCTCCAACATCGTCGACTTCGGCGCGTTCGTCGACCTCGACGGGATCGACGGGCTGATCCACATCTCCGAGCTGTCCTGGTCGCACGTCAACCACCCGAGCGAGGTGCTCGAGATCGGCGACACCGTCCAGGTCAAGGTGCTCGACATCGACCGCGATCGCCAGCGCATCTCGCTGGGCCTCAAGCAGACCCAGGAGGATCCGTGGCAGCGGATCGTCAATACCTACAACATCGGCGACGAGCTGGCCGGCACCGTCACCAAGGTCGTCACCTTCGGCGCGTTCGTCGAGATCCTCGACGGCGTCGAGGGCCTGGTGCACATCTCCGAGCTGGCCGCCCACCACGTCGAGAACCCGCGCGAGATCGTCCAGCCCGGCGACGAGCTGCGGGTCAAGATCCTCGAGATCGACTCCGAGCGCCGCCGGCTGTCGCTGTCGGCCAAGCGCGTCGAGGGCCAGGTGCTGCCGGTGCGCCGGATCGAGCCCGAGTCTCCGGGCGAGGACGGGGAGGGTGAGGTGGCCGGGAGCGACGGCGCGGACGATGTCGAGACGGCCGCCGGCGAGGCCGCCGAGTCGCCGGACGCAGCCGAGAGCGGCGGGCCGCAGGCCGCCGTCGTCGAGGAGGCGGAGGTCGTCGAGCCGGTGGCGGTCGAGGAGCCGGCCGCCGAGCCGGCGGACGCGGCCGAAGCGAGCGAGCCGCCGCCGGGGAGCGTGCCCGACGGCGCCGACGCTGCGGCCGAGCAGCAGTCGACCGCAGCTCAGTAGCGGAGCAGCTGCTCGGAGATGGCCGTGCCGTTCGTCGGACTGACGGGCGGGCTGGGCGCGGGAAAGTCGACGGCGCTCGCGGAGCTCGCCGCCCTCGGTGCGGCGGTGCTGTCCTCGGACGCCGTGGTGCACGAGCTCTATGACACCGCCGGGGTCGCGGATGCCGTGCGCGAACGCTTCGGCAGCGAGGTCTTCGCCGGCGAGCGCGTCGACCGCGGCGCGCTTGCCCGGCGCGTGTTCGCGAGCGAGGACGACCGGCTGTGGCTGGAGCAGCTGCTGTGGCCGATGGTCGCCCGGCGGGCGCAGGAGTTCCATGAGCAGGCGAGCCGCCGCGAGCCGCCGCCGCCGGCCGCCGTGGTCGAGGCGCCGCTGCTGTTCGAGTCCGGCGCAGCGTCGCGGTATCAGGCGACGATCGCCGTCGTCGCCGACGACGCGCTGCGGGCGGCCCGGATCGCGTCGCGCGACCAGGCAGCGCTCGCCAGCCGCGAAGCGCGACAGCTGCCGCAGGCGGAGAAGGCGCGTCGCGCCACCTACGTCGTCGTCAACGACGGCAGCCTCGAAGAGCTCCGCGCGTCCCTCGCGGACGTGCTCGAGCAGCTCGCCGGATGAGGCCGCGCACGGCCAGGCGAGCGCTCGCGCTGGTGGTGGTGGCGGTCACGGCGGTGGTGCTGGTGCTGCCGGCGGTCAGGCGGATCGTTCGCAACCTGACGCTGCCGCTTGCCTACACCTCGGTGATCCGCGAGCAGGCGCGTGAGAAGCACCTCGACCCGGCCCTGATCGCGGCCGTGATCTTCGCCGAGACGAAGTTCGACGCGCGCACCTCGGCGACGGGCGCGCTCGGGCTGATGCAGATCGAGCCGGCGACCGCCGAGTTCCTCGCGCACCGCTCGGGCGCAACGAGCTTCGCGATCACCGATCTCGACGCACCGGACATCAACATCCGCTACGGGAGCTACTACCTGCGCTACCTGCTGGACCGCTACGGCGGCGACGAGACGCTGGCGCTCGCCGCCTACAACGGCGGCGAGACCAACGTCGATGCCTGGCTCGCGAAGGCGCACGCGGCCGGCGTGCCGTTCACGATCGCCTCGATCCCGTTCGCCCAGACGCGCGCCTACGTGACGAGCGTCGAGCGGGCGCAGGTCTCCTACAAGAGGGAGTACGGACTTTGATTTTTCGGCGCTTCGCGTCGAGAAAATCACAGGCCATAGGATGGTGGCGCGATGCGGACGGTCTTGGCGGGGGCCACGATGGTGGCGGTATTCGCCGTGCTTTCGCCTTCGACGGTGACGGCGTCTGTGCGGGTGTCTGCGGTCGACGTCGTCCGCTGCCCGACCCAGTTCGGCGTTCCCGGCCCAGTGCGGCGGACGCCCGCGACCGTGAACATCACCTCGTCGTCGTCCACGCGCGGACTCGTCGCCTACACGGACACGGAGAGCTACCTCGTCGGGCCCCGCGGCATGCGCTGCTCCGGTGGTGTGGGCGCCGACGGCACCTCAGGGATCGTCGTGTGGCCTCGAGGGCAGGCGCGTAGTCCGGGGATCCGCGCACGGACCGACGGACTCACGCTGGAGCTCGACGCGGGGTGCGTCGGATGTCAGGCCGGCGACGCGTGTCCCTTCTTTCCGGCCTTCGCACGTGGCCTCAGCTTCCCCTGCGGAGCCGGCGTGCCGAGCGGCGAGACCGTCGTCCGGCTGCGCCCGCGCGTCGCCCTCTTCAGCGATCCGCCCGGCGTCGCGGGCTCGGGCTGGCCGAGCGGCGGGCCGGACCCGGCCAACGGCGTCGTCGGCATCAAGGGCAATGAGGTGCTGGTGTACCGCTCCACCTGCACGCTCCCGGCAAGAGACCATGCGATCTGCACGACCAGCCTCAACGATGTGATCAGCCGCTACGGCTGATCGCCACGAGGCCTGGCCCGAGGCCGTCGTTCGGATTCGCGATACTGGGTCGATGCCCCCGTTCCGGCTTGATTCCGCCTTCACCCCGGCCGCCGACCAGCCGCGCGCGATCGAGCAGATCGCGCAGTCGGTCGCCGCCGGCGACCGCTTCACGACGCTGCTCGGGGCGACGGGTACCGGCAAGACGATGACGATGGCCGGCGCGATCGAGGCGCTGCAGCGCCCGGCGCTCGTGATCGCCCACAACAAGACGCTCGCCGCGCAGCTGTGCAACGAGTTTCGGACCTACTTCCCGGACAACGCGGTCGAGTACTTCGTCTCCTACTACGACTACTACCAGCCCGAGGCCTACGTCGCGAGCCGCGACCTCTACATCGAGAAGGACTCCTCGGTCAACGCCGAGATCGACCGGCTGCGCCACGCCGCCACCGCGGCGGTCTTCGCGCGCCGCGACGTGGTCGTCGTGGCGTCGGTGTCGTGCATCTACGGCCTCGGCTCACCCGACGTCTACGAGCGCAACATGCAGCTGCTGCGCCGCGGCGAGTCGGTCGACCGCGATGCGCTGCTGCACAAGCTCGTGTCGATCCAGTACACCCGCAACGACTCGGTGCTCGCGCGCGGCAACTTCCGCGTCAAGGGGGAGACCCTCGAGATCTTTCCCGCCTACGCCGAGACCGCCTACCGTGCCGTGCTGTTCGGCGACGAGGTCGAGGCCCTGGCCGAGTTCGATCCGCTGACCGGCGAGCTGATCGCCGACGACCTCGAGCACGTGGCGATCTGGCCGGCGACTCACTACAACGTCGCCGACGGTCAGACCGAGCGCGCGGTCGCCGCGATCGGCGCCGAGCTGAACGAGCGCTGCGCCGAGCTCGAGGCGGAGGGCAAGCTGCTCGAGGCGCACCGGTTGCGCCAGCGCACCCAGTACGACATGGAGATGCTGCGCGAGGTCGGGTTCTGCTCGGGAATCGAGAACTACTCGCGGATCCTCGATGGGCGCCAGCCGGGCGAGCGGCCGTACTGCCTGATCGATTACTTCCCGCGCGACCTCGTCTGCTTCATCGACGAGTCCCACCAGACGGTGCCGCAGATCGGCGGGATGTTCGAGGGCGACCGTTCGCGCAAGCAGACGCTCGTCGATTACGGATTCCGCCTGCCGAGCGCGATGGACAACCGCCCGCAGACGTTCGACGAGTTCCTTCGCGTCACGCCGCAGATCGTGCTGGTCTCGGCCACGCCGGGCGAGTTCGAGCGCACGCGGTCGGGACGGGTCGTCGAGCAGATCGTGCGCCCGACGGGCATCGTCGACCCCCACGTCGAGGTGCGGGCGACCCGCAACCAGGTCGACGACCTGATGCGCGAGGTGCGCCTGCGCATCGAGCGTGACGAGCGCGTGCTCGTGACGACGCTGACCAAGAAGATGGCCGAGGACCTCTCCGGCTACCTGCTCGAGCTGGGGTTCCGCGCGCGGTACCTGCATTCGGAGATCGACACGCTCGAGCGGATCCAGATCATCCGCGCGCTGCGGCTCGGGGAGTACGACGTGCTCGTCGGCGTGAACCTGCTGCGCGAGGGTCTCGACCTGCCGGAGGTCTCGCTCGTCGCGATCCTCGACGCCGACAAGGAGGGCTTCCTGCGCGGCGCGACCTCGCTGATCCAGACGATCGGCCGCGCGGCACGCAACATCGAGGGGACCGTGATCATGTACGCCGACCGCGAGACCGCGTCGATGCGCACCGCGCTCGAGGAGACCGACCGCCGCCGCGCGATCCAGCTGGCCTACAACGAGGAGCACGGGATCACGGCGGCGACGATCGTCAAGGGCGTCAGTGACATCAGCGACTTCCTGACCGCAGAGTCGAAGACCCCCCGCCGCCGCCGGCGCGCGTCGTCGAAGACCGACGAGCTCGCGCCGCACGAGCTCGACAAGCTCGCGGTCGAGCTCGAGGAGGAGATGCTGCTCGCCGCGCAGGAGCTCCGCTTCGAGTACGCGGCGCGCCTGCGCGACGAGCTGCGCGAGCTGCGCCGCACGCTCGCCGAGGTCAAGGCGACCGCGTAGACAGGCGTGGCGGGCGCCGCTACGCTGATCGCCGTGAGATCGCGGGGTGCTCACAGCGTGACGATCGCCGCCCTCGGCGCGCTGGCGTTCGGCGTCGCGATGTCGGTGCTCAAGGGCAACAACGGCGGCGACGTCCGCAACGCGATCGGCAACCTCAGCGCGCCGTGGCTGCTGATGCCGTTCATCGCCGGCGCCACGGCCGGCGCACGCCGGATCGGCCGGGCCGCCGCCGTCGGCGCGCTCGTATCGCTGTCGGCGCTCGCCGGGTTCTACGTCGCCAACTCGTTCGTGCTGCACCTCGGGCCGCATCCGTGGCTCGTCGACCTCCGTCTGGCGTTCGGGAGCCTGTATTTCTTCAAGTTCGCGCTGTTCAGCGGACCGATCTTCGGGGCGCTGGGAGGCTGGTGGAAACAGACCGGCTCGGCCTGGCTCGGTGTGCTGGTCGCCGCGCTGCTCGTCCTCGAGCCGTTCGCCTGGCTGGCCTACACGCGAGCTCAGAGCACCGTCTACACGAGCGACGCGCCGGTCTGGGCGGCCGAGGTCGTCGTCGGCCTCGCGGTATGTGGGCTGGTGGCCGCACGCGCGCGCGCCCGGCGCCCGTCGGCCTAGCCTGCGCCCCCGCGAGAATGCCGGCGGGTGGGCGCGTCACGGGCACGGCAAACCCGCTGCCGCGCGCGGCTACCCCGACAGCTCGAGGAAGCGCTGGACCGAGGCCTCCTGATGGGCGAGGTGGTCGGCGAGCTGGTGCGCGTGGCTCGCGGCGCGGTCGAGGAAGTCGTTGAGCGCGTGCTCGGGGTCGTCGGTCAGCGGATAGACGTGGCTCAGCTCCTGCTGGATGCAGGCGATCCCGAGCGGTGGGCGACCCTCTGCCAGCGTGCGGGCGTTGCAGACGGCGACCACGCTGAGCCGGCGCTCGGCGGCGCGCAGCGCGACCGGGATCAGGCGCGGCGCCGGGGCATCGACGGGGCTTGCGACGCTGCGGTCGATCTCGATGCGCGCCGCGGTGATCTCGGCGAGCGGCTCGCGCCAGACGGCGAGCACGGTGTCTGCGGCGACCAGCGCATCGCGCAGCGCGCGGGCCTGGTCGCGGTAGAGGGCCTCGGCCTCGTCGCGATCGCTCGCGTCGGCGAGGTCGAGGTCGCACGGCACGCGCAGCAGCGCCTCGCCGCTGACCGCGTCGCCGGTCGAGTGGGCACCGAGCGCGACGTACGTCTGGATCGTCGAGAGGTCCCGCCGGCCGTGGAAGATGATCGTCAGCTCCTCGCAGAGCGCGAGGCCCTCGACGCGCATCGAGACGGCGGCCGAGCGCTCATGGTCGAGCAGCGCGCGGCGCAGGAGCTCCTCGGAGGAGTCGTCGCCCGCACGGTGCTGCTCGCTCACTGTGATCACCTCTGTGGTGGTCGGTGGTGGGCCGTGAGTGTAGACGGCCGCGGGGCGGAAGGACGCAGTTGCCGCGCCCGCGGGCACGCCGCAGCGTGGCACGCCGGGGGAACGCTGGAGCTCGTAGGAGGGCGCTCACCGCGTGCCGCTGACCAACACCTGCGCGTGACGCTGGGGCTGCTCGCGCGCCACGTAGTCATCCTCGCTGGCCATCCACTCTTGCCACAGCGCTAACGCGTGGTCGCCGTCGCGCTGAAGGCCGCGGCGCAGCCGCTCCGGCTCGGGCGTGTCGACCCAGACCGTGACCGTGAGGTACGGCCGGAAAGCCTCTCGTGAGGAGCTGACCCCTTCGACGATGACGCATTCGGCGGGCTCGACCTCGCACCAGTCGCCGAGAGCGTGACGCTCCCAGTCCGAGCGCCGGAAACGCGCGCACCGGCCTTCGGCGAGCGGCACGAGCAGCTCCGTGAGCATGCGTTGCCACCAATCCAGCGGCTCCTCCCAGCTCGCGAAGTCGTCGGTATGCACGACCGGCGCGCCGCCGAGTGCGGCACTCAGTGCTGCGGACAGCGTCGTCTTGCCGGCCCCACCGAGGCCGTCGATGGCGACGATCTTCGTTCGCACGCCGGCTGGCGGTGTGGCAGCGACGAGCTGCGCCGCAATCACGTTGACAGCGTTGGCGCTTGACAGCAGTGGTGGCTCAACCTGGCCCATGCCGCCACAGTACTCGCCGGTCCAGCGGTCCGGCGAGGACTTCAGCCGGACCCCTGTCCACGAGAATCGTGGGCGAACGTCTGTTCGCCTCGCTACAATGCCCGGTGAGTTGCCGTCCTCCAGTCAGATCGTCGTCACCGGGGCTCGCGAGCACAACCTGAAGAACGTCTCGCTGAGCTTGCCGCGCGACGCGTTGGTCGTCCTGACGGGGCTTTCGGGGTCGGGGAAGTCCTCGCTGGCGTTCGACACGATCTACGCCGAGGGACAGCGACGCTACGTGGAATCGCTGTCGGCGTACGCCCGCCAGTTCCTCGGGCAGATGGACAAGCCGGACGTGGACTCGATCGAAGGCCTCTCGCCGGCGATCTCGATCGATCAGAAGACGACCTCGCGCAACCCGCGCTCCACCGTCGGGACGGTCACCGAGATCTACGACTACCTGCGCCTGCTGTGGGCGCGGATCGGCGTGCCGCACTGCCACGTCTGCGGGGCGCGGATCGCCGGCCAGTCGATCGAGCAGATCACCGACCAGGTGCTCGAGCTGGCGGAGGGCACGCGCTTCATGGTGCTCGCGCCGGTCGTCCGCGGGCGCAAGGGCGAGTACGGCAAGCTGCTGGAGGAGCTGCGGGCCGAGGGGTTCGCGCGGGTGCTGATCGACGGCGAGCTGCGTGGTCTCGACGAGGAGATCGTGCTCGAGAAGCAGGTCAAGCACGAGATCGCCGTCGTCGTCGACCGGCTCGTGATGCGCCCCGACGTCCGCAAGCGGCTCGCCGACTCGATCGAGACCGCCGCGGCGCTCGCCGACGGGATCGTCGCGGTCACGCTGGTGGACCGCGACGCCCAAGCGCGCGGGGCGGGCGGTGAGCTGGGCGAGACGCTGACGTTCTCCGAGAAGTTCGCGTGCCTGAAGTGCGGCACCTCGATGCCGGAGCTCGAGCCGCGGATCTTCTCGTTCAACGCGCCGCAGGGGATGTGCCAGCACTGCACGGGCCTCGGGTCGCAGCTCGAGATCGACCCCGAACTGGTCGTCCCCGACCCGGCGTTGTCGATCGCCGAGGGCGCGATCGCTCCCTGGGCCGCGAGCAGCTCGGCCTACTACGAGCAGGTCACCGCCGGGCTCGCGGAGCGCTACGGAATCGACCTCGAGGCACCCTGGTGCGAGCTGCCCGAGGCGCAGCGCCAGATCTTCCTCTACGGCACCGACGGCGAGCGGGTCGAGGTGCGCTACCGCAACCGCTACGGGCGCGAGCGCGCATATGCCGCGCGCTTCGAGGGCATCGTCTCGAACCTGCAGCGCCGCTACCGCGAGACCGAGTCCGAGCTGCAGCGCGAGAAGATCGAGGAGTACATGAGCGTACGGCCGTGCCCCGAATGCGACGGTGCGCGGCTGCGGCCGGAATCGCTCGCGGTGCTCGTGGCGGGCACGCCGATCAACGAGTTCTGCGCGCTCTCCGCGCGCGGTGCGCTGGCCTGGCTGGACGCCGTCGCGCTGAGCGACACCGAACGCCACATCGCGCGGCTGATCGTGCGCGAGATCGGTGAGCGCCTGCGGTTCCTCGAGAACGTCGGGATCGGCTATCTCTCGATGGACCGCGCCGCGGCGACGCTGTCGGGTGGCGAGGCGCAGCGGATCCGCCTGGCGACCCAGATCGGCTCGGCGCTCGTCGGCGTGCTCTACGTCCTCGACGAACCCTCGATCGGCCTGCACCAGCGCGACAACGCGAGGCTCGTGGCGACGCTCGAGCGCCTGCGTGACCTCGGCAACACGGTGCTCGTGGTCGAGCACGACGAGCAGACGATGCGCGCCGCCGACCACCTCGTGGACCTCGGACCGGGTGCCGGCGAGCACGGCGGGTGGATCGTCGCGCAGGGCACCGCGAGCGAGGTCGAGCAGGTGGCCGAGTCGCTGACCGGGCAGTTCCTGTCGGGCGCGGCGAGGATCGAGGTGCCCGCGAGGCGGCGTACGCCGACCGGTGCGATCGAGATCCGCGGCGCCACGCAGCACAACCTGCAGGGGATCGATGTGCGGGTCCCGCTCGGGACGCTGACCTGCGTCACCGGCGTGTCCGGCTCGGGCAAGTCGACGCTGGTCAACGACGTGCTCTACAAGGCCGTCGCGAACCGGCTGCATCGTGCCCGCCAGCGGCCCGGTGCGCACCGCGAGGTCGGCGGCATCGAGGCGCTCGACAAGATCATCGCGGTTGACCAGTCTCCGATCGGGCGCACCCCGCGCTCGAACCCGGCGACCTACACGGGGCTGTTCGACGTGATCCGCGAGCTGTTCTCAAAGACCGCCGAGGCGCGGGCGCGCGGCTACAAGCCCGGGCGCTTCTCGTTCAACGTCAAGGGCGGGCGCTGCGAGGTCTGCCGCGGCGACGGCCAGATTCGCATCGAGATGCACTTCCTGCCCGACGTCTACGTTCCCTGCGAGCAGTGTCACGGCCGGCGCTACAACCGCGAGACGCTCGAGGTGCGCTTCAAGGGCAAGACGATCGCCGACGTGCTCGACTTCTCGATCGAGGACGCGCTTGCCTTCTTCGAGCACATTCCGACGATCCGCCGGCGCCTGGCGACGCTGAACGACGTCGGGCTCGGCTACGTCCGCCTCGGCCAGCCTGCGACGACACTCTCGGGCGGCGAGGCACAGCGGGTCAAGCTCGCCAGCGAGCTGTCGAAGATCGCGACCGGGCGGACGCTGTACATCCTCGACGAGCCGACGACCGGACTGCACTTCGCCGACGTCAAGCGCCTGCTGGAGGTTCTGCACCGGCTCGTCGACGCCGGCAACTCGGTGGTCGTGATCGAGCACAACCTCGACGTGATCAAGAGCGCCGATCGGCTGATCGACCTCGGGCCCGAGGGCGGTGACGAGGGCGGGCAGGTGATCGCGACCGGCACGCCGGAGCAGGTCGCCGCGGTCGCCGGCTCCTACACCGGCAGGTTCCTCGAGCCGCTTCTCGGGCGTGCGCCGACGGTGCGGCGCGGCGCACGGCGCAAGCTCGTGGCGACGGCGTAGGACGGCCGACCCCAGCGGGCCGCGCGTTCAGCGCTCGAACTCGGCCAGCCCCTCGCGGAACCCGCGCAGCTCGCCCGGATCGATCGAGAAGCTGTGCTCGGCGGTCGGGAAGCGCCGCGTGCGGACCTCCTCGGCGTAGTCGCTGACGGCGGCGGTCATCACCGTGCGCAGCTCGACGTACTGCTTCGCGAAGCGCGGAGCGCGTCCCGGGTAGATGCCGAGCATGTCGTGGAGCACGAGGACCTGGCCGTCGGTGGCGGCCCCGGCGCCGATCCCGATCACGGGGATCTCGAGCAGCGCCGTGATCTCGGCGGCGACGCTCGCGGGAATCGCCTCGAAGACGACCGCGAAGGCGCCGGCTTCCTGGAGCGCGAGCGCCTCGGCGGCGACGGTCAGCGCGCGCTGAGCGGTGCGGCCCTGCGCCCGCCGGCCGCCGAGCGCGGTGGCGGTCTGCGGCGTGAGACCGACGTGGCCCATCACCGGAATGCCGGCCGCGACGGTCGCGCGCACGCGTGAGAGCCGCGCAGCCCCGCCGCCCTCGAGCTTGACCGCGTCGGCGTGGGCTTCCTTGACGAAGCGCTGCGCGGTGCGGATCGCCTGCTCGTCGGAGGCCTCGTAGGAGCCGAACGGCAGGTCGGCGACGAGCAGCGCGCTGCGCACGCCGCGCCGTGTGGCAGCGGTCAGCATCAGCATCTCCTCGATGCTGACGGAGACCGTCGACTCATAGCCGAGCACGACTTCGGCACCGGAATCGCCGACGAGCACGATGTCGGCCCCCGCTCCGTCGACGATCTGACCGCTCGGGAAGTCGTAGGCGGTGACCATCACGATCGGCTCGCCGAGGCGCTTCTTCTCGGCGAGGCGCGGCAGGGTCATCGGCAGTCGGCCGGGATCGCTGTCGGTCTGGGTCTTGGGGGTCGTGGACATCGCGCTCCTTCAGGACATGAGGGCGTCGACGTGCTCGTCGACGGCGAGGATCTGGTTGCGCGCGTCGACGTGGACCACGCGAGGAACATGCGCCGGCAGCTCTTCGCTGCTGTAGGCGGCGTAGGAGATGACGATGAGCGTGTCGCCGCGGTGCACGAGCCGGGCGGCGGCGCCGTTGAGCCTGATGTCGCCGCTGCGGCGCTCGCCGGCGAGCGTGTAGGTCTCGAAACGCGCTGCGTTGTCGATGTCGACGACGGCGACCTGCTCGTGCGGGAGGATGTCGGCTGCCTCGAGCAACTCCGCGTCGACCGTGATCGAGCCGACGTAGTGCAGGTCGCAGGCCGTGACCGTCGCGCGGTGGATCTTTGACTTGAGCATCGTGCGCTGCATCTGGTCAGTGGCCTCCTGGGGTCGCGACGAGGTTGTCGATCAGCCGGGCGCGTCCGATGCGGGCCGCGACGGCGACCAGGACCGGGGCGTCGATCTGCTCGACCGGGGCGAGGGTGTCGGGGTCGACGAGCTCGAGATACTCGGGCTCGATCTGATCGCGAACGAGCTCGCTGCGCGCGGCGGCCGCGGCGACCCGGCTGTCGCGCTCGCCGGCGGCGATCAGCGTGGCGGCATGGCGCAGCGCCCTCGACAGTCCGGCCGCGCGGGCGCGCTCTGTGTCGCTGAGGTACGCGTTGCGGCTCGACAGCGCGAGCCCGCTGCGCTCGCGAACGGTCGGACAGACCTCGATCGTCGTCGGAATGTCGAGATCGCGCACGAGACGCTTGATCACGAGCGCCTGCTGGGCGTCCTTCTGACCGAAGAAGGCGACCTGCGGCCCGACGATGTTGAGCAGCTTGGTCACGATCGTGGCGACACCGTGGAAGTGCTCGGGCCCGCGCCGCGTGCCCTCGAGCGGCTCGCTGAGCCCGCTGACGACGACGCTGGTCGCGAATCCCTGCGGGTAGATCTCCGCGCCCGCGGGCGCGAACAGCAGATCGACGCCGGCGCGCCGCGCGAGCTCGGCGTCGCGCGCCTCGTCGCGCGGATAGGCCGAGAGGTCCTCACCACCGGAGAACTGCGTCGGGTTGACGAACAGCGACATCACGACGGTCGCGCACCGCTCTCGCGCGTGCCCCAGCAGCGAGAGATGACCGTCGTGCAGCGCGCCCATCGTCGGGACCAGGCCGATCGGCCTGGGCGCGTCGCGGAGCGCCTCGCGGGCCTCGGCGATCGTGCGCAGCGTCCTCATGCCGGCGCTCCGAGGCTGGCGGTCGCGGCTGCGAGCGCGTCGAAGACTCCGAGCAGATCGGGCGCTCGGGCGGCCAGCGCAGCGCGCTGGCGGGCCACGGTTGCGCTGTCGCCGCGGGCGATCGGTCCGGTCAGTGCCCGCTGGGCGCCGAGCGTGGCCCAGTTCTCAAGACTTGCACGGGCGAGCGCCGCGGCGTGGCGATGCTCGACGCCGACCGAGCCGAACAGGCGATCGGCGATCGCTTCGAGCGCCACGAGGAAGTTCGACGCGATGCTCGCGGCAGCGTGGTACAGCGCGCGGTCCTCGTCGGCGAGCCTGAACGGCTCGAGCCCGGCGCGTGCGGCCAGCCCGCCGGCGATGGCCAGCGCACGCGGGCTCGAGCCGGCGATCGCGGCGCCCGCGCCGATCAGCTGCTGCGGTCCCGACTCGGCGGTCAGGCTCATCAGCGGGTGCAGCGAGAAACGCTCGACGTGCGGTGCGAGCACGTCGAGCGACAGCGCCCCGGAGCAGTGGCCGACGACCGGCCCCGGGGTCAGTTCGGCGGCGAGCGGTGCGAGCGCCGCGTCGGGGACGGCAAGGATCACGATGTCGGTGCCGGGCGCGAGCGGCTCCCCGCGAGCGAGCGGCGGCTCGGCGTGAAGGGCGGGCGCGAGAACGCTGCCGAGACGGCCGCGGCCGATGACCGCGATGCGACGGGACGTGGGGATGTCGTTCATTGCTCGGTCCAGTTCCCAGGCGGGATACCGGTCGCGATCGGCGGGGCACTGCGGGTGGTCCGTCCCGGTACGGTGACGGCCTTGCGCATAGCGTAGCGCGTGGCGACAGGCGGCTCGCGACGCGCACTACCCTTGAGCGATGCGAACCGCGACGGACCGCCGCGAGGCGTTGAAGGAGCTGTTGATGGAGGCGCGCGAGTGCACCCGCTGCGCGGAGCTCGCCGCGACGCGGACCTCGGTCGTCTTCGGTGCGGGCAACGCCGACGCGGATCTGATGTTCGTCGGCGAGGCGCCCGGCGCCAACGAGGACCTGCAGGGACTCCCGTTCGTCGGCGCCGCCGGCAAGCTGCTCGAGAAGCTGCTCGGGGAGATCGGGCTGAGCCGCGCCGAAGTCTTCATCGCCAACGTGCTGAAGTGTCGCCCGCCGGGCAACCGCGATCCGAGGCCCGGCGAGATCGAGAACTGCACGCCCTACCTGATCCGCCAGGTCGAGCTCGTCCAACCGCGCGTGATCTGCACGCTGGGCAACTTCGCGACCAAGCTGCTGCGCGGAGATCCTGCGGGAATCACCCGCGTGCACGGCCGCCCGGAGGTGCGCACGATCGGCTCGCACACGACCCGCCTGTACCCGATCTACCATCCCGCAGCCGCGCTGTACACGCCGCGCACGATGGAGACGCTGCGCGAGGACTTCCTCGCGCTGCCGGGCGTGCTCGGGCTGCCGCCGGCGGCAGCGTCGCCGGCGTTCGACGATGCCCTGGTCGCGGTCGAGCCGGTCGGTCCGGAGCCGGTCGAGCCGGAGCCCGCGCCGGTGCCGGTCGTCGTGCCCGAGCAGCCTCGGCCCCAGCAGCTGGGGCTGTTCTGAGCGGCGCGGTGCGGGTGTTCGAGACCGACGGCCCGGCCGCCACCGAGGCGGTCGGCGGCGAGATCGCGGCGACGCTACGGCCCGGGGATATCGTGCACGTGGTCGGTGAGCTGGGAGCCGGGAAGACGACCCTCGTGCGCGGCGCCTGCCGTGCCCTCGGCGTGGCCGGCGCGATCACGAGCCCGACGTTTGCGATCGGCCACCGCTACGGCGCCGCCGATGGGCTCGTCGTGGCGCACCTCGACCTCTACCGGGTGCCGAACCTCGCCGCCGAGGATCCGGACCTGCTCGCCGACTACCTCGGCGAGGATCGGATCACCTTCGTGGAATGGCCGCCCGACGGCGCCGGCGATCTCCCGGAGCCGCGGATCACGATCACCCTGGTCCACCTCGAGCACGATCGCCGGCGCGTGGAGGTGCGCCCGTGAACGTGCTCGGGCTCGACACCGCGACACCGTCGAGCGCCGTTGCGCTGGCGCGCGCCGACGGCTGGCTGCGCGAGGCGCGTGACGATGTGGCGGCGGGCGAGCGTCCGCGGCATGCGCAACGGCTGCTCGCCCTCGCGGCCGAGCTGCTCGCCGGCGCCGGGATCGGCTGGGACGCGGTCGGGTGCGTCGCGGTGGGCGTCGGCCCCGGCGGCTACACCGGGCTGCGCATCGGGCTGGCGACGGCGCACGGGATCGCGCTGGCGCATGGAGCGCAGCTGGTCGGCGTCGGGACGCTGCGCGCGCTCGCCGAGCCGGTGCGGGAGCGTGCCGGTGTCGCCGTGCTCGATGCCCGCCGCGGCGAGGCGTTCGTCGCCGCCTACCGCGACGGGCAGGAGCTGATCGCGCCGTGCGTGTGCCGGCCGCAGGAGCTGGCTGGACTGCTGCGCCCCGCCGGCAGCGACTCGCTGGCGGTGGGGGACGGGGCGCTACGATTTCGGGAGTTCCTCGAGCGCGGCGGCGTGTGCGTCGCGCCCGAGGAGAGTGACCTGCACCGGGTCAGCGCGGGGGCGATCTGCCGACTCGCTGCGAGCGGGAGCGTCACCGCCGCGGTCCCGGATTACCTGCGGCTTGCGGATGCGGAGCTCGCGCTGAGCGCCAAGACACGATGACCGAGCGTGCAACAGTCGAGATCCGCCCCCTCAACTACACCGATCTGCCGGCGGTCGCCGCGATCGAGCGGCGCGCGTTTCCGACCCCGTGGTCGATTGCGATGTTCGTGCTGGAGCTCTCCAAGCCGACCGGCCTGTGCCTGGCGGCGCTGCGCGACGGCGAGCTCGTCGGCTACACGATCTGCTCGCGCTACGACACGGTCTGGCACGTGATGAACATCGCCGTCGATCCCGACCTTCGCCGTGAGGGAATCGCGTCGGCGCTGCTCGCCGAGCTCTACGCCCGTGCCGGCGATGACACGGCGCAGTTCACGCTCGAGGTGCGCCGCTCCAACCACGCCGCGATCGAGCTCTACCAGCGCGACGGATTTCGCATCGCGGGGCTGCGGCGCCGCTACTACCAGGACAACGGCGAGGACGCGCTGATCATGTGGCGCACGCCGGCAACCCGCGAGGGGCGACTCGACGACGTGCCGGCGGCCGATCCGGTGGCGCACCATCGGCCGTGATCCTGGCGCTCGAAACCAGCTGCGACGACACCTGCGCCGCACTCGTCGGGCATGACGGGACCGTTCACGCCAACGTGATCTCATCCCAGGAGGTCCACGACCGCTTCGGCGGTGTCGTGCCCGAGATCGCGGCCCGCCAGCACGTCGAGCTGATCGACGCCGTCGTCGCCGAGGCGTTCGCGCGGGCCGCCGTCGGCGTCGAAGCGGTCTCGCTGGTTGCCGCGACACGCGGCCCCGGCCTGGTCGGTGCGCTGCTCGTCGGCTTCTGCGCGGCGAAGGGCTTCGCCGCTGCCCGCGAGCTGCCCTTCGCGGCGGTCGACCATCTCAGTGGCCACGTCGCCGCTGCGTATCTCGCGCCAGCGCGCTTCGAGCCGCCGTTTCTCGCGCTGATTGCATCCGGGGGCCACACGCTGCTGCTCGACGTGCCCGCGCGCGGCCGCCCGGTCGGGGTGCTCGCGCGGACGCTCGACGACGCCGCCGGCGAGGCGTTCGACAAGGGCGCGCGGATGCTCGGGCTCGGCTACCCCGGGGGGGCCGCGCTGTCGCGGCTGGCGGCCGACGGCGATCCGCGCAGCCATGCGTTCCCGGTCGGGCGCGGGGCGGACTTCTCGTTCGCCGGGCTCAAGACCGCGCTGCTGTACCGGACGCGCGAGGTCGACCTGAGCGATCGGCAGGTCCGCGCAGACCTTGCCGCCTCATACGAGCGGGCGATCGTCGAGACGCTCGTGCGCCGCGTCGCGCGCGAGCTCGAACGCTCGAGTGTGGGGCGGCTGGCGCTCGGCGGCGGCGTCGCGGCGAACGGTCCGCTGCGCGCCCGGCTCGGGGAGCTCGGAGTGGAGCTGTTCCTGCCGGCGGGCGAGTTGTGCACCGACAATGCGGCGATGATCGCGAGCGCCGCGCGCGACGTCGAGGCCCTGGCCTATCCCGACTACCTCTCGCTTGACGTCTACGCGACCGGCGAGGGCCCGCTTCGGTGAGCGTCGTCGTGCTCTTCGGGCGTCCCGGGTGCTGTCTGTGCGACGACGCGCGCGCGGTGCTCGAGCGGGTGCGCGCGGAGCAGCCGTTCGAGCTGCTCGAGCGGGATATCGAGCGCGACGAGAACCTGCTGCGCGACTACCTCGAGCGGATTCCGGTGGTCACCCTCGACGGCGAGGAACTGTTCGACTTCGCGGTCGATGAGACGGTTCTGCGGGACAGGCTCGCTAGAGTCCGCCCGGTGACCGACGGCGAACCTGCTGCCGAGGATGTCGCGCCCTCGACCGAGCGGCTGTCGCTTGGCGTCGCGGCGCGCCTGTCACGCTATCTGCAGGTGCTGACCCAGGCGCGCAAGATGGGCCGCGAGACGATCTCCTCGCACGAGCTCGCCGACTACACGCACGTCAACTCGACTCAGATCCGCCGCGACCTCTCGGGGTTCGGCAAGTTCGGCAAGCGCGGCGTGGGATACAACGTCGACTCGCTCGTCACGCAGATCCGCAAGATCCTGCGCACCGCCGGCCAGCACAACATCGCCCTGTTCGGCGCGGGGCACCTCGGCAAGGCGATCGCCTCGTCGGAGATCTTTGCCGACCACGGCTTCCGCGTCGTGGCGATCTTCGACGTCGATCCCGCGAAGGTCGGCCAGCGGGTCGGCCAGCACGTCGTGCGCCACAACGACGAGCTGCGGGTCGTCGTCGAGGAGCAGGACATCGTCGTCGGCGTGCTCGCGGTGCCGACGGCTGCCGCGCAGGGCCTCGCCGACGATCTCGTCGAGGCCGGTGTCAAGATCATCTTCAACTATTCCGATGCCCTGCTGCACGTGCCACCCGAGATGACCGTCCACACCTCGAGCCCCGCCGTCGACCTGCTCTACGCGCTGTACTTCTATCTCGCCTGATCGGTGTCGACGATCGACCTCGACCGCGCCGTGGAGATCTTCGCGGCGGCCAGCGACCTCACCGTCGGCCTCGAGGAGGAGTTCGCGATCCTCAACCCGCAGACGCTGGATCTCGCGCCGCGCTTCGAGGAGCTGCGCGACCACGCTGCACGCGTCGATCCGGTCCTGCGCGAGCACATCACGGGCGAGCTGATCTCGTCGGAGATCGAGATCATCTCCGGCGTCGGCGCCGACCTCGGCGATGCGCTGGCGCGCCAGCGCGAGCGCCGGCGCGCGCTGTTCGCGCTCGTGAGCGCCCGGGGCGCGGAGCTCGGCGCGACCGGCACGCACCCGTGGGCCGACTACCGCGAGCAGCCGGTGATCGACACCGAGCACTACCACCGCGTCGAGGAGGGGCTGAAGTACGTCGCGTGGCGCAACAACACCTTCAGCCTGCACGTCCACGTGGGGGTCCGCGACATCAACCGCGCCGTGCAGGTCTGCGACCGGATGCGCCCGCTGCTGCCGTTGCTGCTGGCGGTCTCGGCCAACTCGCCGTTTCTCGATGGCCGGCTGGCCGGTCTGCACTCGGCACGCACCCAGACCTTCACGCGTAGCTTCCCGCGCTGCGGCGTGCCGTACGCGTTCGGCGGCTGGCCCGCCTATCGCGAGTACATCGACCTGCTGATTCGCACCAACTCGATCATCGAGTTCACCCAGGTGTGGTGGTCGGTGCGGCCGCATTTCTCCTACGGCACCGTCGAGGTGCGGATCTGCGACGTGCAGGCCACGGCCGCCGAGTCCGACGCGCTGGCCGGCCTGACCGTGGCCTGTGTCGCGCAGGCGATGCTCGAGCTCGACGCGGGCGAGCCGATCGACGCGATGCCCGGCTACCTGATCGAGGAGAACATGTGGCGCGCGATCCGCTACGGCCTCGATGGGCGGATGATCGACTTCGTGCGCGGCGAGGAGTATCCGTCGGCCGAGATCGTCGAGCGTCTGCTTGCGTGGAGCGCGCCGGCACGCGCGGCGTTCGGGCTCGAGGTCGAGCCGGCGCTCGGCGAGCCCAACGGCGCCCAGCGCCAGCGCGCGATGATCGAGGGCGGGGCCTCGATGCGCGAGGCGTTCCAACGTTGTGTGCGCGACACCCGCGCAACCTATTCCGAGGAGGTTCGAGCATGAGCAGCGGGCCAGGCGAGCCGAGCGAGGCCGAACTGCGCGCGGCCTGGGAGGAGCAGCTCCGACACGTCACACCGGCCGACGTGATCGCGCAGACGGCCGTTTCGCTGATCAGCCTCGCCGGCCGGCGGCTGGGTCTGGAACCCGGGACCGAGGGGGAGCGCGACCTCGGCCAGGTGCGCGACGCGATCGACGGTGCGCGGGCTCTGCTGCCGGTGCTGGAGCGTGGCGAGGACGGGCCGCGGCTCGGGCCGCTGCGCGAGGCGATCTCGGCGCTGCAGCTCGAATACGCGAAGCTGGCCGGCGGCGGTGTGGCGCCGGCGCCCGCCGGCGCCACACCGGCTCCCGGGGCGGGCGCCGACGCTGCGCCCGCAGGCCCGCCCGGGGGTCAGCCGAGCGATCCGGACAAGCCCGGCCCGGGGCCGGCGCAGAGCAGCGGCCGGCTGTGGATCCCCGGCTCGTGATGCTCGCGCCGCCCTTCGCGATAGACTGCCGCCGGCTTATCCCTGCCGGGCGGACATCGGTGCTGCCCGGCTTCGTGTTGTTGTGTCTGGCGGCCCAGCGCTCGCGCAGACGTCATGGTGAGGAGCTTCTTTGAGTAATTTTCTGACCAATCACGGGGTTGTCGTCGCCCTCGTGTGCGCGGGCTGCGCGGTCCTCTACGGGGCGTTGACGGCGCGTGCGCTGCTCGCGCTCTCGCCCGGCAACGAGCGCATGCAGAGCATCTCGGCGGCCGTCCAGTCAGGTGCCCGCGCATACCTGAATCGGCAGTACACGACGATCGCCGGCGTCGGCATCGTCCTGTTCGTCGCCCTGATCTTCGTTCAGAACATCGCGGTCGCGGTCGGCTTTGCGTTCGGCGGCATCCTCTCGGGGTCGACCGGCTACATCGGCATGAACGTCTCCGTGCGCGCCAACGCGCGCGTCGCCGAGGCGGCCCGCGGCGGAGTCCCGCCGGCGCTGAAGGTCGCCTTCCGCGGCGGAGCAGTCACCGGCCTGCTCGTCGTCGGGCTCGCCCTGACGGGCGTGTCCGGCTACTACGGGGCGCTGACGGCGCTGTTCCATGACAGCCCCAAGACGGCGATCGACGCGCTGATCGGACTCGGCTTCGGCGGCTCGCTGATCTCGGTGTTCGCGCGACTCGGCGGCGGCATCTTCACGAAGGCAGCCGACGTCGGCGCCGACCTGGTCGGCAAGGTCGAGGCGGGCATCCCCGAGGACGATCCGCGCAACCCGGCGGTGATCGCCGACAACGTCGGCGACAACGTCGGCGACTGCGCCGGCATGGCCGCCGACCTGTTCGAGACCTACGCGGTCACCGCGGTCGCCGTGATGCTGCTCGGCGTGCTGACCTTCAGCCAGAGCACGAGGGTCGCACTGTTTCCGCTGCTGCTCGGCGGTGTGGCGATCATCGCCTCGATCATCGGCACCTTCTTCGTGCGCTCGGCGTCGGGTAACGTCGAGGGCGCGCTCTACAAGGGGCTGATCGCCTCCGGCGTGATCGCCGCGGGCGCCTTCGCGCCGATCACCTACTGGCTGATGCACGGCGTCGTGCTGAAGGGCGGCGCCAAGGCGCCGGCATGGGGCAAGCTCTACCTCTGCGCGCTGATCGGCATCGCGGTCACGGCCTGCCTGTTCGTGATCACCGACTACTACACCTCGACGCGCTTCTCGCCGGTCAAGAAGACCTCGAAGGCCTCGCTGACCGGGCACGCGACGAACATCATCCAGGGCTTCGCCTCGGGTCTGCAGGCGACGGCCCTGCCGGCGATCGTCCTCGTGCTGGGCATCCTCGTCTCCTGGAAGCTCGCCGGGGGCGGCACGACGGGGATCTACGGCATCGGCGTCGCCGTGATGGGGCAGCTCTCGCTGACCGGCCTGATCGTCGCACTCGACGCGTTCGGCCCGATCACCGACAACGCCGGCGGCATCGCCGAGATGGCCGAGTTGCCTGAGGACGTCCGCAACGTCACCGATCCGCTCGACGCCGTCGGCAACACCACCAAGGCCGTGACGAAGGGCTACGCGATCGGCTCGGCGGTGCTGGCCGCAGTCGTGCTGTTCGCCGGTTTCAAGGACGAGCTGCAGGCCAAGGGCACCAACGTTCTCTTCTCGATCGACTCCCCGCCCGTCCTGATCGGTCTGCTGATCGGGGGCATGATGGTCTGCCTCTTCGCGTCGCTCTCGATCGAGGCGGTCGGACGCGCCGGCGGAGCTGTCGTGGAGGAGGTTCGCCGCCAGTTCCGCGAGAAGCCCGGGATCATGGACGGCACCGAGGAGCCCGACTACGCGACCTGCGTGGACATCGTCACGCGGACCGCGCAGCGGGAGATGATCCTGCCGTCGCTGCTGCCGATCGTACTGACCGTGATCGTCGGCCTGATCGACGTCCAGGCGCTCGGCGGCCTGTTGATCGGGGTGATCGTGGTCGGCTTCTTCTTCGCCGTGCTGATGACTGCTGGCGGCGGCGCCTGGGACAACGCGAAGAAGCTGATCGAGGACGGGGCCTACGGCGGCAAGGGGTCCGATGCGCACGCGGCATCGATCACCGGCGACACCGTCGGGGACCCGTTCAAGGACACCGCGGGGCCTGCGATCAACCCGATGATCAAGGTTGCGAACATCGTCGCGATCCTGATCATCCCCCTGATCACCTAGCTCGCATGAGCGGTCGACGATCGTCGCCGCCGGGACGGGGGCGGGCCGTGCACGACGGCGCCACCCGAGTCCTCTCCGCGGCGATGGTCATCCTCGGCGTGCTGCTGATCTTCCGTGGCGCGGTGCTGGCGGTCGTCGTCGGGGTCGCGATGATCGGCGCCGGGCTGGGCCGGCTGTGGGTCGTGGCGCAGCAGCGCCGCCGGCGATGAGCAGCGCGCGGGGTACGGCCACCGCCTCGATCGGCTGGACGCGGCTCGGGGCGATCATCTGGACCTCGCTGGCGAGCTCGCTCTATTTCTCGCTGGGGATCGTCTCCGGGCAGGCGCTCGGCCTGACGCCGCTGGTCTACCTCGCCGCCGGTCTGTTCTTCGCATTGACCGCCGTGACCTACCTCGAGGGTGCGGCGATGCACCCCGAGCGCGCGGGCTCGACGGTGTTCGCGCGCTACGCGTTCAACGAGCTCGTGAGCTTCATCGCCGCCGCCGCGGTCCTGCTCGACTACGTGATCCTGATCGCGATCTGCGCGCTGACGGCGACCGACTACCTGGCGACCTTCGTCCCGGCGATCGGCCACGGCGGCGGCCGCGTCGTGATTGCGCTGGCGATCATCGCCTACGGCGCCGTGACCAACGTGCTCGGGGTCTCTGCGCTGCGGCGCTGGCGGCGGATCCTCGCGATGGTTGCCGTCGACATCGTGCTCCAGCTCGTCGTGGTCGTGATCGGGCTGGTGCTGTTCTTCAACCTGGGGACGATCACCGACCACATCCACCTCGGCAGCCAGCCGAGCTGGACCGGCGTGATCTACGCCCTCGCGATCACGACCGTGGCGTTCACCAGCCTCGAGTCGGCGTCGGGGCTCTCGAGCGAGCTGGCGATCAGCCGCGCCGGAGTGCGGCGGATCGCCTGGTTCGCCAACCTCACGATCCTCGTCGTCTACGTCGGGATCGCGCTCGTGGCGGTCACCGCGGTACCGGTGCTCGGCGGGCATTCCGCGCTCGCGACCGCCCATCTCGGGGCGCCGGTGATCGGGATCGTCGAGCGCTTCCACCCGAGCGCCCTTGCCGACACGCTCAAGTACACGGTCGCCGTGGCGGCCGGCACGACGCTGATCGCCGCCGCGCGCTCGGCGATGCTCGGCCTGTCGCGGCTCGCCTTCTCGCTGGCGACGAACCGCCAGATTCCGAGCGCGCTGGGCCGCCTGCATCCGCAGCGCGCCACGCCGTTCGTGCTGATCGGGCTGGCCGCGATCGCCGCGTCCGCACTCGTGATTCCCGGCGACCTCGACTTCCTGTTCGGGATCTTCGCGTTCGGCGCGATGCTGGCCTTCACGATCGCCCACCTCTCGATCTGCGTCTTGCGCTACCGCGAACCCGACCGGCCGCGGCCCTACCGGATCCCGGGCGGGATCCGCTGGCGGGGCGCCGTCCTGCCGGTGTCCGCCGTGCTCGGCACCGTCCTCTCGGGCGCCGGCTGGGTCACGGTCGTGGTGCTCCACGCCGGAGCCCGCTACCTCGGCCTGTCGTGGATGTTCGCCGGAGTGGCGCTCTATGTGATCTACCGAAAACGCGAGGGAAAGTCGGTCGGAGCGCGCGTGACGGTGCCGGAGATGGTCCTGCGGGCGCCCGCGCCCGAGCGTGACTTTGGCTCGATCCTCGTGCCGTTGCTCGGCGGCGAGCTGGATGAGGACCTCGTCCAGACCGCGGCGCTGCTGGTCGCTTCCGAGCAACGCGACGAGGCGGCGATCGATCGTGCGACGATCGAGGCGGTCTGGATCTTCCGGGTGCCGATGTCGCTGCCGATCGACGCTCCGCTGCCGGAGGCGCAGCTGCTGGCCGCGCGAACCGCGCTGGCGCGCGCCAAACTGGTCGGCGAGGAGTACGGCGGCGTCGAGGTCGCCACGGCGACGGTCCGGGCGCGGCGCACCGGACAGGCGATCGTCGAGGAGGCGCGCCGGCGTGGGGTCGAGGCGATCGTCCTCGCCGCCGACGAGACGGCGCGCACACGGGCCGGGTCGTTGCTCGGCGGCCGCACACTGGTCGCGGAGAGCACCGTCTCGGAGACGATTCGCTACGTCGTCGCCAGAGCGCCGTGTCGCGTGATCCTCACCGCGCCGGCGCGCACGCCGGCCCAGCGGCGCGTGCCTGTGCCGGACCAGTAGCATCCGCTCCGATGTTCGTATTGATCGTCGGAGCGGGACGCGTCGGGTCCGCAGTCGCCAAGCGTGCCCTCGCCCAGGGCCACGAGGTGTCGGTCCTGGACGAGGACCCCCTGTCACACGAGCGTCTCGTGGAGATCGAGGGGCAGAGCTGGGAGGACGCCGGCGGTCTGTTCACGATCGGCACGGCGCTCGAGGTCGATGCGCTGATCGAAGCCGGCGTGCAGCGGGCCGACGTGTTCATCGCCTCGACCGACGGCGACAACACGAACCTGACCGTCGCCCAGGTGGTTCAGCGGCGCTTCGGCGTCGAGCAGGTCCTGTGCCGCGTAATGGACCCGGCGCGCGCCGCGTGGTATTCCGAGCAGGGATTGCACACGATCTCGCCGACCCAGCACGCGATCGAGCTGTTCGAGCAGGCGCTGGAGCGATAGCGGTGTATGTCATCGTCGTCGGCTCCGGCAAGGTCGGGCTGAACCTCGCACGGGAGCTGATCGACAAGGGGCACGAGGTCACGCTGCTCGAGGCCGACCGCCGTCGCTACCTCGTCGTCGAAGAGGAGCTCGAACACGCGGTCCAGTACGGCGACGCCACGGAGCTGTGGGTGCTCGAGCGGGCCGGGATCCAGCGTGCCGACCTGGTCGTCGCGGTCACCGGTGATGACGAGGACAACATCCTCATCTGTCAGGTGGCCAAGGAGAAGTACCTCTGCGAGCGCGTGATCGCGCGTGTCAACAACCCGCGCAACCTCCAGCACTTCAAGCTGCTCGGGATCCAGCCGGTGGTCTCGGCCACCGACCTGATCCTGCGCCTGATCGAGCACGAGGTGCCCCGCTACGGCCTCGTCCACCTGCTCGCGCTCGAGGAGGAGCGCCTCGAGATCATCGAGCTCGAGGTTCAGGAATCGGCCCCTGCGGCGGCCAAGCGCGTCGCGGACGTGGCGCTGCCGGAGGGCAGCCTGATCATTTCGGTGCTGCGCGACGGCCGCGGCTTCGTCCCGACCGCCGACACGGTCGTCGAGG
>ODAK010000821.1_pt1 | contig 35297 bp, 31 predicted proteins | sample 1539591 | NCBI WGS metagenome assembly ODAK01 (sample SAMEA3539303, study PRJEB22396) | soil metagenome | biome: tundra; feature: field; material: soil | place: USA | collected 2010-05 | depth 0.15 m | reverse complement strand
AGTTCGGCTACAACGGGTTCGGCCGGGTCGGCGGTCAGCAGGGCGGCCCGGGAACGACGTCGCGCCCGCTCACGTCTGCGCAACTGCGCCCGCTGATGCGTCCGGGGATCGACCTGCCCCGGTCGGCAGCGGAGCGCCGCTACTCGGCCACGCATCGGGCCACGCCGGTGCGCCGGCGGGCGACGACGCCCGCAACCGTGAGTGGCCGCCGGCGCCTGGGGAAACCCGTTCCGTTCGGTGGCACGCGCAGCCCGCTGCGGATCTTCGGCTCGGGGTTGGGTGGTCAGGCTGGCTGGCTGGTGCCGCTCGCCCTGATCGGCATGCTGGCGCTCGGACTCACTCTGCGCGGGCGCGCCGACCGCCGCGCGGCGGGCTTGTTCGTGCTCGGCGGGTGGTTCCTGGTCGAACTTGTGACACTCGACTTCTCGGCGGGGATCGTGCATCCCTACTACGCCTCGGCGCTCGGCCCGGGGGTCGCGGCGATGGTCGGCGCCGGTGCCATCGCGATCGGCTCGCTGGTGCGCAGCGAGCAGGCGAGGCTGGCGTTGCGTGGTTATGTGCTGGCGGTGCTGGCCGTCGCCGGCACGTTCGCTGTAGAGCTGGTGTTGATCGACCGCGAGGGTGACCCGTTGTGGTGGCGGATCCCGCTGGTGGCGCTCTGTCTCGGCGGGCTTGCCGCGATCCCGTTCGCGCGGGGCCGCGCCGGCTGGGCCGTCACCGTCGCCGTCGGCGCGCTGCTCGTCGCGCCGATGGTCTACAGCTTCAGTGTGTGGCTCGCACCCGTCGACGGCACGTTCCCGACGGCCGGCCCCTACAGCCATCCGGGCTACGGCGGGCTCGATGTCAGCGCCGCCGATCTGTTGGCCTACCAAGGGCTGGCGCACTACGTCGAGACGCACGGCGCCGCCGCGCGCTACCCGCTGCTGACGCAATCGTCCGATCAGGCAGCCCCGCTGATCCTGCTCGGGTTGCGGGCCTCGGCCGAGGGCGGCTATGGCGCTAGCGATCCCGCGCTGAGCAACTCGCGCCTCGCCGCGCTCGTGGCGGCCGGGAGCGCGCGTTTGCTGCTGATCAGCGGCCCCTACGCCAACCGCGGCGGCAACAGCGGCGAGACGGCAGCGCGCCTGGTGTGCCCGGAGATCCCCGAGTTCCTCTGGGCGCCGCCGGGCAGCCCCACGCTCGGGAATTCCTACCTCGTCGACTGTGCCGGCCAGGCTGCGCCGCTGCGCCACCCCTACGAGACGGCACGCAGGTTCCTGCGGGCGCACCCGCATGTGCACTACACGCTCTAGCCGCGCTACCGGCTGCCGCCAGCTTTCATGAGGCCGACCCGCTCCCTGCCAGCAGTTGGCGCGCCTGCGCAGATCTGGCATTTCGGCGGCGAGTCCGAGCCGGCGACGATCGTCGCGCTGCGCGACGGCGGACGCGCGATCGTCGTCGCAACAGCGGGCGGGGAGCACCGCGAGTTCACGCTGCGCCGCGCCACCGCCGCGTTTGTCGCACGCGGGGAGCAGCACTCGCCGCGACTCGAGTTCTGACCGCGGCGCGCCCAGCACCGCACCTGATAAGCCCCGGGGGTCTATCCGCCGGCCGTGTGCGCGATCGGCGGGATCGCCAAGGTGGCTGAGCTGCCGAGCGGGGCGCCGGCGGCGTCGAGCGCCCTGACCGCAACGAATCGGTCGCCTGGGCTCGGTGCGAGTGCGATCGCGGTCTCGAAGTCCTCGCGCCGCACGACGGCAACACGCGAGAGGCGGCTGCGGGCCGCGCCCTCGAGCAGCTCCCAGCGCGCAACCTGCGTGGCGCCGTTCCAACTCGCGTATGCGACCGTACGAGCGGCGGATGTCGGGCGAAGGACGAGCGCGGGTGCGCGCAGCGGAGTTGCGTTCCATTGGAAGCTCAGCGCTCGATAGGACTCATAGCCGGACGGCAGGCTGGCGTCGAACAGCAGGCTGCCGGCGGGGCTGAACTCGGACAGGTCGGGCTCCTGTCCCCAGCCGATGAACCAGTCGCCGTTCGCCAGGGCCTGCATGTCGCCCTGGCTCTCGGCGAGCAGCGGGCGGCCGGGATGAAGGTACTGACTCTGCACGGAGACCGAGTGCGTTTGCGGGTTCACGGCAAGCACCACGCCGCGTGACTGGGCGTGGGTCTGCGGCGAGTCGCCGTTGTCGAAGACCGAGAAGGTGTCGGGGCCGATCGGGCGTGCGTCGTGTTGGAACGCAGTTGCGGCGCCGGGGTCTTCGGACAGACTGCTGTGCTTACCGCCGAGCGTCCAGAGCACCTGCCCGGTCTGGGCGTCGATGTCGTCGACGGCCCAGGTGTTGCGGCTCGAGACCAGCAGCGTCCCGTCGGGGTCGAGGTTGATCGAGTTCAGGTGGAAGAAGTCGAACGGCGACGGTGGCGGACTGTAGCTCGGGGAGACGTAGGAGTCGGTGAGCGCAACGTGGTCCAGCGAGGTCCACTCGAACATCACGAGGCCGGTCTTGATGTCGATCTCCTGAAACAGCGAATCGGTGACCGCGCCGTCGGCGCTGCCGCCGAGCGGCGCGAGATCGCAGTGCACGGCGTTGTAGGCGGTCAGCAGCGCGGTGTCCTGGGGGGTGATCTGAAACTCGTGCAGGTCGGCCTGATACCCGTTACCGGCGTGGACCTCGGCGATTGTCTGGTAGTGGCTGCCGTCGACCACGTCGACCCCCACGCCGAAGCCGTGGACCGTGATCGTGCCCTGCCACCAGGTGAGAACCGGCGCGCCGTCGAGCTGCTGTACGCGCAGGTTGGTCGCAACCATCGGTCGTGGAAGCGGCGCGAACCAGATCAGCTTCCCAGCCGGGTCGAGGATCATCGGGCCGGCCTGGGCCGGAACGCCGTACGGCGCGAGAAACTCGTCCCCCGGGGCCTGTGCCGCCGAGTGCTGATGGACCGTAACGACCGGCGGCAGCAGGTCCGGCCGCGAGACGAAGCGCTGGCTGCTGTCGGGCGCGAGATGGTGCTGCGTCTCGGGCGTGCTCGTCAGCGGGTCATCGTCGGCCACGCTGAACTGGAAGCGCAGCGGCTGGACGGCACCCGCGAGCGTCAGCTGTCCGCTGACGGTCACGGTCTCACCGCTCGTGAACGGCGTGCGCGGCAGGAAACTGCCGCCGTCGCCCTGCGAGTAGGCCTCGATTGTGCCCCTGTGCGCGCCGCTCTGTGAACCGACCACGGTCACGTTGCTGAGCGCGCTGAGCGGAACACCGAGAAAGCTGATCTGGGTCTGCGGAGAGGCGTCGGCTGCGCCCGGCATCGGTGAGACCGTCACCGCACCGTCGAGCTGCGCCGACGCGTCGAGCGTCTGCGGAGTGCAGATCGGCCCGCTCGTCGCCCCGCGCCGGGGGGCGGACGACAGCGGGCCATCGCGGGCAGCTCCTGCCGCCGAGCGACCGGACGGCCGACCGTGGCCCACGGATGTCGGCCTCTGTGCGGTCGCCGCAACGGCGGCGGCCGGCACGCCAAGCGCCAGCGCGCCGAGCGCGACGCTCAGCATTCGACCGTGGATCGGCGGCATTGCGCGACGCAAGATAGGGCAGCGGAGCGTCGCGCGGTGCGGCGCGAAGCGTGAGAAGCACTTCGGAGAACCTCAACGGAGCCCTAATCTGACCTACCAGCCAGCCAAGATCCGCTCTCGTAACGTGTAGCCTGCACGGCCCGCGGATCATGAGCGATACCGAACGACACGACGACCAGCCCGCCGAGCGACCATCCGAGCGCGTCGACCGGCGCAGCTTTCTCGCGGGCGGCCTACGCGTCGGCGGCGCGATCACGGCCGCCTCGGTCGGGATCGAGGCGCTGGCCGACCCCGACACCGCGCCTGCACACCGACGCAACCCGGGGCCCTACCGGCGCTCGAGTCAGCCGAACATCCTCGTGATCATGGTCGACCAGCTGCGGGCGCCGCGCTGGTTCGGTCCGGGCGGCGATGCCTCCGCGCTGCCGCCGAACATTGCGGCGCTGGCGCGCTCCGGGGTCAGCTTTGCCCGCCACTACACGGCCTCCAACGACTGCACGCCGGCGCGTGCAGCGATGCTCACCGGTCTGCACACCCACCAGACAGGCGCGATGATCACCGGCGCGAGCACGCTCGACCCCGGCTTCCCCACGTGGGGGACGATGCTGCGCGAGCAGGGCTACTCCAGCTACTGGTATGGCAAGTGGCACCTGACCCATGGCGACCACCGCTGGAACGATCAGACCGGTCCGCCGCAGCTCGGTCGCTACGGCTTCGACGGCGGCACCTTCCCGTCGCCCAACGGCGCGCCCGACCAGGGTTGGCGGGTCGATCCGAAGATCGCCAAGCAGTTCGATCGTTGGTACCGCGAGGCCGCCGCTGACGGGCCATGGTGCACGACCGTCTCGTTCGTCAACCCGCACGACATCGCCTGGTGGTGGCGCTGGAGCAGGCGCTCGGCGTTCGAGGCCGATGCGCCCAGCGCGATCAGGGCGCTGCCGCCCAACTTCGAAACGCCGGCGCAGCTCGAGGCGCGCCGCAAGCCGGCCCTGCAGCGATCGCTGCAGCTGACCAGCGCCAGCTCGTTCGGCGAGGTGCCGTTCACCGGTCCCGGGGTGCGCGAAGCCTGGCTGCCGTTCCTGGATCTCTACGTGAAGCTGCAGCTGGAGGTAGACCGCCACGTCGGTCATGTGATGGCCACGCTCGCCCGTCGGCGCGCGGTGATAGAGAACACGATCGTCGTATTCACCTCCGACCACGGCGAGTACGCCGCCTCGCACGGCCTGCGCGGCAAGGGCGCGGGAATGTACGAGGAGGGAATCAGGGTGCCGCTGATCGTCAGCGATCAAACCGGCGAACTGGGGGTTGCGCCCAACACCGTCCGCCACCAGCTCAGCTCGAGCGTCGACCTCGCGCCGTTGCTGCTGACGCTCGCCAGCGGCTCCGATGGCTGGCGGCTGGACGCGCGCTACGCGCATCTCGCCACGCGAGCGAACCTCGCGCGGATCATTCGCGACCCGGCGGCCCCCGGCCGCAGCTACGCGCTGCACGCCACCGACGAGGTGGTCACGGAGTTCGCGCTGTTGCCCCACGCCGCGTCGGCGCCGCTGCACGTCAAGGGCATCATCACGCCCACGGCCAAGTATGCGACCTACTCGCACTGGCAGGCGGATACGCTCGAGCCGCTGGCTGCGGGAGAGGAGGCGGAGCTCTACGACTACACGACCGCCGGCGGCTACCGGGAGCTCGAGAACCGCGCGGGGCAGAGTCCACTTGAGGAGCAGCTGCGGGCGACCCTGCGGCAGGCGACACGCGATGAGCTGCATGCGCCGTTGCCGTTCACGCTCGTCGATGCCCAGCAGCGCGCGCTGACCCGCTACCACGCGCTCGCGACCCAGGCGCGCGACGCCTCTGAGATCCACCGCGTGAACGCCGTCGAGAAGATCGTCGCCGGCATCGAGCAGCGCCTCCCTTAGACGGGCTCGCAGGCTCGCGCCGCCGCGGCTCGCCCGCGCACGCAGCTCGCGGCCACACGCGGACTCGCGGCGCCAAACGCGGGCCGCAACCGCGCGCGGCTCCGCGGCCCCCTAGCTGCCGGGCGAGATCGCTGCGGAGGTGGCGAGCGTCTTGCCGGAGGAATCGAGCGCCGCCACGGCGACGTAGGGCTGGCTGGTGTGGACGGCGATCGTCGTCTCGAAGCCCTTCTTCGGTGCGCTCGTCACTGGGGTCAGCGAGCCCGACGACGGACCGGCGAGCACCTGCCAGCTGGCGACCGTGGTGGCGCCGTTCCAGCTCGCCTCGACGCTCAGCTGACCGGCGCCCGCCGTCTGGGCCGCGATCGACGGCGTCGTGTTCGGCTGCGCGCTCCACGGCGCCAAGAACGTGCGGAAGTCCTGGACATGCAGGCCAAGCGTGGCGTCGAGCAGGACTTGGCCGGAGGAGGTGTACTCGGTGAAGTTCGGCAGGCCGCCGTAGCCCATCAGCCAGTTGCCGCCCGGCAGGTTCAGCAGGTCACCCTGGCTCGAGGCCAGCAGCGTTGCGTCCGGGTTGGTGAACTGCTTGACGAGGGTCACGCTGTGACTCGCGGTGTTCGGATCCAGCAACAGCCCGCGCGACTGCTTCTCCTCCGCCGGGGAGGATCCGTTGTCGAACACCGACACCAGGCCGCCCGGCTGCCAGCGGGCGTCGTGCTGCCAGTAGAAGAACGTACCCGGTGCCCGCTTGAAGCTCGGATACTTGCCGCCGATCCGCCAGATGAACGCGCCGGTGTGGATGTTGACGTCGTAGATCGTCCAGGTGTTGCGCGCCGAGAGCAGGACGTCCCCGTTGGTTCCCGGGTCGATCGAGTTGACGTGCACGTAATCCCAGTTGAGGCTGGTGTGTGGCATCGGCGCGTAGGAGTCGCGCAGTGGGATGTGGCCGAACGCGTGCCACTCCCACATCACCAGACCGGTCTTGACGTCGATCTCCTGCACGATCGAGTCGTTGACCACCGCGTGCGCGGAGCCGCCCATGCTCGTGAGGTTCATCTCGACCGGGTCGAACTCGTCGATCCAGGCGGTTCCCTGCGGTGTGAGCGTGAACTGGTGCAGGTCGGCCTCGTAGCCGTTGCCGGCCCGTACACGCGCGATCGGCTGATAGGTCGAGCTGTAGATCTCGCCCTCGCCCTGGCCGAAGCCGAGCTTGAGGACGCGCCCCTGCCACCAGGTCAGGACAGTCTGTCCCTGGTACTCCTGCGGATGGAAGTTGGTCGAGACGTCGCTTGCCGGTACGGCATGAAACCAGATCAGGTCGCCGGCCTGGTCGACGATCATCTCGCCCGGCGTGCCCATGCCCTGGTAGGGCGCGAGGAAGAAGTCGCCCGGCGTTGCGCCGTTGCCCGCGGGAGTCGTGATGCGTACCGTCGAGGGGGTGATCGTCGGCGCGGAGAGGTAGTGCTGGATGTCAGCGGCGCTGCCCGGGTTGATCGGGAACTCCGCTTGGGGAACCGGGGCCTGGAAGGCGACGGTGAAGCTCGTTCGCACGGTCGCGGCACTCACGGCGCCAGCGGCGACGTGGGCGCTCACGCTGACCCGCTCGCCGGAGATGAACGGCTGGGCCGGGATGAAGCTCTCGCCGCTGCCGGTCGAGTAGGCCTCGAGCCTGCCGGAGTGGTGGCCGCTGCTCGAGCCGACGACCTGGACGTCGGAGACCGTCGTGCCGGGGCCGCCGAGGAAGCTGATCTGGGTGCTCGGCGACGCGTCCGCGGTGCCCGGGAGCGGCGAGACCGTGACCGGATTGACCGAAGCCGCAGCGAAGTCCGCGACACGGACCGTCTTGGGAGGAGCCCCGACCGTCGCCGCGCCGCAGGCGCTGATCGCGATGGCGGTGAGCGCGGCGGCAAGGCCCGAGGCGATCAGTCGTTGATGGTGGCGGGTCGGTGAGGGCATCGAGTTGGAGGCGCAGGCACACTATCGGAGCCTGCTGCGCCCGCGCCGCACCTTGGCGCGCTCCTCACGCGTCCGACGTGGGATCAGCGGCTCGTGATGCGAGTGGCGCAGTCGAAGGAAGCCGGCGGTTCCCCAGATCGCCGGGATCCACAGCGCGATCGCATGGTAGACGACCGCCGCGGCCGCCGCCGGCGTCGCCTGCACGCCGTAGAGCACCAGCATGCCCACGAAGCTGCCCTCTAGCACGCCGATGTTGCCGGGGACCGGCAGCACGTTCGCGAGATAGCCGATCTGGTAGGCCAGGACGATCACGGCGATCGGCGGCGTGTGGCCGGTGGCGCGAAAGCACGCCCACAGCACGGCGATGTCGAACCATAGATAGCCGACGGCGCCGAGCAGGCGCCAGTTCGGGCGCAGCAGCGTGCTCCGCGTCGCGCGGATCGTCCTTGCCGTCGCGTCCAGCAGTGTCGCCACGCGCCCGCCGCCCAGCGTCCGTCCGGTGCGTTCGGTCAGTGGCGGCAGGATCAGGAAGAAGGCGAAGATCGCGACGGCGACCGCCGCCGGCAGGAGCGTGAGCAGCGGATTGCGCGGTCCGGGGAGCAGGCCGATGCCGAGCGCCAGCCCGGTCGCCGCCAGCGTGATCAGGTTGATCGCGCTGGTCAGCAGGAAGAGCACCGCGGAGCGCTCCGCGATCTGTCCGGTCGCGACGCCCCGCTCACGCAGCAGCCAGGCGCCGACCGCGATGCTGCCGGCGCCGCCAAGTGAGACCGCGGCGCCGAAGGCCATCTCGGTGAGCGCGACGCGCATGCCAAAGACGATCGGGGCGCGGTCGAAGACGGTCAGGAAGATCAGCACATAGCCGAGGCACGAGAGGATCTCCAGCGCCACGGCCGCGCCCACCCAGCCGGGCGCCATGTCGGCAACGAGGTGGCCCACGCCGTGCAGTCCGGGAACCGCCAGCAGCAGGCCCACGATCAGCGCGAGCAGGATCGCGCCAGAGACGAGGCCGTTGCGCAGGCGCCGGGCCTGGTCGGACTCGGAGACCTGCTGCGGTTCTCTGAGTTCGGGTGTGCTCATCGACGGCCTGCGGCCGCTGCGCAGGCTCCAACCTCCTGACGGGATCGTATGCGTTCGCCCGGGCGCGTTCGCGCAACTCGGCGGCGGCTGCTGCTAGGGGTCAGCGGGCGTTGCGCAGGTAGACCTTCGCAAGGCCCGTGGCCATTCGTTCGCGCGCGCCCTCCCCGGCCGGGAAGGCTGCGACGACGATCGTGATGAGGCGGACTCCGTCGGTCGTCTCGAGCTCGGACTCGGCCGGGAACCAGTCAGCGTCGAGCCCAAGATGTGGGATGTCGAGCGGATAGGCTCGCTCGCCCTCGTGGTCCCAGATCACGTTCTGCGCGTACTCGACCGTACCCCGCTCGAGGCGATAGTACGCCTGCGGCTGGCTGTCAAGCTCCACCACGACGTCGAGCCGCCCGGCGAGCGGCCGGCGTGCCGTGAAGCGGCAGCTCGCCGCACCATCGGCTTCCGTGAACGGTGACCGCGTGAGCGAGGCCACGCCGATCCCCGCGGCGCGAGCGAGTACCGTGGTCCCGCGCGCGTCGCAGGCCGACGCCCGACCGCTCGCCGCGTGCGGCCCCGGGCTCTGCGGCGTCCGCTGCGTCGTGCCGCAAGCGACCGCGACGATGCTCGCGCCAAGCGCGACGGCGACCGTCGCCCGTACACGCCGGTCTCCGAGCCGCATGGTTCCTAGTGCAGCTGCTCGATGAACGTGTAGATCACCATCAGGCTGACGACGACGACGAACAGGCGAAGCGCCCACAGCGCGGCGATGCTGCGGCGGCCGAGCGCTGCGCGGCGGACCGGCCGCGAGGTCGCGGCGACGAACTGGTCGCGCTCCAGGTGCATGATCAGCTCGTCCCTCTGCAGCGCCTCCTGCGGGCGCGCCCGTGGATCGCGAGGCGCTCCCCCGTGCGCCGGCGGGCCGAGATCTTCGTATGCCGCTAGGTGCGCCTTCATCAGCCGATCACGTGGCTGGCGAGCAGGAAGGAGTCGATGCCGTAGGCCGCGCCGCAGACGCTGACGAAGCCGATCACGGCGACGGCGATCACGTTGGTCGAGTGTTTGTTGGCCCAAGTCCGCATCAGTCCCTTGTCGTTGGCGAGCATCACCACGAAGACGAGGCTGACCGGCAGCAGGACGGTTGCGAGCACGTTGGCATTCAGCGCGATCGCGAGCAGTGGTGCCCCGGGGATCAGGATCACGACGGCCGCGATCAGCGCGACGCCGAAGTTCGCCGCGTAGAACAGCGCGGCTTCGCGCGGGAAGCTGTTGAAGCTGTGCGCGACGCCGACGCATTCGGCCGCGGCGTACGCCGTGCTCGCTGAGATCGTCAGGATCGCGACCGCGCCGGCCTCGACCAGCCCGAGCGCGAAGACGGTGCCGGCGGCGCCCCCGGCGACGCGACGCAGCGCCTCGGGAAAGCCGGCCCCGGCGAACCCCTGGATGCCGCCGCCGCCGCGGGTCAGCAGCGCGGCCCCGGCGACCAGCGCTCCGACGCCGAAGATCGCGGCCAGGATCGCCCCCGTCGCGGTGTCGTAGCGGCCGTGCTTGATGTCGCCTGGCGTCATGCCCTTGTCCGCCGAGGCTCCCTGCTGGAAGAAGATCATCCAGGGGGTCACGGTCGCGCCGATCGTGGAGGCCAGCAGCAGCAGCAGCGTGTTGAAGCTCCCACCCGGGAACGGGCTGAAGTCAAGCGAGCTGACGATCGCTCCGACGTGCGGTTTGGTCAGCAGCGCCGCGACCAGGAACAGGCCGTTGAACAGGGCCATGCCCAGCACGATCCGCTCCCAGCGCCAGTAGCGCCCGCCGCTGAAGGTGAACACCACGAGTGTCAGTCCGAGCACCACGGCGACGACTGAGCCCAGGTGAAAGTAGGCCAGGCCGACGCGGATCGAGACGAACTCGGCGACCAGCGTGACGAGGTTGGTCAGCGTGAGATCGGCGGCGGCGAACCAGCCCCAGACCGATCCGAAGCGCTGCAGCACCAGCTCGCCGTAGCCACGGTGCGTGACGGCGCCGACGCGCATACACATCTCCTGGCAGACATAGGCCATCGCGAACAGCGCGGGGATGAACGGCACGAAGAAGCCGAGGCCATACTGCGCGCCGTCGGAGGCGTAGGCGATCATGCTCGGCCCGTCGTTCTCGCCGAGCATCGCCAGGATCCCGGGGCCGACCAGCAGCCAGATCAGCCACCAGCGTCTTCCCCGCGCCCGGGCCTGATGAACCCGCGAGCGGTCCGACGACCGTGCTGCGTCCTCACCGGTCAGCGGCGGCGGAGCCAGAACCGGCGAGCGGGTGGCGTCGACCGCGGCCATCGATCAGTTTCGCCCGGCTTCGGGCTCGCCCGCCGTCTCGTCGCCCACCTCGACGCGCATCGCCGCCGCGAGCCGGCCGCCGATCGCGTGCTCCCGTCCGCCGAAGACCACGAACAACGGACCGCCGAAGGGCTGGTGATCGCGCACCTCGAAGCGCTCGCCGGGGGAGATCCCGCAGCTCGCCAGGTAGCGCAGCATCTCCGGATCGGAGTCCGAGACGCGTACGAAGACGCCCTTTTCGCCCCGCTCCAGACTCTCCATGCTGCGGGTGGAGCGCTCGTCGAGCTTGAGGTCGGCGCTCGGGATCGGGTCGCCGTGGGGGTCCATCGCCGGGTTGCCGAGCTTGGTGGCGATCAGCTCCTCGAGCTCGTCTGAGAGCACGTGCTCGAGAACCTCGGCCTCCGCGTGCACGCGATCCCAGGGCATTCCAAGCGCGTCGGCCAGGAAGCGCTCGAGCAGCCGGTGATGGCGGATCACCTCCAGCGCGACCCGACGCCCGTTCGCGGTCAGTCGCACGCCCCGGTAGGGCACGTGCGTGACGAGTCCCAGCTCATCGAGCTTCTTCAGCATCGCCGAGACGGACCCGGACGTGATGCCCAGCCGCTCGGCCAATGCGCTGGTTGAAACGGGCTCGTCGCCGCGCGACTGGAGGGCGAAGATCGCCTTCGCGTAGTCGTCGATGGCGGGCGAGCGCTGCAGCGATGTGGGGACCACAACCAAAGAGTATGGCATGCCAAGATTATGGTCAAGGCACTTGACCAAAGTGGCCCATGCCGTCGCTCAAAACATCCATCAGCCGGCGATGACCTGATGGAGCGCCGGTAGCGAGCCCGAGTAGGCCGCTCCGGGCAATGCGGCGCAGGTGATCTCGTACAGCCATCCGAGGTGGATCACGAACACCTGCCGCTGATGGCGCAGCCTGCCGCCGGTCGGCGCGTTGAGGGCCGAGAGCGATCGGCCGCTCGCGCCGCTCGCGGCGGCGGGGCCGGCACTCGACACTCCACCACAGCTCGCGAGCAGGACTCCCGTCACCACGATCGCGCGGATCCGCGCTCGTCCCGTGCGCCGCGCGCTACCGGGCGCGGTCGCGCTCATCGAGGTAGGGCGCGAGATACTTCGCGGCGATCTTGGCCGGCGGCGACCAGGTCGGTTCGTCGGTGATCTCAGAGCTGAAGCCGTGCCCGCCGGTGATCCGCGCGCTGAGGTAGCGCGGTGCGCCTCCGGTCAACAGGATGCCGTGGATCACCGGGTGCAGTGCCGTCGGCTCGACCGGCAGCCCGGCGATCGCGGCGATCGCCTCGGCCGCGGTATCCGCCTGCTGGGCCGCGATGCCGCCGTACTTGAGCGCGAAATCGGTCCCGTCTCCGGCGGCGTAGACCCGCTCGACGCCCGGCACCTGACAGTGGCGGTCGATCGGGATGAAGCCGTGCTCGCCGGCCGCCAGGCCGCGCACGGCTGGGCCGTACAGCTCGGGAAGCGCGACGACGCGGTCCACCGCGATCGTATGATCACCCGGGTTGACGACCACGTGGCGCCCGTCGGGGACCTCGCAGCGAACCGAGGTGATCATGGTGATCCCGCTCTGCGCGAGCAGCGCCGACACGGCGCCGCTGGCGCCCTCGCCGAAGATCGCCAGCGGCGCGTCCTCGGGCGTCGCGATCGTCACGGCGAGCTCGACACTCATCTCGTACGCGCGCCTGGCCGTCATCAGCGCAAGCTCGTAGATCGGCAGCGGCCAGGCGATGCGCGCGGGGATCACGAACGCGAGGTGACGGACGTAACCGCCCTCGACGTCCTGGATCAGCCCTCCCATCTGCTCCTCCAGCCGGGCGTCATCGAGCGTCACGGCCGCGGGGAAGCGGGCGTGCGGGCGCGCGCCGAGGGCCAGCACGATAGCGTCGTAATGGATCTGCGCGCCGGACTCGGTGCGCGCGATACGTTGGCCCGCGTCGAGCGATGCGAATCGGTCGACCACCAGCTCCGCGCCGAGGTCGGCCGCGATCTCGCTCAGCGGGTGACGCTGCGCGGGGCCGTAGGCGAACGGCTCGCGGACGACCATCGGGCGGTAGACGAAGTTCGCGTCCGGCGCGATCAGCGTGATCACGAAGCGATCCGCTCCGACGTCGCGGAGCGCCAGCGCCGCCTCGAGCGCCGCGACGCCGCCGCCGGCGATCACGACATGAAAGGGCTCTGCGGACGGGCTGGGCGAGGTCATCGGGTTGCTCCTGTGTCGAGGCGAGCCTACGGTCCGCCGGTCGCCGTGTCAGGCGAGGCTGGCCACATCTTGGTGCATCAAACTACGGGCCGCGGTCGCCTGCTCGTGATTGCCGGCGGCCGAACACACGGCTCGCTCCGAAACGCTACCGTTCTGGCGATGGCTGAGGTCGACGCGAGCCGGGGCGAAGACGAGGAGGCGACCGCGACGATCCGCGTCGTGCTCGCCGACGACCATCCGGTCGTGCGCCGCGGGCTGCGGCTGCTGCTCGACGAGGAGGCGGACTTCGAGGTGGTCGCCGAGGCCGGCGATGTCGAAGAGGCTCGGCGCTACGTGCGAGGACACCATCCGAACGTTCTGGTGCTGGACCTCAACATGCCCGGCGGCTCGAGCCTGGAGGCGATCCCGGCGCTGCGCGCCGAGTTCCCCGACACGCATATCGTCGTGCTGACGATGCAGCAGGAGCCTGCCTTCGCACGCGAGGCGATCGCCGCGGGCGCCGACGGCTACGTCCTCAAGCAGGCGGCCGACGGCGAGCTCGTCGAGGCCGTTCGACTCGCTGCGGCGGGGGAGAGCTACCTGAATCCGCGCCTCGGAGCGCGCCTGGCGGCAGAGCCGCCGCCGGGGCCGCCGGACAACCTCTCCGAACGCGAGGTCGACGTGCTTCGCCTGATCGCCCTCGGGCACACCAACACCGAGATCGCCCAGCAGCTCTACATCTCGGTGCGCACCGTCGAGACCCACCGCGGGCACATCTCGCAGAAGCTGCTGCTCTCCTCGCGTGCCGAGCTCGTGCGCTACGCGCTCGACCGCAAGCTCGTCGACACCTGAGAGCCGCGTGGCCCGAGCGGCTCGGCGACGCCGTCGCGGTTCGATCAGGACGGCGTCTGGGGCGGATCGCCCGGCGCCGCGTCCGGCGCTGGGTCGCCCGCGCCTGCGTGTGCGCCGTGCCGGCGCCTGTCTGCGGGCTTGGCGGTGCGCGGCAGGACCAGCAGCGCGCAGCGCGCGTGACGGGCCAGACCGTGTGAGGTGCCGCCGAACACGAGCCGCTTCACCGGGCCGTAGTTGCGCGAGCCGACCACGAGCAGGTCGACGCGGTCGCCGAACGCGGCGAGCTCCTCGCCCGCCAGCCCATACACCGCCGTCGCATCGACGCCCTCGAGTTTGGTGACCTTCTCCTCGGCTGCTCGCCTGTCGTCCTCGATGATCTCGCCCCAGTTGGCGGGCATCGGCGCGATGTAGCCCCAGGCGGGCAGCGAGACGACGTACAGCGCGCTGAGCTTCGCGGAGTCGCGCTCGGCGAGCTGGCGCGCTGCAGCCAGCGCGGCGTGACTCTCGTCGGAGAAGTCGTAGCCGACGCCGATTCGCAGGAATCCGCCGCGGCGCGCCTCGTAGCCGCGCGGCGCCACCGCGACCGCGCACGAAGCGCCGTTGAGCGAGGCGCTTGTGTCGTCGCCGACCAGCACGCGTCCCGCGAGCCCGCGACTGTGTGAGCCGACGACCAACAGGTCCGCCGCGTGCTGCTCGGCGAGCATGTGCAGGCCGCGACCGACCGAGGAGGCGCAGAAGCTGACCAACTCGGCGCTGAACGCGCCGACTTCGCGCTCGGCTTCGAGCAGTCGCTCGGACTCCACGCGCGCCGCGTCGGCCGCCTTGACGCTCGCCGTGCGCCCAGGCGTCGGCACGCCACCGTAGATGTGGGCGAGCGTGACACGCGCACCCTCGTCGGCGAGGGCCTGGGCGAGCCGGATCGCGTCGCGCCCGGTCGGGCTGCCGTCGACTCCGACGATTACGTCATGGAACACGCGATCTCCCCTGGCGACGCTGCCGATGCGCCAGCCTACGACCGGCCGTCCGGCGCGCCATCCGGGTCCGGTCCGATCGGTCTGCGGAAATCTACGGACGCCGTCACAATCGTGATGTGAGCATATGGACGGCGTGAGCTCGACGGCGCAGAAAACCGAAGCCCCGCTCTCGGATCGGGAGCTGGAGCTGCTCGACGCCTACTGGCGCGCGGCCAACTACCTCTCGGTCGGCCAGATCTACCTGCTCGCCAACGCGCTGCTGCGCGAGCCGCTCGCGATCGAGCACGTCAAGCCGCGGCTGCTGGGCCACTGGGGCACGACGCCCGGCCTGAACTTCATCTACGCGCACATGAACCGCGAGATCCGCGCGCGGGACCTCGACGCGATCTTCGTCACCGGTCCCGGCCACGGTGGGCCCGGCCTGGTGGCGAACACCTATCTCGAGGGCACCTACAGCGAGTTCTACTCGCACATCGGCCGCGACGAGCAGGGGTTGGAGCGGCTGTTTCGCCAGTTCTCATTCCCCGGCGGCATCCCCAGTCACGTCGCGCCCGAGACACCGGGCTCGATCCACGAGGGCGGCGAGCTGGGCTACGCCCTGCTGCACGCCTTCGGCGCCGTGTTCGACAATCCGCGGCTGCTGGCGGTCTGCGTCGTCGGCGATGGCGAGGCTGAGACGGGACCGCTCGCCGCCAGCTGGCACTCGAACAAGTTCCTCAATCCGGCGCTCGACGGCGCCGTGCTCCCGATCCTGCATCTCAACGGCTACAAGATCGCCAACCCGACCGTGCTGGCCCGGATCCCCCACGAGGAGCTCGCGGCGCTGCTGATCGGCTACGGCTACATACCGCACTTCGTCGAGGGCGACGATCCGGCGGCGATGCACCAGCTGATGGCGGCGACGCTCGACGAGGTCCTCGACGAGATCGCGGCGATCCAGCGCAGCGCGCGCGAGGACGGCGAGACGGAGCGCCCGCGCTGGCCGATGATCGTGCTGCGCTCACCGAAGGGCTGGACCGGCCCCAAGGTGGTCGACGGCCTCCCGGCCGAGGGGTCCTTCCGCTCTCATCAGGTCCCCCTGGCAGAGCTTCGCACCAACCCCGAACACCTCGCGCAGCTGGAGCAGTGGCTGCGCTCCTATCGGCCGGAGGAGCTGTTCGACGAGCACGGCGCGCTGCGCCAGGAGCTCGCTGAGCTGGCGCCTGAGGGCGAGCGGCGGATGGGCGCAAACCCGAACGCCAACGGCGGGCTGTTGCTGCGCGACCTCGAACTGCCCGACTTTCGCGACTACGCGGTCGCGGTCGACTCGCCGGGCACCACGACCAGCGAGGCGACGCGCGTGCTCGGCTGCTACCTGCGCGACGTGATACGCGCCAACGGCGAGAACTTCCGCATCATGGGACCCGACGAGACGGCGTCGAACCGGCTCGGCGCGGTGTTCGAGGCGACCAACCGCGTCTGGGAGGCGGAGACGCTGCCCACCGACGATCACCTTGCGCCCGACGGCCGTGTCATGGAAGTCCTGAGCGAGCACCTCTGCCAGGGCTGGCTCGAGGGCTATCTGCTGACCGGCCGCCACGGTCTGTTCAACTGCTACGAGGCGTTCATCCACATCGTCGACTCGATGTTCAACCAGCACGCCAAGTGGTTGAAGGTGACAAATCAGATCCCCTGGAGGCGACCGATCGCTTCGCTCAACTACGTGCTCTCCTCGCACGTCTGGCGCCAGGATCACAACGGCTTCTCCCACCAGGATCCGGGGTTCATCGACCACGTCGTCAACAAGAAGGCCGAGATCGTCCGCGTCTATCTGCCGCCCGACGCCAACTGCCTGCTGTCGGTCGCCGACCACGCCCTGCGCTCGCGCCAGTACGTCAACGTGATCGTCGCCGGCAAACAGCCGGCGCTCGACTACCTGACGATCGACGAGGCGATCTTGCACTGCACCCGCGGCCTCGGCGTCTGGGGCTGGGCTTCCAACGACGAGGGTGTCGAGCCCGATGTCGTGCTCGCCTGCGCCGGCGACGTGCCGACGCTCGAAACGCTCGCGGCCGCGGCGATCCTGCGCAAGAGCGTGCCTGACCTGCGCGTGCGCGTGATCAACGTCGTCGACCTGATGCGGCTACAGCCTGCCAGCGAGCATCCGCACGGGCTGGCCGATCACGAGTTCGACGCGCTTTTCACGACCAGCCGGCCGGTGATCTTCGCCTACCACGGCTACCCGCTGCTGATCCACCGCCTGACCTACCGGCGCGCCAACCACCACAACATCCACGTGCGCGGCTACAAGGAGGAGGGCACCACCACGACGCCGTTCGACATGGTGATGCTCAACGACCTCGACCGCTTCCACCTCGTGATCGACGTGATCGATCGCGTCGAGGGGCTGGAGGAGCGCGCGGCCCATCTGCGCCAGGCGATGGTCGACGAGCGCCTGCGCCACCGCGCCTACACGCGCGAGTTCGGCGACGACCCGCCCGACATCCGCGACTGGGCCTGGCCCGGCGACAACGTGGACGTCTCCGCCCAGTAGCCCCTGGTGCGTGTGCTCGTCGCCAACGCCGGCTCGAGCAGCCTCAAGCTCGCGCTGCTCGGCGAAGACGACCGGACGCTGGCGTCGCGGGAGCTGGCCGCGCCGGGCGACAGCGTTGACCCGCAGGAGCTGCGCTCGGCGCTCGACGACGGACTGCGAGACGCGGACGTCGTCGGCCACCGCATCGTGCACGGTGGCGAGCGCTTCCGCGCCGCGGTGCGCATCGACGCCGATGTGAAGACGGCGCTGCGCGGGCTCGCCGACCTCGCGCCACTGCACCAGGCGAAGTCGCTCGCTGCGCTTGATGCCGTCTCCGCCGCGCTGCCGGCGCTGCCGGCCGTCGCCTGCTTCGATACGGCCTTCCACGCCACGCTGCCACCCGCGGCGGCGACCTACGCGCTGCCGTCGGCTTGGCGCGAGCGCTTCGGGATCCGCCGCTACGGCTTCCACGGGCTTTCGCACGCCTGGGTTGCGCGCCGCGCGCCGGAGCTGCTCGGACGCGACGCTGCGGGGCTGCGGCTGGTCAGCGCCCACCTGGGTGCCGGCGCGTCGCTGTGCGCGATCGAGGCGGGGCGCTCGATCGACACGACGATGGGCTTCACGCCGCTCGAGGGGCTGGTGATGGCGACCCGCTCGGGCAGCGTCGACCCGGGACTGCTGTTGTGGCTGCTCGAGCACGGCGCACTGTCCGAGCGCGAGCTCGCGCACGCGCTCGAGCACGAGTCCGGCCTGCTCGGGCTGGCGGGCACCGCCGACATGCGCGAGGTGCTCTTGCGAGCCGACGCCGGCGACGCCGCGGCGCGTCTCGCGCTGGGCGTCTATGTGCATGCGCTGCGCGGCGCGATCGCTGCGATGGTCGCCTCGCTCGGCGGCATCGACGCCCTGATCTTCACCGGCGGCGTGGGGGCACGGTCAGCGCGCGTGCGCGAGCTGGCCGCCGACGGACTCGGCTTCCTCGGCCTCGCGATCGACGCGCGGCGCAACGACGAGGCGGTCGATGATGCCGACATCTCGGATTCCGCCGCCCCCGCCAGGACGCTCGTGATCACCGCCCGCGAAGACCTCGAGATCGCGCGGCAGGCGCGCGCGGTGCTCGGCGGCGCAGCGGGAGCCGTGTCAGGCGATTGAGCCGGCGGACCTCAACCGAGGCGGGCTCGACCGTCTGATGGGGACTTGCGTCGGGCGGTTGAGCCGAGCCGGCCGCGCGTCAGATGCTCGGAGTGGGGCTGCGCTCACGTCAGATGCTCGAGACGGCCGGGGGAACCGCGTCAGACGGTCGAGCCGGCTGGGCCGACGCCGTCGCCGGTACCTGGCGGCTCGCCCGGCGGCCCGCCCGGCGGCCCGCCGGCGCGCAGGCTGCCCGCGCGGCGAAGCTCGTTGTAGTGGTCGCGCCAGATGAAGCGGTAGAGCGGCACCCAGCGCGGGATGTCGCGGACGCCCGGGAGGAAGGGGATCAGGATGAAGGCGAAGCTCAGCACGCCCATCATCATCATCACCAGCGCGTCGGCGTTGGCGGAGGTCGAGAACGGCTTGATCTGATACCAGAAGGTGTAGAGCCACAGCCAGACCTGGCCCGGGTAGCTGCCGGTCTCGTTCATCATGCCCCACTGGTCGCCGAGCAGATGCTGCTGCTGCGCACGGGCGGCGAGCAGGCCGCCGTCGGCCATGAACAGCAGTGACTTGGTGTAGTCGGTCTGGTAGAACTGGCTGCTGGTGAGCAGGTCGCCGTCGAGCCCGCCGCTCTGCGCGAGGGCGAGCAGCGAGCTCATCATCGTCGGCACCGGACCGTAGTCTCCGGCCGGCACGCGCAGCGTGTTGCCCGGACCCCCGGTGGCCTTGGCGAGCGCATTGGTGTAGTTCGTCGTCCAGGTCGTCTGCGTCTTCGCTGGCGCCGCCTTGTACGCCGCCGTCGCGGTCCGCAGCGCCGGGTCGTTCGGGATGCTGGCCAGCGGTGCGTACACGTAGTCGACCGCGGTGTTGATCGGGTGGCTGACGCCCAGCCACTTCTGCAGGTAGACGAACGCGACGTGCTGCCCGTCGCCGTCGTGGTTGTAGGGCGGGCCGTAGGTCGCGGTGGTGCTCGTGCCGTCGAGCTCGCTGACGGCCGTCGTGGCGAAGTCGGCCGGCATCTGCTGCGACCACTGCGCGATCGTGCTCGGCCGATCGTCCGGCGAGGAGAAGAAGATCGCCAGCAGCACCGACAGCGCACCGACGACGGCGATCGCAATGCAGATCTCCTTGACGAGGTCGTAGTGCCTGTAGGGCCCGTCGTAGTGGCGCGCCGCCTCGTTCAGCTCGCGGTTCGACAGCCGCTTGCGCTTCATGTCGTCGACTCCGCTGCAGCCGGAGCGCGGTCGCCCATGTCGATACCGAGCTCAGACAGCGGCAGCGGGGGGACGATGCCCTTATGACGCACGAGCAGGATGTGCGCCGACACCAGGCCGACCACGGCGATCGGCAGCAGCAGCACGTGGTAGCTGTACATCTGGCCGAAGTTCAGAACGTTGAAGAAGGCGCCGATGCCGGTCGAGTTGAGCCCGTCCTTCGCCTGCGTCGCGATCCACTGCGAGTCGAAGTTCTGCTGCGAGACGTAGCCGGTCAGGGCGCAGGGGATCGCGACCACGAACGAGATCGCCCCGACCATCCAGATGCGGGCCCGCCCGCCGCGCCAGGCCGCCATGAAGAACTTGCCCCACAGGTGGACGACCATGAAGAAGAAGAACAGCTCGACTGCCCACAGGTGGATGCTGTTGATGAAGTGCCCGATGCCGGTGTAGTGCCACCACGCCGGACCCTTCAGGCTGAGCACCATGCCGGAGCCGATGACGATCACGAGCGCGGCGATCGTCAGCGCGCCGAACATGTAGATCCACGAGGACATGTAGGCGGGCTGGCCGTCCGGCAGCAGGCGATCCGGCGGCATCGCGCGCACGCCGGCTTCGCGCAGGCGCACGGTCCAGGAGCGCTTGCCGGCCGCGCTCACGACCGGCTCCGGCGCCGGCTGCCCGGGAACGGCAGCGCGATCGCGAGACCGAAGACGACGATCATCGCCGCGATCAACAGCACGTTCGACACCGACATCTCGAAGAAGTGCCAGTGCACGTAGCTGGCGGGGTGGTTCAGGTTGACGATCGCGGCTAGGGACACGATCCGGGCAGGCTATCGGCTCTCGCGGCGGATGGGGGACTACTGCCGGGGCGCGCGTAGTTTCCCGCGATATCGCCGACCGCCTGCGAAGCCGCGCGCCGCGCGAGCGGGCCGACGCAGATCCGGCGCGCGGTCATCTGCGCCATGGGGCAGAATGAGCGTCGTGCCCCCCACCGAGGACCCGCCTGATCGCGCGGTCGACGTAGCTCTGCGGGACGGTTCGACGCTACGCGTGCGGCCCGTCGCCCCCAGCGACGCGCTCGCGATGCGGGGGTTCTTCGAGGCGCTCTCGGTCGAGTCGCTCGGCCTGCGCTTCTTCGGCGCCCCGAGCGTGGACTGGATCACGAAGTGGGCGGTCGACGTCGACCACGCCGACCGCTATGCGCTCGTGGCGACGACCGGGCCGGAGCAGGTGATCGTCGGCCACGGCGCCTACATCCGGATCGACGACGAGCGGGCGGAGGTGGCGTTCGTCGTCGCCGACGCGTGGCAGGGTCACGGCATCGCCACGATCATGCTCGGCCAGCTCGCGGCCGCAGCTCAGGAGCACGCGATCAGCGTGTTCACCGCCGAGGTGCTGCCGCTCAACCACCGCATGATCGACGTGTTCCGCAACAGCGGCTTCCCCGTCGAGCTGCACACCAGCGGGGACTTGATCGACGTCGAGTTCCCGACATCGCTGTCGGAGGAAGCGCTCGTGCGCTTTGAGCAGCGCGAGCGCACCGCCGCGATCGCCGCCATGCGCAGCTTTCTGCAGCCGTCCTCGGTTGCGGTGATCGGCGCGTCGCGCCGCCGTGGCACGGTGGGCGCCGAACTGCTGCACAACCTGCTGAGCGCCGGCTTCCACGGCGCGGTGTATCCGGTGAACCTTCGTGCCGCGAGTGTCGCCGGGGTCAGGGCGTACGCCTCGATCGCCGAGGTGCCTGAACGGGTCGAGCTGGCGATCGTCGCGGTGTCGGCGGCGGACGTGGCGGACGTCGCTCGCGCCTGCGGGGCGGCGGGGGTGCGCGCGCTCGTCGTGCTATCGGCGGGATTCGCCGACGCCGGACCCAAGGGAGCGCGACGCCAACGGGAGCTGCTCGCGATCTGCCGTGAGACGGGCATGCGGCTGGTGGGCCCGGACTGCCTGGGACTGCTCAACGCGGCGCCCGACGTGCGCCTGCACGCGACGTTCGCGGGCGCGATGCCACCAAGCGGTCGCGTTGGCTTCCTGTCGCAGAGCGGCGCGCTGGGCATCGCGATGCTCGAGCGTGCGCGCCGTCTGGACCTCGGGATGTCGTCGTTCATCTCGGTCGGCAACAAGGCCGACATCTCCGGCAACGACCTTCTGCAGTATTGGGAGGACGACCCTGCGACCGACGTCGTGCTGCTCTACCTGGAGTCGTTTGGGAACCCACGGCGCTTTGCCCGGATCGCGCGGCGCGTCGGGCGCTCGAAGCCGATCGTCGCGGTCAAGGGTGGGCGCTCCGCCGCGGGGGCGCGCGCGCCGAGCTCCCATACGGGGGCGCTGCTCTCGTCCTCCGACGTGACCGTTGACGCCCTCTTCGAACAGGCCGGCGTGATCCGCGCCGACACGATCCACGAGCTGTTCGACGTCGCGGCGCTGCTCTCGGCTCAGCCCGTGCCGGCGGGCGGGCGCGTGGCGATCGTCTCCAATGCCGGTGGACCGGCGATCCTGTGCGCCGACGCGTGCCGGACCGACGGCCTCGAGGTTGTCGAGCTGCCGGCGGGCGTGCGGCGGCGCCTGCGCGCCGTGCTGCCGGCCGAAGCGTCGCTCGTCAACCCGATCGACATGCTCGCCACCGCAACCGGCGAGGACTACCGCAGGACGATCGAAGTGCTCGCGCGCTCTCACGCCTGCGACGCGATCGTGGCGATCTTCGTGCCGCCGCTGTTGTCAGTTGCCGGCGACGTCGCGCGCGAGATCCACCTCGCCGCCCAGTCGGTGCCGGCGGTGACCGTGGCGGCTGTGTTCATGGGCGCCGATGCGGTGGCGCCGGAGCCGACCGCGCCCGGAACCCGTGTCCCGAGCTTCGGCTTCCCGGAGGACGCGGCTCGCGCGCTGGCGCACGCCGTCCGCTACGGCCGCTGGCGCCTGCGTCCGCCCGGAGCCGTTCTCCTACCAGCGGACTGCCGCCCCGACGAGGCGGCCGCGATCATCGCGCGGGCGCTCGGCACGGGAGAGCAATGGCTCGGACCGGCGCAGGTTGCATCATTGCTCGATTGCTACGGGGTGCCGCTGCTTGCGGCACGGGTGGTGCGCGGCATCGGCGAGGCAGCCAGCGTCGCCGCGGCGCTCGGGGGACCGGTGGCGCTCAAGGCGATCGCCGCCGAGTTGGTGCACAAGAGCGATCTTGGCGGTGTGCGCCTCGGGCTCCGCAGCGCGGCCGAGGTTCGCCGCGCGGCGAGCGAGATCCGCACCGCGTTCATGGTCGCGGGCCACCGCCTCGAGGGCTTCGTCGTGCAGCCGATGGTGAAATCCGGCGTCGAGCTGCTGGTTGGCGTCGCCCACGACGCCAACTTCGGCCCGGTGATCGTGTGCGCTCCTGGCGGCACGACGGCGGAGCTGATGCACGACGCCGCCGCGCGGATCACCCCGCTGACCGACAGTGACGCGCGAGAGATGCTGCAGACGCTGCGGACCTACCCGCTGCTGTCCGGCTACCGCGGCTCGACGCCGTGCGACATCGAGGCGATCCACGACGTCCTGCTGCGACTCAGCGCGCTGGTCGAGGCTCACGCCGAGGTTGCCGAGCTCGATCTCGATCCGCTCGTGGCGCTGCCGCACGGAGCGGTGGTTGTCGACGCACGCGTGCGGCTCGAGGCGCCGCCGCCGCCGCGACCGCTCTCTGCGCTGCGGGCCTGAGGGCCGCCGGGAGCGCCGCGGGGACGCTCGTGTCGGGCGTGGGACCGACTGGAACGGGCGCGCGGCGTGGTGCGTGGGTGCGAGCGCGGCGCACGCACCGACGATCGGTGCTTTGCCGCGACCGATCGGCGCGTTTAAGCGGGTGACGAGTCGTACCCCGGGGAATAACTTGATGCGATGCCGGTTCATCTCCAGCTAGCTCAGGATCCGAGCGGACCGCCACCCCGCCGCTTCGGCGACGACGCGATCCGCGTGGTCCTCGCCGACGACCATGCCGTGATGCGGCGGAACCTGCGGCGCGTGCTCGACGCCGAGGCCGGCATCAGGGTGATCGCCGAGGGCGACGACCTCGCAACCGTCATGCGGCACGTCGTCGCGCAGCGACCGCACGTCCTGGTGCTCGATCTCAGCATGCGCAGCGGCTCGAGCATCGAGGCGATTCGCCGCCTGCGAGAGGGCGTGCCAGCGACCCAGATCGTCGTGCTCAAAATGGAGGAGAACGCCGCCTTCGCGCAGCACGCGATCGACGCCGGTGCGATCGGCTTCGTGCTCAAGGACACCGCCGACACCGAGCTGCCGGAGGCGGTCCGTCTAGCCGCGCGCAGGCAGGAGTACGTCAGCCCGCGTGTGGCCGGGCAGCTGCTGGCCCGCCGTCAGGCGACCGGGGATGCCCTGCACGTGCACTGAGGCAGCCGGAGGCAGAGCGCGTCCCCGGCGTTCCGGGGCAGTACATCCGCCGGGCACTGAGACGGTCTAGGAGCGTCGGGAGGCGGCCGGAGCGTCAGGAGGCGGCTGGAGCGTCAAGAGCGGCTGGAGCGTCAAGAGCGGCCAGCTCGGTCGCCGCCGCCGAATGGAACGCCGGCAGCTCGGCTCGCACCAGCGTGCCCTCACTCCCGGAATCGAAGGTCAGTGCCCCGCCCACCAGGTACACGCGCTCGCGCATGCTCTCCAGGCCAAAGCCCGACACGCGCGTTTCGGGACTGAAGCCGACGCCGTCGTCCTCGACCTCGATCGACACCCCCGCCGGCGAGGCGTGTACGGCGACTCGAACGTTGTGAGCGTGCGCGTGCTTGACGACGTTGGTCACGGCCTCCTGCACGAGTCGATAGACGGTGGACTCGATCTCCGGCGCCAGGCGGTGTTCGTTCTGCGCCTGCTCGGGCAGCGCGAGATCGGCAATGATCCTCAGCCCGTCAAGCTCTCGGCGGCGCTCCAGCAGCGCGTCGAGCGCCGGGCGCAGGCCCAGCTCGTCGAGCGCCGCCGGACGCAGGTCGCTGATGATCGCGTGCAGGTTGTCGATCTCCTGCTCGATCTGCCCGATCGCCTCTTCGACAACGCTCGTAATCTGCTTTGGATCGCCGCTGCGCCGCGTGCCTGCGAGCATCAGGCGCAGCGCCCCGAGCCCCTGCAGTGTCTCGTCGTGAAGCTCACGGGCCCAGCGGGTTCGCTCGGCGTCGGCAGCGGCCATCGAGCTGCGCAGCCGGTCGGACTCCACGCTGCGCCTCATCTCGACCGCGTTCGCTGCGCTCGCGGCGAACGCGGTCAGCAGCAGCTCGTCGTCGCCGCTGAAGGCGTCGACGTCGCCGGCGCGGTCAAACGCCGCGAGCACGCCAACCGCCTCGCCGCGCGAGACCATCGGCACCAGCAGCGCGGTGTGGGCGTCGGGCACGCCCAGCTCGCTCGGCGCGATCCGCAGTCGGGCGCCGACGTCGGCGATCCGCTCGGGCTGCCGGCGCTCGAGCACCTCACCGGAGGTCGACGCCGAGATCGGCACGCGATGTCCACGCACGTCCGTCGTCTCGCCGGCGCTGGCCGTCACGACGAGGTCGGGCCCGTCGCGCAGCATGATCACGACGCTGCGTGCGTCGATCAACGCTCGTCCGCGCTTGACGATCAGCTCGAGCACGCGGTCCAGCCCCGTGTCGCTGCCGACGGCGATCGAGATGTCACGGGCCGCCTCGAGCCCGCGGAGCGCCTGCTCCTGCTCGGCGCGACGGCGCTCGCTGAGCTGGTAGAGCCGTGCGTTCTCAATTGCGGCGGCGGCCCAATCGGCGAGGATCACGGCTGCCTCCTCGTCATCGGCGGTGAACTCGCCGTCGCGCTTCTCGGTCAGGTAGAGGTTGCCCCACACCACGCCGCGGATCACGATCGGGACGCCGAGGAACCCGCGCATCGGCGGGTGGCCCTCCGGGAAGCCGTAGCTGTGCGGGTGCTGGCTGACGTCGCTCAGACGTAGCGGCCGCGGTTCTCTGATCAGCGATCCGAGCACGCCCCGTCCCCGGGGCAGATCACCAATCGCCGCGCGTGTGCGCTGATCGATGCCGAGTGTCAGGAACCGCTCGAGTGAGGTTCGTCGCTCGTCAAGGATGCCGAGCGCCGCGTAGCGCGCCCCGGTGACCTCGCGCGCGGTCGCGAGGATCCGATCGAGCACCGCCTGCGGATCCAGCTCGGCTACGAGCTCACGCCCCGCCTCCAGCAGGCGATTCAGGCGGGGTGAGTCGAGTGATCCGCTCATCACCGATGCTCAGCCAGGATACCTCCTCCCGCGAGCCGGCGGCCGGTCGTGACCGCTCGGGCGGTCTGAGCGAGCGACGATGGCGCGGCTCAGGACATGTCGGTCCTCAGCACGACCTTTGTGGCCTCGCGCGCGTCGAAAGCGCGGTAGGCCTCGGCGGCGCGCTCTAGCGGCACGGTGTCGCTGATCACCGCGGAGGGACGCAGGACGCCGTCCTGGATCATCGCCAGGAGTCGCTCGCGATCGCGTCCGGGGTTGCCGATCGCGAACGAAAGCGTGATCTCCTTCTCGAACATCACGGCGTTGTTCAACGGGAAGTCGGGCTCGAAGTGCGCGCCGACGACCGCGACCACGCCCTGCGGGCGCACGAGGCCGAAGGACGCCGCGAGCGCCGCCGGGGAGCCCGATGCCTCGATCACCGCGTCGGCTCCGAGGCCCGCTGTCGCCGCGGCGACAGCCTCGACTGCTTCGGCCGGATCGATCGCCTGGGCACCGAGCGATTCGGCGATCGCGCGCCGCGCGGCGATCGCATCGACTGCGATCACGCGCCGTGCCGTGCCCACCGCGCACAGCACTGCCATCAGCCCGACCGGACCGCAGCCCAGCACCGCGACGACGTCGCCGGAGCCGACGCCTGCACGCTGCACGGCGAGGAAGCCGGTGGGCAGGATGTCGGCAACGAAGACCGCGTCCTCGCTCGAGACTCCGTCCGGCACCGCCCACAGGCAGCGATCGGCGCGCGGCACGCGCACCAGGTCGGCTTGCCCGCCGTCCAGGCGCGGGTACACGCCGGAGTAGCCAAACAGCGCGCGGCTCTCGCACTGCGTCGGGCGCCCGGCGCGGCAGTGGGCGCAGCTGCCGTCGGAGGTCATGCTGGTGTTGACGACGCGCGCTCCCAGCGCGAGCGAGCCGAGCGCGTCGCCCGCGTCCGCAACGACGCCGACGAACTCGTGACCGAGAATCGTGCCCATTTCGAACCCCGGCGTGTAGCCGTGGTAGGGCAGCAGGTCGGCCCCGCAGATCGCGGTGTGCGTGACGCGCACGATCGCGTCGGTGTCGCGCTGCAGTACCGGATCGGCGACCTCGGCCACCTCGATCGCCTCGTTGCCGATCAAGCGGACGGCCCTCACGCCGGTTGCTCCAATTCGATCAGGTTGCCGTCCGGGTCGAGCGCGAAGCAGCGGTGCCCGCCCCACGGTGGGGAGTAGGGGTCGGCCAGGAACTGCACACCGGCGGCGCTCAGCTCGCGATGTGCTCGCAGGCAGTCGGCCACCTCGAGCACCAGGATCGCCGCCAGGCGCGAGCGGTCGCCGGGCGCCACGATGCTCACACCCGGACGGTCCTCGGCGGGATGGCCCTGCTCGGCCAGCGACAGCCGGGCCCCGGCGGCGATCAGCGTCGCGTAGGGCGGGTCGTCGTAGGTCGCTTCGACCGCGAAGCCGAGCTGGTCGCGGTAGAAGGCGAGCGAGCGTTGGAAGTCCCCCACTCCCAGGATCGTGCCTGCTCTGATCACCTCGAGCGACATCAGTTTCGGATGTGTCCGGCGTCGGCTACGAGCAGCTGTCCGGTCACCCACCCGGATTCCTCGGAGGCCAGGAACGCCGCGGCCGGCGCGATGTCCGCGGGCAGCCCGTGACGCGGGATCGCCTGCAGCGATTGGACGAAGTCGAAGGCGTCCTTGTGCGGCGTGGCGAGCGCTCCTTCCGTGCGCGTGATGCCGGGCGCCACCGCGTTGGCGGTGATCCCGTAGCGGCCGAGCTCGGTGGCGAGCGCCCTGGTCAAGCCGACCACGCCGCCTTTGGCGGCCAGATAGGGGCCCATGTTCGGGGTCCCAGCAAGAAACGCGTTGGAGGCGATGTGGACGATGCGTCCGTAGCCGGCCGCGCGCATCGGTCCCTCGACCGCGCGCGAAATCAGATAGGCGCCGTCGAGATTCACCGACATGATCTTGCGCCAGTACGCGAAGTCGACCTCGTCCCAGGGGACGAACGGAACGATCGCGGCGGCGTTGACCAGCACGTCGATCTTGCCGTAGCGGCCGAGCGTCTGCTCGGCGATCGACTTTGCGTCCGCCTCGCTTGAGATGTCGCCCTCGATCGCCAGGCCGTCGAGTTGCTGCGCGACGGCGCTCGCGCCCTCGCCGTTGAGATCGGCGACGGCGATGCTCGCGCCCTCCTGCTTGAGTTTCTCGGCAATCGCGCGACCGATGCCCTGTGCGGCTCCGGTCACGATCGCCACACGTCCCTCGAGCTTCATGCGCCACCTCCTGCGGTGAACGGTTCCGGGGCCAGCGTGTACGTCTTGAAGACCTCCATGTCGTGCGTGAACACGACCTGCGCGTCCCGCTCCTTGGCGAGCCGTTTGACGGCGCGGATCGAGCGCACGCCGTCGACGGGGTTGTTGTGGAAGCCCGCCTGCTGGTCGTTGGCGTAAGCGGCCGATGTGTAGGAGACGTCGGCGATGAACAGCAACGGTCGGCTGCCTTCTAGCTCCACCAGCATCGAGTAGTGCCCGACCGTGTGGCCCGGTGTGTGGAACAGGTGAATCCCGTCGGCGAACTCGATGTCGCCCTCGAGCAGCGAGAAGGTTGCGCCCGGGTGGTCGTAACCCTTGTCGGCGTAGCCGAGACGCTCGAACGGCTCGGGCGTGCGCGCCTGGCGCAGTTCGTCGTGGTGCAGATAGGTCGTAGCGTTGACGAGCAGGCGGTTGCCGCCGCAGTGATCAAAGTGCAGGTGCGAGTTGATCACCGCGTCGACGTCCTCGGGTTTGAAGCCGCACTTGGCGAGCTGCCCGGGGACGGTCTGCTCCGGCGTCTGCTCGGGCAGCTCGAACGGCAGCATGGCGTTGACCAGGTCGAGGTCGTAGCCGCTGTCGAACATGATCAGCCCGTCGGCGTGCTCGATCAGCACGCTGTAGACGGGGAAGCGCACCGCTGTGCCGCAGCCGATGTTCCAGGTGATGTGCGACTGGTCGATCACCAGCGTGCCGCTGTCGAGCAGGCGCACTCTTGTTGGCTTGGCCATGGTCAGCTCAGCGCCTTCCTGACGGCGACGAGTGCGGCGCCGCGCTGCGCCTGGAGCTCCTTGATGCGCTCGGGCGTGTAGTCGAAGAAGCCGCCGCCGCTCTTGATACCCAGGCGCCCTGCGTCACGCAGGTCGGTGGCGGTCTTCGAGATGCCACTCTCGTTGGAGAGGTCGGCATTGAGGAAGCTGGCCACGCTCGTGTAGATATCGAGCCCCGCCATGTCCAGCAGCTGAATCGGGGGAACGACGGCGAGCTTGTAGCCGATGCCCCATTTGACGCACAGGTCGAGCCCCTCGACGTCGATCACGCCCTCGTCGACGAGCGCGAGGCACTCACGCATGATCGCGTAGAGCACGCGGTTCTCGACGAACCCGGGGACCTCCTTCTTGAGCGTCACCGGGTGGTAGCCGATGCGCCGCGTGAGGTCCTGGATCGCGGCGGTGACGACGGCGTCGGTGCGCTCGCCGTTGATCACCTCGTTCATCGGGATCAGGTGGGGCGGATTGGACCAATGCCAGCCGATCACCCGCTCAGGATGCTCGAGCTCGGCGGCGATCTCGGTGATCCGGATACCGGAGGTGTTGGAGGCGATGATCGTCTCGGCGGCGATCAGCGGCTCGATCTCGCCCAGCACGAGCCGCTTGAGCTCGAGCTTCTCCGGGATCGCCTCGATCACGAGCTCGGCGCCGCCGACTGCCGCCGAGCGGTCTGACTCGTAGTGCAGCTCGCCGCCGTCGCGAACCGGTACCTCGAGGCGGTCGAGCACGCCGGCGACGACGCCGACCATGCCCTTGGCGCGCTCCAGCGCCTCGGGGTTGACGTCGAACATCGTGACCTGCAGGCCAGCCCGTGCCAGCACGGCCGCCATTCCCGGCCCCATCGTGCCGGTGCCCAGGATCGTCGCGCGGTTCAGTTCGCTCATTTCAACCTCTCTTCGTGGTGGTCGCTTGCTTTGCTTGCGTGCTGTTCCTGGATCCGCCACCACACGCGCTCGGGGGTCAGCGGCAGCTCGTTCATCGGGACTCCTGCGTCGGCGAGTGCGCAGACGATCGCCGCCGGCACCGCGGCCAGGGCTCCCTCGCCGCAGCCCTTGGCGCCATAGGGACCGGGACCGTCGGCGTTCTCGACGATGATCGACGTCATCGCGCCCGGCAGGTCGGCGATCCGCGGCACGCGGTACTCGAGCAGGTTGTCGTTGGCGATCTCGCCGTCGACGAATCGCATCTCCTCGAACAGCGCGTTGCCGATGCCCTGCATCGTGGCGCCCTCGTCCTGGCGTTCGACCAGCTGTGGGTTGATCGCTCGGCCAACGTCGGCGATCGTGGCCGTGCGCAGCACGCTCACGACGCCGGTTTCCGGATCGACCTCGATCTCGGCGCCGGCCACGCACACCTCCCAGAAGTGCGGACCCTCGGCATAGGAGCCCGTCTCGCCGCCGCTCGGGCGGACCTCGCCGCCCTCGATGATCTCGCCGCCGCGGAAGCCGAAGCGCTTGGCGATCAGGTCCGAGTAGCTGATCTGCCCGTCGGCGAACGACGCCAGTCCGTCGGCCAGCTCGACGACGTCGGGTTCGACGTCCCACAGCTCGCCCGCCGTCTCGCGCAGGCGGACGGCGACCGCTTCAGCCGCGCGCTTGACCGCCAGGCCGGCGACGGTGGTCGAGCGGCTTGCGCCAGTGGATCGGTCGTAGGGCGTGAAGCGGGTGTCGGCGCCGTGCACCCGCACCAGCTCGCTCGAGAGGCCGAGCTCCTCGGCCGCGATCTGGGCCATCACCGTGCGCGGGCCCTGCCCCATCTCGGTCGTGCCGACGTAGACGTCGGCCGAGCCGTCGGAGCACAGGCGTACCGACGCGCGCGAAACGGGGTGCGCGCCGGCCGCCAGCAGGCCGACGCTCACGCCGCGACCGACCCACGGCCGCCGCGGCTCGCCCCAGCCCACCGCCTCGGCGGCGCGTTCGACGTCGCCGACCAGGTCAGCGTCCAGCGGCTTGCCACTACCGTCCGGGCGCACCGGCTCGCCGTAGAGGACGAGCGACCGCTGGCGCAACTCGAGCCGGTCGACGCCGGCGCGGCGTGCGACCTCATCGAGCTGGGACTCCCCGATCCACTGCAGGTGGGTCGCTCCGAACGCGCGATAGGACCCCGACGGGGGCGTGTTGGAGTAGACGCAGTCGGCTTCGACATCGACTGCCGCAAAGCGGTAGGGGCCCGGCGCCGCATCGGCGGCGGTGGCGGTCACGCGCGGCCCGTTGTCGGCGTAGGCGCCGGTGTCCATCGAGAAGCGCACCTCACGGGTCAGCAGCGAGCCATCGGCGGCCGCGGTGGTGCGCATCCAGCAGCGCATGCCATGGCGGCGCGAGGTCACCATCGACTCCTCGACGCGGTTGACGATCCGCACCGGGCGGCCGGCCTTGCGCGAGAGCGCCACCGTGAGCGGCTCCATCTTGGTGTAGGACTTCGAGCCGAAGCCGCCGCCGAGGTAGGGGACGACGACGCGCACCGAGCCGATCGGCAGCGCGAACAGGTCGGCGATCTCGGCCTGCACCAGGAAGGGGTGTTGGCAGTTCGCCCACAGGGTCACGCCGTCGCCGTGGTGGTGGGCGATCGTCGCGTGCGTCTCCATCGCGTACTGGTAGACCGCCGGAAAGGTGTAGCTGCCCTCGACCTCTATCGCCGCCCCGGCACGCGACGCCTCGACGTCGCCGGAGCGGATCTGGTGGCGGTAGCAGACGTTGCCCTGCTGTTCGCCCAGGTCTCCGAGGCCGTGGAAGAGTCCGATCTCGGGACGGCGCTCGTGTAGCCGCGGAGCGTCCGGCGCGAGCGCCTGTTCGATCGTGCCGAGCACGGGCAGCGCCTCGTAGTCGACTTCGATCGCTCGCACGGCGGCTTCTGCGCTGGCCTCGTCGATCGCGGCGACGGCGGCGACCGGTTCGCCCGCGAAGCGCACGCGCTCGATCGCCACGATCGGGCGGTCCTTGATCGCGTGGCCGTAGTAAGGGTCGATGTCGGCAAGATCCTCGGCGGTCAGGATCGCCGCTACGCCTTCGATCTCGAGCGCCGCCGAGATGTCGATCGAGCGGATGCGGGCGTGGGCGAACGGGCTCCGCAGAACCTTGCCGTGCAGCATCCCGGCCATCTCCATGTCGCCGACGTATTGGGCCTCGCCGCGGAGCTTCTCGTAAGCGTCCTTGCGCGGCCGGGACTTGCCCACCTCGGTCGTGCCGACCTGCTGCTCGACGATCACGTCGCCCTCCCGGCCAGCTCGCGAGCGGCATCGAGGATCGAGCGGTAGCCCGTGCAGCGGCACACGCTGCCGTCCAGGCCATGGCGGATGTCCTCCTCGCTTCCCAGCTCGCCGGCGTCGCGCAGGCTCTTGAGCGTCAGCAGGAGACCCGGGGTGCAGTAGCCGCACTGCAGCGCGGCGTGGCGAACGAAGGCGGACTCGAACTCGGCGAACTCCGCGGTTTCGGCGAAGCCCTCGATCGTCAGCACCTCATGGCCGTGTGCCTCAACCGCGAGGTAGGTGCATGCGCTCACCGGTCCTCCGTCCACGAGCACCGTGCAGGTGCCGCACACCTGCACGTCGCACGAGCGCTTCGCGCCGGTCAGACGCAGCCGCTCGCGCAGGAAGTCCAGCAACAGTTCCTGCGGCTCCACGCTCGCGTGGACCTCGCGCCCGTTGACCGTGAGCTCGATCTCCATCAGCCGTTCTCGCCCGGCATGCCGAAGGCGCGCCCGCTGCGTCGCAGCTCGCGCAGCCACGCATTCCAGTACTCGCCCGCGAAGCCGGCTTGGTATTTGACCGAGTGGATGCCGGCCAGCAGGTGCTGGGGGATCGCGTGCAGCGGGCCGAGCGTCGATGCGATCATCTGCAGCCGGACCGCGCGCTCGAGCAGCACGCTCGCCAGCACCGCCCACTGCAGGTCGCGCTCGGCGACGAGCACTCCGTGGTTGCGCAGCAGCAGCGCGCTGCCCTGGCCCAGCGCCTCGGCGACCAGCGCGCCCTGTCGCTGATCCATGATCAGATCGGGAACGCCGTCGTAGGTCGAGATCCCGTCGACGAACAGCACGCTGTCGTGGGTCAGGTAGGCGAACTCGGCCTCGGTCGCACCGAAGGCCGTCGCGTAGGGCGGGTGCCCGTGGACCACGCTGCGCACATCCGGGCGGCGCTTGTAGACCTCGGTGTGCAGCACGGTCTCCAGGTGCATCCCGGCGCCGACGTTGTCGTGGTCGGCGTCGAGGTCGACGGCGACCACGTCGGCCGGCGTCACCTCGCCGAGCGCGACGCCCTTGCGCTTGATGTAGATCGTGCGGTCGTCGGCGGAGCGGGCGCTGACGTGACCGAGCGTCAGGTCCTCATAGCCGTGCATTGCGAGGATCCGGCTCGCCCACGCCACCTCCTCGCTCGTGCGACAACCGTCGCCCTCGAACGGAGCGCCCTCCTTCATGTGGGCCTCCAGCGTCACGCGTCCCTCCGTTGGGTCGGGGGGTAGTCCGGATGCGGAAAGCCGAAGACCATCGCCACGTCCTGCGCGCCGGTGTTCGCGACCGCGTGCCAGATCCCGGCCGGAATGAACAGTCCCTGCCCGCCCGAGAACGGCACGGCTTCCTCGTCGAGTCGCAGCTCGCCCTCACCCGACAGCACGTAGGCGACCTCCTCGACCTCGTGACAGACCATCGCCGTGACGGCGCCGGGGGTGAAGACCGAGTAGCCGAGCGAGGCCGTGTTGCCCGACAGTGAGCCGCTGGTGAGCACCATCCGACTCCAGCTGCCGGCGGGCAGCGCTATCGGCTCGACGTCGAGCAGGTCAACCACGCTGACCGAGCTCATCGCAGGCTCCTTTCTGTCCGCCTCGGCCTCATCGCGCCCAACGAGGCACGCAACGGGCGTCGCGCCGCGGTGCGGTGCGCTCGCCTCACAGGACCCACTCCCCGTCCTTGAGGATCCAGCGGCCGGTGTCGACGATCTGCATCGAGGCGTCGAGAACGACGCCGTCGAGGTGCAGCACGCACACGTTCTGGCCGCCGGGATAGGCGTTGTGGTTGTCGCCGAGCGCGCAGTGGACGGTCCCGACGCGGCCCTTCTCCGACGGCGTCCCGAAGGGGGCGACCTCGCTCACACCGAAGGCGAATTCGCCGATCACCGTGGCGTTCTCCACGCCCTCGATCACCTCGCGCAGGCGGCGCGCGTCGTCGCCGCCCTCGATCCTGACCGCCTTGCCATGTTCGACGGTCCAGGTGATCGGCTCGGTCACCTGTCCGGGCAGGCCGATGCCGAGCATCACGCCGTCGACGACCACCGTTCCGTCGGTGGCGTCCTCGACCGCGGCGTAGGCCACCTCGGCCCATAGCGGCAGCGGTCCCATCATCTGCCCGCGACGCTTGATCGAGGTCACCTCAAGGGCTGGGCGGTCCTTGATCGTCACCGTGAAGTCGGTGCCCTTGGCAGAGGTCACCCGCAGTTTCTCGACGCCCTCCAGCGCCGCCATCGCGTCGAGCGCGCGCTGCTGCGCGAGGTGCAGCTTCTCGACGGTCAGGCCCCACGAGCCCATCCCTGGCTCGACCGAGGCGATCTTGGCGTTGTTCGCGCAGGACTCCTTGACGGCGGACACGTGGGCGAAGCGGTTGGCCCACTCGAGGTTGGTGATGATGATGATCTCGTCCGAGTTCACCATCGCCTCGTGCAGGTTGCGCGGCGGAGCCATCGGAAAGTGCGTGTCGGCGCGCCCGCGTCTCACCTGCTGCTCGTTGTTCATGATCACCGGCCAGGCTCCGCGGTCGACGCACACCTCGGCGACGACGCGGGCCTCGGCGACGTGCTCGTCATCGGTGATGATCGTCACCACGTCGTCGGACTCCACCGACATGCAGACGTCGACCACCAGCTCGGCGTCCTTGCGAATCGCATCCGCGTCAGCCATCTTCACCTCACCTCCTGTGTCTGGAATGCGGGCAGCACCTCGCGCGCGAAACGCTCGACCTGGCCGAACTGGTCGATCGCCCCGAAGCGGCAGATGAAGTGGCGCACGCCGCGCCTCTGAAACTCCCTCAACCACGCCGTGATGTCCTCCGGCGTCCCGACCGGACCCCAGTTGGAGAGATCCATCGCCTGCGAGAGCTCGGGGTAGTACTTGGAGATGTAATCGCCGAACGCCGCGCGGGCCTCCTCCTGCGAGTCGCCGATGTTCATCGTCACCTGATAGGCGACGGTGTAGTCGTCGAAGTTGCGGCCGCGGCGGTCAGCAGCGGCCTGCAGGTAGCCGAGCTGTTCGGTCAGCTCCTCGGGATGCTCAGCCCGACAGCACGTCATCCAGCCGTCACCCAGCCGGATGATGCGGTCGCAGGCGCGCTCCATGATCGCGCGCATCTTCTCGGTCGGCTTGTCGCCGACCAGCCGCGGGTTGGA